>Ga0164297_10000404_pt1 | contig 53733 bp, 43 predicted proteins | sample GEODES058metaG_FD_113539 | JGI IMG/M metagenome (GOLD analysis project Ga0164297, IMG submission 113539) | Dystrophic lake water microbial communities from Trout Bog Lake, Wisconsin, USA - GEODES058 metaG | ecosystem: Environmental > Aquatic > Freshwater > Lake | place: USA: Trout Bog Lake... | reverse complement strand
TCACATCCAGCGCCGTCGTCGGCTCATCGGCGATCAGCAGCGCCGGCTCGTTGGAAAACCCCATCGCCAGCATCACCCGCTGGCGCATGCCGCCGGAGAACTGGTGCGGATACGCCGCCACCGCCCGCTCCGCCGCCGACACCCCCATCCGCCGCAACAGCTCGATCGCCCTGGTACGCGCCGCGGCCACCGTGAACCGCCCATGCGCCGTCATCGTCTCGACCAGCTGCTTGGCGATCCGCAATACCGGATTGAGCGACGTCATCGGGTCCTGGAACACCATGGCGATCTCCCGCCCGCGCACCGCCCGCAGCCCCTCCTCATCGAGGCTCGCCAGATCCCGCCCGCGAAACAGGATTTCCCCTCCGACAATCCGCGCCGGCTCATCCAGCAGCCGCATCACCGATTTTGCGAGTACGCTCTTGCCCGAGCCGGACTCGCCGACGATGCCCAAAGCCTCGCCGGGATAGAGATCGAAACTCACTCCATCGACCGCCCGCACCGGCCCGGCATCGGTCAGGAACCAGGTGCGCAGATCCCGCACCTGCAGCAGCGGATCACCTTGTTCGGGCATGAGGATCTAACCAGTCCCGCAACCCGTCGCCGACGAAATTGAACCCCATCACCACCGACAGGATCGCCAGCCCCGGAAACGTCGCCACCCACCACTGCTGCACCAGTTCCCGCCCCTCCGCCACCATCGCCCCCCATTCCGCCGCCGGCGGAATGACGCCAAGGCCAAGGAACGACAGCCCGGCGAACACCAGGATCGCATTGCCCAGATCGAGCGTGATCAGCACGATCAGCGGCCCCAGCGCATTCGGCATGATCTGCCGGAACAGGATATGTGCCGGCCCGAACCCCACCGTCTGCGCCGCCTCGACATATTCCAGCGACCGCTGCCCGATCACCAGCGATCGCGCCAGCCGCGAAAACTTCGGCCACCACACCACGAGCATGGCGATCATCGTATTCACCGTCCCGATCCCCAGCGCCGCCGCGATCGCCATCGCCAGGATGATCGGCGGAAAGCAGAACACCAGGTCGGTCAGCCGCATCAGCGCCTCCTCCGCCCACCCCCGCGCATAAGCCGCCGCCGCCCCCAGCAACGTCCCGAACGCCGCCCCCAGCAGCACCACCGTGAACCCCACCGTCAGCGAAACCCTAGCCCCCCAGATCACCCGCGAGGCCACATCCCGCCCCAGCGCATCCGTCCCCAGCCAGTGTGCTCCTGACGGCGGCCTAAGCCGCCCCGTCACATCCACGAACGTCGGATCGTACGGCGCCACCCATGGCGCGAACACCGCCGCGATCACCCAGGCCAGCAGCAGCACCCCGCCCGCCGCCGGCAACCCATAGCGCCGCGCCCAGCGCCGCCCCGGCGAGGCCATGCGCGGCAGGACAACACCGCTCACTTCTTCACCGTCCGCGGATCAAGCACCGCATAGGACATATCAACGAGGAAATTCACCGCCACGAACAGCGCCGCCACGATCACCGTAATTGCCATGATCGCCGGAAAATCGAGCGCCACGGCCGAGCGAAACGTGTAGCGCCCCAGCCCCGGCCAGGAGAACACCGTCTCCGTCATCACCGCGCCGGCCAGCAGATTGGCGTAGGCGAGCCCGCCCAACGTCACCACCGGCAGCATCGCGTTCGGCAGCGCATGGCCCGTCACCACCACGCGGGCCAGCAACCCCTTGGCGCGTGCCACCCGCACATAATCCTGCGACAACGCCTCCAGCATCGCCGCCCGCGTCGTCCGCGTGATCAGCCCCAAGGTTCCGCTCGCCAGCACCACCGCCGGCAGCACCAGGTGCGCCAGCGCATCGCGAAAAATCTCCCAATCCCCCGCCATCGCCGTGTCGATCAGCAACAGCCCCGTCACCTTCGCCGGCGGAAACGCCGACACGTCGAGCCGCCCCGGCCCCGGCGCGAGATCGAAAGCCCCGTAGAAAACCGCGAGCATGACAAACGCCAGCCAGAACGTCGGCGCCGAAACGCCCACCAGCGAAATCATCCGCGCCAGGTTATCCACCCAGCTGTCCCGCCGCACCGCGGCCACGATCCCCAGCGGCAACCCCACCACCAGCGACAACACGAACGCCACCGTCGCCAGCTCCACCGTCGCCGGCGAATATTCCCTGATGTCGTCCAGCACCGGCCGGCGCGAGGCGATCGATTCACCAAAATCGCCCGACACCAGCCCACGCAGGAAAATCCAGTAGCGCTCCCACAACGGCAGATCGAGGCCCCATTTGTGCCGGAACGCCGCCACCATCACCGGGTTCGACGCCGCGAGATCGCCGAGCTGCGACAGCACCGGATCGCCCGGCACCGTGTTGGCGATCAGGAAGACCACCAGCGATGCCAGCACCACCATGACCCCGGCGGTGACCAACCGCGATGCGACGTAGCCGATCACCCTGACGCTGCCCTGCCTGTTCCTCGCCGGCGCAAAGCATGGCATGCACCCCCCGCGATTGCCATAAGCCGGGGAAACATCACCATGAGCCAGAGCTGGCCCACCACCACCACCTTCGCCACAACCTGGCAAACCGCCTGCGCCGACGACCCCGTCCTCGCCGCCCTCGCCGGCCCCTGGTCCACCAGCTTCGCCATCGCCCAGGACGACCACACCTGGACCTTCACCTTTGCGAACGGCCGCGTCACCCCAACGACCACTCCCCCGGACTTCACCTTCTCCGCCCCCTCATCCGTCTGGGCCAAGTTCCTCGAACCCATCCCGCCCCGCCACCACCACGTCATCCTCGCCATGCTCGCCCGCGTCCCGGAAGCCAAACTCACCGGCGACACCAAATCCTTCGCCCAACACTGCCACCTCGTCCGCCGCATCCTCGAAATCGGCAAATGGCTCGCCCTCGGCAACCCGCTCCCCACCCCCACCACCCTCCGCCCCTCGCTCCCCCCGCCGCCCCCCGGCGGCCGCACCGCCGATACCATCGCCGTCCCCGTCAACGGCATCCCCCACGCCATCCACTACGAAGCCGCCGGCCAAGGCCAGGACGTCCTCTGCCTCCACACCGCCGGCGCCGACCGCCGGCAGTTCCATCGCCTCATGGCCAACCCCGCCATCACCGCCACCAACCGCCTGGTCGCCTTCGACCTCCCCTGGCACGGCAACTCCGCCCCCACCCCCGGCGCCCCCATCGGCGCCTGGCGCCTCACCACCGACCTCTACGTCGACATCATCATGAACTTCATCGCCGCCGCCGGCCTGAAAAACCCCATCGTCCTCGGCGCCTCGATGTCCGGCGAAATCTGCCTCGAGCTCGCGCTCCGCCACCCCCAATCCTTCCGCGGCATCATCGCCTGCGAAGCCAGCCAACACATCGCCGGCCGGCAAACCCCCTGGTCCTTCCACCCCGAAGTCAACCAATCCTTCTTCGTCCCCGAATGGATCCACGGCCTCATGGCCCCACAAAGCCCCGCCGAGTGTGCCAACGAGGTCCTCTGGCACTACGCCCAAGGCGGCCCCGGCGTGTTCTTCGGCGATATCCACTTCTACTCCGGCGACTGGAACGCCACCGACCGCGTCCACCGCATCGACACCAACCTCTGCCCCCTCATTATGCTCACCGGCGAATACGACTACTCCTGCACGGTCGAACTCTCCGAAGCCACCGCGGCCAAAATCCCCGGCGTGCGGTTCCAGCGCATGAACGGCATGGGGCACTTCCCGTTCGCCGAGAACCCTCCGCTGTTCGCTGAATACCTTGTGCCGCTCTTGAGGGAACTGAACGCGAAGTAAGGAAGTGCCTCCGGCGGGCAAGGGCCGAGAGGCCCTTGCAACCCATCACATCTCTTGGCTGGCGAGAGGACCTTCAGTCGGGATCCCACGATCTCAATAGTGGCGATTGTGATTCATGGTGATGGGGAATATCACGGGCCGATTATGAAACGATTTAGCAAGGCGTTTTGGGTTGCCGTGGGGCTGCTGGGCGCGATCATTGTATATGTTGGCCTGCTCATAAAGTTCGCGCTCACTCCCGGGCCGACGACAAATCCACCGGCGATGGAGGAGAGCCGCATACGTCCGCCATCGGAGTTGGTCGCCGATCTGCCGCCGTTTCCAGCTGAAAGCGGGCGCCGGCGCTACATCCTCTTCGATTATGTCGCGCGCGGCCCCGCCCATATCGACGACGCGCCCGCGAGCGCCCTCTACCTAGCTATTCCGCAGACAATCGCTGGACGCGATGGCCCGGCGCCGACCGCCGCCTGGGGAGTATCGATCCGCGCCTCGACCGCCGTACTTGTTGCAGCAACCACCGGTGACGACGGCGGTTGTGAGCCCGACTGCCCTGGCGAACTGATGTTGCTGATCGAAAACCGCAGCGGCAGTCCCAAGCGCGGCGCCGCGATCGCGGCTGCCGGGTTCGAGCGGGTGGTCGCCATGGTTGTCCCCCACCACGACACTCTCGTCGTTGAGCGGCAAACCGCCACCACCAAGGTGATGCTCCAGCACGTGGCCGGCTATCCGACGTCGCCAGTGGCGGAACGTCATTACCTGTTTTATTCGGGCGATGGAGCGATATCCGAATATATCGCCTGCAAGCCATTTGCGCCCAACCCCATCTGCTCCGGCTCGACAGGGGATAGCGACGACCACGGGCTGCTCGTGACCTACACTTTCGCGTTCAAGGACTTCCCGCAACACGAAAGGCTGCGGGACCTGGTGCGTCGCTTCGTCGATTCGACCCTGCGCGCGACGTACCCCGATCCTGAGTACAACAGAACAAAGCAGCAAGCGCGATGAGTGCCCGCATCTCATCAAGGTCCGCGGAGAGTGGCGAAGCCCATGAATCCCTACGACCGCACGGATGTCTGTGCGGTCGTAGGGATTGATTGCCTGCGGCGCTAGGGAAGTAGTTAGCAGCTGAAGAAAGATGATCCAGCTGCGTTAAGTTGATGGGTTCCAAGGGCCTCTCGGCCCTTGGCCGGCGGAGCCTTGCCTTACCTTGAAAGCCAATCCCGCACGGCGCCCTTAAGAAATGCGAAGTCTTCAACGCTCACGTTGGGATTGCCAGCGCGATGCCCCCAGATGCTGGGGATGGGCCGGAGTTCGCCGTGGCGGATATGGGGGAGTTCGGCGGCGTTGTCGGCTACCGGGAAATACAGATCGGTGCGGCCGGGCATGAGGAGCATGCGGGCTTTGATGGAGTTGAGTGCGGTGACCAGGTCGCCAGCGTAGCGGGGGTCGTTGCTGATATCGCCGTGGGTCCAGGTGACGAGTTGGGCGTAGAGGTTGGCGGCTTTGCGGGCGTGGTAGCGGTCTTCCCAGTCGGTTTTGAGGAAGGTTTCGAGGTCGGAGGCTTTGAGGGCGGTGAGGTGGAGGTTGGCGCGGTAGAAGTCCTGGCTGAGGGCCCAGGAGGCGTAGATATGGGCGAAGGCTTTGAGGGCGGCGCGGGGTTCGGCGGAGAAGCGGCCGTTGCCGAGGTGTTCGGGGGCGGCTTCGAGGGTGCGCAGCAGGCTGGAGAGGAAGATTTTGTTGTGGGTGGCGGTGCGGGCGCTGCCGCAGACGACGATGGCGCGGTCGACGGCGTCGGGGTGGAGGGCGGCCCAGTGGTAGGCCTGTTGGGCGCCCATGGAGAAGCCGTAGACGGCGGCGAGGCGGGTGATGCCGAACTGTTCGCGCAGCAGGCGGGCCTGGGCGTCGACGTTGTCGCGGGAGGTGACGATGGCGGGGTAGTCGGGGGTTTCGCCGGCGCCGGAGGACAGGCCGTTGGAGAACATGTTGGGGATGACGATGAACCAGCGGGTCGGGTCGAGGATGCCCTCGGGGCCGATGAGCCAGGCCATGTCGGGGTGTTGGGCGGTGTAGGAGCAGGGGTAGAGGATGACGTTGTCGCGCGCGGCGTTCAGCGTGCCGTGGGTTTGCCAGACGATTTTGGCGTCACGGATGGTGCCGCCTTTTTCCACCGGGAGGTCTCCGAGGGAGAACGTCCCGCCTTGTTGCGCCCAGGTCATGTTGGTGTCTCCGATGCGGCGTCAGCCGCCTTTTTTCGAGGCTTCGAGTTCGGCGCGCAGGCGTTCAACTTCGGCGCGCAGGGCGGCCATTTCGTCGTCGGCGGTGCGGGGGCCGGGGGTGCGGGGGGGTTCGCCGGGCATGAAGGGGGTGAACAGGCTCATCGCCCGTTCCATCATGGCCATGTTCTGGCGGCCGACCTCTTCCATGCCGAAGGGGAAGAAGTTGCCGACGGTCTGCTGGACGGCGGCCTGCATCTGCTCCTGCTGGCGGGCGAAGTTGCCGAGGGCCTGTTCGAGGTATTTGGGGACGAGGCCCTGCATGGAGTCGCCGTAGAAGCCGATGAGCTGGCGCAGGAAGCCGGTGGGCAGCAGGGCGCGGCCCTTTGCTTCTTCCTCGACGATGATCTGGGTGAGGACGGAGCGGGTGATGTCTTCGCCGGTCTTGGCGTCGTAGACCACGAAGTCGCGCCCGCCGCGGACCATCTCGGCCAGCGAATCGAGGGTGATGTAGCTGGAGCTTTCGGTGTTGTAGAGGCGGCGGTTGGCGTATTTCTTGACGACAACGGGCGCCTTATCGCCCGAAGCGGCCGGACCGGTCTCTTTCGTCTGCGACATCGTTCACCCATGAGGGAATTGTGACCGTTAAAGTAGCATGATGCGCTGCAACATCCAAAACCTTCTTCTGGGCGGGGTGTCGGCGATTTCGGCATTTTACGGCGCGGCCCGGCGGCCTATGGTCCCGGCCGTCAGGAGCAAGGATGAGGGATGAGCGGCCGCACCCCGCGACAGGACGCGCCGGCGCCGGAGCCGGACCTGCAGGCGCTTGCCCGCGACTGGGTGACGCTGTGGCAGAGCGAGCTGGCGGCGCTGTCGGCCGATCGCGAGGCGCAGGAGGCCTGGCGGACGATGCTGGCGCTGTGGGCTGGGGCGGCGGGGACGATGATCAAGGCCTTGCCGCGGGGGCTGCCTGATGGGGTCCCTCCAGGGGGAGGTGGGGCCGCTCATGCGCCGCGGGCCGCGGCCGCTGCTGCTGCATTTGACGCTCGCGATGCTGAAATCGAGCGCCTCTCTCGCCTCATCGGGGATCTTGAACGGCGGATTGCCGAGCTCGAGCGGGGCAAACGCTGAGGCATTTGCCGCCATCGCGGCGGCGCTGAGCGGGCAAGAGGGGGCGTTTCCGCAGGCGGTGCTGGCGGAGACATTGCGGCAGGATGCCGGGCTGATCGCGGCGATCGCGGCGTATCGGCGGCATCCCTATGCGCGGGAGTTGCCCGATCCGCCGACGATCTGGCGGGAAGGGAATTCGAGGGTTCTGGATTATGGGCTGCCGGGGGCGGAGGGGCCGCCGGTGCTGTTCGTGCCGAGCCTGGTGAACCGGGCCTATGTGCTGGATCTCGCGCCGGGGCGCTCGATGATGCGGGCGCTGGCGGCGGCGGGGCTGCGGGTGCGGCTGCTGGACTGGGGGTGGCCGGGGGAGGTCGAGCGGTCGTTCACGCTGACGGATTATGTCGCCGGGCGGCTGGAGCGGGGGCTGGTGGCGATGGGGGAGCCGGTGGTGCTGGCCGGCTACTGCATGGGCGGGCTGCTGACGACGGCGGTGGCGCAACGGCGGCCGGATTTGGTGCGCGGGCTCGCGCTGCTGGCGACGCCGTGGGATTTTCATGCGGAGGATCCCGAGCGGGCGCGCGGGCTGGCGGGGCTGTTGCCGCTGCTGGAGCCGGCGCTGGCGTTTGGCGAGACCTTGCCGATCGACCTGTTGCAGACGCTGTTCGCGCTGCTCGATCCCTTTGGAATCGCGGAGAAATATCGTGGATTCGCCGCCCTGGACCAGGAGGGGGAGCGGGCGCGGCTGTTCGTGGCGCTGGAGGACTGGCTGAACGACGGGATACCGCTGGCGGCGCCGGTGGCGCGGGAGTGTCTGGCGGGGTGGTATGGGGCGAATGCGCCGGCGAAGGGGCAGTGGCGGATCGCGGGGTTGCCGGTCGATCCCACGGCGTTGGACATGCCGGCGTTCGTGGCGGTGCCGGCGCGGGACCGGATCGTGCCGCCGGAGAGCGCGCGGCCGTTGGCTGGGTTGCTGCGGCGGGCGGTGTTGCATGAGCCGAAGGCGGGCCATATCGGTATGGCGGCCGGGGCGCCGGCGGAGAGCGTGCTGTGGCGGCCGCTGATGGCGTGGATCAGCACCCTGGAATCTGGGCGCTGACGGGCTTGCTGCGTTGCGATATGCTGGCTTTGGAAACAGCCGACACACCACTCTAACGCGGGGAACTCCCGCAGGGAGAAGCAGGATATGGACGACATCGTCATCGTAGCGGCCGCGCGCACGCCGGTCGGCAGCTTCAGCGGCGCTTTCGGGAGCGTCTCGGCCCATGTTCTGGGGGCGACCGCCATCACCGCCGCGATCACGCGGGCGGGGATCGAGGCGGCGGATGTCGACGAGGTGATCCTCGGCCAGGTGCTGACCGCGGCGCAGGGGCAGAACCCGGCGCGGCAGGCGGCGCGGGCGGCGGGGGTGCCGGACGACAAGACGGCGTTCGGGATCAACCAGGTGTGCGGCTCGGGCCTGCGCGCGGTGGCGCTGGCGGCGCAGCAGATCCGCACCGGGGAGAGCAACATCGTCATCGCCGGCGGGCAGGAGAGCATGAGCCAGTCGTCGCACGCGGCCTATCTGCGGGCGGGGCAGAAGATGGGCGACATGGCCTTCATCGACACGATGATCAAGGACGGGCTGTGGGACGCGTTTTTCGGCTACCACATGGGCACGACGGCCGAGAACGTTGCCAAGGCTTATCAGATCAGCCGCGAGCAGCAGGATGAGTTCGCGCTGGCCTCGCAGCAGAAGGCTTCGGCCGCGCAGAAGGCCGGGAAGTTCGCCTCGGAGATCGTTGCCGTGACGATCAAGGGGCGCAAGGGCGATGTGACCGTCGATCAGGACGAATACATCCGCCACGATGCCTCGATCGAAACGATGACGAAGCTGCGGCCGGCGTTCAGCAAGGATGGCACGGTGACGGCGGGCAATGCCTCGGGCATCAATGACGGGGCGGCGGCACTCGTCGTCATGTCCGGAGCCGAGGCGGCGCGGCGGGGGCTGACGCCGCTGGCGCGCATCGCCTCGTTCGCGACGGCGGGCGTCGATCCGTCGATCATGGGCACGGGGCCGATTCCGTCGAGCCGCAAGGCGCTGGCGCGGGCGGGCTGGAAGCCGGACGATCTCGATCTCATCGAAGCCAACGAGGCCTTCGCGGCGCAGGCCTGCGCGGTGAACAAGGACCTCGGCTGGGATACCTCGAAGGTGAACGTGAACGGCGGGGCGATCGCCATCGGGCATCCGATCGGCGCCTCGGGCGCGCGGGTGCTGACGACGCTGCTGCATGAGATGCAGCGGCGCGACGCGAAGAAGGGTCTCGCGACGCTGTGCATCGGCGGCGGCATGGGCGTTGCCATGTGCCTGGAGCGGTAGAAGGGAAGGCGAGGGGCATCGTGGGACTTACGCGGCCTTCGGCCACGTTCCCACGATCCCCTCGACCCCACCAAGGGCCTTGCCCTTGGAACCCTCGACTTAAGGGTTGTCCTGAAGAGGGGGCCAACTCGCGGGTTGCTACGTTTGAGTCGGCCCCCTCTTCAGGACAACCCGTGAATCAAACGGTTTCCAAAGGCGAAGCCTTTGGCGGGTCCAGGGCAGCGCCCTGGCCTTTCCTTTCTACGGAGCCACGCACATGACCGAGCTCAGCTATCCCGACGCGCAAATTCGCTCGATTCTGCAACGGGTGAAGACGATTGCCATGGTGGGGGTGTCGTCGAACTGGAATCGGCCGAGTTACTTCGTGATGAAGTATCTGCAGGGAAAGGGCTACAGGGTCATTCCGGTGAACCCAGGGATTGCCGGGCAGGAGTTGCTGGGCGAGACGGTGTTTGCGTCGCTGAGGGATATTCCGGTCGCGGTGGACATGGTCGATTGCTTTCGGGCGTCGAACCAGATCGGGCCGATTGCCGAGGAGGCGATTGCGATCGGGGCGAAGGTGTTGTGGATGCAGTTGGGCGTTCGCAACGATGAGGCGGCCGCGGTGGCGGAGGCGGCGGGGCTTGAGGTGATCATGAACCGCTGCCCGAAGATCGAGTTCGGGCGGCTGGGTGGCGAGCTGTCGTGGAGCGGGGTGAATTCGGGGATCATTCGCAATCGGCCGCCGGAGGCGCCGATCCAGCCGCGGGCGAAGACGAGCGTGCCGGCGGGGAACCGAACCTATGGGATGGAGACGCTGGCGGTGCATGCGGGGGCTGCACCCGATCCGGTGACGGGGGCGCGGTCGACGCCGATCTATCAGACGACGTCTTATGTTTTCCAGGACGTCGATCATGCGGCGTCGTTGTTCAACCTGCATAATTTCGGCTACATCTATTCGCGGCTGACCAATCCAACCGTTTCGGTGTTGGAAGAGCGTATCGCGACGCTCGAGGGCGGGCGGGCCGCGGTGGCGGCGGCGTCGGGGCATGCGGCGCAGTTCCTGACGTTCTTCACGCTGCTGGAGCCGGGCGATCACTTCCTCGCCTCGCGCAATCTCTATGGCGGGTCGCTGACGCAGTTCTCGCTGTCGTTCAAAAGGCTCGGCTGGAACTGCACTTTTGTCGATCCGACCGATCCGGAGAATTTCCGCAAGGCGATGACCCCAGGGATGAAGGCGATCTTTGTCGAGAGCCTGGCCAATCCCGGCGGCATCGTGGTGGATCTGCGGGCGATCGCGGATATCGCGCATGAGGCGGGGATTCCGCTGATTGTCGATAACACCCTGGCGACGCCGTATCTGTGCCGGCCGTTCGACTGGGGGGCGGATATCGTGACGCACTCGACGACGAAGTTCCTGGCGGGGCATGGCAATTCGCTGGGTGGCGTGGTGGTCGAATCCGGAAAGTTCGACTGGGCGGCGTCAGGCAAATTCCCGTCGATGACGGAGCCGGAGCCGGCATATCACGGGCTGAAGTTTTACGAGAATTTCGGCGACTTCGCGTTCACCACCAAGGCGCGCGCGGTGGCGCTGCGCGATTTCGGGCCGACGCTGTCGCCGCAGAATGCGTTCTATACCATCACCGGCATTGAGACGTTGCATGTGCGCATGGATCGTCATGTGGCGAACGCGCAGAAGGTGGCGGAGTTTCTGGCCTCGCATCCTCGGGTGGCCTGGGTGTCCTACGCCGGGCTGCCCGGCAACCGGTTCCATGAGCTGGCGAAGAAATATCTGCCGAAGGGCGCCGGCGCCGTGTTCACCTTCGGGGTGAAGGGCGGCTACGAGGCGGGTACGAAGCTGGTGGAATCGGTAAAGCTGTTCTCGCATCTCGCGAATGTCGGCGATACCCGCAGCCTGGTGCTGCATCCGGCGTCGACGACGCATCGGCAGCTGACCGATGAGCAGCGGGCGGCGTCGGGGGCGGGAGACGACGTGATCCGGCTGTCGATCGGGCTGGAATCGGCCGACGACCTGATCCGCGATCTCGACGAGGCGCTGGCGGCGGGGGCCTGACGCTCGCCATCGTTCCCCTCTGCCGCTATATCCGCCTGCAACGCCACTAACCGCGAGAGTTCCGAATGTCCGACGACGCCGTCATTGCCACGCGCCAGGGCCGGGTTGGCCATATCCTGCTGAACCGTCCGCGGGTGCTGAACGCGCTCGATATCGCCATGATCCGCGCCATCACCGCGGCGCTGACCGCATGGCGCGACGATCCGCTGGTGCATGCGGTGGTGATGGAAGGAGCGGGCGGCAAGGCGTTCTGCGCCGGCGGCGATATCCGGGCGATCCGGGCGCATGCGATGGCCGGCGAGCATGAGGCCGTGGCCGCGTTCTTCCGCGAGGAATACGCTCTGAACGCGATGATCGATGAGTTTCCCAAGCCCTATATCGCCATTGTCGACGGCGTGTGCATGGGCGGCGGCATCGGGCTGTCGGTGCATGGGCATATGCGCGTGACGTCGGAAGCCGGGATGTTCGCCATGCCGGAGACGGCGATCGCGCTCTTCCCCGACGTGGGCGCGACGTTCATGCTGCCGCGGTTGCCCGGCGCGATCGGGATGTATCTCGGGCTCACCGGGGCGCGGCTGCATGGGGCGGATGCGGTGCATGCGGGGATCGCGACGCATTACGTGCCGAAGGAGCAGATCGCCGGGCTCGCGGCCGCGATCGCCGCCGATGGCGCGACGGCGGTGGGCGCGCATGCGGTGACGCCGCCGCCGTTCAGCCTGGCGGCGCATCGGGAGGCGATCGACCGCTGCTTCGGGCAGCCGAGCGTGGCGGCGATTGTGGCCGCGCTGGAGGCGGAAGGGACCGAGTGGGCCAAGGAGACGCTGGCGGCGCTGCATCATGTCTCGCCGTCGGCGGTGATGTGGACGTTCGAGGCGATCCGGCGCGGGGCGACGATGAGCCTGCGCGGGTGTCTCGCGGCGGAGCTGGCGCTGACGCGGCATATCTCGGTGCATCATGAGTTCCACGAGGGGGTGCGGGCGATGCTCGTTGACAAGGATCGGACACCGAAATGGTCGCCGGTGACGCTCGCCGAGGTGGATCCCGCGGCGATCGCCAAGGTGTTCGCATGAGCCGGATCGGCCTGCTCGCTGCCCTGTTGCTGATTCCGGTTGCGGCGGTGGCGCAGACGCCGCTGGCGGCACCGGGCCAGCCCGGCTGGACCCCGGCGGGCAAGGATTGTTTCGTCTGGAACCGCTCGCCGGCGGCTGGGGAGACGGCGGTGTGGTCGGGGCCGTGCGTTGATCACCATGGCAACGGCAAGGGCGTCCTGGTGTGGACGAACAGCGGGGGCGAGCAGCGCTATGAGGGCGAACTGCGCGACGGGCGGCTGAATGGCTTCGGGAAATATGCGTTCTCGTCCACCCAGCGTTACGAGGGGAGCTTCAAGGACGACGACTTCGACGGCAAGGGCACTTTCGTCGAGCCCGGCGTGCGCTTCGAAGGCACCTGGCGCGCCGGCCGCAAGGAAGGACCAGGCGTGCTGACGACGATGAACGGAGATCGCTACGAAGGCGAATTCAAGGATGACCAGTTCAACGGCACCGGCACACTCCTGCTGTCGGACGGCCGCAAATACCAGGGCCTGTTCCACAATGGCCGGCCCAACGGCGCCGGCACGATGACGGACCCGAGCGGAACCTACACCGGCACCTGGATCGAAGGCTGCTTCAAAGACGCTACCCGCCGCACCTCGCTCGGCGTCGATCCCACATCGTGCAAGTAGGCCATAGCCCCAACCGGCGCGGGGCTGGGTGGTAGGAAGGAAGGCGGGGGCTTTACCCCTCGACCCCAGCAGGGGGCATCTCGCGGCTTACGCGGCCTTCGGCCACGGTCCGCGCGATCCCCTGCACCCGGCGCCAGATAAGAAATGGCTGTGAGTAGAGAGGGGGGCCAACTCAGCCGTTGCAACAGCGAGGTCGGCCCCCTCTCCACTCACAGCTCTCTTAAGTGATGCCAGGTCCAGGAGGCGCCGCCTCCTGGCGGGTCCAGGGCAGAGCCCTGGCCTTGCTTTCCCCACCTCCGCTCCCGAGCCGGTCGGGCTTATGGCCTGATGGCGAAGTGGGATTCGCCGGGCATGCGCAGGGGGGCGGCCATGTGGGCGAAGTCGCAGAGGAGGCGGCGGGTGTCGCGGGGGTCGATGATTTCTTCGATCCAGAAGGCTTCGGCGGTTCGGAAGGGGGAGCGCAGGTCGTCGAGGCGTTGCTTGATTTTTTCGAGGTGGGCGGCGGGATCGGGGGCGGCTTCGATTTCGGCTTTGTAGGCGGCTTCGATGCCGCCTTCGAGGGGGAGCGAGCCCCAGGCGGCGGATGGCCAGGCGTAGCGGACGGAGAGGCGGTTGACGGGTTGGTGGGCGAGGCCGCCGACGCCGAAGACGTTGCGCATGATGATGCTGCACCAGGGCACCGTGGTCTGGTTGATGGCGGCCAGCGCGCGCATGCCCCAGCGGATGGTGGCGGTGCGTTCGGCGGCGAGGCCGACGGCGAAGCCGGGGCAGTCGACCATGTGGACGATCGGCAAATGGAATGTCTGCGCGAGGTCGAGGAAGCGGATGATTTTCTGGCAGGCGGCTGAATCCCAGGCGCCGCCGCCGTAGAGCGGGTTGCCGGCCATGAGGGCGACGGGCCAGCCGTCGAGGCGGGCGAGGCCGGTGACGATGGATTTGCCGAAGCCTTCGCCCATTTCGAAGAACGAGCCGTTGTCGACGACCATGTTGATGACGCGGCGCGTGTGGTAGGCGCGGCGTTTGTCGCGGGGGATGACGGAAATGAGTTTCTCGTCGCGGTGGTTGCGATCGAGGCGGGCGGGGCCGCGGGGGGGCGCTTCCCAGACGGAGGAGGGGAGGTAGGAGAGGAAGCGCCGGGCGCAGGCGAAGGCGTCTTCCTCGGTGTCGGCGGCGTGGTCGACGGCGCCGCAGGCGACCTGGATTTCCCAGCCGCCGAGTTCCTGCTTGGTGCGGGGCTCGCCGAGCTGTTCGACGACCGGGGGGCCGGCGACGAAGACGGCGGAGATGTCCTTGACCATGACGGAGTAGTGGCTGGCGACGAGGCGGGCGGCGCCGAGGCCGGCGACGGAGCCGAGGCCGAGGCCGACGACGGGGACGCGGCCCATGTTCTGCACGGTGAGGTCGGCGCCGCTGCTGGAGTAGACGCCGCCGGGGAGGTTGGCGCGGCCGGTGGTTTCGATGGTTTTCACCGAGCCGCCGCCGCCGGAGCCTTCGATGATGCGGATGATGGGCATGCGGAACTGGCCGGCCATGTCTTCGGACATGCGGAATTTATGCGGGATCGAGCTGTCGGCGGAGGCGCCGCGGACGGTGAAATCGTCGCCGCAGATGACGACGGGGCGGCCGTCGACGGTGCCGCGGCCGAAGACGCAGTTGGCGGGGATGAGTTCGATCAGCTTGCCGTCGGCGTCGTAGCGGGCCTTGCCGGAGATTTCGCCGAGTTCGTGGAAGCTGTCGGCGTCGAGCATGCGGTCGATGCGCTCACGCACCGTGAGGCGGCCGCCTTTGTGCTGGCGCGCGACGCGTTCGGCGCCGCCCATCTGGCGGGTGAGCGCCTGGCGGCGGCGCAGTTCCTCGAGTTCCGGTTCCCAGTTCATTGGTCGTTTCGCTCCCGTCGCCCCTCAGGCGGGGCTTAGGGGATCGTAGGGGGACGGGTCAGGGGCCGGCAAGTGCGGGTCAGCGGGGGGCGGCGGGACACTCGGCGGGGGTGGGGGCGGTGCCGTCGGCGATGCAGGCGGGGACGGTGATGGTGCGGGCCTGGACGTCGCTGGGCAGGGGGGCGCAGCTGCCGTTGGCCTGCGCGGTGCAGGGGCCGGCGGCCAGCGCCGTGAACATCATGGTTTTGCCGAGCCGGGCGCGGTCGATGATGTAGCCGACGGAGAAGGTTTCGGTGATGAGGGCGTGGGCCGGGCCGCCCTTGGCCGCGTCGTCGGCGGGGACCTTGAGGTTGCTGACGAGGGTGCCGCCTTGCAGGAGGTGGCCGTCCGCAGAAAACAGCACGGGGCGGTAGGTGAGGGCGTAGGTGGTGGCGGTGCCGGAGAGGGCGGCGCAGGCCTGCATGGCGACGACGGACTGGCGCGTGTTGGCGCCGCTCCCGGGCATGGCCGCTTCGTAGACGACGAACTTGACGTCGCGGATGGCCACCGGGCCGTCCTGCGGCGTCATCGGCGCGAGGCAGGCGGCAGACGGGGTAGCCGTTTGCGCCTGCGCGGCGCCGGCCATCAGCAGAGCAGCAACAATCAAACCCGGAATCCGCATTGTCAGTCCTTCCCCGTTTCGCTGGTGGTCAATCTAGTGAGGCCATGCGGCGGCGCCAAGCATCGCGGCCATGACAGTGTCGCGCTCGCGTTGGACGGGCGGAGCGGCTAGCAACGGGTGCACGGAGAATGGAAGCCCGATCGTGACGACCAACACGCCTGCACAGACTGCGGCCCTTGCGGCCGGCTCAGTGACGCTCTCGCTGGGGCTTGGCACGCGGGCGGCCTTCGGGCTGTTCCTGGTGCCGCTCGATGTGCTGGGGATTCCGATTGCCACCACGGCCTTCGCGATTGCGCTGCACAACCTGGTCTGGGGGGTGGCGCAGCCGGTGGTGGGCGGGATGGTGGATCGGCATGGCACGGCGCGGATCATCGCGATCGGCGTGTTGCTCTATGCCGCGGGGTTCGCGCTGCCGGCGCTGATGCCGGCGGTGTGGTCGGTGATGCTGGGCATCGGGGTGCTGACCGGGCTGGGCACGGCCTGCACGACGTTCGGGGTGACGCTGCCGAGTGTCGCGCGGGCGTTTCCGGCGGAGCGGCGGTCGGCGACGGCGGGGCTGGTGAGTGCCGGCGGGTCGGTCGGGCAGATGCTGATGCTGCCGCTCGTGGCGCTGGCGATTGCCTGGGGCGGGGCGGTGGCGGGGCTGCTGACGCTGGCGGCAGTGCTGCTGATGGCGCTGCCGATGGGGCGGCCGCTCGATCGGGCGGCGCTGGAGACGCCGGCGCCGCGGCGCTCGGTTGCTGCGGTGCGGGCGGCGCTGGGGGACAGGACGTTCATCCTGGTGACGCTGGGGTTCTTCACCTGCGGGTTTCAGCTGGCGTTCCTGTCGACGCATCTGCCTGGCTATCTCAGCCTGTGCGGCATGCCGACGGCGACGGGGGCCTGGGCGCTGATGCTGGTGGGAGGGGCGAACATCGCCGGCAGCTATCTGTGCGGGCGGATGGGGCAGCGGATCGCGCCGCAGTATGTGCTGGCGGGTGTCTATATCATCCGCGGGCTGGCGATCATCGCGTTTCTCTACGCGCCGAAAACGGCCCTCAGCACGGCGCTGTTTGCGATTGTGATGGGTCTGCTGTGGCTCGGCACGGTGCCGCTGACCAATGGGGTGATCGCGCGGCGGTTCGGGGTGGCCAATCTCGGCGCGCTGTTCGGCGTGTGCTTCATCAGCCACCAGATCGGCAGCTTCATTGGCGCCTGGATGGGCGGGCTCGCCTTTGCCGCGACCGGCAGCTACGACGCGGCGCTGGTGGCGACCGCGATCTCCGGGTTCGTTGCGGCGGCGTTCAACCTGCCGATCCGGGAGCCGCGGACGGCGTTGGCGTGAGATTGACTTTCCGAATGGTCGTGCCCATCCTCCCGCCATCCGAGGGGCGCCCCATGAGGGGCTGAGACACCGCTACCGTGGTGAACCCTAAGAACCTGATCCGGTTAATACCGGCGTAGGGACGGGAAGCCACCTGGCAAGACGCGTTTTCCCGCCTCCCTCCGTCCGGCAATCCGAGCGCGAGAGGAAAACGCCATGAACGTTCATGCCAAGCCAGCCGCCGTCACCACCGGGCCCGTCATCGGCTCCCGCAAGGTGTTCTCGAGCCCCGCGGAGCGGCCCGATATCGCGGTGCCGTTCAAGGAGATCGATCTCCACCCGAGCGCCAATGAGCCGCCGCTGCGGCTTTACGATACGTCGGGGCCGTATACCGATACGTCGGTGACCATCAATCTCGAGGCCGGGCTTGAGCCGGTGCGGGCGCCATGGCTTGCGGCGCGTGGGTTTGCGCCGGTGCCGGCGCGGGCAGTGAAGCCGGAGGACAACGGCTTCGTCACCGGGGACAAGCTGGTGCCGGCTTGCCCGTCGCAGCGGGCCGTGCTGGCGGGTGTCTCCGGCAAGCCGGTGACGCAGTATGAGTTCGCGCGGGCGGGGATCATCACCGAGGAGATGATCTACGTTGCCCATCGCGAGAATCTCGGGCGGCACAAGATGCTGGAGAGCGCGGAGGCGACGATTGCCGATGGCGAGAGTTTTGGCGCGGAGATTCCGGCCTTCGTGACGCCGGAATTCGTGCGCTCGGAAATCGCCCGCGGGCGCGCGATCATTCCGGCTAACGTCAATCATCCGGAGCTTGAGCCGGTGATCATCGGGCGCAACTTCCTGGTGAAGATCAACGCGAATATCGGCAACTCCGCTGTGACGTCCTCGGCGGCCGAGGAGGTGGAGAAGCTGGTGTGGGCGATCCGTTGGGGTGCCGATACGGTGATGGACCTCTCGACCGGGCGGAACATCCACAACATCCGCTCCTGGATCATGCGGAATTCTCCTGTTCCCATCGGCACCGTTCCCATCTACCAGGCGCTGGAGAAGGTGGGCGGCGATCCCGACAAGCTCGACTGGGAAGTGTTCAAGGACACGCTGATCGAGCAGGCCGAGCAGGGTGTCGACTATTTCACGATCCATGCCGGCGTGCGCCTGCCCTACGTGCCGCTCACCGCGAAGCGCGTCACCGGGATCGTCTCGCGCGGCGGCTCGATCATGGCGCGCTGGTGCCTGGCGCATCACAAGGAGAGCTTCCTCTACGAGCACTTCGGCGACATCTGCGACATCATGCGCAAATACGACGTGTCGTTCTCGCTCGGCGACGGGCTGCGGCCGGGCTCGAACGCGGATGCCAATGACCGCGCGCAGTTCGCCGAGCTGGAGACGCTGGGCGAGCTGACCAAGGTGGCCTGGGAGAAGGGCTGCCAGGTGATGATCGAGGGGCCCGGCCACGTGCCGATGCACAAGATCAAGGTCAACATGGACAAGCAGCTGCGCGAATGCGGCGAGGCGCCATTCTACACGCTCGGGCCGCTGACGACCGACGTGGCGCCGGGCTATGACCACATCACGTCCGCGATCGGGGCTGCGATGATCGGCTGGTTCGGCACCGCGATGCTCTGCTACGTGACCCCGAAGGAACATCTCGGCCTGCCCAACCGCGACGACGTCAAGACCGGCGTGATCACCTATCGCCTCGCCGCCCATGCCGCGGATCTCGCCAAGGGGCATCCCTCGGCGCGGCTGCATGACGACGCGATCAGCCGGGCGCGCTTCGAGTTCCGCTGGGAGGATCAGTTCAACCTCGGCCTCGATCCCGATACGGCGCGGCAATATCATGATGAGACAATGCCGAAGGAGGCGCACAAGGTGGCGCATTTCTGCTCGATGTGCGGGCCGAAATTCTGCTCGATGAAAATCTCGCACGATATCCGCGCCGATACCGAGCGGATGGCGGGGATGGAGAAGATGAGCGAGGAATTCAAGGCCAAGGGCAGCGCGATCTACCTGCCGGAGACCGCCGCCGAATAGGGGGCGACGCCGGGCTTGCGGAAGCAGGCCCGGCGCGGCCACACTGTGCGCCATCATGACGATTGACCCGCGCACGGCGCTCGACGCCATCGGCCAACTCGAAGACGACGAGATCGACATTCTCGACGCCGCGCTGCGACTCGGCCTGGTGGACGGCAACCAGAACGACCTGCGCAAACTCGCCGTCCATGCCTCGGAACTCGCGCGCAACGCGGTCGGGCTCGACGACGATCGCACGGCGGCCGGACGCGCCGCGGCGCTGGCGAAACTGCTCGCCGGGCGGCATCGCTACCAGGGCGACGCCGAGACCTACGACGACCTGGCCAACGCCAACCTGCCCGCCGTCATCGCGCGGCGCAAAGGGCTGCCGGTGGCGCTCGGCATCATCTGGATCCACGCCGCACGGGCGGCGGGCTGGACCGTTTACGGCATCGATTTTCCGGCCCACTTCCTGATCGGCCTCGAGGGGGAGAAGGACAAGATCGTGCTCGACGTGTTCAACGGCGGCACGCCCTGCGACGCGCGCGACCTGCGCGCCATGCTCAAACGCATCGAAGGGGCCGACGCGCAGCTACGCCCCGAACACCTCCGCCCGATGACGACGCGCGCCGTGCTGCTGCGGCTGCAGAACAACATCAAACTCCGCCGCCTCCAGGCCGGCGATATCGCCGGCGCGCTTGCCTGCACCGAAGACATGCTGCGCATCGCCCCGGACGCAACGCCGCTCTGGTACGACGCCGCCGAACTCAACCAACGCCTCGAACGACTCGAAGGCGCCCTCACCTGCTACGAACGCCTGCTGACCCTCCTCCCCGACGGCCAGGCCGCCACGCAGACCCGCTCCACCATCGCCGAGTTGCGCTCCCGCCTGAACTAGAGTTTCCTGGCGACACTGCCGGCGGAAGAAAGGCCAGGGCTCCGCCCTGGACCCGCCAAAGGCCAGGGGCCTTTGGAAACCCGTTCGTTTAAGAGGCGGTCTTGAAGAAGAGGGGGCTAAGGGAATGCCGAGGCATCACCTCAGCCCCCTCTTCTTCAAGACCGCTTTCCTTAAGTGAGTGGGTTCCAAGGGCCCTGCCCTTGGTGGGGTCGAGGGGCGAAGCCCCCGCCTTCCTTTCACCGGCGGTGGTGGCCAGAAACTCGAGTGCGGGAGTGCGTGACGTGGCGTTGCGGGTAGCGGTTCAGATGGATCCGATTGAGACCATCAACATTGATGGTGATTCGTCGTTTGCCTTGATGTTGGCGGCGCAGGCGCGTGGGCATGAGTTGTGGCATTACGAGGTGCGGCATCTCGTGTTGCGCGAGGGGCAGTTGAAGGCGGGGGCGGAGCGCGACGAGCGGTTGTTCGCGCGGGCCAAGCCGGTGACTGTGCAGCGCGTGAAGGGGGCGCACTGGACGTTCGGCGAGGAGAAGATCGTCGATCTGGGCTCGATGGATGTGGTTTTGATGCGGCAGGATCCGCCGTTCGATATGGCGTATATCACCGCGACGCATCTGCTCGATCATATTCACCGTAGCGACGGGTCGGGCACGTTGGTGGTGAACAATCCGGTGTCGGTGAGGAATGCGCCGGAGAAGTTGCTGGTGACGCATTTCCCGGATTTGATGCCGCCGACGATCGTGACGTGGGATGTGGATGCGATCCGCGGCTTCCGCGCGATGCACAAGGACATCGTGGTGAAGCCGTTGTTTGGCAATGGCGGCGCCGGGGTGTTCCTGATCAAGCATGATGATCCGAACTTGAACTCGCTGCTCGAGATGCATTTCGCGCGTTCGCGTGAGCCGCTGATGGTGCAGCGCTATGAGCCGTCGGTGCGGCAGGGCGACAAGCGGATTATTCTGATCGATGGCGAACCGGTGGGCGCGATCAACCGGGTGCCGGCGGCGGGCGAGGCACGCAGCAACATGCATGTCGGCGGACGGCCGGAAAAGGCGGGTCTGACGCCGCGCGATCTCGAAATCTGCCGTCGTATCGGGCCGACTTTGAAGGAGCAGGGGCTGATCTTCGTCGGCATCGACGTGATCGGCGATTACCTCACCGAAATCAACGTGACCTCGCCGACCGGGCTGCAGGAGATCGCCCGGTTCGATGGGACGGATCTGTCGGCGGCGATCTGGGACTGTATCGAGGCGAAGATCGGCCGGGCCTGAGCCCGGCCGCTCACGCGATCAGTGCGTCGGCCATCACCACGCCCTCGCCTTCGCGCAGGACGATCAGCGGATTGATCTCGGCTTCCGCGACGTCGGCGAGGCTGGCGAGGCGTGAGACGGCGACTACGGCTTTCGCCAGCGCGGCCAGGTCGCCCTTGGGCAGACCGCGATAGCCGCGGGCGGGGGCGAGGCCTTTGACGGAGGCGATCATGTCCATCGCTTCGGCCTCGCTGACGGGGGCGACGCGGAGGACCATGTCGCGATAGATTTCCGCCAGCACGCCGCCGACGCCGAGGGCGACGACGGGGCCGACCAGCGGGTCGCGACGGTAGCCGATGATGACCTCGACGACGCCCTTTACCATTGGCTCGGCGATGAAGCCGCTGATCTGATCGCCGAGCCGGGATTTCATTTCCGCACACGCTGACTGCAACGATGCGGAATCAGCGATGTTCAGTGCCACTGCGCCAGCCTCGGTCTTGTGCGCGATTGTTGACGAGACGGCTTTGACCGCAACCGGGAAGGCGAGCGGCGGCGGCGCGTTCGGGTCGACGCGCACGGCGCGGTCGGCGATGCCGAGGGCGGCGAACACGGCGCGCGCCGCAGCTTCGTCGCGGGCGGGGAGCAGGGCGGCGTCGATCTGCCCGGCGTCGATCGTCTCCCGCGGGGCGCGCCAGTCGAGATAGGCACGCACGCCGTCGGCGCAGGCTTCGGGGGTGCGGAAGGCGGCGACGCCGGCGGCGCCGAGGAGTTGCAGCGAGGCGGTGGCTTCGGGCAGCAGGAAGGCGGCGATTGGATTCTTCCCTGTTGCCGCCAGCGCTCCCGCGATCGCGTCCTGTGGGCGGAACTGGGCGGAGCTGCCGACGACGGCGATGGCGACGTCGGCGTCATCGGCGTTGCGCGCGGCGGTCAGCGCCTCGGCGACGGTGTCCTTGCGGGCGCCGGCGAGCGTGGTGTCAACCATATCAGCGGTGGCGATGCCGAGCACGCCGAGGCGGTCGACGACCATGGCTCCGCCGCCGCCGGTGGTGGTGACGATGCGCACGGCGCGCTTCGGCGCCGCGGGTGGCCTGGCGCCGATGAGCAAGGGCGGCACTTCCAGCAGCGTTTCCAGCATGTCGACGCGGACGATGCCGATGGCGCGAAAGAAGGCGTCGGCCGCCGCGTCGGAGCCGGCCATGGCGCCGGTGTGGGTCGTTGCCAATGCAGCACCGGCTTCGGAACGCCCGAGCTTGTAGGCCACGATCGGCTTGCCGGCGGCGTGCGCGCGGCGGGCGGCTTCCTCGAAGAATTCGGGGTGGCGGATGGTTTCCAGGAACAGCAGGATCGCATCGGTCTCGGGATCGTCGACCAGCATGTTCGCGACTTCGCCGGCGGTGAGATCGGCCTCGTTGCCGGTGCCGACGATCTTGGCGAACCCGAAGCCGCGCGCGGCGGCCCGTGAGAGCAGCGTGCCCATCACCGAGCCGGATTGCGACACCAGCGACCAGCGGCCAGGCACCAGTTTCTCCGCCTCGAGCGCCGCGTTCACCGAGCAGGCCATGGCCGCGGGAACGTTGATCACCCCCATCGAATTCGGCCCGAGCAGGCGCATGCCACCCGCGTGCGCTGCGGCGACCAGGCGTGCCTGGAGTGCCACGCCCTCGGCGCCGGTTTCGGCAAACCCGTCGGCCAGCACACAGGCAATGGGAACACCCAGCGCGGCGCAATCGCGGATCGCCGCCTCGACATGCTCGGTGCCGACCAGGACATAGGCGAAGTCGATCGGGCCGGGCACATCGCGGATCGAGGCATAGGCACGCTCGCCGAGGACGGTTTCGGCGCGCGGGTTGACCGGGAACAATTCGCCCGGAAACCCGTGCCGGCGCAGATAGACCTGCGCCCGCGCGGTCAGGCGGGCAGCGTCGGTGGAGGCGCCGATGAGGGCGATGCGGGCGGGGGCGAAGAGGGCTTTCATGCGGGGATATCACCCCGCGGGGCATGTGCCCGCAAGCCCGTCAGGTTATCGGGCGATGACGGTGCCCTTGGAGACCTTGGCGACGTCGTAGGGTTCTTCCTCCAGCGTCTCGGCGTCCCACATGCTGCGTTCGGCGGCGAAGAAATCGCCGTCATAGACATGGATTGCCCCGCTGATGCGGCCGAGCGGGTTGACGACGGAGTGGATGATATCGCGCCCGAGAATGGCGACGTCGCCAGTGCCGAGCGCCTTGCCGCCGGCGGCCTCGATCTGGAAGCCGGTTGCGCCGGGAATGCGGCGCCAGAACATGTTGTCCTCGCGCCCGTCGTACATGCCGATCACCGCGCTCAGCAGATGGTTATGCGGCAAGGTGAGCTGGCCCGGATACCAGGCGATGTTGAGCACGGTCAGATCGGGGGCGTGGTGGAGGACCTGCGCACCGGATCCCTCGGGTGCCTGGATACCCTTCAGCAAGGCGGGGCGATCGGAGACGGCGCGGGCGACGATCTCTCTCATCGCCTGGCGTGAGCGCTCGGCGAGCGAGGCGCGGAGGTCGTTGATGAACCGGTCGAGCTCGAACATGGGCATCTCCCTGGTCGGTCGCCGGTTGTTCCGCCTTGTTTGCGACCTTTCGCAACGATAAGCCGATGCGCGCCGCCGCCGCAACAGAAATCCCCTCGCCCACGGGGGCGAGGGGAGATGCGTCAGCTCACACCGGATCCCACGAGAACACCTCGCCCGAGCGATCGAGCGGCATGAACGCCGCCTTCAGCGCGGGGTAGGCGTGCTCGGCGATCAGCTGCGGGGTCCAGCCCTCGCCGCGATGGACGCCCTTCACCGGGCGCGGCGAGCTCATCAGGAAGATCTCGTTGTTGCGCGTGGCGAACACTTGGCCGCTGACATCCTTCGCCGCGTCGGAGGCGAGGAACACGGCCATCGGCGCGTTCTTGTCAGGCGTCATCTGCTTGATCTTCTCGACGCGCGCCTTCTGCTCCGGCGTCTCCGCCGGGATCGAGCCGGTCATGCGGCTCCAGGCGAAGGGGGCGATGCAGTTCGAGCGCACGTTGTAGCGCTTCATGTCGAGCGCGATGGATTTCGACAGCGCGGTGATGCCGAGCTTGGCGGCCGAATAGTTGGCCTGGCCGAAATTGCCGATCAGGCCCGAGGTCGAGCTCATGTGCACGAAGGCGCCGCTCTCCTGCTTGCGGAAATGCTCGGCCGCCGCGCGGCTGACGTAGAAGCTGCCGGAGAGATGCACGTTGATGACGGAGTTCCAGTCATCCTCGGTCATCTTGTGGAAGATCACGTCGCGCAGGATGCCGGCGTTGTTGACCACGATGTCGATGCGGCCAAAGGCGTCGATCGCGGTCTGCACGATGCCGCGGGCGCTTTCCCACGAGGCCACCGAGTTGGTGTTGATCACCGCCTGGCCGCCGCGCTGCTCGATGATCGCCTTGGTCTGTTCGGCCGGCGTCGCTGAGCCGCCATCGCCGGTGACCGAGACACCGAGATCGTTGATCACGACCTTGGCGCCGGCCTGCGACATCATCAGCGCGATCTCGCGCCCGATCCCGCCACCTGCGCCGGTGACAACTGCGACTTTTCCTTCAAGCATGCCCTGTGACATTGCATTCCTCCGTCAAATAACAACGCCGCAAACTAGGCGCCGGAACCCCGCGCGGCAACCTCAGCGCCGGCCGCTTTCCTCGGCCTGCGCGAGCAGCTCCTCCTCGGCGGCGAGGTGCAGCGCGATCACGGCATCGAGCACGTAGAGCAGGCGGCGCAGCTCGCGCGCTTCGGCGGCCGAGCCGTCCTCGGGGCCCATGCCGTCGACGAGGGCGTTGAAGCGGGTCGAGAGCTGGTCGATTTCCTCGTGCATGCGGGTCATGGCGCCGAGCGGATCGTGGCCGCCGAGACGGCGGGCCAGCACCGGAAAGGTCTCGCGCTCCTCGGCCTGCTGATGGGGGAGCAGAAGGGTCCGGAGATCGTGGCCGATGGCGCGCAGATCAGCGGCATGCGCCTCGGTGCCATCGGCGGTGTGCATGCCGTCGGCGGTGCGGCGCATCTGTTCCATCAGATGGCGGAAGCGGGTGTGGTCCTCCAGCACGCGCGGCACGCCGGCGGAGGCCGGCATGGCCGCGGGCGCCGCGCCGCCGGCGAGGACGCGGAGTGCGTTCAGGATCACCGCGACGTCGATCGCCTCCTGCAACAACGCGCCCCAGATCGGCGGCAGGTAGCCGGCCGCCGCCACCGCCATCGCCATGGCCGACAGCCCCATCCCGGCGGCGATCGACTGCAGGGCAATCCCGCGGGCCCGCCGTGCCGTGGTGATGGCGCCGGCGATGCGGTCGATGCGGTCGACCATCAGCACAACGTCTGCCGCCTCCGCCGCCGCCGCGGCGCCGCGCGCTCCCATGGCGACGCCGACATCGGCGGCGGCGAGCGCGGGCGCGTCGTTGATGCCGTCGCCGATCATCAGGCAGGGTCGCTCGCCTGACACCGCTGCGATCTTGCCGGCCGGTGACATTTCGGCGTGGACGGCATCGAGGCCAAGCGCGTTGGCGACCGCCTCGGCCGACTCCGTGCGATCGCCGGTGACCATGACCAGCCGCGTCACCCCGGCGGCGCGCAACTCGCGGATGGCGCGCGGCGTCTCCGGCCGGATGCGGTCCGCCAGCAGCAGCGCCCCCGCGACCAGCCCGTCGACCACCACCCACGACGCCGAAGCCGCCGCCGCCGCCAGCCGCGCCGCCGCCCCGGTCGTCGGCAACGCGAACCCCGCGGCCTCCACCAGCGCGGCGTTGCCGACCATCACCCGCCGCCCGTCCACCAGCCCGCTGAGCCCGCCGCCAGGCACCTCGACCACCGCCTCGGGGATCGCCAGCGCCACCCCCGCCGCCCGTCCGGCGGCCACGATCGCGGTGGCGACGACATGCTGCGAGACCTGCTCCAGCGAGGCAGCGAAGCGCAGCACCTCATCGCGCCCGAACTCGCCTGTCGGCTCGATGCCGGTCACCCGCGGCGTGCCCGTGGTCAGCGTGCCGGTCTTGTCGAACAGCGCCGTGCGCACCCGCGCCAGCCGCTCCAGCGCCCCGCCGCCCTTGACGATGACGCCGAGCCGGGCCGCGCGCGACACGCCGCAGATCAGCGCCACGGGGGCGGCGAGAATGAGCGGGCAGGGGGTGGCGACGACGAGCACCGCCAGCGCCCGCTCGCTGCTGCCGCTCCACCACCAGGCGCCGCCGGCCGCCGCCAAAGTTGCGGGCAGGAACCACAGCGCCCACTGGTCCGCCAGCCGCACCATCGGCGGCCGCTCGCCCTCCGCCGCGGCGACCAGCCGCACCACGGCGGCATAGGTGCTCGCCTCCGCCGTCGCCGCCGCGCGCAACGCGATCGGCCCACCGGCGTTCACCGTGCCGCTGCGCGCGACGTCGCCGATCTCCCGTGTGATCGGCAAGGGCTCGCCGGTCAGCGCGCTCTCGTCCAGCACCGCCGCCTCCTCGATCGTGCCGTCAACCGGCAGCACCTCGCCGGTTTTCACCAGCAGCCGGTCGCCCGGCTGGATCGCTTCGACCGCGATATCCACCAGCCCGTCGCCCTCGCGCCGATGCGCGATGCGCGGCACCCGCGAGACCAGCGCCGTCAACTCCCGCCGCGCCCGCCCCTCGGCAAACGCCTCCAGTGCCCCGCCGCCCGCCACCATCAAGCCGATCAGCGCCGCGGTGAACGGCTCCCCCATGGCCACCGCCGCCCCGATCGCCACCAGCGCCACGATGTCGACGCCCAACGCACCGCCGATCAACGTCCGCACAGTGTCGCGCGCCACCTGGGCGGCCACCGGCAAAGCCCCCGCGGTGAACAGCCACCCCGCTACGACCGGCCATCCCGCCAGCATCGCCGCGCCGCCCGCCGCCATGGCGGCCAGCACATAGGTCAGAAGCAGGAATTGACGCGCCATCGGATCAGCCTCGAAGGATCAAATACCCCCGCCAGACTACGCCCGAACCTGCCGCCGGAGTAGCACCAACGGGCGTGGAGGCGAGCGCGAAGGAAGCAAGGCGGGGGCATCAGGTGACTTACGCGGCCTTCGGCCACGGTTCACCTGATCCCCTCGACCCCACCAGGAGGCGGGGCCTCCTGGACCTGCCATCAAATAAGAGGGTTTGGTCTTGAGAGGGGGGCCAACCCGTTGGTTGCAACGCCCGCGTAGGCCCCCCTCTCAAGACCAAACCATTCCTTACCTGGTCGCCGGGTGCAGGGGGCGCTGCCCCCTGCCGGGTCCAGGGCAGAGCCCTGGCCTTCCTTCCCTCCGCGCCCCTCCAGGCCCGTTGGTCTTACCCGTTGGGCCGCAGGATCTGCCGCAGCACCGTTCCGTCGGACAGGCGATCGAACCCGAGGTTGATTTCCTCGAGCGAGACGAACCCGCTTTGCAATTTCCCCACCGGCAGCTTGCCGCGGCGGTAGAGGCCGAGCAGGCGGGGGATGTCGCGTTCGGCGATGCAGCTGCCCATGTAGCTGCCCTTGATTTCGCGTTCGCTGGAGACGAGGTCGGCGTGCAGGTAGGAGAACTTCGCCTTGCCGTCCGGCAGCCCGGCGCAGACCAGGCAGCCGCCATGGCCGGTGATGGCGTAGGCGAGCTCGACCGCTTTCATCGAGCCCGCGGCCTCCACCACGGTATCGAGCCCGCCGCTGGTCGCTTCCTTCACCTGGGCGGCGCAGTCGGGGTCGGTGGCGAGGAAGGTGTCGGTCGCCCCCCATTGCCGCGCGAGGCCGAGTTTTTCCGCGCTGGTGTCGACGGCGACGATACGCTCGGCGCCGGCGGCGACGGCGGCGAACAGCGCGTTCATTCCGACGCCGCCGAGCCCGACGATGGCGACGTGGTCGCCGGCGCGCACGCCGGCGGTGTTGATGACGGCGCCCGCCCCGGTCATCACCGCGCAGCCGAAGATGGCAGCGTCCTCAAGCGGAATGTCCTCATCGATCTTCACCGCCGAACGCCGCTCGACCACCGCGAACTGCGCGAACAGCGACAGCCCGCTGCCATGGTTGATCGGCGTATCGCCCTGGAACAGCCGCCGTGCGCCCGAGCGCAAGGTGCCCGCCGAGCGCGCCGCGTTGCCGGCCGGGCACAGGTTCGGCCGCCCCTTCACGCACCAGCGGCACACGCCGCAACTCGCCGCGAACACGGTGATCACATGATCGCCCGGCTTGAGGTCGGTGATCCCAGCGCCGACCTCGCGCACGATCCCGGCCCCCTCATGCCCGATGATCACCGGCACCGGCCGCGGCCGGATGCCCTCGATCGCCGAGAGATCGGAGTGGCACAGCCCGGCGGCGGCCACCTCGATCAGCACCTCCCCCGGCCCGGGCGGCAGCAGCTCGACCTCCTCTATGGAGAGCGGCTGCGACTGCGCGTAGGGCCGCGGACGGCCCTGTTCGCGGAGGATGGCGGCTTTCATGCGCATGGTCGGATGTCCCCTTACGGACCTTTGCGGACGCCGTTCGTCTCGGCCTCGGTGATCAGCCGGAAGGCGTCATCCTGCAGCAGCAGGCGGGCGCGCATCAGGTTGTCGGCGGCGATTCGCACGGCGTTCACATAGGCGGCCTTGGTCGGATAGCGCTCCTCGAGCGACAGGCGCGGATCGCCGGTCTTCTCGCGCTCCGCCTTGGTCGCGGCGAAGGGCACGAAGCCGCCGGAGAGGTTGCAGAACCCGCCGTCGAACAGCCCGTCGCGGAACTTGTTCCATCCCGTGTAGGTCCCGACCGGCACCTGGACGAACAGCGAGCGCACGCCGCCGATATCGTTGCCGTCGGCATCGACCTGCGGCACCAGCACGCCATAGCTCGCGCTGCCGATGCGCGGCGGCTCGATGCTCTGCACCCCCATGGTGTCGGCGGCGTGATACCCGGGCCCGCGGTCCAGCACATGCAGCGGATTGGTCAGTGCGGTGAAGCGCAGCGCCGGCCGATCGGTGCCGCCATAGCTGTTGGCCGGCACGACGGGGAAGCGCACGGCATCCGGCGCCACCAGCGTGCCATCGGCGATGCGCGGCACGACCGAGGCCGGCGGGCGCTTGCCGTCGCGCACCCAGCTGGTCAGGTCGTCGAGCAGCGCGCGCATGGTCCAGCTATAGGGATTCGGATTGCCCGGCAGCGCGCAGACGCCGAAGGGCGCCGCGGCCGGCAGCGGCAGGGCGGCCGGGGAATGCTGGGTCGACCCCATGATGAAGGTCCGCACGTTGGCGGGATCGGCGACGTCCTTCGTGCCGAGCGGATCGGTCAGGCCGAGCGACTGCCGGCCCTCCCACACTTCCAACGCGGTGGCGGCATGGATGATCAGCGGGCAACTGCCGTCGGCCATGCAACGATCCAGCAGCCCCTGAGTCCGCCCGGTCAGCGGATCGGTCTGGCGCGCATAGGTGAAGGGGAAGTCGTAGGCCGGGAACGAATGGTCGATCGTCTCGCCCCAGGCGCGGCCCGGCTGGGCGAAGCGCACCGACAGCGGCAGCAGCCCGCCGCCGATATGCGGCAGCATGGCGTCGTAGGCCATCCAGCCGCTGTCCGCCTTGTTGAAGCCGAGATGCAGGAAGGTGCGCATCATCCGGCCCGATTGCGACGAGCCCATGATGACGGCCTTGGTCGCCTTGCTGTGGGCCACCGGGTTCGGGGTGCCCTTGTCGTCCTTGTCCTTGGTCTTGAGGAAGTCGGCGATGTCACGCATAGCGGCGAATCCGAGGCCCATCACGGTCGGGTCCTGGGCGCGATAAATCAGCTCATAGAGCTTGCCCGCCTCGAATCCGGCGGGATAGCAGATCTTGCGCGCATCGGGCTTGGCCGGCCCGCTCGCGCAGTCCGCAAAACTCCATTCGGAATTGGCGATCGCCACCCGCGCGGCCTTTTCGCTGGTCCGCACCGTGAGCGTCGGCAGGAAGCCGTCGGCGAAGGGCTTGCTGTTGTCCAGGCTCGCCGTCGGATAGCTCGCATGGGTGCCGGCGGTGAACCAGCCAGCGCCGAGGTCTTGCGACTTGCTCGCGGTCGCCGCGGCGAATTCAGTGCGCACCACGCCGGTGACCGGCGAGCCATCGGCATTCTTCGCAACGGGAACGCGGAACAGCATGCGGTTGTTGCCGGGCAGCACGTCGGCCTGCCAGCCGAACCAGATCACCGTGTAGCCCTGCTTCTGCATCCAGCCGTCGCCGGCGTCGTCGGCGGCGTTGATATTGGCGAGGTTGCCCTTCACGTCGACGTTGAACAGCGCCAGGCCGCCCTTGTTGCCGCGGTTCAGCACGTTGAAGAACAGCACGCCGTTGCTGTCCGCGGGATTGGCCGGACGAATGATGTCGATGTCGGTGTCGTATTCCACCATGCCGCGGGCATTGCGCGGGGCCAGGCCGATATCCTGGATCATGGCGCTCGACGGCGCCTTGGGGTCGACCTCGCCGATCACCCGGCCGGTGACCCGCTCGAACGCCCCTCTGGGCGAAAATACCTTGCCGCCGAATGCCGGCTCCACCTTCAGGTTCTCCAGGCGCACCACGCGCGCCTCCGCCGAACCCACCGCCGCGCTCACTAGCGCCGCCGCCATCAATCCGCGCCATATCATGGACATCACTCCTCCCTAGGGCTTTGTGACGACCATGTATCCAGTCGCGCGCGCTGGCAACCGGGGGGTCAGGCCTCCGAGGTGGATTTCTCCTCCTTCGTTTCCGGCATCAGCGCCACCGCCAGCAACGTCGCCAGCACCCCAGCCACGGCCAGGGACATGAACCCCGCCGGACGCCCGAACCGGTCGGCGACGAAGCCGGCCATCGCCGTCGACAGCGCCGTCCCCGCCGTCCCCGCCGTCCCCGCCGTCCCCGCCAGGCCGAGCAGGCTGAGGCAAAGCGTGTAGTGCTTGGTTCCGCGCGTCAGGTCGGCGGCCACCAGCGGCATCATCACGCCATAGGCCGCACCCCCCGCGCCCTCCAGCGTCTGCACGGCGATCAGCGCATAGGGGTTGTGCACCAGTGCGAAGGCCGCCGCCCGGACCGGCAGCGTCGCGAACCCCACCGTCAGCACGGCACGCCGCCCATTGCGCTCCGCCCAGGCCCCCAGCGCAGGCGCCACGATCGCGACGATGGCCTGCGGCACGATCACGAAGGCGGCGATCACCAGGCCCGACCGCGCGCCCGTCCGCGCGGTGACATCCACGGCGGCCAGCTGCATCACCGCGATCGACGACAGCTGGAACAGCAGCAGGCAGGCGGCGAAGATCAGGATGCGGCGGTCTTTCAACATGGCCAGCGGCGCCAGCAACCCAGGGTCCTCCTCCCCCGTCGCCGCCGGTGCCTCGCGGTCGGCCGCGATGCGCGTGATCGCGAACAGCGTCACCGGCAGCAGCGCGGCGGCGATCATGAACACCGCATGCTGCGACACCCAGGTCGACGACACGCCCATCACCACCGCCCCCAGCCCGGCGCCGATCGAGCCATAGCGTGCGTTGCGCCCCAGCCGCTCGCCGAATGCTGCCCGGCCGGACACCGACAGCGACACCGAGGCGATCGCCGGCGACAGCACGGCCCCCGCCACCGCCTGCAACGCGAGCGCCAGCATCACCGGCAGGTTGTGCGGCATCGCCGCCAGCGCCAGCGGCGTGATCCCGATCACCGTGCTCGCCGCCCACAGCAGCCGCCGCCGCCACTGCGGCGCCGCGTCCACCAGCATGCCGGCCGGCACCTGGCACAGTGTGGAGACCACGGTCGCCACCGTCAGCACCAGGCCGATATGCGTCTGCGTCCAGGCCTGCGCGGTGAGATAGACGGGGATGAACGCGCCATAGGCGGTGCCCATCATCGCCAGCAACAGGTTCAGCCCGTCGAGCCCGCGATCCCGCCCATGCGCCGCGGCCAGGGTCATCCCTAGGGCGTCTTCGCCATCGGACCGAGCATCTGCACCGGCTGGTCCGCCCCTTTGTATTCCGGCGCGGCGGCCACCGTGTCGAGGCTGAAATCCTCGCTGATCCGCACCTCGCCATCGGCCAGCGCGAAATGCAGCGTCTCCCACGCCACCGCCACCCGCCGGGCGCCGATGCCCATGAATCCGCCGGCGTCGATCACCGCGCCGCGCGGCGCACCCGACGTGTCCACCAGCATGTCGACGATCAGGCCGATCGCATCGCCATTGCGATCGACCACCCGTCGCCCAAGCACGCTGAGCAGCCCGTTGGCGGCAACATCGACCCGGCCAGGCACGCCCTGCGCGATCGCCGTCCCGCCCGGGACCAGCATCGCAAATAGCAGGAGCCACTTGAGCATGGCGTCATCCTCTTCGGGAATTGCGCTTCATTCCGCGTAGCATACGAGGGCGCCCCTGGGGAAGCCGAACCCGTCGCCGCCTCTGCGTCCCGGTTGCCGCGTCCCCGCGTTCATGGCCTGATGCCCACCACAACGCCAGCCCGCGGGAGCCGCACGCCATGTCCGACACCACCCTCGATACCATCAAGAGCTTCCACCCGGAGCTGACCGCCATCCGCCGCGACATCCACGCCCATCCCGAAATGGGCCTGGAGGAAACCCGCACCGCAGCCCTCGTCGCCGAGAAGCTGCGCGGCTGGGGCATCGAGGTCACCGAGGGCATCGGCATCACCGGCGTCGTCGGCACCATCCGCGGCCGCCTGCCTGGCCAGCGCTCGATCGGTCTGCGCGCCGACATGGACGCGCTCTCCATCCCCGAGCAGACAGGCCTGCCGCACGCCTCCCAGAATCCCGGCGTCATGCACGCCTGTGGCCATGACGGCCACACCACCATGCTGCTCGGCGCCGCCAAGTATCTCTCCGAACACCGCGACTTCTCCGGCACCGTCCAGCTCATCTTCCAGCCCGCCGAGGAAGGCCGCGGTGGCGCGCTGGCCATGCTCAAGGACAAGCTGTTCGAGCGTTTCCCCTGCGACGCCGTCTACGGGATGCACAACATGCCCGGCATTCCCGTCGGCAAATTCGCCATCCGCAAGGGCGCCTTCCTCGCCGCCGCCGGCCGCTGGAAAGTGATCTTCCGCGGCACCGGCGGCCACGGCGGCGCAACGCCGCATCTGGCCACCGACGTCACCGTCGCCCAGGCGCAATACATCATGGCGCTGCAGACGGTGATCAGCCGCAATGTTTCGCCGCTTGAGGCCGCCGTCATCTCCGTCGGCTCCATCCACGCCGGCTCGAACCTGTCGTCCAACGTCATGCCGTCCGAGATCGAAATCACCGGCACCCAGCGCTGCTTCTCCAAGGCGACGCAGGACATCCTCGACCGCCGCATGACCGAACTCGCCCACGCCATGGCCGCCGCCAACGGCTGCACCGCCGAGGTCGAGCTGAGCTGGGGCACCAACGCCCTGGTCAACCACGCCGACCACACCGAGGTCGCCGTGACCGCGGCCACAAACATCGTCGGCGCCGCCAACGTCTTCCCCGACAGCCCGCCGATCACCGGCGGGGAGGACTTCTGCTACATGCTCGAAGCCAAGCCCGGCGCCTTCATCTTCATAGGCAACGGCGTCAACGAAAACGGCCCCACCCACGCCGTCCACACGCCGCACTACGACTTCAACGACGAAATCATCCCCATGGGCGTGAACTGGTGGGTCAACATCGTCCGCGAGGAACTCAAGCTTGGCTAGAGCGCGATCGCTTAAGGCCGATGGGTCGGAAAGCGTGAATCGCGTTCCTCTTGAGAAGATGGCTAGAGCAGGATCGCTGCACGTCGCAGCGATCCTGCTCTAGCCCACCTCATGCGCCTCGAAGGCAATATTGATGCCTGCGAGGCGGCGACCATTGGCGGCTGGGCGCGCGACGCCGACGCACCCGGCCAGCCCCTCACGCTCGACGTCCGCATCGGCGCCACCCCCATCGCGACAATCCGCGCCGACCTCCCCCGCGCCGATCTCGCCGCCAAGGGCCTCGGCGACTGCCGCTTCCACCTCCCCCTCCTCTCCCCCCTCGCCCCCGCCGACCGCGACCGCCTGAACCTGCGTCCGCACACCGGCACCGATCTCCTCGTCGCCAACCTCGGCGGCCCCCAGCCCGACCCCTGGGCCATCCCCATGCCACCCCCCGGCACCCGCTTCCGCCACGCCATCCTCCATATCGGCACCGAAAAAACCGGCACCACCACCCTCCAGCATTTCCTCGCCGCCAACCGGGACCGCCTGGCCGACGCCGGCATCCTCGTCCCCGCCTCCCTCGCCCCCACGCCCGACCCGCTCAACCACACCCACATCGTCGCCCACGCGCTCGCCGACTGGCGCCTCAACGACGAACTGCGCACCACCAGCCGCATCACCACCCCCGCCGCCCTCGCCCAATTCCGCGCCACCCTCGAATCCACCTTCGCCGCCGAGATCGCCGCCACCCCCGCCAGCGTCGACATCCTCTTTCTCTCCAGCGAGCACTGCCACAGCCGCCTGCTCCACCTCCACGAAGTCGCCGCCCTCCGCCGCGTCCTCGCCCCCTGGTGCGCCAGCATCGAGGTCTGGGTCTATCTCCGCCCGCAATACGCGCTCGCCGCCAGCCAGCACGCCATGCACCTCATCGCCGGGATCACCGACGCCGAGATGCTGCCCCGCCTGCCCTACGCCGACGACGATCGTGGCCCGCACCTGACCGATCCCACCTATTTCGACTACGCCAACCTGCTCGCGCGCTGGTCCGCCATCTTCGGCCGCGACCATCTCAAGCCCGCGCTCTTCCTTCCCGAAACCCTCCGCGATGGCGACATCGTCGCCGACATCCTCCACCGCCTCGGTCTCCCCCCCGCTGCCTTCACCCCCGTCCCCCGCGCCGCCACCAACATCACCCCCCACGCCCAAACCTTGCTCCGCGACATCACCGCCGCCATCGCCACCCACGACCCCACGGCCACCCGCTGGGCCGCGCAGCGGCTGGGCGAAAAACTCCGCGCCGTCGCCCCCGGCCCGGGCCCGATCCCAGCCCCCGAGGCGGTCGCCCGCTTCATGGCCCAGTTCACAGATGGGAACGAAACCGTCCGCCGCGAATGGTTCCCCGACCGCCCCACGCTGTTCCCCCCCGCCCCCCCGGCGCCCGACCCCGCCCCCTTTTCGCGCGCGGCCCTTCTCGACCTGTTCGCGCGGGTGCTGCTCGAAGAGCGGAAGGTGACAGGCGAGGGGTGAAGGGCACGCGCAGCGCCTTCGCTTCAGGTGGGTTCTGGTGTGCGCGCCGGGTTGGTGGGCGGCGGCGCGGCAAACCGAGACTGATACCATGGGTCGCGATCAGCGACCCTTGGTATCAGAGAAAATGCAACGACCCGACGTCGGTGAAGCCGCTGAACGTGATGCGCGTCCCGTCGCTCAACGTCAGCATGCTGTTCCCCCCCGACACCTGCGCGCCAGCGATCGCGGTGGCGGCTTCGCCGGTGCCGAAGTTCTGCAGCGAGAGGTAATCGAGCGCGGGATTGAGCCCCTGCAGCGTCACATTGTTGGCATGGCCTTGCACAAAGGCGAACAGCGACAGGCCGCTCCCGGCCGTGATGGTGGTATTCCCGCTGCCGATCTGGATCGACGTCGTGCCGGAGCCACAGAGAAACGTGTTCGGTCCGCTGCCGCCGTAGAACGCGTCGCTGCCCCAGGATCCGGCGCCGCTGATCGTCTCGGCACCCGGGCCGGCGAGGATGATGTTCCCCGCCGCCGGTCCCGCCGTCAGCACATCGCCCGCGCCGCCGCCGAAGATGGTCACCTGGCCGCTGCCGGCGGTGATGCGGTTGGACCCCGCGGGGCCGCCGAGATAGATGCCGCCGCCCGCGCCGCCGTTCACCGTCATGCTGCCGCCGAGGCCGATCACGGTGTCCACCCCGGCGCCGCCGGTCTCTACCAGCGGCCCCTGCGAACCGACGATGACGCCCCCGGCGCCAGAGGTGACCGTCGTTGTGCCGCCGGGGTTGCCGATCACCGTGCTGACCCCGAGGCCGCCGGTGAAATTGAGCGTGCCGAGGCCGCCGAACACGAGGTCGGCGGCGCTCGCGGCAATGGTGGCCGCACCGGCGGTGCCTTGGCTGCCGATGATCGTGTCGGCGCCGTCGGAGCTCACCCGGCTGGTGCCGCTGCCGAGCCACAGGACGCCGCGGCCCTGGCTCGTGAGCGTGTCCGCGCCAGCGGTTCCGACGACGGTCGCGCCGCCGCTGCCGCCCTGGAACAGGTTCGCGCCGCTGCCGAGATAGACGGTGGGCGCATTGCTCCCCGCTGTGATGGTGGCGCTGCCCGTCCCGCCGGCGATCAGGTCGTTCCCCGCCGATGTCACCATGTTCGACCCCGCGCCGAGCAGGATCATGTTGGACCCCGCCCCGGCGGCGATCGTGTTGTTGCCGCCAAGCGCGATCACCGTGTCGTCGCCGGCCCCGAGCATCACCGCCTGGTTGCCCGCGCCCTGGAACATGCTCACCGCATTGCTCCCGGCGAACGCCGTCACCGTCCCCGCGCCGGCACCCGCCACAAAGCGCAGCCCGCCGCCCGCGCCCACCACCATCTGCCCATCCGCATTGCCGCCGAGCACCGTCTGGTATCCGGTCGAGAGCACCAGCGCGGTGGTGTAGCCGGGATGCATGACGAAGCTGTTCGACCCCGCGAACTGCGAGACGATCAGCTCCCCCGCCTTGCCGGTGGGCGGCGCGGGTATGCTGCCGTCGGCCATCGCCACATACGGCACCAGGCTGCCGCTCGCGACCGCGGCGTTGATCGGCGCGAAAGCCGTCCGCGCCGCCGCCAGGGCCACGGGATCGCCGAAGAAGATCGGCGTCAGGCTGCTGCCGGCCAGCGCCGCGCTGGTCAGCGTGAAGGCTGTTCCGTTATCCGGCTGGCTCTCCTGATAGACCCGTGTGCCGCCATTGCCGTCGGGCAGGAACGCATAGCCGGAGCCGATCATGTAGCCCGTCAGATAGAGCGGCTTGGTGCCGCCGGCGGCGAGCGGAATATCCAGCCGCGCCGCCCCGGTGCCAGCCTCGAAGGTCACGGTGCCGGTCCCCGCCACCGGGAGCCCGGTGCCGGATATATCGATCGCGCCATCCCCGAACTGAAACGTCTCGTCGGTGAAGTTCAACTGCACGACGTCGTTGATGCTGTCGGGAATCGGGAACCCGTTGGCCTGCACGGTGACGGTCGAATGCGCCGCCAGGCTGACCGCGACCCGGTAGTTCGATGAGGGAAGACCATAGGAAATCGTATAGGTGTCCGCCGTGCCATGGTTGGCCACCAGCTGGTCGCCGGTGCCGAGCAGGGCCGCCGAATTGGCGCCGGCCAGCATCGTCCGCAACAGGTCCGTGCCGTCATTGGCGTTCGCGTAGCTCAGCAGCACGCTGCCAGACAGCGAAAGGCCGCTGATATTGTAGAACGCCCCGGTCTCGGCATAGCCGTCGGCGATGCCGGTGATCGTGCTGTTGGCGAAGTCCACCACCCCCGGCGCCGAAAAGGCGAAGCTGCCGATCAGCTGGGTGAACGGCGTCAGCGTCGCGCTGTTGTAGAGCACATCGCCGGGGGAGGCCGGGAAATGCAGTGGATTGCCATAGGCGGGGTTCGCCTCTGCCGGGTAGGTCTTGAGCAGCTGCCCCGCGGTCGCCAGCACGACCGTGCCGCCGAACACCTGGCCCGAGAGGTCGGGGATCGAACTGAAGTCGATCGGCATGCGCTGATCGAGCTGAAGGATCGTTGCCATCTTATGACCTTACGCCGCACATTTGCAGCCGCTTAGATTCAGATCAATTGTTGCGCGCACTGCGTCACGCCGCTCCCTCGACATGGGCGCCGGGATGGAAATGCGAGTACACCCTGCGCGCAATTTCCTTGGACACGCCGGGTGCCGCTTCCAGGTCCGCCAGCCCCGCCTGCTTCACCCCGCGCGCCGAGCCGAAATGGTTCAGCAGCGCCCGCTTGCGCGAGGGCCCGATGCCCTGGATCTCGTCGAGCTCGCTGGTCACCAGCGCCTTGGAGCGGCTGGCGCGATGGGTGGTGATGGCGAAGCGGTGCGCCTCGTCGCGCAGCCGCTGCAGGAAATACAGCACGGGGTCGCGCGGCGGCAGCTGGAAGGCCGCCCGCCCGTCGGTGTGGAACCACTCGCGCCCGGCATCGCGGTCAGGCCCCTTGGCGATGGCCACCAGCTTGACGTCGTCGATGCCCAGCTCGTCAAACACCGCCCGCGTCGCCGAAAGCTGCCCGGCCCCGCCGTCGATCAACACCAGGTCCGGCCATGACGGTGTCCCCGGCCCCTCCGCCTCCTCCTTCAACGCCCGCGAGAACCGCCGCTCCAGCATCTCCTTCATCATGGCGAAATCGTCGCCCGGCGTGATCGGCCCCTTGATGGCGTATTTGCGATAGGCCGATTTGCGGAACCCCTCCGCCCCCGCGACGATCATCACGCCATAGGCGTTGCTGCCCATGATGTGGCTGTTGTCATACACCTCGATGCGCGCCGGCGGGCCGCCGAGGCCGAACAGCTCCGCCACCCCCTCCAGCAGCTTCGCCTGCCCCGCGCTCTCCGCCAGCTTGCGCTCCAGCGCCTCGCGCGCGTTGACCTCGGCATGGGCGACCACCGCATGCTTCTCGCCCCGCTGCGGCACCGCGATTTCCACCTTCTTGCCGGCGCCGAACGTATTGGCCTTCAGCGTCAGCGCCTCGGCGATCAGCTCCTGCTCCGGCAGCGCGTGGTTGAGCAGCAGCAGTGGGGGCGGCGGCTTGTCGTCGTAGAACTGCGCGACGAAGGCCGCCAGCACCTCCGGCGCCTCCTCGCCGCGGGCATGCGCCGGGTAGAAGGCGCGGTTGCCGTTGTTGCGCCCGCCGCGGAAGAAGAACACCTGCACGCAGCTCTGCCCGGCGATCTGCCAGGCGGCGATGACGTCGGCATCGGTCAGGCTCGCGGGGTTGATCACATCGGTGCCCTGCACCGTCGTCAGCGCCCGGATCCGGTCGCGGATCGCCGCCGCGCGCTCGAACTCCAGCGTCTCCGCCGCCGCTTCCATCTCGGTCGCCAGCGCCTGCTGCACCGCGCCGCCCTTGCCGGAGAGGAACACCTTGGCCTGCCCGACCAGCGCCGCGTAGTCGTCTTTCGAGATCCGCTCCACGCAGGGCGCCGAGCAGCGCCGGATCTGATGCAGCAGGCAGGGCCGCGTCCGCGTCGAAAACACGGTATCGGCGCAGGACCGCAGCAGAAACACCCGCTGCATGGCCGTCACCGTCTGGTTCACGGCCCAGGCCGAGGCGAAGGGGCCGTAGTAGCTGCCCTTGCGCGTCCGCGCCCCGCGGTGCTTGGCGATCTGCGGATAGTCGTGGTCCTCGGTCAGCATCAGCCAGGGGTACGACTTGTCGTCGCGCAGCACGATGTTGAAGCGCGGCTTCAGGCGCTTGATGAGGTTCGCTTCCAGCAGCAGCGCCTCGGCCTCGGTATGGGTGGTGACGATCTCCATCGCCACCGTCTCGCTCACCATCCGCCGCAGCCGCTCCGGCAGCCGGGCAATCTGGGTGTACGACACCACCCGCTTCTTCAGCGCCCGGGCCTTGCCGACATAGAGTGCCTCGCCCTTGCCATCGAGCATGCGATAGACGCCCGGCGACAGCGGCATGGTCTCCAGCGCCGCCTCGATCACGGCCACGCCGCGCAGCTTCGCCGGCTCCTCAGCAGGGGTGGCTTCAGGGATCTCGTTCATCGTGATTGCACCCCCTCCACCATGCTGCGCCGCACCCCGGCGGCGGCCCCAAATTCATCCACCGAATCTGTGGATAACTCTGTGCGCAACCCGTGTCCGCACCCCTCAACCCCGCAGAAATCCTGATATTCCTCGGTGTGCCGAAATTTTGGGCATCCTACATAACTCATTGATTTCATTAGTCTCAAATATGGCAGCACTGTAACATGATGAAAAACGGCCGCCATGTGACTGTAACTTAACGTTGTCCGCCCGGGAGTGGACAAGATCAGCCGCGCCGCCGCTCGATCTCCACCCCGACACCCGCTGCATCGGGGTAGATGTCAAGCTTTTCGACACGGATTCGTGCCGTCAAAATGCGTTCGTCCGCAAGGCACGACTCGGCAATCCGCTCGGCCAAAGTCTCGACCAATTGGACATGTCCGGCCGCCACGATCGCCCGCACGCCATCGACGATCACGCTGTAATCCACCACCCGCGCCAGGTCGTCTCGCCCCACCGCGACGCGCGACAGCGGCCGGCTGCCCTCGTCGACCACCCCGAGATCGACGTTGATCCGCACCCGCTGGGTCCGCCCTTGTTCGTCGGCGTAGACCCCGATGCGCGCCTCCAGCACCAGGTCATGCACGAACACGTGCCGCACCCCCAGCGCCGCGTCCGCGATCCGCACCCGTTCCATCGCCCTACTCCTCCACCGGAGCCCCGCCGCCGGCGGGATGCCACTGCATGTGCTGCCCGCCGTCGAGCGCGATCATCTGCCCGGTCATCGACGGCAACGCCAGCAGCATGATCGCCGCCCGCGCCACCTCCTCCGGGCTCGAGCCCCGCCCCATCGGCACCGAGCGGCACTGCCGCTCGAACTGCGCCTGGGTCTGCCGCGGGCTCGGCACCGTCGGCCCCGGCCCGATGCCGTTCACGCGGATGCGCGGGGCAAGGGCGAGGGCCATCGACTGCGTCAGCGCCCACAGGCCGGCCTTGGAGACGGTATAGCTGACGAAATGCGGCGTCAGTGCCCAGACCCGCTCGTCGAGCAGGTTGATCACGGCCCCCTCGCGCCGCGCCGGCAGGGCCGCGGCGAAATCCTGCATCAACACGAAGGGCGCCCGCAGGTTCGGCTCCAGGTGCCGGTCCCACGACTCCCGCGTCGCATCGGCCCACTCGTCGCGCTCGAAGGTCGAGGCGTTGTTGACCAGCACGCCGAGCGGCCCGAGCGCCGCCGCCGCCTCCGGCACCAGCCGGCGCACCGCCGCCTCGTCGGCGAGGTCGGCCTGCAGCACCACCGCCTCGCTGCCGCGCGCGCGTACCTCCGCCGCCGTCGCCTCCGCCTCGGCGCGGCTGGCATTGCAATGCACCGCCACCTGGAAACCGGCCTCCGCCAGCGCCAGCGCGATGGCCCGCCCGATCCGCTTGCCCGCCCCGGTCACCAGGGCCGTCCGGGGAATATTCGCCGCGATCATGAAGTCTCCGCCACCACAGCGGCCAGCGCCGCGAATTCCGCCACCGTCAGCGTCTCCGCCCGGCGCGCTCCATCGATCCCCACCCGCGCCAGCAGCGCCTCGCCGCCGATCGGCTTCAGCGATCCCCGCAGCATCTTGCGCCGCTGCCCGAAGGCCGCCGCCGTCACCCGCTCCATCGCCGCGAACAAGGCGGCCGAGGGTTGCTCCGCCCGCGGCGTCAGCACCACCACCGCCGAGTTCACCTTGGGCGGCGGCACGAAGGCGGCCGGCGGAATCCGCAGGCGCAGTTCCGCCGTGCAGATCCACTGCGCCAGCACCGACAACCGCCCATAGTCCGGCGTATCCGGCGCCGCACAGATCCGCTCGGCGACCTCCTCCTGGAACATCAGCGTCAGCCGCTCCCACAGCGCCGCCTGGCGCAGCCAGCCCACCAGCAGCGGCGAGCCGACATTATACGGCAGGTTGGCGACGATCTGCCGGGGGGCGGCCACCAGCGTGGTGAGGTCGAGCTTGAGCGCATCCGCCATCACCAGCGTCAACCGCCCGGGATAGGCCGCGCCCAGTTCCTCGATCGCCCCCGCCGCCCGCCGGTCGATCTCGACCGCCACCACCCGCGCCGCCGCGCTCGCCAGCAGCCCGCGCGTCAGCCCCCCTGGCCCCGGCCCGACCTCGACCACCGCGCGCCCCTCGAGCGCGCCGGCCTGGCGCACGATCCGCCCGATCAGGTTGGCGTCGAGCAGGAAGTGCTGCCCGAAGGAGCGCTTGGCATCCAGCCCGTGCCGCGCGATCACCTCGCGCAGCGGCGGCTGGCTGGTCAGGTCAGGGTGGGCGACGCCGCTCAATCAGCGCCGCCGGTCGATCACCGCCTGCCGCTGCAGGTCGCGCAGCAACTGCCGGGACGTTACCTCCACCCGCTCGGAGAGGATCCGGTCGGCGATTTCGCGCTTGCTGGGCAGGCTGATGGTCTTGGTTTCGCGCGCGCAGATCATCATCACCGCGGCCCCGTCATCCGCCACCAGGGGCTGGCTGGCCTTGCCGATCGGCAGCGTCGCCATCATCTGCCGCAGGGCCGGGATACCAACGCTTTCCAGCCGCACCTCGCCCGGGTTGCCGCCGTTCTCGCTGCCATTGGCCTTCGCTTCCGCTTCCACTGCGGCGCAGTCCTTGACCGTCGAGGCGAACTGCCGTGCGCGTTCCATGACCTGCTGCTGCTGCGGGGTCGGTGCGTTGTGGTTCAGCTTTTCGGTGAAACGGAAGAACACCTGCCGCAAATCCAGGACGGTGCCCTGCTCACGGCCGATCTCGCGCTTCGCCCGCAGGGTCACAATCGACAACCCGCCTGCGACCGGAATCGGGTTGCTGATCGCGCCGACCGGCATCGCATCCAGCACGCGCTGGACCGACGGATCGATCTCGAAGCCCTGCACCCAGCCGAGATCGCCGCCGGTCAGCGCCGTCTGGCTCTGGCTGAACTGGGCGGCGATGACCTGGAAGGGTGCCCCGCCGCGCAGCTGTTCGATGACCGTGTTGGCGAAACCCTGCGCTTCGTCGGTCCGCGCCGGATTGGCGATGGAAACGAATATCTCGCCCACCAGATACTCGGTCTGCCCGACCTGCCCGCGCAGCACCTCCTCGCGCTGCTTGATGTCGACGTCATTGATGTTGGCGCGTACGCCCACCGTCTCGCGGACCACTTCGCCCCAGCCGATCTGCACCCGGATCTGGTCGATCATCGTGCGCAGCGCCACGCCGTCAGCCGCCAGGCGGTGTCGCAGGGTGCCGGGAGGCATGCCGTTGCGGGTTTCGACCCCGCTGATCGCGGCGGCGATCTGCTCGTCCGGCACCACGATCTCACGGCGCAGGATCTCGCGCAGCTTCAGCCGCTCGTCGATCAGCTGGTTGGTGACCTGCGGCGTCAGCCGGGCCAGCACGTCCGGCGTCACCGGCAGCCCCGAGGACAGGGCGAACAGCCGGCGCCGGCTGTCGACATCGCCCAGCGTGATCGCTTCGCCGTTCACGGTGGCCATGATCCGCGCGCCATCCGCGGGCGACAGCCGGGCGGCGCTGACCTTGGGGGCCTGCGCGAGGGCCGCGCCGGCCAGCAGGCCGGTGAGCGCCAGTGCTCCGCCAAAGGCGGTCCAAAGGCGACGAAGGGGGTAGGACGCAGTCATCGTTCTCGTGTCACTCCGGAGGATCGCGCCGATCAGAACGCGTGGAAGCCGAATTGGCCGATCGTCTTGAAGGTCAGCTGGAACAGCACCGTGCTCGCCCCATGGTCGTTGTTGATCGACGTATAGCGCCTGAACAGGCTGACGTCGAAAATGAAGCACTCATCCTCGTATGAACTGCCGAGTCCCAGCGAGACCATCTTGTTCTGCTGCACGTCCCGCCGGCTGGAGGCACGGAACGACCACTGGCCCTGCTTCGTCGTCATCCCCAGCGACACCTCGTTGCGTGGCGTCGTCGCCAGCAGCGAGGTGGGCGCCGTGTCGTAGTACATGAAGGGGTTGGTCATCGAATAGATATAACCCCCGTTCACCTTCATCCAGTCCGGCCCGACGGTGGCGAGGGCGTCGACATAGCGGATCTGCGCCGTATCCTTGTCGAAGCGCTGCCGCGAGGTCAGGTCGAGAAAGCTGTTCGGCGTATAGGACAGGTGGCTGACGATGTCCGAGGCGGTGTTCTGCAGCCCCGAGCCGGGCAGGAACGACGGGTCCTTCTGCGCCCGGAAGGCCTGGCCCACCTGGGCGTCGACCAGCGCGCCGTTGGGCAGGAACCAGGCGCCATGCACGGCCAGGTTCACCCGAACGCCGCCCTCCATCCGGTCGATGCCGGGATAGCGGTTCAGCGCGAACAGCGCCGCGTCGGTGAACTCCTGGTCGAAACTGTCCTCGTTCGGCACGTGCAGCGAGGTGTAGTTGGCCCCGCGCGCGCCGACGATGACCTGCGCGATCGGCTCGATGACCTGGCTGCCCCAGCTGCCGGCGTCGCGATGCAGCGGCCAGCGCAGCTCGATCGCCATGGTCGGCATCGCCTGGGTGCCGACATAGGTGCCTTCGGGGCCGAAATTGGGCTGCTCGTCGAACTGGTGGGCGACATAGGTGGCCGAATCCAGGCGGAGGGTTGCCTTCCAGACGTCGCCAATGACCCCGATCGCCTCGCGCTGCCAGCCGAGGCTGAAACTCTCGCGCTGCGTGTTGGTCCCGTTGCCGCGCAACACGTTGAAGGCGCCGGCATCGACCGAGAAGCGTCCGCCGTAGAGCAGCGGCTGGGTTAGCAGGCTGTATTCCAGGCGCGGCAGCACATAGGGCAGCTTTCCCGCCACCACGTTCGAGGTCAGTCCCTGATAGCCCCGGGTGTCGAGCCGGAGGTAGGAGCCCTGGCCGAAGCCTTCGAGGTAGGCCTGGCTGACCAGCACCGCCTGGGTGCCCTGGATGTGGAAGTCGCGCATGTAGCCGAGCGAGCTGGCGCGCTCGATGTCGAAGCCCCAGCGCCAGACATCGTCGATGGCGAATTTGCCGCGCGCGAACACGTGCCCGCCGCCATTGCCGTCCGCGGTGTTGGCCGCCGAGGCATTCACCGACACCGTGCCGTCGTTGAAACGCCGGCGATATTCGAGGTCGACCGCCGGCCCCTGCCGGGTCGCCAGCATCGGCGTCACCGTCATGTCCGACTGGCCGTCGATCACCCAGTAGTAGGGCTGCGCCACGAAGGGGCCGAGATGCTTGCTCATGCCCATGCTTGGCACCAGCAACCCGCTGGCCCGCTTCTGCGACGGGTCGGGATGGGTCAGGTAGGGAATCCAGACCACCGGCACGCCGAAGATATCGACCACGGCGTCGTGGTATTCGATCATGTGGTTGTCGAGATCCTGCACCGCCTCGCGGGCGCGGATCTGCCATAGCGGCGCCTTGGTCGGGTCGTCCTTGCAGAGGTCGCAGGTGGTGTAGACGACCCGGCTCAGCTCGTTGACCCGGCCATCGGTGCGCCGCGCGCCGTTGGCGACCATGCGGCCGTTTTCCGCCATCAGCGCGCCCATGCCGGCGAGCACGCCCTGCTTCATGCCCTCGGAGAGCTCGGCATACTCGGCGAACACCACCTGCCCGTCGGGCTCTACCATCACCACGTGGCCGCGCGCCGCCGCCACCCCGGTGTTGCGGTCGTAGGTGACGGTATCGGCGGTCAGCATCCGCTCGCCCTGCCAGAGCTGGACATGGCCGTTCAGCGTCACCAGGCCATGCTCGCGGTCATATTCGGCGCGATCGGCCTGATAATAGGCGGGCTCGTCCGGCCGGATCGGCTGCGTCGTCCCGCCGCGCGGCTGGGCGGCCGCGGACCCCGCCAGCAGGCCGAGTGACAACAGCATGCAGGCCATGCCCGCCCGCCAGTCCATCAGCCGTCCTCCAGGTGGAGCAGCAGCGCCACCGCCAGCATCAGCCCCGCCGCCGCCGGCGCCCAGGCGGCCAGCAGCGGGGGCAGGGCACCGGATTGGCCGAATTCCTCCGCCACCTTGGTCACCACGAAGAGCGCGAACCCGGCGGCCACCCCGCTGCCGATCATCCGCGCCACGCCGCCGCGCCGCGCCGGGCGCATCGAGAATCCGGCCGCCAGCAGCGCCATCGTGCCGGCGAGCAGCGGCAGCGCCAGCAGCGTGTGGAACTGCAGCCGGTGGCGGATGGACGAGAAGCCCGACCGCTCGAGCAGGGCGATGAACGGCGGCAGTGCCCAGACCGAGAACGTGTCGGGCGCGGCGAAACTGTCCTGCACCCGCTCCACTGTCATCGCCGTCGGCAGCCGGATGGTCTGCGCCGCGTCCGGCAGGTGGTCCGGCGTGATCCTCCTTGCGTCGGTCAGCAGCCAGGCGTCTCCCTCGAGACGGGCCTCGGAGGCTTCGATGCGCTCCAGCAGCCGGTCGCGGCCATCGAGGCGGAAGACGCTGAGGGCCTGGGTGGTCAGCACGCCGTCGCGCATCGCCACCCCATTGGCGTGCAGCATCGCGATGCCCTGCGGGTCGATCTGGTGGTCGGACTGGCGCAGCCAGAAGGAGCCGCCGTTGAGCGCCAGCGGGCCGCCGCCGGTCTTGAGGTAGAGGTTCTCGAGCTGCTCCGCCCGTCCGCGCATCAGGGCCGAGATCGGGCCGACGCCACCGGTGGCGACGGCGCCGAGCAGCACGGCGCACAGGGTCGGCGCGGTCAGGAACTGCCAGGCCGAGACTCCGGCGGCGCGGGCGACGACCAGCTCCGAGCTGCGGGTCAGCCGCCAGAAGGCGATCATGCCGCCGAGCAGCACGCCGAAAGGCAGTATCTGCATCGCCACCCAGGGCAGGCGCAGGGCTGCGATTTCGCTGACGATGGCGAAGGTCGCGTCCGGCTTGGTGGCGGAGCGGCGCAGCAGCTCGATGAAGTCGAACAGGCCGACCACCGCGGCCAGGGCGGCGAGCATGCCGAACACCGCGGAGGCGAACACGCGGGAGAAGTAGGCGGAGAGGATGAGCGAGACGCGCATCAGCCGACGCCCAGCCGCTGCTGCACGGATTCCGGCACCAGGCGGAGCTGCGGGCCGAACAGCAACCAGCCCGCGACCAGCGCCGGCAGCGCCGCGTGGAGCCAGATCAGGCCCATCAGCGCCGGCTGCCGCGCCGCGAGGTTGGCGATCGCCAGCCCGCCGGCCACCAGGCCGACGACGGCCATCACCGCCAGGAACGGCCGCAACAGGCTGCCGTGGCGCCGGAAGGTCCCCGTCAGCACCGCGACCAGGGCGATCAGCGTGAAGCCGAGCGTGGTCAGCGGGCTCGAGAGGCGGCGATGCGCCTCCATGCGCAATTTCCCTGCATCGCGCTCGAAGACGACGGAGCGGGGATCGAGCAGCTCGGTGGTCGACATTTCCGCGGGGTCGCGGAAGCGCTGCTCGCCGGGCTTGTCGCCGTCGGTCAGCTCGACGGTATTCTGGGCGAAGGTCAGCACGTTGAGCCGGCCGGTGTGATGGTCGAGCTCCTGGCGGCTGCCGTTGACCAGCAGGACGCGCGGCGTCGCGGCGTCGACCACGAGGCGGCCGCTTTCGGCCAGGATCGTCGCATGCCCCGCGGGGTTGCGGGCGTCGTCGACCAGCAGGCCGCGCAGCGTGCCGTCGGCGTCCTTGGTGCGGACATAGACGGTGAGGTTGTCGGAGACCTGGGTGAACACCCCCTCCTGCAGCAGGAAGGCGGCGACCTTGTTGCGGATTTCGAACTGGTATTCGCGAAAGGCACCATACGCGGCCGGCACGATCCAGTTGTTGAGCGCCCAGCCGGCGAGCATGGAGATCAAGGCCAGGGCCAGCGCCGGGCGGGCCAAAGCGGCGGGCGAGAGGCCGGCGGCCTTCATCACCGTCAGTTCGCGATCGCCGGCCATGCGGTGATAGACCGTGTGGACCACGACGAAGGTGGTGATCGGCAGGATGATGGCGACGAAGTTGGGGATCAGCAGGCCGGTGAGCTGGAAGAACACCCGCATCGACAGGCCGCGGTTCACCACCAGTTCGACGAAGCGCAGCGATTGCGTCAGCCAGATCAGCGCCGCCAGCCCGGCCGTCACCGCCAGCAGCCCCAACAGCAGCTGGCGCAGCACGTAGCGGTCGATCCGTGTGGCGAAGGCCAGGCGCCGGGGGGTGGGCGAAACCATGAGGTCGGGGATATCTCCGCAATACGCTAGTCTAGCCGTTCAGCCTGCCCATACCAGACCCGGCCGTTGGCCGCTCGGTCAGGCCTCGGGCAGCACCTTGCCGGGGTTCATCAGCCCGGCCGGGTCGATCGCCGCCTTGATGCGGCGCATCAGGTCGAGCTCGGCGCCGCCGCGCCAGTCCGGCATCATGTAGGGCTTGAGCTTGCCGATGCCGTGCTCGGCGGAGAAGCTGCCGCCGAGGTCGCGCACCACCTCGCAGACGGTGTCCATGATCTCGTGGTCGCGGGCGAGGAAGGCGGCGCCGTCCATGGCGACGGGCTGTTCGAGATTGAAGTGGATGTTGCCGTCGCCCATGTGGCCGAAGGGGACGACGCGGATGCCGGGCATCAGCGCCTCGCAGGCGGCGGTGGCGCGGCGGATCATTTCCGGCACCTTGGAGACCGGCACCGAGACGTCGTTCTTGACGCTGGCGCCCTCGCGCTTCTGGCCCTCGGTGTGTTCCTCGCGCAGGCGCCAGATCGCCGCCCGCTGCGCGGCGCTTTCGGCGATGACGGCATCCTGGACGACGCCGGCTTCGAGGGCGCCTTCCAGCACCTGCTCCAGCGCCACCCGCAGTCCGGCCTGGGGGCGGGCGGTGGCGAGTTCGACGAGAACGTAGTGGTCGGCGCGGGCGGCGACGGGGAGGACGGTGCCGGGGATGTTCTTCAGCACGAAATCGACGCCGAGGCCGGACATGTATTCGAACGCCTGCACGGCGGCGGGGTCGTGGCGGTGGAAGCGGGTGAAGAGGTCGAGTGCGGCTTCCGGCGAGGCGACGGCGCAGAAGGCGACCTCGATCTCGCGGGCGGCGGGGACGAGCTTCAGGACGGCGGCGGTGATTATGCCGAGCGTGCCCTCGGCGCCTACGAAGAGCTGGCGCAGGCAGTAGCCGGTGTTGTCTTTCCTCAGGCGGCGCAGGCCGTGCCAGATCTGGCCGTCGGGGAGGACGACTTCGAGGCCGAGCACCATGTCGCGCGCGTTGCCGTAGCGCACGGTGTTGTTGCCGCCGGCGTTGGTGGAGAGGATGCCGCCGACCTGGGCGGTGCCCTCGGAGCCGATCGACAGCGGCAGCAGGCAGCCGGCCGCGGCGGCGGCGTCCTGGGCGGCGCGGAGCGAGGCGCCGGCCTCGATGGTGAGCGTGAGGTCGACGGGGTCGACGTCGCGGACGCGGTTCATGCGGGTCAGCGCGATGATGACCTGCGAGCCGTCCTCGGAGGGGACGGCGCCGCCGACCATGGAGGTGTTGCCGCCCTGGGGGACGACGGCGACGCCGGCGGCGGCGCAGGCTTTGATCACCTCGGCAAGTTCGGCGGTGCTCGCCGGGCGGACGACGGCCAAAGTGCGGCCGCGGTAGAGCTTGCGCCAGTCCTCGACATAGGCGGCCGTATCGGACTCCTCCGTGAGCAATCCGCGCTCGCCGACGATAGTGCGAAAAGTGGTCAACAAGGTGTCCGGCATGGCAACTCCTCCTGGCCGACGCTATCTGCCATCATCGGCGGCGCTTTGCACGGGAGGGGTACGGCCATGACCATCGAGATCGTCTCCGTCGTCGATCGACCGGATCTGATTCCGTATGCGGCGCATGCCCATTGGCTGCAATGGGCGCGCAAGAACGGGCGGACGGTGGCGCAGCAGGAGGCGTGGATGGCCACCCATACGGCGACTGTCGGGCCGAACCAGGCCTGGGTGTTGCTGGATGGGGGGGAGCCGGCGGCGATCGCGACGTTCGAGGTGCATGACCTCGACGCGCGGCCGGACCTGTCGCCGTGGCTGGCGAACCTGGTGGTGGGGGAGGCGTTTCGCGGGCGGGGGCATGCGATCCGGCTGGTCGGGAAATGCGAGGAGGCGGCGCGGGCGGCGGGGTGTCCGCGGCTGTATCTGAATACGGAAAGTGCTGCGCCGCTCTATGCGCGGCTGGGGTGGCGGGAGGTGGGGGTGGCGGAGCACAAGGGGCATCCCGTGATCGTCATGGCGAAGGAGCTGGGGTGAGCTTGCTCCCGGGCGCATTTCGTGGCTTGTCCCCCGGCAACTGAATTCCATCTAAGGTCGTAGACGCGACCCAACCCGAGAGCGCCAGACATGGACGAAATCATCGGTCAGAAACCCGCCGCCGCCGACATGATCGTCGATGGGGACCAGGCGACCTTCATGAAGGACGTGGTGGAGGCGAGCCGCACGATCCCGGTGCTGGTCGATTTCTGGGCGACCTGGTGCGGGCCGTGCAAGACGCTGACGCCGACGCTGGAGAAGGTGGTGAAGGCCGCCGGCGGGCGGGTGAAGCTGGTGAAGATCGATATCGACAAGAACCGCTCGCTGGTCCAGCAGCTGGTGCAGCTCGGCCTGCCGTTGCAGTCGGTGCCGACGGTGGCGGCGTTCTGGCAGGGGCAGATCGCGGATATCTTCCAGGGGGCGCAGCCGGAGAGCGAGGTGAAGCGCTTCGTCGAGACGCTGCTGAAGATGGGCGGCGGCGCGATGCCGGCGGCCGACATGATCGCCGACGCCAAGGCCGCGACTGAGGCGGGCGACCATCAGCAGGCCGGCGAGCTCTACAGCGCGGTGTTGCAGGAGGAGCCGGAGAATCCGGAGGCCTGGGGCGGGCTGATCCGGGCGCTGATGGCGCTGGGGCAGGAGGATCAGGCGCAGCAGGCGCTCGACAGCGTGCCGGCGAAGATCGCCGAGCATGCCGAGGTGTCCGGCGCCCGCAGCGCGCTGATGCTGGCCGCCGAGGGGCGCAAGGCGCGCGATCAGCTGGCGACCTTCGAGGCGCGGCTGGCGGCCGATCCGGCGGATCACCAGGCGCGCTATGACCTGGCGACCGCGCTGAACGCGATGGATCGCCGGGCCGAGGCGGCGGATGCGCTGCTGGAGATCATCCGCAAGGCGCGGACCTGGAACGAGGACGCGGCGCGGTTGCAGCTGCTGAAGTTCTTCGAGGCCTGGGGCTTCGACGACGAGGCCACAATGGCCGCGCGGCGCAAGCTTTCGGCGTTGCTGTTCAGCTGATCGCGGGCGGATGCCCCCCTTTGGCGCTGGCGTGAGCGACCTGCCGGATACGTTGCCGGTCTTCCCGCTCGCTGGCGCGCTGCTGCTGCCGCGGGGGCGGCTGCCGCTGAACATCTTCGAGCCGCGCTATCTGGCGATGACCGAGGACGCGCTGGCGGCTGGGCGGCTGCTGGGCATGGTGCAGCCCGATCCGTCGCAGGCCGAGGGGCCGCATGGGCCGGCGCTGTATCGGGTCGGCTGCCTGGGGCGGCTGATATCGTTCAGCGAGACCGATGACGGGCGCTACCTGATCACGCTGCTGGGGGTCTCGCGGTTCCGCATCGTCGAGGAAGCGGCGATGGGCCGGGGGTATCGCCGGGTGCGGGCCGATTATTCCGCGTTCGGCGGGGATGCCGCGGTGCCCGAGGGCGCGATCGAGCGGGCTGCGCTGTTGGAGGCGCTGCGGCCGTATTTTTCCCGGCGCGGCATCGATGCCAACTGGGAGGCGATCAAGAAGATGCCCGATCCCGAGCTGGTGACGACGCTGGCGATGGTCTGCCCGTTCGATCCGGTGGAGAAGCAGGCGCTGCTGGAGGCGCCCGCGCTGCCCGATCGCGCGGCGACGCTGGTGGCGCTGCTGCGCATGGATGCCCATTCGCCCACCCCACAAGGCGATCCCCCGCCGCGTGGCCAGGTCAGCTGAGGTTCAACATGTCCGACGAAACATCCAAGCCGGTTCCGGTCGATCCCCGGCTGCTCGAGATCCTCGTGTGTCCGCTGACGCGCCAGCCGCTCGAATTTGACCGTGAGCGCAACGAGCTGATCAGCCGGGCGGCCGGGCTGGCCTTTCCGATCCGTGACGGCATTCCGATCATGCTGGCCGACGAAGCGCGCAAGCTGGACGCCGCCTGATGCCGACGCCGACGGAAATCCGGCTGCGGCGGGAGCACAAGCGGCTGGAAATCGACTTCGACGACGGCAAGAGCTTTTCGCTGCCGGCCGAGTATCTGCGCGTCGAGAGCCCCTCGGCCGAGGTGCAGGGGCATGGGCCGAACGAGCGCAAGACGATCCCCGGGCGGCGGCACGTGGGCATCATGGGCGTGGAGCCGGTGGGGAACTACGCCATCCGGCTGCTGTTCGACGATCTGCACGACACCGGGATCTACTCCTGGGACCTGCTGTACGATCTCGGGAGCGATCAGCTGAAGCGGTGGAATGCCTATCTTGAGGCGCTGAAGGCGCAGGGACTATCCAGGGATCCCTGACGCCTGACGTTTCGCTCAGCGAAACGGCGACGAAAGCGACAACGCAGACACGAAGCGAAGCGGAGTGGCGACGGGAGCGACAGCGGTTTGGCTTCAAACCCCTTGCAGCGACAGCGGCGCTCTTGCGCCGCGAAAGCTGGCGAAAGCGCTCTGCTTCACAACCGCACCTCCAAACCGCCGAGACGCGCAGCGCAAGAGTTGATCGGCGCGCGCCGGATTCTCACTTGCGAGCGGCGGCCTCGGCGATCACGTTGGTGACAGGCGACCCCGATCGCACCGGGCGCGATGAACACCGAGGGGAAATCGATGTCCAATATCCCGTCATTGTCCAGCCTGCCGCCTTCGACTGGTCCATTTCCTTCACCGCTGGCGGACAGCGCGGCCAACGCGCTCGCGGGCAATCTGAAGTTCGGAGGCAAGTCCGCGGGCCTCGGCCCCGTGGCGCAGGTGATCGGGTTCGGCCCGCCGGCCTATGACCACACGGGCGGCATCGCGCATTATCACAAGGCCCTCGGGCTGGCGCCGAGCAATCCACTGCGCCCGTCGTTGCTGATGGACGAGAACGGGGTGACGACAGAGGCGATCTCGGGGGGGATCGGCGTGGATGCGGAGTCCTCCCATGGCGAGGCGACGATCGGGTCGGCGATGTTTCTGCTGACCGACAATCCCGGGCGGCTGGCGATTGCCAGCGTTCTTGGGCTGGCGGTCATGGGCAGCGATATTCAGGTGAGTGCCAATTTCTCCGAGGTGTTCGGAGTGAGTCAGCATTTCGTCAACGGCGCCGCGAGTTTCGGCGCGCTGACCATCAGCGGCGGGCTGATCGGCAAGACGCTGACATTCTCCGGCGACGCGGCGCCCAATACGGTGCTGTTCTCCAGCCCGACGGTCACGGTGACGCTGAACAAGCAAGTGGTGAACGACCTGATTTCAGTCGGCAATCCGCTTACGGTTTCGCCGCAGGGGATCTCCGTGGCGGCGATTGACATCAGCTTCCATGATGCGCATTTCCTGGGAATGCCGCTCTCGGGCGATCTCATCATCGGGCAGGCGTCGGCCGGGATGGCGCCGATCCTCGATCCGCCGCCGACGACGGTGTGAGGCGCAGCACTGGCGGAGGAGGGCGGCGCGGGCGCGCGGTTGCCTCGGGCACGCTATGGAATTTGTTATGTATTCGTAACAAAATAGGCAAACCAATGCTGTCCGACTTTCACTCGGTTTTTCGTCGAGCGGCGATGCGGTCGGGCCAGATGGCCATGCCCTTGGGCTTGAGGCAGGACTTGAGGGCGCGCAGCAGGGCGCGGCGGGACCTTGGAGGTCTTGGCATGCGCTCCTTGCGCGGGCGTGGGGGGCGGACGCGCTTGGGGGTGTCGCGCTGGAGGAGTTTGGGGGGTGTGATGCCGAACAGGCGGCAGAGGGGGCGGACGGTGCGGCCGAGGGATCGGATGGCCTCCGG
>Ga0164297_10000403_pt1 | contig 53754 bp, 45 predicted proteins | sample GEODES058metaG_FD_113539 | JGI IMG/M metagenome (GOLD analysis project Ga0164297, IMG submission 113539) | Dystrophic lake water microbial communities from Trout Bog Lake, Wisconsin, USA - GEODES058 metaG | ecosystem: Environmental > Aquatic > Freshwater > Lake | place: USA: Trout Bog Lake... | reverse complement strand
GAAGGCGAAATACTTTTCGGTTTGATGCGCTTTTTACGATTAGGGCGCTTGCGGTCGGCGGATTCGTTCCATACCGTCACAGAATAAGACTCAGGCAATAATCGGTTGGGGGATGAGGCACATGCGCGGAGCACGGGATTGGGTGCTGGCGGCGGCGCTGTTCGGGCTAGCGGGCTGCGCGACGGTTGCAGCGGATAGTCCGGAGGCTTGCAAGTTCACCAAAGTAGGCGAAGTTGCGCTCACTGGGCATGTGCTTCAACCGCTCGTGCAAATGGAGATCGACGGCAAGCCACTGACGATGTTGCTGGATACTGGTGCCTCTTCAACCGTGATCGTGCAGTCCGCGTTTGAGCGGGAAGGATTGGAGCTTAATCGCGCAATCGTTGGCCAGATGAATGGGATCGGTGGGCTGAAAGGCATGGCCCCCGCCACATATGTACGAGCGCAATCGGTTAAAGTGGGTAGTACTGAGACCTATTATCCTCGGCTCTACATTGCCGTGGGGGCATTTAACCTCGTCAGTTTGAATAAGACTCCAATCGACGGACTACTCGGGCAGGACATTCTGGCGCGCTACGATATTGATCTCGATCTGCCACATCATCGTATGGCGTTTTATGAGCCGCGCCGCTGTGCCGATGGGGCGCCGCCATGGGGGCCAGCGACGATGGTCGCGCGACCGAAGGGAGTGCCATCCGAATCCCGTAGCCTGGGGGGCGTTGATGACATCAGCTTCCTGAATGGCGATCGCAAGATCTACGCAACGCTTGCGCTGGATAATCATCCGGTCATCGGCATGCTCGATACCGGTGCCAGCCTACTCTATCTGGACAGAAAAGTAGCCGAACGGGTTGGGGTTACTGCCGACGACCTCGCCAAGGACCAAGGCTTTGCCGCTAATGGCGCATCAGCAAGCAAGGTTACGTCGTGGGTCCATAAATTCGGGTCGATGACCTTTCTGGATCAGACGTTCAACGAGCAGAGAATCGGCGTGGGGGAAATAGGCGGAGCCACTGAGATGCTGGCCGGAATGCCGCTGTTGCAGTATCGCCACATTTGGATTCCCGTTCACGGTAGCCGGATTTATGTTGGTCCAGCGACGAAACCAGAGCCGCTCTAGGCTGGACAGGTTCAGCTCAAAACCTGAACACCGGCAGTTGACCGCTAGGCCCAACCGGGCGGAGGGCTAAAGCGGCGCCAGGTTTTTTCCAGCAACCCAGCGACACCAATCGTGAGATGATCCGCGTGGAGCGGGCCGATGATTTGCACGCCCATTGGCAATCCGGCCCTGCTGAGGCCCAAGGGGGCGACCGTGGCGGGCAGGTGGACGGCGCCGGCGAGGAGCGGCCAGAACATCAGGTGTGCGCCGTCTTGGTCGCGGCCGTTAATGGGGATGCGGCGGGATTCGGGCGGTTGCTGGGAGTGCGGCAGCGCCGGGGTGGCAAAAGCGGGGCAGAGCAGCACGTCCCAATCCAGGAAGAAGACTTGCCAGGCGCGGCGCAGGCGGTGGCGGCGTTCGTTGAGGCCGAGATAGTCGCTATGCCGCAAGGCCATGCCGCGCGCGAGCCAGGCAGCGGGGCTACGGTCGTCGGCCGGCAGAGCTTCGGCGCGAGCAATGGCGGGGCCATTGCTGCCAGGCGGGCCGATGGAGAGCGCGGCGCCGAGCATTTGCAAGGCGATAGCAAAGGCCTGGTGTGGGTCGAATTCAGGGCGCGCGGTGAGGCTGACCTCGGCGCCTTCGCGACGCAGGAAGTCGGCGAGGTCGGTGAGGCAGGCGGTGATGTCCGCATCGGTTTCGATGGCGCTGTGCTGTGGCCAGACCGCCACGCGCAGGCCTTTGAAACGTGTCGGCTTGCGGCGCGGCAGAATCAGGCGGGCCTCGGTATCCAGCGGGTCTGGCGCCGCCAGCAGGTCCAGCACCAAAGCGAGGTCGGCGGCGGAGCGGGCGAGCGGGCCGATAACGGCAATGTCGATGGCACCGGCGATGCCGGGTTCGGGCGCATGACCACGGGTGGGAAGCAGGCCGTAGCTGGATTTATGGCCGAACACACCGCAGGCATGGGCGGGTTGGCGGATGGAGCCGCCGATATCGCTGCCGAGTTCCAGCGCGGTCAGCCCTGCCGCCAAGGCGGCGGCGGCACCGCCGGAGGAGCCTCCGGGGGAGCGGGTCAGGTCCCAGGGGTTGTTGGTGACGCCGTAGATCGGGTTGGCGCTTTGCCAATCGCCGAGCATGGGCGGGACGTTGGTTTTCCCGAACACGATCGCGCCCTCGGCTTGCAGGCGCTGCACCGCCAGCGCGTCCGTGGCGGCGATTTGGTCGCGTTTGGCGGGAAGGCCCCAGGTGGTGGGCAGGCCGGCGAGGTCGAAGCTTTCTTTCACCGTCATCGGCACGCCGCAGAGTTTGCCGGTGCGGCTGGGGGTGCGGTCCAACTGGCGGGCACGGTCGCGGGCGCGATCGAAGCTGCGGGCGACGACGGCGTTGATCTGGCCATCGTGCCGGGCGACGCGGGCGAGGGTGTGGTCCAGCAATTCCAGACAGCCTATTTTACCGCGCCGGATCAGAGTGGCTTGCTGGCGGGCGGAGAGGAAGGTTGGATTGGTCATGAGGGCCTACTGGAAGAGGCAGGAGTTCTTTTCGGGGACAAAAAGAACTTTGTTTTCAATAAAAAATAAGAGGTCTTTTTCTACGCAAACTTTATACTTTTTTGTATCAACCCCCATCATTTCACCGGCCGTGGTGCGGCTCCGCAGTGGAACCGCACCAAACCAGCTGATGATCAGCCCATCGTGGAGTTGAAGCCGCCGCCATCAAGCAGCAGATTTTGGCCGACGATGTAAGACGAGGAGGCAGCGCAGAGGAAGGCGCAGGCATCGCCGAATTCGGCCGGGTTGCCGGCGCGGCCGGTGGGGCTGTCCTTCATGCGGAAGGCGATTTCGTCATCGACCGAGCGGCCGGATTTTTCCGCCATCGCCGCCGAGGTGCCACGCAGGCGGTCAGTGAGGAAGGGGCCGGGCAACAGGCCGTTGATGGTGACGTTATGCTTGGCAACCTGGCGGGCGAGGCCGCCGACGAAGCCGGTCAGGCCGGCGCGGGCGCCGTTGCTCATACCCAAAGTGGCGATGGGGGATTTCACCGAGGCGGAGGTGATGTTGACGATGCGGCCAAATTTGCGGGCGATCATGCCGTCCACCACCGCCTTGATCAGGAAGATCGGGGTGAGCATGTTGGCGTCCACCGCCTTGATCCAGTCTTCGCGTTCCCAATTGCGGAAATCGCCTGGCGGCGGGCCACCAGCATTGTTGATCAGAATGTCCATATCCGGCGTTGCCGCCAGGGCCGCGGCGCGGCCGGCTTCGGTGGTGATGTCCCCGGCGACCGTGGTAACGCGGGCGCCGGTGGCGGCGCGAATTTCCGCCGCCGTGGCTTCCAGGGCCTCCGCACCTCGAGCGGTGATGGTAACGTTGACGCCTTCGCGGGCGAGCGCCATGGCGCAGGCTTTGCCGAGGCCCTTGCTGGCCGCGCATACCAAGGCAGTTTTACCCTTAAGTCCAAGATCCATTTTAACGCTCTCCCTAAACCGTAATCGTCTGCATCACCGCCCGGGTTCGGTCCGGAATCGGCACTGGCCGCATGGTGGCACGATCCACATAGACATGCACGAAGTGCCCCTCGGCGGAGGCATGATCGTCGTCTTGGCGGAAAATGCCCAACTCATAGCGCACCGAGCTGCCGCCCAGTTTGGCAATGCGCAGGCCGACCGTCACCCCTTCGGGGTAGGCGATTTGCGACAGGTAGCGGCAGCCGGATTCGGCAACCACGGCGATGATCTCGCTGGTGAGCAGATCGAGCAGGCCATTATCAATGAGGAAGCGGTTCACCGCCGTGTCGATCCAGGAATAGTAGACGACGTTGTTGACGTGGGCGAAGGCGTCATTGTCCATAAAGCGGGTGGTGATGGGCAAAAACCAGCGATAGGCGGCGCGGCTGGCCGGCGGCGGACGAGACATGCTGAGGTTCCGTGGTTGCGAGGTTGGCAGGGTTTTGCTGGGAATGGTGGCGATCGTCCAGCCAGGATTGGACGATTGATCCGGTGCGGCGTAAATCAGCGCCATCATGCGCGATTTGAAACATCTGAACCGCCGCCGGGCTTTGGCCCTGGCTTTGTTGCTGTTCCCCGGCGTGGCGCAGGCCCATGCCATTTTGATGGACGGGTTCCCGCTGCCGAACGGCACTATGCCGGCCGGGCCGGGGCAGATCCGGCTGCGGTTCAACAGCCGCATCGATGTCGGGCGGTCTCGGCTGGTGCTGGTGCTGCCGGACCATAGTGAGCAGCGACTGGCGCCGAAGCCAGGGGCCAGCCCGGACACGATGTTGGCGGAGACGGCGTTGGCGGCCGGGCATTATCAACTGAACTGGCAAGTGCTGGCGGTGGATGGGCACATCACCCGTGGCGTCGTCGCCTTTACCGTGGTGGCCAAGTAGATGCAGTTACTGGTGGATCTATTCGGCTACCTCAGCATTGTGCTGCATGGGCTGACCATTGTCGGCCAGGCGGTGACGTTGGGAAGCGTGCTGTTTCTGGTGTTTCTGGCCCGGCCACATGCCTGGATGATGGGCGATGGCGGGGTGGCGGTAATTGGTGACACCACGCGGATTGCGCGCTGGGCAGCGCTGGGGCTGGTGGTGGGCGAAAGCATCGTGATCGGGATGCAAACCGCGGTGCTGACCAGCACCACCGGCATTGCACTGGGCGATGCGCTTGGGGCGGATTTCGCCATAGCCGGGCTGGCCAAGATTGGCGCCACAATGGCGCTGTTCGGCGTTTTGCTGCTGCCGGTAAGCCGGATGTCGTCGGTGCTGCTGGTGCTGGTGGGGACGCTGGAACTGGCCGCTGGAACCTTGACCACGCATGCAGTGGCTCGGCTGGACGATCGGCCGTTGCTGCTGGCGGCGACGGCTCTGCATCAGTTTGGCGCGGCGATCTGGATTGGCGGCATTCCGGCTTTTATTGCCGCGCTGAAACGGGGCACCGACAATGCGGCGTGGCGGCTGGTGGGGGAGCGGTTTTCCACGATGTGCCAGATCGGCGTAGCGGCGATCCTGCTGTCCGCCAGTATTTTGGCGACCTGGTATATCGGGTCCGTGCAGGCGGCCTATGGCACCGCGTACGGGGTAATGGCGGGGGCGAAGGCGGTGATGTTTCTGGCGTTGCTGCTGCTGGGCTATGGCAATTACCGGCTGATCCGCGGGCTGCGGCCGCATCAGACCGGCAGCATCATTCGGGTGCGGCGGTTTGCCGAGGTGGAAATCGGCATTGGCTTTACACTGTTTTTTGCCGCCGCCTCGCTGACCTCCGTGCCGCCAGGGGTGGATCTGACGCAGGATCGGGTGACATGGCATGAAATTGTTGAGCGGAACTGGCCGGTATCGCCAAGGCTGGTTTCACCGGATCATGATACGCTGACGTTGCCGGCCTTGCAGGCAAAACTGGATGCGGAGGCGAAGGCGAGTGCCAGCAAGCCGTCGCCGGCTTTTGTGCCTGGGTCTGGCGAAATTCCGGACCGTAATGCGGACGATATCGCCTGGTCGGAATACAACCACCATTGGGCCGGCATTTTCGTGGTGGTGATCGGGCTGCTGGCGATGCTGACCCAGGCCGGGCTGCGGGTGGCGCGCCATTGGCCGCTGCTGTTTCTCGGCTTGGCCGGGTTTCTGTTTTTCCGCTCGGACCCGGAAACCTGGCCGATGGGGGATATTTCGTTCTTCGACAGCCTGCGCGATGTGGAGGTGCTGCAACATCGGTTTTTCGTGCTGCTGCTGATCGGGTTCGCGGCCTTCGAGTGGCGGGTGCGGGCGTTCGATTTGCGTGGCGGCTGGATGCCGCTGGTGTTTCCGCTGCTGACGGCGATTGGAGCGGCGGCGCTGCTGACGCATAGCCATGCGATTGCCAATATCCGCGACCAGTTGCTGATTGAGATCACCCACACGCCGCTGGCATTGGCTGGCGCGGCGGCCGGTTGGGCGCGATGGTTGGAGTTGCGGCTGGAGGATGGGCGGGGCAAGCGGGTCGCCGGGTGGATTTGGCCGCTGTGCCTGGTGTTGGTCGGGTTTGTGCTGCTGGACTATCGGGAGGCGTAAACCGGCGCGGCGAGAGTTCATATTTCTGTCATCGGCGTGTCATCGTTGGGCGCTATGCGGGGCGCGCTGAATGAAACGGGCGCATTGCGCGTTCGCTTACCTTTCATCTAGGCTCGCAAGAGGGACATGCCAGCCATAACGCATAGCCTCCCGTTGGCGGCGACGCCAGAGGCGGGGATGTCGCCGAAACACCGCCGGGCCTAGCCCGGCGAAAAGAAAAAAGGATCACCGCCATGTCGGTCGCCCGTCGCTCCGTTCTGCAAGCCGGCCTCGCCGCCGGGGCTTTTAGCATGTTTGGCCGTGGCCCGGCCTTTGCCGCCGCTCCCGCTTTGGACGCCAAGCTGATCGCCGCCGCCAAGAAGGAAGGCGCGATTAACGTGATTGCGCTGCCGCGCGACTGGGCGAATTGGGGGGCGACGATGGATCGCTTCCAGGAACTTTACGGGGTGAAGCTGGACAGCGCCAATCCGGATGGCAGTTCGGCCGAGGAATTGCAGGCCATTCGCACCTTGAAGAGCCAATCCCGCGCGCCGGATGTGGTGGATGTCGGGCCGGCGTTCGCCGTTTCCGGCACCAAGGAAAAACTGTTCATGCCATATAAGGTTGCCACCTGGGCGGATATCCCGGCGGACACCAAGGACAAAGACGGCCATTACTGCGGTGACTATTACGGCGTGACCGCGTTCGCCGCCAACAAGGCAGTGGTGAAGAACATGCCGCAGACCTGGGCGGATCTGAAGAAGCCAGAATACAAGGGCATGATCGCGTTGAACGGCAATCCGCTCTCAGCCGGCTCGGCGATTGGCGCGGTGTTCGCGGCCGCTTTGGCCAATGGCGGCAGCTTCGACAACGTGCTGCCGGGGGTGGAGTTCTTTGCCGAACTGGCCAAGATCGGCAATTTCTCGCCGTCCAAAGCGGGGGCTGCCAGCCTGGTAGCCGGGCAAACGCCGATCACCATTGATTGGGATTACCTCAGCCTAGGCTACAAGCAGGCCAATGCCGGCAAGGCGGAGATTGAAGTGGCGGTGCCGGCAGGGGCGCAGCCGTTCGGCAATTACTACTGCATGGCGATCAGCGCCCATGCGCCGCACCCGGCGAACGCCAAATTGTGGATGGAGTATGTTTATTCCGACGAGGGGCAGTTGGCCTTCCTCGGCGGCTTTGCGCATCCGATCCGCTTTAACGCGCTGGTGGCGGCCGGCAAAGTGCCGGATGCGGTGTTGAAAACACTGCCGCCGGCCGCCGCCTATAAGGACATCAAATTCGCCTCCCTCGCCCAGTCTGACGCCGCCAAAAAGGTGATTGCCGATGCATGGCCGCGGTTGGTCAAGGTCTGATCGTAGGCCGGGATGAAAGCACCGATTGCCTGGCTGTGGATCGGTGCGTTCCTGGCGTTTTCTGCTGCCTTCATGGTCGCTCCGGCGGCCATGTTGGCGGTGCAGGCGTTTAGTGATGACGACGGCTTCACGTTGCAGTATTTTGCCGAATTGGGGCAGTACCGCTACACGACCGCCTTCCAGCATTCGCTGATCCTGTCGGTAGCGTCCGCCACCGTGGGTGTGGTGGCCGGTGGGCTGCTGGCGTACGTGCTGCAAAAGCCGGCGGCCGGACGGTTTCGGGCACTGGTGACCAGTTTTTCCGCCGTGGCTGCCAATTTTGGCGGGGTGCCGCTGGCGTTTTCCTTTATCGCCACCCTGGGCACGCTGGGGCTGCTGACAACGCTGCTTAAATCCATCGGGGTGGATTTGTATGGGCTCGGGTTCAGCCTGTTTTCCATTACCGGGCTAACGTTGGTTTATGCATATTTCCAGATTCCGCTGATGGTGATTGTGTTCACGCCGGCGATTGAAGGCATGCGCCCGGCGTGGCGGGAAGCGGCGGCGACGATGGGGGCGAGCAACTGGCAGTATTGGCGGCTAGTGGGCTTGCCGGTGCTGGCGCCGTCGCTGCTGGCGAGTTGGATCTTACTGTTTGGCAATGCTTTTTCGGCCTATGCCACCGCCTATGCGCTGACATCGGGCAATATCATGCTGGTGACCACGGAAATCAGCGCCGTGCTGTCCGGCAATGTGACGTCTGAGCCGCAGGTGGGCGCCGCGCTGTCCTTGGGGATGATTGTGGTGATGGTGCTGGTGCTGATCGCCAGCCAGATGATCGGCCGGCGGGCCGCGCGATGGACCGTCAAATCGTGAACAACGATCGTCTCGGAATTGGCGGCGTTGCAGTGCTGGGATTGGCCGGGATGTTTTTCGCCGTGCCGATGCTGATGACGGCGGCGTTTAGCCTGTGGGAAGGTGGCACCCATTACGGCTTCGCCGCGTTCCGGATTTTGCTGCAATCGCCGCAATTGCTGGAGGCGATGGCGCTGTCGATCGAGTTGTCGCTGGCGACTGTGGCGGCACTGGTGCTGCTGCTGGTGCCGGCGATGATCTTTATGCATCTTTACGCGCCCAAGCTGAAACCGGCATTCGATTTCATTGCCAGCCTGCCCTTTGTGGTGCCGGCGATTGCGTTGGTGGCCGGGCTATCCAACCTGGTTACCGGGCCGGAATGGCTGATCGGCACGCCGTTTTATCTCGTGATTCCGTACTTTTTTCTGGCCTTGCCCTTCGTGTATCGCAGCCTTGATATCGGCATCGCCGCGATCGATCTGCCGGTGCTGACTGAGGCCGGGCAATCGCTCGGCGCCGGGATGGGGCAGATTATTGTGATGGTGGTGCTGCCGAGCCTGCGCGCCTCACTGGTGGGCAGCGCGTTGCTGACCCTGGCGGTGGTGTTCGGGGAGTTCACCTTTGCCAATGTGCTGCTGTTCCACACCTACGCGGTGTTTTTGAACCAGATTGGCCAGCACGAAGCCAACGCGGCGGCGGCGTTGTCGGTCGCCAGTTTCCTGCTGACCTGGGGCGCCATGCTGGGCGTGTTGCTGCTCGGCCGCGCCAAAGCGGCCAAAACGGAAGGGCGCTGAGTATGGCTGCGATCGACATTGCCGGGGTCAGCAAATCTTTTGCCGGGCGGCAGGTGCTGGCGGAGCTCGATCTGGCGATTGCCAATGGGGAGTTGATCTGTCTGCTCGGCCCGAGCGGCTGCGGCAAGACAACCTTGCTGCGCATTCTCGCCGGCTTCATCGCCGCCGATGCCGGCAGCATTCGGGTCGCGGGGCAGGATGTGACCAAGATGGCCGCCAGCGCCCGGCGCATGGGGATGGTGTTTCAGTCCTACAGCCTGTTCCCCAACATGACCGTGCTGGACAATGTGCGCTTCGGGCCGCGTGTGGCCGGGCGACCAAAGGCGGAACAATTGGCCCGGGCCGGGGAATTGCTGGAGTTGGTCGGGCTGTCGAGCCATGCCGGCAAATATCCGCACCAGCTCTCCGGCGGCCAGCAACAGCGCGTCGCGCTGGCCCGGGCGTTGGCGATGCAGCCGCAGGTGCTGCTGCTCGATGAACCGCTCTCCGCGTTAGATGCCAAGGTGCGGCTGCAGCTGCGCGAGGAAATCCGTCGCATCCAGCGCGAGACCGGAGTGACCACGGTGCTGGTGACGCATGACCAGGAGGAGGCGCTGTCGATCGCCGACCGGGTGGCGGTGATGCATGACGGGCGTTTGCTGCAAATCGCCCGCCCGGCGACGATTTATCGCCAGCCGGCGGATGGGTTTGTCGCCCGCTTCATCGGGGCCGGGGCGGTGCTGGACGGCATCACCGAGCCGGGTGGGGTTCGGGTGGGCGAGGTATTGTTCCCAACCGATGCCGTGACGACGGTGAACGCCGGCAGCCGGGTGGAATTGTTTCTGCGCCCGGAACATGTGCGGGTGGCCGCGGATGCCGGCGATGGCATGAAGCCGACGGTGGCGGCGGAGGTGCGGGAGGTGACGTTCCTCGGCGCCCAAACCCGTTTGCGCATGGCGGTGGCGGGCGATAATGCGCTGTGGGCGGATATGGCCAGCGAGCAGGCAGAAGCATTCAAACCTGGCGATGCGGTCTACGCCAGTTGGGAGCTCGGCGCGCCGCGGTTGATGCCGGTTTAAGCGGCGAGATGACAGGCGACATCATGATCGCCGCCCACCGCGCGTAGCATCGGCGGCACGGCGCAGGCGGCGCGGGCACCTGGACAACGGGCGCGGAAGGCACAGCCGGGCAGATCTCCGAGGTCTGGCGGGCGTGGTACTGGTGGGCGCTGACGGTCTGGGTTCGGCACCGGGGTGGCGGCGCGCAGTGCTTGGGAATAGGGGTGGCGCGGGCGGTCCATCACCGCCGCAACGGGCCCTTGTTCGACCACCCGGCCGCGATAGAGCACCAGCACGCGCTGGGCGACCGAGCGGACGACGCCGAGATCGTGGGTGATGAACAAGGCGGCCAACCCGCGTTCATCGCGCAGTTCCCGGAACAGCAGCAAAATTTGCGCCCGCACGGAAACATCCAGCGCGGACACCGGCTCATCCGCCACCAGCACCGAAGGGTTTGGCGCCAGCGCTCGGGCAATGCCAACACGCTGGCGCTGGCCACCGGAAAGTTCATGCGGCAGGCGGGCGAAGAAATGATCCGCCGCCAGGCCGACACGGTCGAGCAGGGCGCGCGCCTGCGCTTCGGCCGCCGGGCGGCGCAGGCCAAGCGCCCAGACCAGTGGCGCCATAACGCTTTCACCGATGGAATGGCGTGGGTTGAGCGCGGCGGCACTATCCTGAAACACCATCTGCACCTCGCGGCGCGGGGCGCGGATAGCGCTGCCGGCAAAGGTGAGACTGCCGGATTGCGGCGCGGTCAGGCCGACCACCATGCGGCCCAAAGTGGTTTTGCCACTGCCACTTTCACCGACCAGCGCCAAGGTTTCCCCCTGATGCAGACGAAAGGACACCTCATCCACCGCCAGCAATCTGCGACCCCCAGGCAGGCGGAAGCCACGGGACAGTTGGTGAGCCTGGAACAACGGCCCGGTCATGCGCCAGCCCGCCAGCAGGCGACGCCATCCACCATTGCCGGCGGGATGGTGCGGCACTGATCGACCACCAGCGGGCAGCGCGGATGAAAGCGACAGCCGGCGGGCATGGCATGCGACGGCGGCACCGCCCCCGGCATGGCGAAGGGGGCGGCGTCACGGCCGGGATCTAACACGCTGGCCAGCAGGCCCTGGGTGTAAGGATGGCGCGGAGTACGAAATAGTCGGTGCACGGTGGCCTGTTCAACAATACGGCCGGCATACATCACCGCGACCTCATTGCAGGTCTCCGCGACCACGCCGAGGTCATGGGTGATCAGCAGCACGCCCAAGCCGCGCGCGGCGGCTTCCCGGCGCAGCAAATCCAAAATGCCGGCCTGCACCGTAACATCCAGCGCGGTGGTTGGTTCATCGGCGATGAGCACCGCCGGGTCCATCGCCAGCGCGGCGGCGATCAACACGCGCTGGCGTTGCCCGCCCGAGAGTTCATGCGGGAAGCGGCCGGCGACGCTGGCGGGCAGATCCACCCGAGCCAGTGCGGCCTGGATTCGGGCTGCCAGATCAGTGGTCACGCCATGGGCCCGGAATGCTTCGGCGATGTGGCGGCCAGCGGTCAGCAGCGGATCGAGGAAGCTCGACGGGTCCTGAAACACCATGCCGATCCGCCGGCCACGCAGGCGGCGACGGGCATCGGCGGACAAACGGGTGAGATCCACCCCTTCGAGCCGTATGGCGCCGCCGGTGACCCGAATGGATGGGGCTGGAAACAATCCCAGCACGGCATGCGCGGTCATCGACTTGCCGGAGCCGGATTCGCCGACCAAGCCCAGTGTTTGGCCAGATGCGACCGACAGGCTGATGCCGCCCACCAGGGTTGGTCCGCCCGCCACCGCCACCTGCAACGTGTCAATTTCCAACAATGCGGTCATCGGCCGCGCGGGTCCAGATGCTGTGCCACCGCATCACCCAGCAGGTTGAACAGCAGCACCGTCAGCCCGATGGCCAGACCGGGAAAGACCGACATCCACCACGCCGCCCGCAGATATTGCTGGGCTTGGTTCAGAATCGCACCCCAGGAGGCGAGGTTGGGATCGCCCAAGCCGAAAAAGCCCAGCCCGGCTTCCAGCAAAATGGCGGTTGCCACGTCCAGCGCCGCCAGCACCAGCACCGGGCCGGCGATTTGTGGCAGCACCTCGCGCAGCACGATGACCCAGCCGGGCATGCCGGCCAGCCGGGCGGCGTCCACGAAGGCGGCTTGCCGCAAGGCGCCGATTTCCGCCCGCACCACCCGGGCCGTTTGTGGCCAGGCGAGCACGGCGATGACGATGATGACCTTGCCGATGCCAGGCCCGGCAAGTGCGATCACGATCAACGCCAGCACGAAGCGGGGCAGGGTTTGAAAAAACTCGGCAATGCGCATCACCAGCGCATCCACCCAGCCACCATGCCAGCCAGCCAGCGCACCGGCCAAAACGCCCACCAGCAACGCGCAGGCGGACGAGGCCAGCCCCACCAGCAGCGACACCCGGCTGCCATGCAGCAGCATGGCCAGCATGTCTCGCCCGAGATCGTCCGTGCCGAGGGTGTGGCCGGATTGCAGCGGCGCCAGCAAGGCGTCCGCGGACCCGGCCAGCGGATCGCCCGGCATGATCCAAGGGGCCAGGATGGCGCAGAGCAGCAACATGAGGAGGGCGAGTAATGGCGGGCGCATCAGGCGACCCGCCGGTCGAGCAAGCGGTGCAGCACATCGGTCAGTAAATTGGCGATGACGACGCTGGCGGACACCATTAGCAAAATCGCCAGCATGGTCGGCGTATCACGGGCGGCGATGCTGTCGAACAGCAGGCGGCCAATGCCGGGCCAGCCGAAGACGGTTTCGGTCAAAGCGGAGCCGGCCAACAGCAGGCCGGCGTTGTAGCCGATGACGGTGATGACCGAGGGGGCGGCGTTGCGCAGCACATGGTCGAGCAGCACACGCGTTTCCGACGCCCCACGCGCGCGGGCGGCCAGCACGTAGTCGGCCCGCAGCACCTCAACGGCGCGGGCGCGGGTGATGCGGGCGATCAAGGCCAGATAGCGCAGGGCGAGCGCCGATGCGGGCAGCAACAGATAGCGCAGGCCTTCCACGAAGCCGGCCCAGCCCGCCGCCGCGCCGCGTAACGGGGCCGCACCCTGCGATGGCAGCCAGCCCAGCCCGATGGCGAAGGCCAGGATCAGCAATTGGCCCAGCCAGAACTCCGGCATGGCGTAGGACAAGGTGGCGCCAAAGCGCGTCAACCGATCGACCCAGCCGCCCAATCTGGCGGCCAGCAATCCAAGCGCCACCCCCAACACGGCGGCGACCGCCAGCGCCGAACCGGTGAGTTTCAGCGTCGCCCCCAACCGGGCGGCGACCAGCGTGCTGACCGGCATGCGGTTGGCGAAGGAATAGCCGAGATCCAGGTTGGCGAGATGTTGCAAATAGCGCCCCAGCCGAACCGGCAATGGCTGATCCAGCCCGTAATCCTGCCGCATCTTGGCGACGTACTCCGCCGGGGCGGGAAAATCGCCGATCAGCGCCGTCACCGGGTCCCCCGGGGTGGCGGCGATCAGGCAGAAATTCAGTATCGCGACCGCCAGCAGCAGCGGAATGGCATGCAGCAGCCGGCGCAGCGTGTAGGACAGCAGTGCCATCAACCCGCCAGCGTCACGCCGCCCCATTGGTCGCGCGCATCAATAGCCGGCCACAATCCGGTAAGCCGCTTACTGGCGAAATCGGCGGTTTCCTCATCGAACAAGATCAGGCTCGGCAGATCGATGCTGAGCTGGGCTTGCAGTTTACGATACAGCTCCGCCCGATGCGCACGGTCTGGCGCGGTCGCGGCCTCGCCCAGCAGCGCATCCACCGCCTTGTTGGAATAACCGGTCGGGTTGGTGAAGGGCCGGCCGGAAGGATCGGTTTCGTAAATGCGGTGATAGCCCAGCGCCGGGTCCCCAGCCGAGAAATACGATTGCAATGTCAGATCGAATTCACGCTTTTTGAAGACCGTATCGATCTGCACCGAACGTTCAAGGGCGACGATTTCGACCGGCATGCCAATGCTGCGCAAATTATCGCGCAGAACGGCTGCGGTGGCACGCAGTTGCGGGCGGGCGCTATCGTGTACCAGGCGCACGGCCTCGCCCTTGTAGCCGGCGGCGGCAAGGTCAGCCCGGGCCGCTTCGGCATCGGCTTTGAAGGCGAGATCATAGCGGGCATCCGGGTTCAGCAGCCAGCCGAAGCCATCACCGAAGGCACCATAGCCGGGCCGGGCCAGGCCGTTCATCACCTGGGCGACCATACGCTTGCGGTCCGCCACCTGGGCGACCGCATGGCGGGCGCGGACATTGGCGAACACGCCAGCGGTGGTGTTGAACATCACCATGTAGACGGCGGGAATATTGATGCCTTTGCGGAACTGCAAGCCGGGCACCTGCATCAAACGAGGTTCATCCGGTTTGGGCAGATAGAAATCCACCACCGCATCGACCTCCCCGGTTTCCAGCCCATTGGCGCGATTGGCGGGTTGCGGGATGATCTGAAAGATCACTTTATCCAGCCCGACTTTGCCCCAGTATTTTTCATTGCGCAGCAGGGTGATTGCGCTGCCGCGGGCGAAACTGGCGAAGCGGAATGGGCCGGTGCCGATGGGCGCCTGATTGGCCGGATTGGCCTGGATGTCTTGGCCTGCGTAGAGATGGCGCGGCAGAATCGGCGCTTCGAAGACCGACATTTGCACCAGGAACGGGGCGTAAGGTTTCGCCAGCGTGATCACCACTGTCATCGGATCTGGTGCGGTGACGACGGCGCCGACGGTTTTCAGCACGCCTGATGTGCGCGGATGGAATTTTGCCAGCACCTCCTGGAAGGTGAAGATCACATCGGCGGAGGTGAACGGGGTGCCGTCATGCCAGAGCACGTTCGGACGGAGGGTAAACCGATATTCCCGTCCATCTGGCGAGACTGTCCATGCGGCAGCGAGCGAGGGCTGCGGGGCCCAGTTGCGGTCGATCCAGACCAGGCCTTCAAAGATTTTGGCGCCGATATCGCCGGCGGCATAATCGGTGCTCAGCGCCGGGTTCAGGCCGGGTGGATCGGCGTCGATGCCCAGCACCACAACACGTTCCGCCGCCTGTGCTCGGGAGACGAAGGGCAGCGCGCCGGTCAGGGCTGTGAGACGACGACGGGTAAGGTTCATGCCATGCGCTCCGATCCAAGCAGGATTTGGGTGATCCGTTCAAATAGACGCACGCCCGTTTCCAGCGCCGCCTCATCAATGTCGAAATTGCTGGCATGGTGTACGGCCGCGAGGTCGCTGCCGAGAATGAAATAGGCCGCCTGGCCGCCTTGCATCTGCACGGCCCGCATCATGAAGGTGGCATCATCGCCGCCGCCGATGGACCATTCCGGCACAATTTCCGCCAAGCCTGCGCCAGCCCGCGCAACGATGGCGGCCGCCGCTGGCGAGGTTTCGGCGCCGATCGTCTCGCCCATCACCTCTAACTGCACCGTGACATCCTGCATCGCGGCCGCCCCGGCCAGCACCGCCTCGGCCCGCTGCACCATATAGGCCAGACCGGCATCGCTTTCGCCGCGCACCTCCATCAGCATTTCCGCCCGGTCTGCGATCACGTTGCGCCCGGTACCGGCGACCAGCCGGCCGACATTGACATGCGTGGTCTCGCTGGCATGGCGGGCAATGGCGTGCAGGCCGAGCGCCGCCGTGGCGGCGGCGAGTAGCGCGTTGCGGCCTTGTTCCGGCCCCATGGCGGCATGGGCGGCGCGGCCGGTGAAGGTGACATCGATCTTGCGGGAATAGAGAAACCCGGTCGCGGTTGGGGCGAGTTTGCCGGTAGGCAGCAGGCAGCCGAGATGGCCGCAAAAGAACCAGTCCACCCCATCGAGCACCCCTGCCTCCACCATCGGCTTGGCGCCCCGGCCACCCTCCTCTGCGGGTTGGAAAATCAGCCGGATGCGGCCCTGCCAATGGGGATTGGCGGCAAGGCGGGCGGCAAGGGTCAGGCCAATGGCGGTGTGCCCATCATGGCCGCAGGCATGCATGCTGCCAGGCCGTTGCGAGGCATAGCCGCTGGCGTTCGGGGCATGCTCGGCCGCTGCGGTTTCCACCACCGGCAGCGCGTCCATATCGAAGCGGAACGCCACCAGCGGGCCGTCGCCACGCGCCAAGTCCGCCACCACACCGGTCTGGCCGGCGGGCATGCGCATGATCCATTGATCCGCGGCGCCGGCCGCACGGGCCGCATCCTGCGCGGCCTGCACCTGGGCGGCGGTGGGCCGGCCGGCAATGGCGTCGGCGCGCATCACCTCTGGTCCGACCCGCACGGTGTAACCCAGGCCGTGCAAGGTTTCCGCGGTGAGTGCGGCGGTGCGATATTCCAGGAAGCCGGTTTCCGGAAACCGATGCAGGTCCCGGCGACGGGCCACCACATCGGGAAGATTGCTACCATATCCGTCCATCCAAGCCTCCATACGCATCGGGCCAGATTAAACCCCGCTTGCTGCGGTGCAAGAGGAGTGCTGTCCTGTGCCGATGACCGAGACCTATTGGCAAGACTTCGTGCCCATGCCGCCGGCCGCGCCGTGGCGGCAGGCCTATCCCGCCCGCATGCCGGACGGCTCCGCGCTGTGGCTGCCGTTGCGGGACCTTGGCGCGACGGCGGTGGCGGGATTGATCGCCAATCAAACCAGCTTTCCGGTGCTCGACCGGTTGGTGGGATGGTTGGCCGAACGCTGCGCCATCTTGCAGCCCGATATCATCGTCGGCTTGCCCACGCTTGGTCATGCGGTCGCACCGATGCTGGCGCGGGCTTTGGGCCACACACGTTGGGCCGCCGCCGGATATTCGCGGAAACTGTGGTACGAGGAGGCACTCTCGGTGCCGATTGCCTCCATCACCACACCCGACCAGCGCCGCTTATGGCTGGACCCGCGCATTCTGCCCTGGCTGCACGGCCAACGGGTTTTGCTGGTAGCCGATGTGCTCAGCACCGGGCGTTCCATCCGCGCCGGGCTGGCGCTGCTGGAGCGTGCCGACATTCATCCCATCGGCGTCGCGGCACTGATGGCGCAAACCGAACGCTGGCGCGTTGGCTGGCCGGATAACGTGCCGGTGATAACCGCTTTTGCTACCCCCTTGTTTCGCCGTGCGGAGGACCAGACATGGACGCCGACCTGAACGATCCCGCCTTGCGGACCCGCGCCGTTCAGGCCGCGCGCGGCTTAGCGCCGTTCGATGTGCTGATCATCGGGGCTATGCTGGCCGATGTTGCCACGGGGGAATTGCGCTCGGCCGATATCGGCCTGGTGGGGGCGCTGATCGCCAGTGTGCATCCCGCCGGCAGCCGCAGGGATGCGGTGCACCTGGTTGATGCCCGTGGGCAGATCGCCGCCCCGGGGTTGATTGATACTCATTTGCATATCGAAAGCTCCATGGTGACCCCGCGCCGCTACGCGGAAACCATCGTGCCGCAAGGGACCACCACGATCTGTTGGGACCCGCATGAGGTCGGCAATGTGATGGGGCTCGATGGCGTGCGCTGGGCGGTGCAGGCAGCCGCCGATCTGCCGTTGCGCATTCTGCTGCTGGCGCCGTCCTGCGTGCCATCCGCCCCTGGGCTGGAACGCGCCGGTGCGAGTTTTGACGGGCCGGAAATGGCCACCATGCTGTCCTGGCCGCAAGTGATCGGGGTGGCCGAGGTGATGGACATGCGCGGGGTGCTGGACGGCAGTGCGCGGATGCAGGCGATCGTCGGCGCGGGACTGGCGGCAGCGAAATTGGTCTGTGGCCATGGGCGTGGGCTGGCTGGTGCGGACCTCGCGGCCTTTGCGGCAGCCGGCATTGGGTCTGATCACGAAATTACCTCCGGCGACGACGTGCTGGCTAAATTGCGGGCCGGCTTCACAGTGGAGCTGCGCGGCTCGCATGACTACGTGTTGCCCGGCGTGGTGCAGGCCTTGGCTACCCTGCCCTGCTTGCCGCCCACCCTGACCATCTGCACCGATGACGTGTTCCCCGATGATCTGATCAACGCCGGTGGTATGGCCGACGTGCTGAAGCGCCTGGTTGGCTACGGTATGCCGGCGATGGACGCGCTAAGGGCCGCCACGTTGCACGCCGCCTTGCGGCTGAACCGGAACGATCTCGGGCTGATTGCCGCTGGACGACGGGCCGATATTGTGCTTTTCGAGGATCTGGCTGGCTTCCGTGCCGCGCGGGTCTTCGTTGATGGGCAGGATGTCGCTTCCGCATCGAAGCTGACCGTACCGCTGCGACCTGATGCGGTGCCGCTGCCGCCAGCCTCGGTGAAAGTGCCGATGTTGCAGGCCGATGATTTCCGCCTGCACGCCAATGGTAGCAACGTGCGGCTGCGCACCGTCGATAAGCCTCGCTTTACGGAATGGGGGGAAACCGACGCCACTGTGGTGGATGGCGTGGTGCAACTGCCGGCGGACGCGGTGATGATGGCGGTGATCCACCGGCATGGCCGTGCCGCACCGACGCCGGTGCTGGGGGTGCTGCGCTTCTGGGGTGCCTGGCGCGGGGCGGTTGCCACCACCATCGCCCATGACAGCCACAACCTGCTGGTGTTCGGCCGCGATCCGGCCGACATGGCCGCTGCCGCCAACGCGGTGATCACGGCCCAAGGCGGGGTTTCAGTTGCGCAAGGCGGCAAGTTGCTGGCGCTGCTGCAACTGCCGGTCTGCGGGCTGCTGTCGGACGCGCCCACTGCGGAGGTGGCCGCCGACTTCGCGGCACTGCGCCGGGCGGCTGCCGAAATCGCCGACTGGCCACCGCCGCTCGCCTCGATCAAATCCGTCTTTGGATCGAGCCTGGCGTGCAATCCTGGGCCGCATGTTACCGATCTGGGGATTGCTGATGGCACAACGGGGGAGGTGTTTGCGACGGCGATCGTTGCATAAAGCATGAATTTATGAAGTTTTTTGGTCTCAAAAAGAACACCCTTGGCTTAAATCGGCACACGCAATCCCGTCGCCGGCTGGATCACCCCACCTCGCAACGCCCCCGCCACGGTGCTGCCCCATAAAGTATCAAACCCTTCCGGCAAGCGGCGGCTGTTGGGGGTGGAGAGCCAGAGCCGGAAGAGCAATCGTTCCTGCTCCATGGCCGCGTCATCGAGATAGGCGGTGCGGCCGTGATAGATCACGTGGTTGTTGAGCAGCTGGATATCCCCCGCCACGAAGGCGGATTGCAAGCATACTTCATCTGCCACTGCGGCCAGCAGATCCAACGCCTCATTCTGTGCGGCTGTCAGCTTGGGCACACTCGGCACTTCCTGCGCCTGTTCGACATAGGTGCGAGAATACTGGCTGGTGATCCTGCCATCGGCCATGCCGAACACGGGCTGGGCGAATACGTTGCCCTTGGAAATGCCATCCTCATCCGCCGGACGGGACCGCCAGTAATCCTGATACAGCAGCGCCAGCAAATCCGGCCGACGACGCAGGATTTCATTATGTATGGCGGGAATGGAAGCGAGCTTGGACACGCCGCCCACTTGGGCGTTGCTGACGCAGAGCAAGGCGATGACATCGCAACGATCGGTATGCCAGCGCAGCGGGCCGGTGGAGCGGGAGCGGGCGCGAGCGGAGGCAACGCGGCCTTCCTCGGTCTGATCGTAGGTTTTGGTGGCGCGTTTGGTTTCATCCCGCACCTCGCCCATGATTTCACCACGAGCGTTCTGGTAAACGGCGGTGCCGAGATGGCGGCCGATGCCCCAGAAAATCTGCCTTAGATCGTCCTCGGAATACAATGTCGGGTCTAGCCCGCGCAGCCGAACCGCGCCACGGCCGTTTTCCAACTCATCGGCAATGTCAGCCAGCAAAGCGACAGTCTGCGGCAGTGGAAAATCCTCGCGGCTGAAAGCGAACAACTTGGTGCCGCGCTGTTTGAGGCCCTGCAAGGCGGTATCGATTTCCGCCAGTTGGGTGGCATTGAGCACCCGCACCCAATCGCCGGAACGGTCGAGATCGGCGCCATACCAGAATGCCCGCCCGGTGATCGGGGTGGCCCCTTGCTTGCCCGGCACCCGGCTGCCGGGGGCGGGCGGATTTTCCGGCGGGCCGGCAAAGCACTGGGCAATCTGCATCCAGGCCTGCGCTGGCGTCCCGGTAACCGCCAAGGCAGTATCGGCAACGTTGCGGACTTGGGCCACGACCTGGCAAAATTCCAGCGCGCTGCCTTCAACTCGGTTGTCGGCCGACGCCTCGTTCCACTCCCAAATCGCGCCTGACGGGCTGGTAAGCCGGACGTATGGCGCGGCACCGGGCAACGGCAGGCCGCGATTGACGAAGGTCCAGCCAAAGGTGCGCACACCGATCTCGGCAATATTGCGCAGCCGGTCGGTGGGGGCGCGGGCAACGCCGAACAGATCGAAAATCTCCTGCCCATGCGCCCAGACTTCCATTTGCCGTGCGGTGGTGAACATCCGCACGCCCATATCTGGGCCGGCCCATTTCAGCCGGGTCTCCGGCGGCATGGCGGCCAGCTTGTCGCATAGCTCCGCCATGGTGGCATACCAGCGGGCGCCTAACCGCTTGCCGGTGAGATCGCCCAGCCGGGTGCGGGCATCCTGCACCTTGGTCATGCCTTGCGATAGCCGGGCCTGGGTATCGGCCTGAAAGGCAACGAAGGCCGTTGGCCCGGCGAGGGAGGCGGCGGCCATCAGATCACTGACGTGCAGATGCTGCACGACGTCGTTGACTGTCCAGTTTTTGAACAGGGTCGGCCGGGTCCAATCGCTGTCGTCCAGCGTTTGCAGCAGGCGGTACAGTTCATCGGCTTCAGCACGAAAATCGACGGCCTGCGACAGCATGGGGGCGTCCTCCGACAGGGTTTTCGGGATGCTAGGTCAAGCCGATGCCGGCGACCAGATGGGCCTTACAGCCGGGCAAGCGTCGGCGGCGCGGTGCCGGTGGCCGGGTCTCGTACCAGGTCGAAAATATCATCTCCACCCGGCCACGGCCGGCGCAAGGCGGCCTTAATGGAAGCCAGCCCACTGCCGGGATAGGCCGCCATGGTACTGGCCAGCACACAGGCGCGGGCGGTGACCTGATCATCGGCCACCACCTCATACGCCAGGCCCAGCCGATGCAGGTCTACCGCCCCGGTTCGGCGGGCGCCCAAGGCGAGTTGCATCGCCACCGCCTCGCTGGTTTTGATCCGCAGCCAGGCGACGTTCATCGGCGCATGCATGCCGATGGCGGCTTCACCGATCTGGATAAACGCCCCCTCCCCGGCCACCAGCAAATCTGGCGCCAATGCCAGCGAGGCACCGCCATTGATGGCGTGGCGTTCCAGTGCGCCAATGAGGATGGCCGGGCAGTGGTATAAATCCCGATGCAGGGCGGCATAGTCGGTAGCGAAGCTCTGCTTCCAGTCCGGTGGTGGAGTTTGGGAGAACGCATCCAGGTCCAGACCGGAACAAAATGAGCCGCCGGCACCGCGCAGCACAATCGCTTTGGCGCCGCCTTGCAGCAGGCGGGCCAGCCCGGCACGCAGTTCGGTGATCATCGGCCCGATCATTGCGTTACGGCGGTGCGGGCGGGAGAGCACTAACTCCCCCCAGCCATCATGCGCAATGGCCAGCGCGTTGGGGGTGGCGGCAGTGGTATGGGGCATAGCGTGATTCCCGGACGGTTTTGCCGGAGTGAAGCGCAGAAACGGCGCGCGGCCAACCTAAGCAAGACTCTTGTTGACTCTGGCCCTAATAATGAGAACATATAGAGAACACATACCTTTGCATTTTTGAGGCTGCCCTATGTCAGACGCGCGGTCCCCCACCGCACTGCAGGCGTTGCGTGCGCGCATCGCCGCCCTTGAGGCGCACGGCCAGGCGCCGCGCGGCGTGCTGCCGTTTGGGGTGGCGGCGCTGGATGCCAGCCTGCCGGAAGGCGGCCTGTTGCGCGGGGCGTTGCACGAGGTGGCCGGCGGCGGGCAGGGCATGCTGGATGCGAGCTGCGCCACGCTGTTCGCCGCTGGCATTCTGGCGCGCTGCCCTGGCCAGGTGCTGTGGTGCCTCACCAAAGCGGACCTGTTCGCCCCCGCTCTGGCCCAAGCCGGGCTGGACCCGGACCGGGTGATTTATGTGGAAGCGGCCGATGACAAGGCCGTGATGGCCTGCTTTGAGGAAGGGTTGCGCCATGGCGGCCTCGGCGGCGTGGTGGCGGAAGTTGCCCGGCTTTCGATGATCGCCTCCCGCCGGTTGCAACTGGCCGCCGAGCGCACCGGCACCCTTGGCATTGCCGTGCGACGTTGGCGGCGGCCGGCCGATGCGGTGGATTTTGGCCAACCCACCGCGGCCGTAACGCGCTGGCGGATTTCGGCGCTGCCATCAGCTCCGTTGCCAGTGCCGGGCGTGGGGCGAGCACGCTGGCTGGTGGAATTGATCCGCAACCGGGCCGGAGAATGTGCGGATTTTATGATGGAAGCCTGCGATGAAACAGGTCATCTCGGTGTATTTGCCAACCTGGCCCACGGATCGCTTGCGCCGCCTGCCGGGCAGCGCCAAGCCGTCGCCTGACGGCCCGCTGGTATTGCTGGGCCGGGATGGTCGGCGCCGGGTGGTGATGGCCGCCGACGCACACGCCCAGGCGCTTGGCATTCGCCCTGGCATGGCCGCCACCCAGGCGCACGCTTTGGTGCCCGACCTGCCCGCCCTGGCCGCCGACCCGGCCGAGGATACCGCCGCGCTGCACCGGCTCGCGCAATGGGCGCAGAAGCACTACTCGCCGATCGTCGCCGCCGATCCACCGGACGGGCTGCTGATCGATGCCACGGGTGCCACCCACCTCGCCGGCGGGCCGCAGGCGATGTTGGCCGGGTTGGTAGACCGCCTGACCGCCACCGGCATTCAGGCCCGTGCCGCCATGGCCGCCACCATTGGTGCCGCGCATGCCCTGGCGCGCAGCAAAGCCAACCCCATCCTGGTGGCGTGCGATCCAGGCGCGCTGGTGGATTTGCCGATCGCCGCCTTGCGGTTGCCGGGGGGCATCGTGGCCGGACTGCACAGGCTTGGCTTCGAGTATATTGGCGCGCTGGAAGCCACCCCGCGCGCGCCGCTGGCGCTGCGTTTTGGGCAGGAGCCGGGCCGCCGGCTGGACCAGGCATTCGGCCGTCGGGCGGAACCGATCACCCCGGTTACCACCCCCGACACGCCACAGATACACCGGGTGTTCGCCGAGCCAATCGCCGCCGCTGAAACCCTGGCGCTGTGCACAGCCGAATTGACCGCGGCATTATGCGCCGTGCTGGACAGCAAATGCCTCGGCGCCCGACGGCTGGATCTGCTGTTCCATCGCGTGGACGCCGGCATCGCCGCCATCCGCATTGGCACCGCCAAGCCAGCGCGTGACGCCAAGCATCTGGCCCGCCTGCTGTGCGCGCAGTTGGAAAGCATTGATCCCGGCTTTGGCATTGAAGCGATGACCTTGTCCGCACCGATCGCCGAACCGCTGACATTCCAGCCCGCCACCAGCCGGTTGGGGGAGGCGCCGGTCGCGGATATCGCCGGGCTGATCGATACGTTGGCTAATCGCGTTGGTACGGCGGGGTTGTATCGGCTGACGCCGGTGGAAAGCGATATCCCCGAGCGCGCCATGTACAAAATCGCCCCACTCGCGCCACCAACCCTGCTGCGCTGGCCGCCGAACTGGCCGCGCCCCCCTCGTTTGCTGGCGCCGCCAGAGCCGGTGGAAACCATGGCGCTGCTGCCGGATAATCCCCCCGTCCAGTTTACCTGGCGCGGCATTCGCCGCCGCATCCGCCGTGCTGACGGCCCCGAACGCCTCTATGGCGAATGGCATCGCCACGAAGCGGAGCGCGATGCGGTGCGCGACTACTTCCAGGTGGAAGATGAGACCGGCCAGCGCTTCTGGCTGTTCCGCGCCGGGGACGGAACGCACCCGGAAACCGGGTCGCATCGCTGGTTCCTTCATGGTCTGTTCGGATAAAGCGATGCGTTATGCCGAACTACAATGCGCCTCGCATTTTTCATTCTTGTGGGGCGCGAGTTCTTGTGAGGCGTTATTCGCCGAGGCTGCGGCTTTAGGCATTGGCGCTCTGGCGATCACCGACCGGAATAGCCTGGCCGGCATTGTGCGGGCGCATGAGGCGGCGCGAACCAGTGGCGTGCGGCTGATTGTTGGCTGCCGACTGGAGTTGCGGGACGGGGCGGTGGTGCTGGTCTATCCGCGAGATCGGTCCGCTTATGCGCGCTTATGCCGGCTGCTATCGGCAGGGAAAAAGCGGGCTGGCAAGGCGGGGTGCGACCTGGGCTGGGATGATCTGGCGACGCACGCAGAGGGCCTGTTTGCGGTGCTGGTGCCGGATCTGCCCGATGCGGTCTGCGCCGGGCAGTTGCGGCAGGTGGCGACGATTTTTGGTCGGCGCGGGCATATGGCATTGACCCTGCGGCGGCGACCAGGGGACCAGTTGCGATTGCACCAGTTGGGCGGGCTGGCGGCACAGGCGCGGGTGCGGCCGGTAGTGACCGGCGATGTGCTGTACCATCACCCGGACCAGCGGATGTTGCACGATGTTGTGACCTGCGTCCGGCTGGGGTGCAGCATCGATGATCTCGGCTTTCAGCGGGCCCGCTTCGCCGACCGCCATTTAAAGGCTGCGGCAGAAATGCACCGGCTCTATGCACGTTACCCCGACGCCCTGGCCGCCGGGTTGGACATTGCGGAAGCGTGCCGGTTTTCGCTGGCTGAGCTTGCCTATCAATATCCCGAAGAAGCCATTCTGCCTGGCCTGACGGCGCAGCAAACCCTGGCCCGCTTTACCTGGGAGGGCGCGCGGGCGCGTTATCCGGAAGGTGTGCCGGATGCGGTGGCCGCCATCTTGCGGCACGAACTGGCGTTGATTGAGCAGTTGAACTACGCCGCATATTTCCTGACGGTGCATAGCATTGTTCGTTATGCCCGCAGCCAGGATATTCTTTGCCAAGGCCGTGGTTCCGCTGCCAATTCCGCCGTGTGCTACGTGCTGGGGATTACGTCCATCGATCCGAGACGCCATGATTTGTTGTTTGAACGTTTCATCAGCCAGGAGCGAGAGGAACCGCCGGATATCGACGTGGATTTTGAGCACGAACAGCGCGAAACCGTGATGCAGTTTGTGTTCAACACCTATGGCCGCGACCATGCTGCTCTGTGCGCCACCGTAATCCGCTACCGTTCGCGGGGAGCATTGCGCGATGTTGGCAAGGTGCTTGGCTTGCCGGAAGATCTGATCAAATCGCTCTCATCACAAGTTTGGGGTTGGAGTTCGGAGGCCGTTGAACTCAAACATGCCGAAGATCTGAACCTGAACCTCGACGATCCAAGGCTGCGACTGGCGCTGCAACTGGCGCGCGCGCTGATCGGCACGCCACGGCATTTGTCACAGCACCCCGGCGGCTTCGTGCTGACCCGGGATCGGTTGGATGAGTTGGTGCCGATTGAGCCGGCGGCGATGGCCGACCGGCAGGTCATCGAATGGGACAAGGATGACATTGAAACCCTGAAGTTCATGAAAGTCGACTGTCTGGCGCTGGGTATGTTGAGTTGCATGAAGCGTAGCTTTGATCTGCTATCGGAACACAAAGACATCACGCTCGACCTCGCCACCATTCCAGCCGAGGACCCGCGCACCTACGCCATGATCCGCCGGGCGGATACGCTGGGAACGTTCCAGATTGAAAGCCGGGCGCAGATGAGCATGCTGCCAAGGCTGAAACCACGCACGTTTTACGATCTGGTGATCCAGGTGGCGATCGTGCGCCCCGGCCCGATCCAGGGCGATATGGTGCACCCATATCTGCGCCGGCGAGAAGGTAAGGAGAAGGTAGAATATCCGACCCCGGAACTGGAGCGCGCACTCAGTAAAACGCTCGGGGTACCGTTGTTCCAGGAGCAAGCCATGCGGGTCGCCATTGAGTGCGCCGGCTTTACCCCGGGCGAGGCCGATCAACTCCGCCGCGCGATGGCAACGTTTAAACACACTGGCGGGGTGGTGAATTTTCGGGAGAAGCTCGGCGCCGGTATGGTGGCGCGGGGCTACAGCGCAGACTTCGCGGCCCGCATCGTCGGTCAGTTGGAAGGTTTTGGCAGCTACGGATTTCCAGAAAGTCATGCCGCCTCGTTCGCGCTAATTGCCTATGCTTCGGCCTGGTTGAAATGCTGGCATCCGGATGTATTTTGCGCGGCCTTGCTGAATGCCCAGCCAATGGGATTCTACGCGCCGGCGCAAATCGTGCGGGATGCGCGGGATCATGGGGTGGAAATCCGCCCGGTTTGCGTCAATGCCTCCCGTTGGGACTGCACGCTGGAAACTGGCACGAGGGAAGCTGGCACGGGGGAAGCTGGCACAGGGGATATGTTTGCCGTGCGGCTCGGCCTGCGCATGGTGCAGGGGTTGGGTAATGCCGAGGCGGCCAAGTTGGTATCCGCCCGTACCCAACGCCCCTACCACGCCCTTGACGAGTTGTATCGCCGGGCCGGTATTCCGGTTGCCAGCCTGATGCACTTGGCCGAAGCCGACGCCTTTCGCCCAAGCCTCGGCCTGGCGCGACGAGAGGCGCTCTGGGCGCTGAAAGCGTTGCGTGATGACAGCCTGCCGTTATTCGCCAACACCCCGGAGCAGCGGGAGCCCGGCGTAAATCTGCCCGCGATGACCGACGGGCGCGAGGTTGTGGAGGATTATGCCGTAATCGGCCTGTCCCTGCGGCAACACCCGTTGTTTTTCCTGCGGGAGATATTGGGCCAGCAAACGTTCCAGACCTGCGCCGCCGCCACCGGGCAACGCGATGGCCGCACCGTCAAATTGGCCGGTCTGGTGCTGGTGCGCCAACGGCCGGGCACGGCAACCGGGGTGACGTTTATCACCATCGAGGATGAAACCGGCTTCGCTAACCTGGTGGTATGGGCTGATCTATTCGAAAAGCAGCGGCGCCTGGTGCTGGGCGCCCGCATATTGGGGGTGGAAGGCCGGGTGCAGCGAGAGGGCGAGGTGGTGCATATTATCGCCCACCACCTGCATGACTTCACCGATGCGTTGGCCAAAGTTGGCCAACGGGACGCCATTCGGGTGCAGACACGCGACTTCCGCTGACCTCAACGCTCTCCCTCAACGGCTCATCGTCACCCCGTTCAGCCGCAACATGCCATCAGCAACCGGCGCGAAGCCGCCGATTTTGCGCGACATGCCAAAAATCCAGCGGGGCGCGTAGAGATACAGGATCGGCATGTCCTGATGGAGGATTTCGAACGCCTTGCCATAAAGCGCACGCCGCTGCCCCATATCGGCCACGCCACGCGCCTGATCGATCAGCGTATCGAACGACGGGTTTTTGTAGCCGACCCAATTGACCGGGGCGCCGGTGTGCAACAAATCGCGAATATTGCCGTCCGCATCCGGGCGTCCGGTCCAGCCGACCATATAGGCGGCCGTATTGCCTTTCTCACCAGCATCCAGGCTGGCGACGAACTCCATGGCGTTGATCTTCACGTCAAAGCCAGCCTCAGCCGCCATCGACTGAATGACTTCGGCGAGTTGCACCTGATCGGGCTGGTTGATGACGGTCAGCACAATTGGAAACGGCAGTTTAACTCCGGCCTCAGCCAGCAGCGCCTTGGCTTCGGCCGGATCGCGGGTGGTTGGCGCCACGGCAGTTACATAAAATGGGCTCGTTGGCGGCATTGGCTGGGCGGTGACCGCATGGGCGCCGTTATAGACCACCTGCACCAGGGCCGCGCGATCGAGCGCGCGTTCGAAGGCACGACGAACGCGGGCATCGGTGCCCAACGGGGTCTGCCCGGTTGGCGTGCGACCGAGGTTGAAGCTGATGCCGGTATAGCCCAGCCCATCAAAGGCGGTGAGTTGCAGCTTGGGGTCCTGGCGCACCTTCTCCATATCGATCGGCGGGATCTCGATGTTCACGTCCACCGCACCGGCTTGCAGATTCGCCAGCCGGACCGTGCTGTCTGTGACAGGTCGGAATGTAACCCGTGAGAAATGATAATTTGCCGCGTCCCAATATTCCGGCACCCGGTCGATCACGATGCGGTCTTGCGCGACTCGTTCGACAAATTTGTATGGCCCGGCGCAAACCGGATGGAGCGCGAAATCCTTACCGGCCGCCTCGGCCGCTTTGGGGGATACGAGCACACCAGCCCGCACGGCCAACTGCGACAAAAACACCACATCCGGCGCCTTCAGGACAAAGCGAACCGTCAGCGGATCGACGATTTCGACATGATCCAGGCTGGCCACATCGCCCTTGCGGGCACTGCCGCTCATGTTGGCATGGCGCTCGAGGCTGTATTTCACCGCCGCCGCATCAACCACGGTGCCGTCGTGAAAGGTCACACCGGGACGGAGCTTAACGACGAGCGTGGTGCTGTCGGTCCAGGCGTATGAAGTGGCAAGACGCGGCACGATGGCCAACTTGTCGTCGTAGGTGAACAGCCCCTCGCACATGTTCAACGTTGCGACACGCTGGACATAGGTGCGGCTCAACGTCGGGTCCAGCGCATCCGCATCCTGCGACATCGCGACCCTGAGCTGCGGGAGGTTTTGCTGTTGGGCCTGAGCGGAACCGGCGAAAAAGGCAAGGACAGCGACGGCGGCGATGCGCATGTGCGGACTTTCCTTGAGAGGATCACCAACTAGTAAGCCTGCCCCGTGGGATTGCCGTCAAGAGATACGGAAAATACCGCCCCCGGTGAGTGCATTACAAGGGCGAACCGCTGTTCAGGCCACAGCCGAAACGGCGATCTTCTGCGGCGGTGTGGGGTCTTCAACCCCGGTTGCCGCATCTTCCGGACGCGCAAGACGCGGCGCGTTCGCAGGAAGGTCGAAGGCGATGGACAGGTAGCTGAGCAGATTTTCGTAACCGCGGTAAACGATGTGCGGCACGTCTCCTGCATCGGCAGCGCCGAGGGCGATGAACAGAGGCAGGAAATGCTCGGTGGTTGGCACGGCTTTCGCCGCATAGGGCGCTGTTTCCGCGTAGGCAAATAGCGCCTTATGGTTGCCGGCGCGGAGGTTGGTGAGCAACCAGTCGTCGAATTCCAATGCCCAAGGTTCGGTTGCTGGCACATTACGCAGCCAGAGATTGTGCACCGTGACGCCGCTGGCGATGATCAGGACGCCGCGCGCCCGAAGATCACGCAGCGCCGCACCGATCGCGAATTGGCGGTCCGGCGCCAGAGTGGGGTCGATAGAGGCCTGGATCACCGGAACATCCGCTGCCGGAAACAGGCGCCGCAGCAGCGTCCAGGCGCCGTGATCGAGCCCACGGTCAGGATCGGTGCCGGCTTGGATGCCGGCCGAACGTAATGCGTCCAGCACCTCCGCCGCGACGGAGGAGGAGCCTGGCGCCGGATAGCGGACCGCGAAAAGCGCCTCGGGCCACCACGGGCCAAAATCGTGGATGGTTTCATGCGGCACGTCGCGGGCGGTTACGGTGGTGATTGGGGCTTCCCAATGCGCCGTGAACAGCAGGACCGCACGCGGACGGAGGGTCTCACCCAGCCGCTCCAGATACCGGGTATAAAGCGTATCGCGGATCGCCGTCAGGGGTGCACCATGCGCGAGAAACAAAACGGGTTGGCGTGAGGGTGCAGGCATGGGGCGGTTCTCCTTTAACGGGAACAACCTCCTGCTTTAACGCGCGCATGTCTATCGCGTTTAGAGCACGTGGATGGCAAGATTATGCTTCGCTCATGACTTCAGTGTCGTCGCCAGATAGCGTTACACAGGAGAGAAGTTCGAGTCCAAGCGCGGCATATGATCACACAAGCCAGCAGCCGTTTGTGGGGCACCAGTAACGCCCGATCCGGATGCAAGGACCTTTCGAGGCTTAAGAACGCTCTCAGCGATCGAAAATAATGGTGCCGACTCGGGGAATTGAACCCCGGACCTACTGATTACGAATCAGTTGCTCTACCCCTGAGCTAAGTCGGCATCGTGGCGGGGGTATACCTGAACCTTGCCGCTATCTGCAACCGCGCTACTGCGCTGCGGACAGCACCAAAGGCGGGGCAGGTTTGCGGATGGCGGCAAGCAGGGCGCGAACCTCGTTGCGGGCGGCGACGTGGCTCATGCCCATGTGGATGCCCAGACCGCCAACTTCCTTCACGTCCATCAGAGTTAAACCCTGAAGGTAGAGTTCGCGGAAAATAACGCGCTCGCCAAAGCCGCGCACGGTGCGAAAGCCGATGCGCTTGGCCAGCACTTCCAACGTGGTGCCAACATCGCGCTTGTTGCGTGCTTCGGTAGCACCGAGGCGGTTGCGCATCACAATCCAGTCGATCCGGCCGCGGTCGCGGGAGAAACGGCGTTTGCGGGCGTCCCAGACCATCTCACTGTAAATGCTTGGTCGCACGACCTCGTGATTGTCCGGGTCAACCTTGGCCAGCATGGCGAAGTCGACGAAGCTGTCGTTGATCGGGGTAATCAGTGTATCCGCCTGGGCGTGGCCGAGGCGGCTGAGGAAGGTATCCGAGCCCGGGCAATCGATTACGATGATGTCGCAATCGCGCGACAGATCCGCCATCGCGGCGTTGAAGCGGGTGGTTTCATCCGCTTCCGCGTCCGCACGGCTGTCGAGTTCGCTGCGAAAGACCGCAGCGCTGCGTGGCACTGGCAGATCGATCCCGCGCGTTTTGGCGAACGCCACCCGCGCTTCGAGATACAGGTTCAGCGTGCCCTGGCGCGCATCGAGATCGATGGCGCCCACCCGGTAGCCTTCGCGCAGCAAGCCGACGATGACATGCATCGAAGCGGTGGATTTGCCGGAGCCGCCTTTTTCGTTACCGAGGACGATAACCTGAGCGCGCTGCTCAACCGCAACTGACGACATCAGCGGCCCGTCATGATCCGGTCGACCAACTGGCGAACCGTCGGCACGAAGCCGTTGGAGTAAAACGGATCGCGGCCGAAGCGATAGGCATTGTGCCCGGAGAACATCAGGTTGTTATCCAGCACCGCATCGCTGTCGCTGTGGTGGGCGATGTCTTGCAGGGTTTTCTGGATGCAGAAGCTGCGTGGATCGGCTTTTTTGCCGTTGTCGTAATCCGGGCCGTGCTGCGACCAGTTGGAGAAGCGGCACTGGGTGAGGCACCCCATGCAAGCGGCCTGGTCGGCGAGGATTTCGCGCTGAGCTTCAGGGGTGACAAAAATCAGCGTGCTGTCCGGCGTGCGCATGGCCTCAACGAAGCCTTGCTGCTCCCACACCAGCGCGCGGTCGCGGTCGGTGGGGGTGACGTAGACGATGCGCTTGCGCGGGCCGACACCGAATTCCGCCTGGTGATCGCCCACGCGCTCGGTGCTGAAGGCGATCTGGCGATCGTTGCGGTCGCGCAAATCACCGATGAAGGCGTTGTTGACGGCGGACGAATAAAATCCAGTCGGACTGAAGCGATTGAGGAACACATCGCCTTCTTGCAAGGTCAGCAGGCGGCGCTTCCAGGCGCTGCCGATCGGGCTTTCCTGGGTGAGCAGCGGGCGGGTGCCAAATTGGAAGGCAATCGGGCCGAGTTCGGGATTGTCGATCCAGTGCTCCCACTCTTCCAGCCACCAAACACCGCCAGCCATGATGATCGGGGTTTCACCGAGGCCGAATTCACGCATCAATTTGCGCAAGGCGGCGACGCGGGGATACGGGTCTTCCGGCTTTTTCGGGTCTTCGGAATTGGAGAGGCCATTATGGCCGCCGGCCAGCCAGGGGTCTTCGTAGACCACGCCGCCGAGGAGGTCTGCGGCTTTGCTGTAGGCGCGCTTCCAGAGCGCACCGAAGGCGCGGGCGGAGGAGATGATGGGATAGTAGTGGACGTTGAATTGCTGCGCCAGTTCGGACAGTCGATATGGCATGCCGGCGCCGCAGGTGATGCCGTGGATCAGGCCCTTGGCGCTTTCCATGATGCCGGTGGCGATGCGTTCGGCGCCGCCCATCTCCCACAGAATGTTCATGTGGACCCGGCCCTGGCCGCCGCTGAGATCATGCGCGCGCTTGGCTTGAGCGATGCCGCCGGCAATGCCGTAGGCAACCAGTTGCTCGTGCCGCTCCCGCCTTGTGGCTGCGCTATAGGTTTGCGGGATGACCTGGCCATCGGCGTCGTAGCTATCGGCGTTCACGGCGCTGAGTGTGCCGACGCCGCCACCGGCGGCCCAATGGCCAGCCGTAACGCCGTTAGACACCGCGACGCCTTTGCCGCCCTCAACGATCGGCAGTACGTCCACCCCGCCCATGCGGATCGCGTTGATCGGCTTCATCGTCGCTTTCGTCCCATATTTTAGCAAATATCCGGCATTGGCGATCTGCCAAGCCGGATTCTGCAAGCGCTTGTTATACCGACAATCCCGCTTGCGCGCATCAGGCGCGCAAGCGGGATTGCTCAGGGCTTACTCAGCCGGCTGTTCGCCTTCGGTGCGGGCCGGGCGCTCGCCGCGCGGGGCACGGTCGCCGCCTTTCGGGCCAACCTGATCACTGATATCAGCGCCGGTTGCCTGGTCTACCATCCGCATGGACAGCTTCACTTTGCCGCGATCATCAAAGCCGATGACCTTGACCTTAACCGCATCGCCTTGGTTGACGACGTCGGTGGTTTTGTTGACGCGGCCTTGCTGCAGTTCGGAGATGTGAACCAGCCCGTCCTTGGAGCCGAGGAAATTCACGAAGGCGCCGAATTCGGCGGTCTTCACCACTTTGCCGTTGTAGATCACGCCGATTTCCGGCTCGGCGACGATGCCGCGGATTTTGTCGATCGCCATCTGCGCCTTTTCCGGATCGGAAGAGGCGATCTTGATGGTGCCATCGTCGTTGATGTCGATCTTACAGCCGGTCTGCTCGACGATCTCGCGGATCACCTTGCCGCCGGTGCCGATGACTTCGCGGATCTTTTCCTTCGGCACGTTGATCACGGTGATGCGCGGGGCAGTGGAGGACACGCCTTCACGCGCGCCGGTCAGCGCCTTGGCCATCTCGCCGAGGATGTGGATGCGGCCGTCACGGGCCTGGCCCAACGCCACTTCCATGATCGCCGGGGTGATGGAGGTGATCTTGATGTCCATCTGCAGGCTGGTGACGCCGTTGGCGGTGCCGGCCACTTTGAAGTCCATGTCGCCGAGGTGATCCTCGTCGCCCAGGATGTCCGACAGCACGGCGAAGCCACGATCTTCCTTGATCAGGCCCATGGCGATGCCAGCGACCGGGCTAGTCAACGGCACGCCGGCATCCATGAGCGCCAGCGAGGTGCCGCAAACGGTGGCCATCGAGGAGGAGCCGTTGCTCTCGGTAATCTCGGACACCACGCGCATGGTGTACGGGAATTTGTCTTTCGCCGGCAGCAGCGGGTGGATGGCGCGCCAGGCCAGCTTGCCATGGCCGATTTCACGCCGGCCCGGGGAGCCCATGCGGCCAGCTTCACCCACCGAGTACGGAGGGAAGTTGTAATGCAGCATGAAGTGCTCGCGGTATTCGCCTTCGAGCGCGTCGATAACCTGCTCGTCCTGGCCGGTGCCGAGGGTGGCCACGCACAGCGCCTGGGTTTCACCACGGGTGAACAGGGCGCTGCCATGGGCGCGCGGCAGCACGCCGACTTCGGCGATAATCGGGCGCACGGTCTTGGTGTCGCGGCCATCGATGCGCAGGCCGGTATCCAGGATGGCGTTGCGGACGATATCGGCTTCCAGGTCCTTGAACAGGCCCTTCGCCTTGTCGGCGTCCAGCCCTTCGGCGGTGAGCGCGGCGGCGGCGGCCTTCTTGGCGGCGCCGACCTTCTCGTAGCGAACCTGCTTCACCTTTTCCTGATAGGCTTCGGCGATGGAGGTGCGGGCCAGCGCGTCAACACGGGCGGCGAGGATCTTTTGCTCTTCGGAGACTTCCGGCAGCGCCCAGGGTTCCTTGGCGGCCACTTCGGCGAGTTCGATGATCGCCTGGATCACCGGCTGGAACGCGGCATGGCCGAAGTTGACGGCGCCGAGCATGATCTCTTCGCTCAGTTCCTTGGCTTCAGATTCGACCATCAGCACGCCTTCACTGGTGCCGGCGAGCACGAGGTCGAGCGCGGTGGTTTTCATCTGCTCCGCGGTCGGGTTCAGCACGTAAGCGCCATCGATATAGGCGACGCGAGCGCCGGCAACCGGGCCGAAGAACGGAATGCCGGACAGCGTGAGGGCGGCCGAGCACCCGATCAACGCGACCATATCCGGATCGTTGACCAGGTCGTGGCTCAGCACGGTGGCGATGACCTGGACTTCATTGCGGAAGCCAGCGGGGAAAAGCGGACGGATCGGGCGGTCGATCAGGCGGGAGACCAGGGTCTCCTTTTCCGTCGGGCGGCCTTCACGCTTGAAGAAGCCACCGGGGATCTTGCCGGCGGCGAAGGTTTTTTCCTGATAGTTCACCGTCAGCGGGAAGAAATCCTGGCCCGGCTTGGTGGAACGGGCGCCGACCACGGTGCAGAGCACGATGGTGTCGCCGTAGCTGGCCAGCACGGCGCCGTCGGCCTGACGGGCAATTTTGCCGGTTTCGAGGACGAGCTTACGCCCACCCCAGTCGAGTTCCTTGCGGAAGTAATTGAACATACGGTCGTGGTCCTTCATCTATGGGCGATGTAAGCAAGGTCCATGCCGGGCGATCGTGCCGGGAAACGGCGTCTCGGGGCACATGGGGCGGACTGCAGGGTGCAGCCGCTGGGTTGGTCCATGTAGCCGGAGGCGCCGCGCTGCTCCCGCACAGCAAATCGTTTGGCGTGGCTTACCGCCATCGCAGGGTTTGGGGGACATCCCCCGCGTTTAGGCAAGCACCAGGTGATAAAAAGCCTGTTGGCTCTCTTTCGAAAAAAGCACCAAAAACTTATATCACCGGGCTTATGCGATTAGCGACGCAGACCCAGGCGGGTGATCAGGTCTTGGTAGCGGGCCTGGTTCTTGTTCTTCAAGTAGTCCAGCAGGCGACGACGACGGCCGACCAGCATCAGCAGGCCGCGGCGGCTGTGGAAGTCTTTCGCATGGATCTTCAGGTGCTCGGTCAGGCTGCTAATCCGGTCGGACAGCAGGGCAACCTGCACTTCGGGGCTGCCGGTATCGGCGGCGCCAGTGGCGTATTCGGTGATGATCGTCGTACGACGTTCAGCGGTCTGCGACATCGGATTGCTCCTACATAAAGAGTGAAAAGGCGCGAGCCGGTTCCGGTTACAGGAGCCGTTCGGGCTTCAGCCAGCCATCTTCCAGCCGGCAAAGACCCAACACGCGACCCCCCGCCATGGCACGGGCCAAGCCCCCTTCGGGGTTCGCCGTCCGTGGAATGCGGCCCATCATCTGGACCAGGCTAATCGCCTGGCCGTGTGATAGGCCGGAGGCTTCCGCATCGGTCAGGGCCAGCGCCGGGATGTCGGCCAGCGCGGTCGCGACTTCAAGCAGGAAGTCCGGAGAAGTGGGCGGGGTATCCTCCGCCCGCTGCAATTTGTCCAGCGGAATCGCGCCTTCCTCGGTGAAGGGTCCCACCCGCAAGCGGCGCAGGGCTGCGACATGGCCGACAGTGCCGCAAGCCCGGGCGATATCGCGAGCCAGACTGCGCATGTAGACGCCTTTGCCGGACTGCACGGCGAAGATCGCCGTATCGGCGTCCACCCGCTCGATCAGATCGAACCGATCCACCCGCGCTGGGCGAGGCTCCATCACCGGGGCGCGGCCTTCGCGGGCCATGTCGTAGGCGCGTTCGCCAGCGATTTTGATGGCGGAATAGATCGGCGGGATCTGCATGATATCGCCGCGAAACGCCGGCAGCGCGGCGTTGATGGCCTCATCCGTCGGGCGGATATCGGAGGTGGCGATGGTTTTGCCATCGGCATCGTCGGTATCGCGCTCGTCGCCGAATTTCAGGGTGAAATGATAGAGCTTAGTGCCATCCATCACATAGGGTACGGTTTTGGTGGCCGCCCCGAAGGCAATGGGCAGCACACCGGTCGCCAACGGGTCCAAGGTACCGCCATGGCCGGCCTTTTGCGCATCGAACCAGCGACGGACGCGGTTGACGACATCGGTGCTGGTCAGCCCGGCGGGCTTGTCAACGATCAGCCAGCCGTCGAGCGGACGGCCGTGGGGTTTGCGACGACGCATGGGGAGGGAAACCTTTTATTCGTCGTCCGCGTGGGACGCATCGAGATCGCGGGCAACCTCGGGGTTGCGCAGCAGGCTGTCGACATACATCGCATAGTCGATGCTGGTGTCAGCCATGAAGGACAAATCTGGCGCCACGCGCAAACGTAAGGCGCGGGCCACCTCGGCGCGAAGAAAGGGCGCTGCACGACGTAGAGCCGGCAGCTTGGCATCGATGTCGGAGCGACCGAGGCGGGTGACGAACACAGTAGCGCGCCGCAGATCGGGGCCGATGCGCACTTCGGTCACGGTCACGGCGACATCGATCAAATCGTGGTCACGCAGCTCGAAACGACCAAAAATGCCCGCCAGCACATGACGAATTTCCTCGCCGACGCGCAGCTGGCGCTGGCTGGGCGCCTTGGCGGAGTGCATCTTGCCGCCGGCTTTTTTGGCCGGGGCGGAGCGTTTTGCGACGGGCTTTCCCGCCGGAACGCTGTCTTTCGGCAGCTTCCCGGACGGGATCTTGATCGTGTTGCCGGTGCGGGCCTGCCTCAACCCGGCACCATCTCAACGTCGAAGCATTCGACCACGTCGCCTTCACGCAGATCGTTGAAGTTGGCGAAGGACAGGCCGCACTCGTAGCCACGCGCAACTTCGCGGACATCGTCCTTGAAGCGCTTGAGCTGGGTGAGTTCGCCATTGTGCACAACCACACCGTCGCGCAGCAGGCGCACGCCGGCGCCGCGCTTGACGAGGCCTTCGGTGACCATACAGCCCGCGACTTTGCCGGTTTTGGTGATGTCGAACACCTTGCGGATTTCGGCATAGCCCAGGAAACGCTCGCGCGCCTTGGGCGCGACCTTACCCTTGACCATCTTTTCGATGTCGTCAGCCACATCGTAGATGATGCTGTAATAGTGGATGTTGACGCCGTCGCGGGTCGCCAGTTCGCGGGCCTGGCTGGTGGCGCGGACGTTGAAGGCCACAATCACAGCCTGCGAGGCTTTCGCGAGTTGGATATCACTTTCGGTGATCTGGCCAACGCCTGCAATGAGCACGCGCACCTTCACTTCTTCATGCGACAGCTTGAGCACGGTGGCCTGGATGGCTTCCGCGCTGCCCTGCATGTCCGCCTTGATGACGATCGCGACTTCCTTCTGCACGCCGGCCTGAATGCGAGCGAGCATCTCGTCCATCGTGCCGCGGGCGGCGGTCATCACACCAGATGCCTTCTCGCGCAGCTTACGCTGGCGGAATTCGCTGATTTCGCGGGCGCGGCTTTCGTTCTCCACCACCACGAACGGCTCGCCGGCATGCGGCACGCCGGTCAGGCCGAGCACTTCGATCGGGGCTGACGGGCCGGCTTCCTTCAACTGGCGGGCTTTGTCGTCCAGCATCGCGCGGACCCGGCCCCATTCGGCGCCGGCGACGATGATGTCGCCCTGTTTCAGGGTGCCGTTCTGCACCAGCACCGTCGCCACCGGGCCACGGCCACGATCCAGCCGGCTTTCGATCACCGAGCCTTCGGCGGCACGATCCGGATTGGCGCGCAGATCGAGGATTTCGGCCTGCAACAGGATGGCTTCTTCCAGCTTATCGAGCCCGAGACGCTTGGTGGCGGAAACTTCGACATCCTGGGTATCGCCGCCCATCGCTTCGACCACGATTTCGTGGCTGAGCAGTTCCTGGCGCACCCGGTCCGGGTTAGCGTCGGCCTTGTCCATCTTGTTGATGGCGACAATGATCGGCGCGTTGGCGGCCTTGGCGTGCTTAATCGCCTCAATGGTCTGCGGCATCACACCGTCATCAGCGGCGACGACGAGCACGACAATGTCGGTGACACTGGCGCCGCGCGACCGCATGGCGGTGAACGCTTCATGGCCAGGCGTATCGACGAAGGTGATGCGGGCGCCGGATTTCAGCTGCACCTGATAGGCACCGATATGCTGGGTGATGCCGCCGGCTTCGCCACCCGCCACGTCGGTGGCGCGCAGGGCGTCCAACAGGCTGGTTTTGCCGTGATCGACATGGCCCATGATGGTCACAACCGGGGCGCGCGGCAGGCGGGCCTCGTCCACATCGACCACGCCGTCGAGACCGATTTCAACATCGTCCTCGCTGACGCGTTTCACGCGGTGGCCAAATTCCTGCACCACCAACTCGGCGGTATCGGCATCGAGCGTCTGGGTGACAGTGGCCATCACGCCCATGCGCATCAGCGCCTTAATGACGTCCGGCGTGCGGGCGGCCATACGGTTGGCGAGTTCCTGCACCGAAATCGCATCCGGCAGGATCACTTCGCGCACCACCTTCACCTGGTCGGCGCGAAGACGCTCCAACTCGGCCTGACGGCGTTCGCGATCGCGCTGGCGACGCACGGAGGCGAGGCTACGGACGCGGTCGTCCTCCCCCTCAATCGCCGCCATCACGTCAATGCGGCCGGCGCGGCGGCCATCGGCACCTTTTTTCGGTGGGGCGACAGCAGGCTTGCGCGGCGGAATGATCACGCCCGCCGGGGTACGGCGGATGGGACGGTTTTCCTCTTCTTCCTCGGCACGGGCCGGGCGGAGACGCAAGGTCTCGGCGGCACTGCCAGGAGCGGCGGGCGCACCTGGACGCGCGGGGGCGACCGGCGCGACGGGCTTCGCGGGTGCCGCCGCAGGGGCGGCGGCGACAGGGGCAGGTGTCGGCGCGGGGGCTTCGACGCGATCCGGATTGGCAGCACGCTCGGCGGCGGCTGCGGCTTCGGCAACGCGGCGGGCCTCCTCGGCTTCGCGGGCAGCGGCTTCGGCGAGCGCTTGCTCACGCGCGGCTTCCTCGGCGGCTTTGCGGGCCTCTTCCTCGCGGCGACGTGCTTCCTCGGCGGCGGAGAGGATCGAGATCGATTCCTGCTCGCGACGCTCGGCTTCGCGGCGCGCATTGTCGCGCGCCTGCTCGGCCAGCGCGCGTTGGCGGGCGGCGAGTTCGGTTGCGGTCAGCGCGCGGCCAGCACCGACCGGCGGACGGCCAGCCTGGGTGCCACTGCGGGCAACCGGCGGCGCTACAACCGGGGCGGAGGATTGCGGCTGCGGGGCGGCACTTGGGGCCGCGCTCGGCAAGGGGCTGGCGGCAGCGGCGTGCGCGGCGGCTGCGGCGGGCGATGGGCCTAGCCCGGGCGCGCGCTTTTTACGCACCTCAACCTGCACCACCTTGGTCCGGCCATGGCTGAAGCTCTGCCGCACGGAGCCGGCATCAACCGTCCGCCCGACTTCCAAACGGCCCGCTGGCCGTAGGGAGAGCCTGCCTTTGCCCGCGTCCTGATCGTTGCCTTCGCTCATCTATTCGCTACATCCTGCATCGCTTCCCAAGGCGGCGCCTCGGGGGTCGTCTTATACGAAAGTCCAACCTGCGAGACCTTGGCGGCGAGAAAATCGCCATACCCGCCTCGCAAGCCTGAGTCTCTCAAGCCTGCCCAACGTCCAGCAGGCCAGCCAGCTTTGCTGACTCAATCCGCAGGCGCTCAGCCAAACGTCCTGGCGCGACGACCACATGCACCGCATGATCCCGGCCGAATATCGCACCCAATCCCGCTGCATCGAGTGGGGTTACCACCGACAGCTTCGACCCTGCGGCGCCCAGAAACCGGGCACGCTCATCCGGGCTGCCATCGCTGGCTTGTACCACCACGCCGACACGTCCGGCAGCCACCCATTCCCGCGCCTTAGCGAAACCGCTGATGGCCTGCCCGGCACGACGGGCAAGCCCCAGAGTTTCGGCGATCCGCCGGAGGATTGCTGCCGTGATGCTGGGCACCAGATCAGGGGACACTACCACCTGACCGCGTGCCGCCCTGGCAAAAGCGCCCTTCTTACAGGCCACTTCTAGCACATCACCCCGGGCGCTCAACCATATTCCCCGTCCGGGCAGGTCTGCGGCGAGATCGGGAACGATTTGACGGTCGGGTCCGACAACAAAGCGGATCATTTCATCCTTTGACAACCGCGCACGGGTGACCGCGCAGCGGCGCAAAGGACCGGTTTCCCGCTCCTCCTCGTCGGTATCGTCAATCGGATCGGGATCGATCTCAGGCGTGGCCTTCCTCCTGCGTCTCCGACGCCGCCTCTTCACCATCGAACCAATGGGCGCGGGCGCCCATGATGATTTCGTTGGCCGCGGCTTCGTCCAGCGCTTCCTCACCGAGGATTTCGATCAGCTCGTCCGACGCCAGGTCAGCCAGATCGTCCAGGGTTTTGACGCCCTTTTCGCCCAGCGTGACCAGCATTGGCGGCGTGAACACCTCAATGGCGGCCACATCGTCGGTCACGCCCAGGGCGACCCGACGCTCATGCAGTTCGTTATCGCGCTTTTGCATGAAGGCTTCGGCGCGGCGGAGCAACTCCTCCGCCACCGACTCATCGAAGCCCTCGATTTCCGCGAGCTCGTCGGTCGGGGTGAAAGCCAGTTCCTCGATGGTATTGAAGCCTTCCTGCACCAGCAGGCCGGCGATCATGTCGTCCACATCCAGCGCTTCGACGAAGAGGCCGGTGCGGCGGCGGAATTCTTCCTGACGGCGCTCGCTTTCCTCAGCCTCGGTCAGGATGTCGATGTCCCAACGGGTCAACTGGCTGGCGAGGCGGACGTTCTGGCCACGGCGGCCGATGGCGAGCGAGAGTTGATCATCCGGCACCACCACTTCAACGCGACCGCCATCTTCGTCGATCACGACCTTGGTGACTTCGGCCGGCGCGAGCGCATTGACCACGAAGGTGGCGGTTTGCGGCGACCAGGGAATGATGTCGATCTTCTCGCCCTGCAGTTCCTGCACCACCGCTTGCACGCGCGAGCCGCGCATACCGACGCAGGCGCCGACCGGGTCGATCGAACTGTCGCGGCTGATCACAGCCATCTTGGCGCGGCTGCCGGGGTCGCGGGCCACGGCCTTGATCTCGATGATGCCGTCGTAGATCTCCGGCACTTCCTGGGCGAACAACTTGGCGAGAAAGCCAGGATGGGTGCGCGAGAGGAACACCTGGGGGCCGCGCGGTTCTTCCCGCACGTCGTAGATATAAGCGCGCACGCGGTCGCCGTTGCGGAAGCCTTCGCGCTGGATGAGTTCATCGCGGCGCAGCAGGGCTTCGGCACGGCCAACTTCTACCATCAGGTTACCGTATTCGGTGCGCTTGACGACGCCGTTGATGATCTCACCGACGCGGTCCTTGAACTCGTCGTACTGCTTCTTGCGCTCATACTCACGCACCCGCTGTACGATGACCTGCTTGGCGGTCTGGGCGGCGATGCGGCCGAAATCGATCGGCGGCAGCGGATCGACGATGTATTCGCCAACCTTGATGCCGGGCTGGAATTTGGCGGCGATGTGAACCGGGATTTGCGTTTCTTCGTTCTCGACCGACTCCACCGCCTCGGTCCACCGCGACAGTCGCACATCGCCGGTTTTGCGGTCGATGGTGGCGCGGATGTCTTTCTCGTGGCCGTATTTGGCGCGGCCGGCCTTTTGAATGGCCTGCTCCATCGCCTCCAGCACTTCCTCGCGTTCGATCGATTTTTCACGCGCGACCGCATCGGCAACCAGCAGAAGTTCAGGGCGGGCAATCGAGGTATCCATGGGGAAGACCTTCCGGCTAGTTCGGGTGAGATTGGGTGGCAGTGGCGTCGATCAAGGCATCGGTCAGCACCAGCTTGGCGCGGCGGATATCGACGAAAGGCAAAGCAATGTCGGTGCCGTCATCTAGCCGCATGGTGGCATGGGTATCGTCGGCGCCGAGGATGGTACCGTTGAAGCGCTTGCGGCCGTCGATGGGGAACTGGGTTTCCGCTCGCGCCAGATGGCCGGCGAAGCGCACCCAATCCTTGCGACGGGTCAGCGGGCGATCAATGCCGGCGGAACTGACTTCCAGCGTCCACTCGGTTGGGATCGGGTCGTGCACGTCAAGCACCGCGCCAACGCCGCGGCTGATGCTTTCGCAATCTTCCACCGTGATCATCGCACCATCGGCGCGGTCGGCCATGATTTGCACCGTGGGATGCTCGCGGCCAAGCACTGCCACCCGCACCAACTCAAAGCCAAGATCGGCGAGCGTGGGGATGATGAGAGCGGCAATCCGCCCCTCCAGCCCGGTATGGACGGGTTGGTCGGGATCGGGCGGTGTTAGTTCGGACGTGGTCAGGGCGGACTCCAAACAAAATAGCCAAACCAAAAAAGGCGGCCCGTGAAGGCCACCTCCAGAAGCGCTGGAAGAGAAGAGAGTGCGTTAGCTAGTCCGTGCGGCGCCAAAAAGCAAGCGCGAACACAGCCGCTGCGCTGGCCATGCCGCGCGGGTTTCGCTTATAGACATGGAATGAACGCCACGACGCCCCCCACCGAGCTTTGCCTGATTATTCCGGTTCTGAACGAGCGCGATAATATTGCGCCATTGGTGGACTGCGTGGAGGCGGTGCTGGGCGGCATCGCGTGGGAAATTATCTTTGTCGACGACGACAGCCGGGATGGCACGCGGGACGCAATTGCCGCTGTTGCACGCCAGCATCCCAACGTGCGCCTGCTGCATCGCATTGGCCGGCGCGGACTGGCAAGCGCGTTTGTTGAGGGTGCGCAAGCCAGTATGGCGCCGTTGATTGCGGCGATGGATGGCGATTTGCAGCATGACGAACGGTTGCTGCCGCAAATGGTGGCCGCGTTGCGCGGCGGCGATTATGATTTGGCGATCGGCAGCCGGCACGTGGATGGCGGCGGGCTGGGCGAGTGGGACAAAACCCGCGCCGGCATGTCCGACTTTGCCACCAGGCTGTCGCGAATGGTGCTGAAAGTGCCGGTGAGTGACCCGATGACCGGGTTTTTCATGATCCGTCGCGCCGTGTTCGAGCAGGCGGTGCGTGGTCTGTCGGCGATTGGGTTTAAGATCCTGCTCGACATCGTCGCCTCCTTGCCGACGCCGCCACGGATTAAGGAACTGCCTTACGTGTTCCGCACCCGGGTGGCCGGTGAGAGCAAGCTGGATGCCGGGGTGTTGCGGGATTTCGCCTTGCTGCTGGTTGATAAGATGATCGGCCATATCGTGCCGGTGACGTTCGTGCTGTTCGCGGCGGTGGGCCTGTTCGGGATTGCCGCCCATCTGGTGGTGCTGCGGCTGGGGATGCGGCTGGTGGGGATGCCGTTTGATAAGGCGCAGTTGGTGGCGACGGCGGTGGCCATCCTCGGGAATTTTGCCCTGAACAACATCTTCACCTTCGGCGATCGGCGGCTGCGCGGATGGAGGTTTGCGCGCGGATTGATCACGTTCAGTGCGATCTGCGCGGTCGGCGCGATCGGCAATCTGGGCGTGGCATCGTTCCTGTTCGACGCCCAGCAATCGTCGTGGTGGTTCGCCGGGTTGGTGGGGGCGGCGATGAGCCTGGTTTGGAATTATGCGGTTTCTTCGGTAGTGACTTGGCGGAAGAAGTGAGACGCGTGTTCTTTTTGTGAACAAAGCGACCCAAAAAACTTCATCGAGACCTGGGCTGCGCCGTGGTCTTTCCGGTGAGTGCAGGCCGTACGCCAGGGCGGGATAGACGTTTTTGCTGCGTTTTTTTCAAAAAAAGCAGTTCTTAACCGGCCTTCGTCACTTCCCAATACAACGGCCCACGCCCCGCCTTCAGCGCCTTGGCCTCATAGCGCGTCGGCGGCCAGCCATCCGGGCGGGTGGTGGCTGGTGCGGGCACGGTGAACAGGGTTTGGTTGGCCAGCACTTCCGCCACCCAAGCCTGATAGGTTGGATCGTCGCTGGCGATACGCCAGATGCCTCCGGGGCGCAGGATGCGGGCGAGGTCTGGCAGTAGGGCCGGATGCACGAAGCGGCGCTTGGCGTGGCGGGCTTTCGGCCAAGGGTCTGGAAACAGCAGAAACAGCCGGTCTATGCAGCCATCCGGCAGGGCACGGATCAGGGTGCGGGCGTCGTCGTCCCAGAGACGGAGATTGCCGGGCAGCGGCGCGGTCGCCTCCGCCCCATCGGGTACCAGGCGGGAGAGGAGCGAGCACAGGCCGTTTTCGAACACTTCGCAAGCGATCAGCCCCACGGTGGGGTGAGCGAGCATTTGTGCGTACGAGTGCTCACCGCCGCCAAAGCCGACCTCCAGCCAAATCTGGCTGGGTGGATCGACGAAAGCGGTGGCGGGGCTCGCAGCGTGATCGAAGCGCAGGCGCGGCAGCGTCTCGGTGAGCAGCAGGCGCTGGCGCGCCCGCAAGGTCTGGCCGCGCTGGCGCCCGTAAAGTCGGTCCGGCGGCGGTTTTACCGCCCGAACGCGGCCTTCAGCTGCGGCACCAGATCCGTCTTCTCCCACGTGAAGGTACCCTTTTCCTCGTCCGGCTCACGGCCGAAATGCCCGTATGCCGAAGTGGTCGCATAGATCGGGCGGTTCAGTTTAAGGTGCTCGCGAATGCCGCGCGGGCGCAGGTTCATCAACTCCCGCAGAGTTTTTTCGAGCTTAGCCTCGTCAACCTCGAACGGGTTGCCGTGCAGTTCAACGTAAACGGAAAGCGGGTCCGACACACCGATGGCGTAGCTGATCTGCAGCGTGCAGCGTTCGGCGAGGCCGGCGGCGACGACGTTTTTCGCCAGGTACCGGCAGGCATAGGCGGCGCTGCGGTCCACCTTGGTGGGATCTTTGCCGCTGAAGGCGCCGCCGCCATGCGGGGCGGCACCGCCGTAGGTGTCCACGATGATTTTGCGCCCGGTCAGGCCGCAATCGCCGTCCGGCCCGCCGATGACGAAGTTGCCGGTCGGGTTGATGTAGATCTCATTTTCCGACGGCATCCAGCCTTGCGGCAGGCTTTCGGCGATGATGGGCACCAATGCCGCCTTGATGGCGGCCTGGTCCATGCCTTCGTCATGCTGGGTGGAGATGACGAACGAGGTGGCACCGACCGGCTTGCCATCGACGTAGCGCAGGGTGACCTGGCTTTTTGCGTCCGGTTGCAGACCGGCCACGCGCTTGTCACCGGCGCGGCGCAGGTCGCGGATGGTGTGCAGCACGCGGTGGGCGTAATAGAGCGGGGCCGGCATCAGGCTCGGGGTTTCCGTGCAGGCATAGCCAAACATGATGCCCTGATCGCCGGCGCCTTCGTCCTTGTTGCCGGCACTATCGACGCCTTGGGCAATGTCGGAGGACTGGGCATGCAGGTGGACGGCAATATCGGCGGTTTTCCACGAGAAGCCGGACTGATCGTAGCCGATGTCGCGGATCGCCAGCCGGGTCAGGTGGGCGAGTTCCTCATGCGTCACCGTGTCGGGGCCACGGGTTTCCCCAGCCAGCACAACGCGGTTGGTGGTGACGAGGGTTTCGCAGGCCACACGCGCCTGGGGATCGGCGGCGAGGAAAGCGTCGAGCACCGTATCGCTGATCCGATCGGCGACCTTGTCGGGATGACCTTCCGAAACCGATTCGGAGGTAAACAGAAATTCGCCTTTGTCGCGCATAAGATGCCCCAAGCTAGATAAAGTGGATGCCGCGAAGCCCGGAAACGTTCCCGAACGCGGGGTGTTTGACCGAAAGGGGGTGGGGGGTCAACCCATCCCAAGCACGTCCATCATCGAATACAGGCCCGGCGGGCGGGTCAGCGCCCATTGTGCCGCCCGCACCGCGCCGGTGGCGAAGGCGCGGCGGTCGAAGGCACGATGGGTTAGGGTGATATGCTCGGTGCCGGCGGCGAAAATCAGCGTGTGCTCGCCCACCACCTGCCCGCCGCGCAGGGCGGCGAAGCCGATGGCGCCGGTTTTACGGGCGCCGGTGTGCCCGTCGCGCCCGCTTTCGATCACATCTTCCAGCCTGACGCCACGGCCTTTGGCCACCGCGCGACCAAGGCCGATGGCGGTGCCGGACGGTGCATCCACCTTCTGGCGGTGGTGCATTTCGACGATTTCCGCGTCATAGCTCTCAGCGGGCAAGGCGGCAGCCATGCGCTCGGCAAGGGCGATGGCGAGGGTGACGCCGGGGGAGAAATTCGGCGCGTAAACCACGGCGACGGTTTCCGCCGCCCGCGCCACCGCCGCTTCATCGGCGGCGGACAGGCCGGTGGTGCCGAGCACCCAGGCGCAACCAGCCTGCGCCACCCAGGCCGCGTGCTGTTGCACGGTGCCGGCATGGGTGAAGTCGATCAGCAGGTCACAGGCCGGGATCAGGGTGGCGGCGCTGGAGAAGGCGGCACCGGAGGCAGGGTCACGCGAGCTGCCGCCAGCGAGTTTGGCCCCAGCGGCCAGCACTTCCTCCGCCAGCAGCCGGCCCATGCGGCCGGTGATGCCGGCCACCCCGATGCCTTTGGTCCCGCTTCCCTTGATCACAGCTCAGGCCTTGCCCGACGAGTCGAAGAACTCCCGCACCTTGGCGAAGAAGCCTTCCGAGTCCGGGCTGCCGCGCTTGTGGCCGACGGCTTCCTTCTCGAACTCCTCCAGCAACTCCTTCTGCTTTTTGGTCAGATGCTGCGGGGTTTCGACGACGACCTGGATGAACATGTCGCCGCGTTGGGTGCTGCGCAGGACCGAGAAGCCCTTGCCGCGCAGGCGGAGTTGCTCGCCGGTTTGGGTGCCGGCGGGGATTTTCACCCGCGACTTGGAGCCATCGATCGACGGCACTTCGATATCGGCCCCCAAGGCGGCCTGGCTCATGCGCAGCGGCACACGGCAGAACACGTTGGCGCCGTCGCGCTGGAAGATCGGGTGCGGGCGGATTCCGACATGCACGTAGAGGTCACCCGGAACGGTGCCGGGGCCGCCGGCTTCGCCTTCGCCGGACAGGCGGATGCGGGTGCCGTCTTCAACGCCGGCCGGGATGGCGACGTTGAGCGAGCGTTCGCGCTGCACGGTGCCGGCGCCACGGCAGATTTTGCAGGGATTGCGGATGGTGCGACCGCTGCCGCCGCAGGTCGGGCAGGCGCGTTCAATCAGGAAGAAGCCCTGTTGCGCCCGCACCTTGCCGGCGCCGTTACAGCCGGTGCAAGTGGTTGAGGCGGCTTCCTTATTCTCCGAGCCCGTGCCTGAACACGCCTCGCAAGATACCCGGGTGGGCACCCGCAGCGGCACTTTGGTGCCGGCGAAGGCCTCGTCCATGTTGATTTCAACCTGGGCGCGGATGTCGTTGCCGGCGCGCGGGCCGCGACGCTGGCCACCGCCACCGCCGAACTGGCTGAACATCTGGTCGAAAATATCGCCGAGACCGCTGCCGCCGAAGCCTTGTGCGCCACCGCCGCCACCGCCGCCGCCGTTTTCGAACGCAGCATGGCCGAAGCGGTCATAAGCGCCGCGCTTCTGCTCGTCCTTCAGCACGTCATAGGCTTCGTTCACTTCCTTGAACTTGGCCTCGGCGCTGGCGTCACCGGGATTGCGATCGGGGTGGTATTGCATCGCCAGCTTGCGATACGCCTTTTTCAGCGCATCGGCATCCGCCTCGCGCGCCACACCCAATGTCTCGTAATAGTCTTGCTTTGCCATTCCAGCCCTCATGCGGCGCCAGACAGCGCTCCGATTTCCCAAGCCACGCGCAAATCGCTGCGCGCTGCAACAAAATCGCGCCCGCCTTCGTGAAGAAGCGCGGGCGCGACCGTCTTAAAGCGACCCGAAGCCCAGGGTCTTAGTGGTTTTTCTTCGATTTGTCGTCAACGTCCTCGAACTCGGCATCGACAACTTTTTCGCCCGCGTGCTGGCCACCGGCGGCGTCGCCGCCGGCTTCACCAGCCGCTTGCTGGGCCTTGTACATCGCCTCGCCGACCTTCATCGCCGCCTGGCTCAGCCGCTCAGTGGAGGCTTTGAGTGCCTCGGCGTCGGTGCCTTCCAGCGCCGTGCGGGCGGCGGCGATGGCCGCTTCGGCTTCGGCTTTGTCGGCAGCTTCCACCTGCTCGCCATGTTCCTTCAGGTTCTTTTCGACCTGATGGATCATCGCGTCGGCGCCGTTGCGAGCTTCGACGAATTCACGGCGTTTTTTGTCGGCTTCGGCGTTCGCCTCGGCTTCACGCACCATACGCTCGATTTCGCTGTCCGACAGGCCGCCACCGGCGGTGATGCGGATCTGCTGTTCCTTGCCGGTCGCTTTATCCTTGGCGGAAACGGAGACGATGCCGTTGGCGTCGATGTCGAAGGTGACTTCGATCTGCGGCACGCCGCGCGGGGCGGAGGGAATCCCTTGCAGGTCGAAATTGCCAAGCTGCTTGTTATCGGCCGCCATTTCGCGCTCGCCCTGGAACACCTTGATGGTGACCGCGGTTTGCCCGTCATCGGCGGTGGAGAACACCTGGCTTTTCTTCGTCGGGATGGTGGTGTTGCGGTCGATCAGGCGGGTGAACACGCCGCCGAGGGTTTCGATGCCCAGGCTGAGCGGGGTCACGTCCAGCAGCAGAACGTCCTTGACGTCGCCCTTCAGCACGGCACCCTGCACGGCCGCCCCGATCGCCACGACTTCGTCGGGGTTCACGTTGCGGGCGGGTTCCTTGCCGAAGAATTCCTTCACGGCTTCGATCACCTTGGGCATGCGGGTCATGCCGCCGACCAGGATGACTTCGTCAATTTCCGCCGCCGTCACGCCGGCATCCTTCAGCGCCGCCTTGCAGGGGGCGAGGGTGCGGCTGATCAGGTCATCGACCAGGCTTTCCAGCTTCGCCCGCGTCAGCTTCAGCACCAGATGCTTCGGCCCGGAGGCGTCGGCGGTGATGAAGGGCAGGTTGATCTCGGTTTCTTTGGAGGAAGACAGCTCGATCTTGGCTTTTTCGGCGGCTTCCTTCAGGCGTTGCAGGGCGAGTTTGTCCTTGCGGAGGTCGATGCCCTGGTCGCGCTTGAATTCGTCAGCGAGGTATTCGATCACCCGCATGTCGAAGTCTTCACCACCGAGGAAGGTATCGCCGTTGGTGGATTTCACTTCAAACACGCCGTCGCCGATTTCCAGCACGGACACGTCGAAGGTGCCGCCGCCGAGATCGTAGACCGCGATCAGGCCGGCCTTCTTTTTGTCCATGCCGTAGGCGAGGGCTGCGGCCGTCGGCTCATTGATGATGCGCAGCACTTCGAGACCGGCGATGCGGCCGGCATCCTTGGTCGCCTGACGCTGGCTGTCGTTGAAGTAGGCCGGGACCGTGATCACGGCCTGAGTGACGGCTTCGCCAAGATAGGCCTCGGCGGTCTCTTTCATCTTGCCGAGGATGAAGGCGCTGACCTGGCTCGGGGAATATTTCTCGCCACGCGCTTCGACCCAGGCATCGCCGTTGTCGGCTTTGACGATGCCGTACGGCACCATGCCCTTGTCCTTGGCGACGGTCGGGTCTTCAAAGCGGCGGCCGATCAGGCGCTTGACGGCGTAGAGGGTGTTGGTCGGGTTGGTGACCGCCTGGCGTTTGGCGGATTGGCCGACGAGGCGTTCGCCACTGTCGGAAATCGCCACGATGCTGGGGGTGGTGCGGGCGCCTTCGCTGTTCTCGATCACACGGACATCTTTGCCCTCCATGATCGCGATGCACGAATTGGTGGTACCGAGGTCGATACCAATGACCTTGCTCATCTTAGGCTCCTTGTTAGCGGATCGCAGACGGCCCGAAGCACCATCCGCATCCCCGTGAGTGATACGTCCCCGATGTATTCAGCGTATGGCCTTGGGGCAAGGGCCATGCTGCCATTTTTTTGGGCAAATTTTATCCGTCAGGCCGTAGTGTCGATCCCCGGCGCCGCAATTTCGGCCGCCGGCGCTTTGGCGACCACCACCATGGCCGGGCGCAGCAGGCGTCCGTTCAGGGTCCAGGCCTGGGTCCAGGCTTGGATAACGGTTCCGGGCGGGTGGTCGGAGGTTTCCTGTTCGGCCATCGCCTGATGCAGGTTGGGGTCGAAGACGGCGCCGGTCGGGTCTTCGCGCTTGACGCCGTTGCGGTCCAGCAGATCAAGGAAGCTGCGCTCGACGCCGGTGAAGCCGTCTCGCAGGCGGCCGACCAGGGCGGCTTCATCGACGGCGACCGGCGGAATGGCGTCCAGGCCACGGCGCAGGTTTTCGGCCGCCTCGGCGACGTCGCGGGCGAATTTTTGGGTGGCGAACTGGCGCGCATCATCCACGTCGCGCTTGGCGCGGGTGCGGACATTGGCGGTTTCCGCCTCCGCCCGCATCCAACGCTCCTTCATCTCCGCCAGTTCCGCCTCGAGCTCGGTGATGCGGGCGGTGGCGATGTCCATCAGCGCGGTGGGGGCGACGGTGGCGGTATCGTGCGGCGGCGCGGCCTCGGCGGCCTGCGGGTCGGTGGGGGCGGCTTGTGGTTCGGTCTGCATGTCCTGATCCATTTACGCTGTGTCGGGCCGGGGTTGGGCACAACCGGCATGGCTGCGACGCTCGCCGTCAGTTAGTGGGCGGGCGCAGCGCACACAAGATGCGGGCCTATGAATCTGCGAAGGTTCTGCCCAGCGAATCGAGGCCGCTGGCGCCGAGCGCGAGTACGCCGGGCAGGTGAGCGGCGATTTGGGCCGGGTCCGAACGGGCGATGCGTTCCAGTTGGCGCCCGGCGGCGTTGAGGGCTTCCAGCCCCATTTCGGCGGCGCTGCCGGCGATGGCGTGGGCGTACATGGCCACATCGCTGGCGCGCCCGGCGGCGCCGGCGGCTTGCAGCTTGCCCAACGTTGCGGGCGTGTCTTCGAGGAAGGCCTCCACGATGGCGGCGACCAAAGCGGAGCCTAGCCGGGATTCGAGCAAGGCCAAGGCAGGAAAAGCGGAGAGGTCTCGGGTCATACGGTCCCTTGTGCGACCAGGCGGCTGGTCAGGTCGGCGCGCGAAAGCGGGCGGTCAAAGAAATAGCCTTGTACGACGTCGCAGCCCAAGGCGAGCAGCACATCGGCGACGGCTTGGGTTTCCACCCCTTCCGCCACCACGCTCAGCCCCAGGGCTTCGCACATGCGCAGCACGGCTTGCACCAGCTTGGGGCTTTCCGGATCGTGCAGCAGGCTGCGGACGAAGCTTTGGTCGATTTTCAGCTCACTGAACGGCAGGCGCATCAGGGAGAGCAGCGACGAATGGCCGGTGCCGAAATCGTCGATGGAGACTTTGACGCCACGAATACGCAGACGGGTGAGAATTTCCGCTGCCGCGACGAAATCCGCCATGACGGCGCTTTCGGTGACTTCCACCACCACGGTTTCCGGGGCGAGGTTGTAGCGGTCCAGCAGGTCGATCACGCTGGCGGGCATGCCGAGATTGTTGAGGCTGGAGGGGGAGAAATTGACCGCCATGGTCAGGGCGGGGTCGATCTTGTGCCAGTCATGCAAAGCGGCGCCGGCTTGTTCCAGCACCGCCCAGGTCAGGGGCTCGATCAGCCCGGCGGCTTCGGCGACCGGGATGAAGGCGATCGGCGGGATGATGTCGCCGGTGGCGGTGCGCCAGCGGGCGAGCACCTCCACGCCGACCATGCGGCCGCTACGCAGGCTGATCTTGGGTTGGTAGAGACAGAAAATCTCATCCTTGCTAAGCGCGGCGGCGATGCGGTCCGGCGTGACCTCGGCATAGCTTGGCGCCGCCGCGATCTGCGGGCGCTCCGGCAGGCTGCCGAGCAGGGTCACGAGGCGGTCGAGATCCAACGGTTTGGCCAGCGTGCCGGCAACCCGCAGGCCGAGGGCAGAGGCGAGGCGAGCCGAGGCTTCGCGCACCCGTTCATCGAAGCCGGACATGAACACCAGCACCGGGTCGGTGCCGGTGGTATAAAGCGAGCGCAACAACTCGATGCCATCGTTATCGCGCAGGCTGAGATCGAGCACGACGACGTTGTAGGCGTGCTGGACCAGGAGCGCGCGCGCTTCATCGACGCTGGCGGCGCTGTCTACCGTGAAGCCCGCCTTGGCCGCGGTGCCAGCGACGATCAGGCGCTGAACCCGCTCATCATCGACCACCAATGCGCGACGAACCGCGCCGATATCGGGCGCGGTTGCCATGTGTGTCTGCACGTCGACCGCCATCTACGGCTCCTGAAATACATCCGGGACCATGCCGCAAAGCCGTGGTCAAAGGGTTAACTAGGCCCGGATTTCAGGTGCCGACGTTACCCCAGACGGGCGATGGCTGCCATCACTGCGGTGGTTTGTTCGACGATCACCATGTGGCCGGCTTCGGGAACGCTGACCAGTTCGGCGCCTTTGATCGCCGCTTTGAAGGCTTGGGCGTAGGGCGCGGGCACCATGCGGTCCGAATCACCCCAGACCAGCACGGTCTTCGCCTTGATCCGGTGGATACGGTCTTTAAGGCCACGTTCGGGGATCGGGAAGAGCAGCTTGCCGGCCATGCCGAGCTGGCGGGCGTTGCGGACCAGGAACGGGATGAGGAAGGCCGGGTCCTGCATGTTGACGTTGCGGGTCATGGTCGCCGCACCGGCGACCGCATCGTGGAACAGCACCGCGGGCAGTTCGCGCGGCAGCAGGCTGAACAGGTCCGGCACCGGGTGGCTGTCTATCCACAGGCCGGCGGCGGCGATCAGGCAGAGCCGGTCGATATCGTTTGGCGCCACGGCGGCCATTTCGGCGGCGATCATGCCGCCGAGGGAATGGCCGACCAGGATCGGCTTGTGCAGGCCGAGCGCGTCCAGCACATCGTAGGTGTGGAGGGTGACATCGAGCATGTCGCGGATGTCGGGGTTGTCCTCGGACTCGCCATAACCGGGCAGGAACGGGGCGTAGACGTGGTATTTGGCGGCCAGGGCGGCCATGAAGGGGCTATCGGCAGTGATGCCGCCGGCGCCGTGCAGGAAGACGAGGGCCGGGCCGCTGCCGCCCTCGAGATACTCGACCGCCCCTTTCGGGGTTTGGATGGTTTTGGCGGTGATCATTTCGCGGGCACCATTTCGGCGGGGGTGTTGGGGGCGAAGGTGGGGCCGAGTGGCGCCGGCAAAGCGCGTTCCGCCAGCGGGCTGCACCAGAAGCGGTGATCGTCCTTATACTCCGGCCACATGTTGCGCAGATGTGGCAGCACTTTCTCCGCGAATAGCTTGGTGGAATACATGCACAAATCCTTGGGCATGTTGCCGACATGCAGCAGCAGGAAGATGTTGCCGACGTTGAGGCCCTTGATCAGTTCCTCAAAGCGCTGGCGCACGGTCTCCGGGCTGCCGGCAATGATGTAGCCGCCGTCCACGAGATCCTTCCAGGTCAGCGAAGGGTATTCGGCCCGGCCATACTGGTTCAGCGCCCCGGTCTGGATGGTTTTGACGGTGCGATAGCCCGGTGCATCGGCGAAACCGGCATACACATGCAGGCAGCGATTGTAGAAATAATGCGCGTGGCCGGAATAGAGCCGCTCGGCCTCCGCATCGGTTTCGGCGACGAACACGGTCTGGGCGAAGCCGGCGCGGTAGGGAGAGGCATCGGGCGCGTTGCGCTTGGCCACCTGGTCCCAATAGCCTTGCAGCAGTGCTTTGGCGCGGATGTAGCCGCTGAAGCTCAGGTAGGAATAGGAATAGGTGTTGTCGATACAGAAATCGTAGGTTTCCACCGAGCCGCCGCCGGGGATGTGGATGGGCGGGAACGGCTTTTGCAGCGTTTTGGGCCAGATGTTGACGTGGCGCAGCTTG
>Ga0164297_10000399_pt1 | contig 53897 bp, 39 predicted proteins | sample GEODES058metaG_FD_113539 | JGI IMG/M metagenome (GOLD analysis project Ga0164297, IMG submission 113539) | Dystrophic lake water microbial communities from Trout Bog Lake, Wisconsin, USA - GEODES058 metaG | ecosystem: Environmental > Aquatic > Freshwater > Lake | place: USA: Trout Bog Lake... | reverse complement strand
ATCCTTACTCCACCATTTATTTCCTATAGTAGCACCTGTTCTTTTTGCAATAACTTCGGCAGATTGTTTCCTTCCGGACATAGCTTGTGATTGTTTTAACTTTTGTGCTTCTGACTTTGGTTTACCCTTTGCTGACAAACTCATTTTTAGTTTATGTTCTGCTGACTTTGGTTTTCCTTTATTTCCTCGGGCATTAGTATTTCCTAATAAAGATATTTTATTCTTTGCAGAAATGATAGGCTTTTTAATACCAATCTGTCTTTCCCTATTTTTTTTATTTTGTTCTTCAGTCCGTCGAACTCCTACAGTACCATCGCCACCGTCGGTTAAGTTTCTTAAAATGCCTGTGCCTAAGTCTTTACGCCCGTACCAACGAATTAATCGTCGTTCTATTGCTAACGCACCTATATTACTAAGATTTTGTTCGACCATTATAATTTGAGCAGGATTTTTTGGACAGGTAATTTCACCTTTTCTTTTAGAAGTTGCTCTTTTGCCTTTTCCTTTACCTATATAATAAGGAGTTCCGTCTGTCCTGAGATAGGCATAGACATAGTATTGTAAATACATTGCTGATAGTTCCATAAACTTTAGAGCCGGTGGATGCTTCAACATCGCGACTGGCATTTTTATTTATCTGATTACTAACAAAGCCTACACAGTCATCTGGTAACGTTTCTACTAGGGAGTTTTGATAATACCATGACATAGTCATGTGTTTATCCCTGGCCACCCTCCTCTGTTGGTGATTCTGGTTTAGGATACTTCCTTGGTCTACCCAGTGGGCGTGTTCCTTTGGGAGGTCTTGGCGGATATTTCCTAGGGCGACCCAACACTTTAGGTTTTAATGCTTCTTCTGCCCGTTCAATTTTTCTGCGCTCCGCGTTCTCTTTGCGGATCTGCTTCTCCTCGTTAACCACCCCTATGATCTTATATCTCAACATCCTAGAGATTTCTCTCAATTCGTTGATCATTTTCCTTATATCGGTTCTAGCCATGGAAGTAGGAGTAAGGACAAAATCTCTATTGCGATTGTGGAGCTCTGCCATCTTGCTCACCAATCGACTATATTCTTGTTTGTAGTCTTCTAGTTTAGGCCTCGACATAATCCGCACTGTTTGAGTATGAAGTAAATCCGTTTTCCTTGATCACACGGAGAACATTATTTACACGACCTATCAGTTCATCCTTGTGTGATATTAGGTATATGTTCTTGTTTCTCTCTCGAGCCATCTTTTTCAATACTGCCAGAGCCGATTCAACTCCTGCAGAATCCATACCCGCATCGACTAACTCGTCTATAAACAATAAGTTTATGCTCTGATATAGCCCTTCCCATACATCTCGGAAGGCAAAACTCATGCTGAGTATCAGGCGATTACGCTCGCCTCTAGACAGATTATCGAAGTCTAGATCCTGTCCCAGCTGTGTGATTTCCACGTTGAGATCATTTTGGAACACGACCTGATGTGGCAATCCCAGCTTGTTTATATAGTAGCTGAGACGCTTGTTTAAGTACAAGAGGTTCTGATCGATGATCTTTTTACGGATGAATGAATCTTTGTTGGTTAACAATTTATATAAGAACTCCTGATGATCTTTCAACCTGGTCAAACTGTTAACCGTGTCCCAAGATATCTCCTGTAGAGCGGTTTTTTTCAGTTCTTCAACTTGTTCATCATAAGGATTCTGTTCATCTATTCGAGCGGTTAGGCTCTTTTCCAGCGTGTCTAGATTGTTTTTATGACCCAGTGCTTCTGCTTCTGTGTCATAGAATGTCTGAGGACGATGTGCTAGATCACCAATATCGCCGATTAGCCTGTTGGTCGCTGACAGTTCATCGCTGATCTTCGTTTGATATTCCAGTGCGTCAGACAGATTTTTCTCAGCCGCCGAAGTCATTTCTTCGTGTTTGTGATCGTGTAGGTCCTGCTCACAGGCTGGGCAGGTCTTATCTAGCAACTGCTCTATTTCTCTTGTGTATTTTTTCACGGTCTTATCGGCCTGTATCTGTGCAGATTCTAGGGTGGCCTTTTGTTTTCTCAGACCGGTCAGTTGATTGTTTTTTTCTGTCCAGGTTTTTAATTCTTGGTGTAGTGTCAACTCCTGTTCGATATTGACATTTTCCAACTTCATTATGGCCTTGCCCATGCTTTCTATATCAGCTTCCTGTTTGTTGGCCCAGGCTGAACTCTTGATGATCAAGCTGTCTATGCTTTTCTGCACGTTTTCATTGGCAGCCTTGATGGCTTCGATCTTGTTATTTTCTAATGCGATGGCATCTCGGGTCTCTTTGGTCTGAACCTTCAGTGCTTCTGCCTTTTCACTCAGCATGGTGATGCCTAACAACTGCTCGATGACTTCACGCTGTTCTGTAGGCTTCATACTCAAGAAAGGTTCTGTATAGGTATTCAGTGCTACTAGATGCTTGAACATGGTATGAGTAAGCCCCAACATCTGTTCGATGGCTTTCTGTGTTTCGCGGCTGTCGCCCTGTGCGTCATCTTCAGCAGAATTTGGATCTACCATTTCCTGATCGTTGACATAGAGTTTCAGTATGTTGGGCTTGCGGCCGCGTTCGATGCGATAGAATACACCTTCTTTTTCAAACTCCACAGTGACCAGCATGGCCTTGCCGTTGGTCTTGTTGATTAAATTTTCTCTGCGTATATTGGTCAGGGCCTGCCCATATAGGGCATAGCTAAGAGCGTTTAACAATGCGGTTTTTCCTACTCCATTCCTTGAACCACTATCTCCGCCGCCGAGGTCTAAATTTTCACCTAACACCAGTGTGAGATCATTCTCGCAGAAATCAATTCCTTGTGTTTGATTTCCGATTGAAAGAAAGTTTTTTGCAGTTATTGATTTAATTATCATTATTGTGTAAGAGTATAAGTTGTTTGAGTACTTCTAATGTTATTGAAGATTTTGTATGTTTAGATATATTTTCAAAGCCCATTGTATATCTCCAATAAGGTGGTGCGATCAAACTGTTCGCTGTCTATATTCACCAGCTGTTCCATGACGATCTGATCCACTGATTCAAATTTAGCATCTGGGTTATCATCTATTGTTCCGTCTAAGCTGGTCTTGTCCTGTATGAGGCTGATCTCACGGATGTCATAATCTCGTATAAAGGTTTCTTTGATGAAGTTGGCTTCTTCGAAGCTGATGTCTATATCCAGATTGACCTTGATATACATCTTGCTTTTCATTATGTCATCTTTGCGATCTATCAGTTCTGATAACTTGACTGTGCGATATTTAGGGCAGTCAGACCAATCGATGAATTCTGGAGTACCACCCCACTCTAAGGTCATCATACCTCTCTCATCATCCCAGGTATCTGCGAAGTTGTGAGGAAAGGCATTACCTATGTACCAGATGTTGCCCTTGTTCTGTCTTTTATGGAAATGACCCGAAAACACATATTCGGGTCCTTTGAAGGCATCTGCCTGTAGCTCACCGTGATCGGGCATCTGTACCATGGCGTTCATGAAGAACAGGGGTAATTCTAAATGTCCAAACACATAGCGGCTCTTGATCTTGTCCATAGTACGCCACTCATCACCTACTAACCAAGGAACTAGTGTGACATCATCGAGAGTCGTGATACCATCTACGACAGTGACTCCTGGAATGTGCCTGCCGAAGGCACTGGAATGAATATCACGCTTGTCCTTGTAGAATAGATCGTGATTGCCCGGAAACCAAAAGAACTGGTCAAAGGCAGCACCTAGCTTTTCTAATAAAGTTATGGATGTATTCAGCGTATATAGATTTAAACTATTTCTATTATGCGACCAGTCTCCCATAAAAATACAGGTTTCGCAGTTGGCTTTTTTAGCCTCGTCGATAAACCAGTCTACATATTCTTCACAATCTTTTAGATGAACCAAGCTGTTGGACTTAAGGCCAACATGGAGGTCCGTAAACACTGCTACCTTTTTAAACAAGGGCATATATAATTCTCCTTACAACGAGTTTAACTGCTAGATTGGAGGAAGTCAAGCTGATGTTTCTTCAACATCATCCGAAAGATCGTCTTCACTCTTTGGCATACGCATATTTTTATATAGCGTGGCCTGTCGAGCTATTTCGTCAGCGTACTCTTGTGAATGCTGTCGAGTCATACTAGGAGTCAGCCCGTGTTCTTCCAGCATGTCATCTCGGATATTCTGGTTTTTCTTTTCCAGATTCAATATGCGAGTGAATGAGTTAGTCACTGCGGCGGTATAGTAGGCAAATGGATTCTCTGATTTTGATTCATCAAACTGTAGACCAATCTGGCTCAACTGTAGTATGGCCTGTCCACGCATTTCATCGATGTAGGTATAACCACGCCAGTTGGATCTTTGGGCATAGCGTTCGCTGAGTTTGATAAACATCTTGCCTAGATTTTCTGTAATACGACCGTGATCCTTGCTGAACTTGCCGGTCTTCATTCCACCCCGCCAGTGGCTCTTGCCTACACAGATCAGTTCGTCTGCATCATTGAATTTCCAGTGTTGGAATGGAGGAAAGTTGACCTTGTCGTGGCTGTCAGCACGAGTCTTGGTGGTTTTCTTGCGACCCGGTGCCAGGGGTATGTGATCGAAGGTCATGATGCGAATCACGATGTCTGTCTTTGGTATGGTTTGGTAAGCAGGAGTACATTCTGCCAATTTGATCTTTTTGTCTCCGCTGGCACGAGCCTGGGCGAATGCCTGTAGACCTATGCGTTTGGCACGGGCACGCTTGGCATCTGCTATGGTGCGGATATTGACCTTATCAAGACTAGTCAGGATGATATCGTGCTGGCTGTATTCGGCTTTGGTAAAACTGGAATATGAGCATTTGCTACGATGTATTTCTGCTAGGAGGTCTCTATTATTGAGGTATTTTACTTTTCTTGTTGAAATTGGAAGAGCTGTCATCTTTTTATTATTATCCTTATATGCTTAGTGTAGCATAAAAAATACAGTTGTCAACCTGGGTAAATAAAACTAGTAGTTTATTTATCGGGTAAATACTATATCAGAGGAAAATAAATGTCATTGTTAGACTTAGTAGGTAAAACAGGATTAACCGGACTCCAGAGATTTTTAGGAGGTGATAAATCCACATCTAGGTTGCCTAATGTGAATTTCTATGATCGCACGGGATCAGAACTAAAAAGTGATCACAGAGTACGTATACAGGTTCCCGATAGCTATGTGGCAGGAAAATATACCGGCGGTGGAACCAGTTCTATCCCACCTAAGGTTCTAACCAATCTAAAAGGCATCGTATTTCCTTATACCCCAACAATCACCATAGAACACAAGGCAGACTATAGTTCTACCCAGGTCACACACAGCAACTTCCAACAGAATTTTTACAGACACAGCAGTGTAGGATCGATCACAGTCACAGGACAGTTCAGTATACAGAACGACAGTGACGCTGAAATATATCTATCAACTGTGCATCTATTAAGGGCATTGACTAAAATGCTAGCCAACGGTGAAGTCAATTCCGGAAGTCCTCCTCCTGTCTGTAGACTATTTGCCTATGGAGAGTGGATGTTAGAAAACGTTCCTGTAGCCATTACCAGTTTCCGTGCTGATCTTCCAGACAAGGTAGATTATTTTGCTCTGTCTAGCAACAATGCTACGTTTAAAAACGACACCATGGTTCCCACACTGTCGTCTATCACTGTGACCATGATGCCAATGTACAGTAGAGCCGAACAGCAGAAATTTACAGTCAGTGGATGGCTAAACGGCGATCTAAATACCAAAGGATATCTATAATGGCAGTCTATGGATTAAAAAGTCCCTACTACTCAACACCTCGAAACAAGGGTTATCTCGACGTTGCCACATTTAGGGATATACCTGCTACGACATCTGATCTTCTATATCAGCTGGATAAAAAATATGAGCACAGACCGGAATTGTTGGCCTATGATGCCTACGGAGATGTCAACCTGTGGTGGGTATTTGCTGTCCGGAACAAGAGTATAATTCAAGACCCCGTCTTTGACATGGTCGCCGGATTGAAAATCTATCTACCTAGTTTACCAAGTCTACAAGCCGCATTGGGGATCTAGATGCCCGGAGTTAGTTCACTTAATCTCTTAACCAGTCAGAAAGCCGCCGGAAACGGCAGTCGCGGATCAGGCCTGGCCAAAGACATACCTGTAGGTGCAACTAAAGAAGATGTTGCCAATGCCCGAAAGGATCAAGTAGAAAGAAAGACCCCAGAGGCAGTTGTGGATCAGTCTACAAGTACATCGGTGAATACCACGGTTTACTCAACACAGAAAACCAATGTGCTATCAAAATATAGATCTTACACCTATAGATTTACCTTAGCCTGTATAACAGCTGAACAACTAAATGACCCCGACACCTATACCAAGGGAACAAATAATTTAAATTTTGTCATATTGAAATCTGGAGGAAAAGGAGCCAATGCTATCAAGACTGGATCTGTTTCGGTAGATCAAGTGACGGCTCACAATAACCTCGTAAACGCCTACGAAGTCACTCCAGAAGAAATAGCCAAATCTAAAAAAAATATCGAACAATCTAATTCTTCTTATAAAGAGCTAGCTGCCGGATTCAATCAAACAAGTGCTGGACGATTTGACATGTTTATAGAAAATGTGCAGATCGATACCGTTATGACCTTTACCGAAGATACCAGTGCGACCCTCCCAACACAGATCAGTTTTGATGTGATAGAACCATACAGTGTAAATGGATTTCTAGAAGCACTAGGAACCGCGGCAGTGTCAGCGGGCTGGGACAACTACATGGAAGCTTCTTATATATTGTTGATCGAGTGGATAGGCTATCCTGACAACGACAAATTCACCAGTCCAAAAATACTTGATGAAAAAAGATACCTCACAATAAAGTTTTCAGGAATGGAAATGGATATCACAGAAAAAGGTACCCAGTATAAATGTAGCTGTGTCCCTTACAATGACATCGCCCAAGGGGTCACTGGTAGATTCTCTGACACGGTTTCTGCTACCGGAAAAACTGTAGGAGAACTGATATCTTCGTTAGTGACCAATTACAATCAGCAACTGACAGATATTAGAGCCAAGACACATCCCAATAGTGGTGAAGCCGCAAAACTACACGATCAATTCGATATAAAATTTGACGACATAGACGACAACGGAAATTTTATATTAGATACCAACACCGAAGTGGGGAAATATAATCTAAGTTCTGAGATTGCCAAATCAGACCTCTATGATACCACAGATGCTCAACAGTATGGTATGCTAGATCCTCAACGGCAAGGAGCTGGCCAAGTGAATTATCCAACTGCTGAATCCAAAGCTAAAACCTATAAAATCGTCAGTGCAGGAACTGATAAAACAGTAAAATTGACCTTTAACAATGATGTCAATCTACGAGATGCCATAGCAGAAATCATTGTCAATAGTACGTTCATTAGGAAAATGCTTAAAGATCTAACCGAAAATAATGGCGGAGAATCCCTGCTACCTGGAGGGATGGTCAAATATTTTTTAGTACGCACCAGCACTACATCCTTGCCCGGAAGAGATGAATTAAAAAATTCACCTTTAACGAGATATACTTTTAGAGTATCGCCCTACAAGATATTGCGTGGAAGGATTCCCGGATTTGCCAAACTGACGCAGCCTCTTAAAGATCTTCTCTATTACAGTCAACGTTCTTACAGCTATATCTATACAGGAAAAAATACAGAAATCATTTCGTTCAAGCTACAATATAACAACTTGTTTTTTGAAGGAATCACAGCAGGATCCGGGATCAATGATTCAGAAAAAACCAAAGACAAGGCAGCTCCTTCTAATGGAACTGTTCCTGCAGAAAAAGCCAACGATGCTAATCTAGGTAAGACAAATCAAGAGGCAGGAACTAAGATCAATCCAACGCCTGTCACTAAGACAATTCCAGAATCTAAGACCCAATCCATAGGAGCGGCAGTACAGGCACAACCGGGTAATCCATATTATGCCTTGGCCACAAATCTTCATAAAGCACTAGTCGACCCAGCATCTAACATGTTGGTAGCTGATATTGAAATCATGGGAGATCCTTTTTATCTAGTCACTGGGGGAATAGGAAATCAGGTAAAAACAGCCAATAAGGCCAGCACCGTAGATAATACCCAGGCATCTCATCAAGAAGGAGATGTTATCATCGATATCGTGTTCCGCAATCCCGATGACATAGGAGCCGACGGGTTTATGAAATATAATGACCTAATTAGAAGTCCGTTCCATGGTGCTTATAGAGTCATGTCTGCTTCTAGTTCTTTCAAAGATGGCGTATTCAAACAACGATTATCACTTACCAAGGTATCGGGACAAGATCCTACCAATAGTGTGCAATTTATAGATACTGACAGCGGAACTACAGGAACAGCTGATCCTACTATGGCAGTGACTCAAGATGCTAGAGATAAATCTAAAGCATCTGTGCCAGACACGGGTATTCCTATATCTGCCTTCAAATTAGGAGCGGTTAGTCCATCTAGCAATTACGCCAATATCTCCGGAGGACTTGGTCAAGGTCCTTTGACACAGGCCTTTGGTGCTGTGACAGACGGCGCGGGGAAACTTACCGCAGGGGCTAATATATACGGCAATGCCATCCTAGGGGGAACACCGTCTCCTATAATAAATTTTTATCCTTCTCAAGTATCTTCTAAAATAGATTCAACAATAGCCAACATACAGGGAAATGCAAATCGATTATTTCCAAATTATATTCCTAATCCCGATTTACGATTATCTGGATTGACAGGAGGAGCTGTTGGTAATGCCCAGTCGTACCTACAGGCGGTGTCGAATACAGTACCGACGAATATCAACCTATCTCAACTACAATCAGATGGATTGAGTTTTAGGAATCTGAAAAATTTAAACAATATCCCCCCAGGCCAACCAAAAACAGTAGCAGATAATCCGGAATCATTATTAAGTATAGATGAACAGCAGATAGTAGCCAAAGGTGGTATACAAGGTCTAGCAGATGCCAGAGGAGTTAGTCCTTCAGAATTGTCGGCTAGTCTTAAAAAAGAAGCATCAGATATATTTGCCTCAAACAATAGCACCGGTCTGTTGACTAAATTTATTAACGATACTACGTTAGCAACTAATAGTAGTCTCTCTGATCGAACAACTCTCGATGCGGCATATCAAAGATACCAATCTGGTAATAAGTCCGGAACAACATTTATAAAATAGGTAACAGGTAATTTCTATGAGAATAGATCAATACAAAAGAAGCAGTACACCGGGTCCTGGACCGTGGTTGGCTGAAGTTGTTAACCATCTAGATCAAACCTATATGGGTTTCCTTGAGGTAGCTCTTACGGGTAACATTCCTACAGTAGATACATCGGCCCAGGCATCTACCTGGATCGTACGCTATATGAGTCCCTTTGCTGGAGTAACCAGTGCCAAATTCCAGGGGAATAATTCCGGCGACTTTAATGATGTGCAAAAAAGTTATGGCATGTGGATGGTTCCTCCTGATGTAGGTACTCAGGTCGTTGTTGTTTTTCCAGTAGGCCTCGGATACGGTTTCTGGATAGGTTGTGTCCCTGACACGTTCCAAAATCATATGATGCCAGGTATTGCGGCTAGCCAAGATGTGGCCATGACCACAGCACAAGAACAAAAATATGGTACTAGATATCTTCCTGTAGCAGAATTCAACAAAAAGACCAATGACGGTAACAATCAAAATATATCCAAACTGCCTAAACCTGTACACCCGTTTGCAGATAGACTACTAGAACAGGGTCTATTATTAGATACAGTGCGGGGAGTTACTTCTAGCAGTGCTCGTAGGGAAATACCCAGCCAGGTCTTTGGTATCAGCACTCCTGGTCCCTTAGATACATCAGACCGTGCTCCTAAAGGTAAGATTGGATTTGATGGTAATAAAGTATTCCCAGTCAGCAGACTAGGAGGATCGACATTTGTCATGGATGACGGTGATCAGTCGGGTCAGAATGAACTGGTTAGGATCCGCACTCGAACAGGACATCAGATACTCTTACACAATTCAAGCGATTTGGTCTACATAGCCAACAGTAAAGGTACTGCCTGGATAGAACTAACCAGCGCCGGCAAGATAGATGTCTATGCTGAAGATAGTGTCAGCATACATACCAAAGGAGATTTTAATCTGCGTGCCGATAGGGATTTCAATCTAGAAGCTGGTCGTAATTTCAATATCGCCGCAACTAAAGATTTTAATCTCAACATTGGACAGAATTCAAACATAATAACTGATACTGTCAAAATTAGTGTAGCCGGGGACTATAATCTAGGAGTCACTGGATCTATCATCATGGCTGCAAACGCTAATATCAGTTCGTCGGCTGGTGCAGAAAATAAAATTTCTGCAAGCGGAAAATTAAGTCTAGCCGGTGCCGCTGTGACCGTAGGAGCTCAAGGCAAATTATCTGTAAGTGGTGCTAGTTTGGTAGCATCCGCAGGTCGTATTGATCTAAATGGACCTGCAGCCGATAGTCCATCAACAGCTGATTCCCCGGTGGCTCCTTTAGGATTGTCGCTGTTCAAAAATCCACAGCGTGTTGGCGGAACTGCATGGAGCAACGGTGAGTTCTACAAAGGGGATCCTATCGTTTCTATAATGCAAAGAATCCCTAGCCATGAGCCATGGGATCAACACGAAAATATCAATCCAACTCAGTTTAGTCTAGAAAGGACTGACAGCACCATAACTCCTACAGAAACGGCTACCAACGGTGCTGTGATTGAAGGTCAGCCTAGTGCTAATACTCCATATCCTGCAAGAAATGGTCCTGCTGGTGATCGAGGCACTGTACAAGGAGCCCCATTCTCGTGGACCACTGATCAACCATTTCTTACTAAAATAAAAGAAGTGTGTGGTAGGTTAGGATTTGATCCACTAGACCTGATAGGTATCATGTATCTAGAATCAGCAGCCAGCATGGATCCTGCTAAACCTAATGGTAAGGGATATTATGGCCTGATACAGTTTGGTGGTCCAGCCGCGCAGACACTGAGAACAACTACCAGCGCATTAGCCGCCATGACTCGTGTAGGACAGATGGATTATGTAGAAAAATTCTTCAAATATTGGGGATGGCCAAATAAAAAATGTCCAAACCCCACTATAGGAAATATCTATATGACCGTGTTCTTACCTGCTTTTAGATTCTATGCCCCAGATCAGATAGTGTGTAGTGCTAGTGACCCAGCCACTGCCGCTTATTATAAAGGCAATCCAGCATTTGATCCTAGTCCTAAAAAAGGTTATATCACTCCTGCTATGGTAGCAGAAGCCGCTCTAATACAAAAACGTGCGGCTCTCCAATGTCTGGCCAATGCCGGTGTAGGTCCTGATTTAGTCGTGCCGACTGCTAACACAACTAATCAAGTGGTATCCGGAACTGGAATACCGGTGACCACTAGCTCAGGAATACCGCTAACTACAGGAAAATAAATACCTCATGCCATATAAAAATATCGAACTTAATATACCCAATGCCATCAACGAGGTTGCGGTCAAAACTGACCATTTCTATAAAGGATTCAGCAGTGTCGATAATAGCAATAAGAATTCTAGTCTCTATGATTTTGACCTCATCAAACAGGATATAATCAATAATTTTAATACTCGTCGAGGTGAGCGATTGATGAATCCCACCTACGGTAGTGTCATATGGGACCTCTTGATGGAGCCATTGACTGAAGATGTTAGACAGGTATTGTCAGAAGACATAACCTCGATATGTACCAGCGATCCTCGAGTAACTCCCTTACAGATAGATATTACAGAATATGAACAGGGATATCTATTAGAATTAACTCTACAGTTGGTAAACTCTGACCAGTCTTCCAATCTAAGACTTACCTTTGATCAAAATATTGGCCTTTCAGTATCACAAACTCCAGTGACCGGTAGTAATTATACACCAGGTTAATATACTAATAAATACGCTATCTAAAAGAAAACCATGACTATTCCAGCTACCAATTCTAAACTACTAGTGGCCGAAGATTGGGTCAAGATATACCAATCCTTCCGCAACGCAGACTTCCAGAGCTATGACTTTGAAACACTGCGCCGTAGCATGATCAATTATCTACAGCAGACATATCCAGAAGATTTCAATGACTACATAGATTCTAGCGAATACATGGCCTTGGTGGAATTGATCGCCTATCTAGGTCAGAATCTCAGTTTCCGTATTGATCTCAATGCCCGGGAAAATTTCCTCGAAACAGCACAGCGTCGTGACAGCATCTTGCGACTGGCACAGCTAGTCAGCTATGTACCTAAAAGAAATACACCCGCTACAGGGCTACTAAAAATAGTAGGTATCGCTACCACCGACAACGTCTTTGACAGCAACGGAACAAATTTAGCTAATACACAGATACAGTGGAATGATGCTACTAATTCTGGTTGGTATAGCCAATTCATCACCTTATTAAATTCTGCTATGAGCGGTGGTTATGCTTTTGGAAACCCGCAAGGCAGAGATACCATAGGTGGAATACTCACTGAAGAATACAGTTTCAACAGCAGTAATACCGATGTGCCTGCTTATAGTTTTTCAAAAACTGTTGGCGGAGTTGCCACCGCATTTGAAATCATCCCTGCTACATTTCTAGGACAGACCTATATCTATGAGCAGGTACCTGTTCCAAGAAATCCTCTCAGCTTCCTGTATCAGAATGACAACAATGGATCTGGCAGTGCTGGTACAGGATTTTTCTTGTTGTTCAAGCAGGGATCGTTGAATGCGGTCAACTTCAACATAGATACTCCGGTACCTAATGAAATCGTCGGAGTCAATGCTTCTAATATCAACAATACAGACGTGTGGTTATGGCAGTTAGACGCCAATGGCAATTATTCTAATCTATGGACACAGGTTCCCAACACCACAGGCAACAATGTGATCTATAACAATCTAAATCAACAGACTAGAAACATCTACAGTGTGCGTACTAGAGATCAAGATCAGATCGATCTAAATTTTGCTGATGGTAGCTTCGGCAATCTTCCTAAAGGTCAATTCCAATTGTTCTATCGTGTCAGCAACGGACTGAGTTATTCTATCACGCCTTCACAGATGAGCGGTATAGCATTGAAAGTTCCTTACTATAACAAATCAGGTCAAGCCCAAACACTGACACTGACACTGGCTCTACAATATACTGTCAGTAATGCCACCGCCGCTGAGACAAATGCCAGCATACAGACCAATGCTCCTCAGGCCTACTACACACAGAATCGTATGATCACAGCTGAGGACTATAACATAACTCCCTTGACAGTCAGTACCGATATTCTGCGGATAAAAAGCCTGGCTCGTACCACCAGCGGACTGAGCAAATATTTTGACCTTAGCGACATAACAGGTAGATACAGTTCGACCAATATCTTTGCTTCAGATGGGATACTGTATAAATCTCAACAAGAAGAAAATTTCCAATTTACATTTACTAGTAAAAATGACATATTTGTTGTTATTAAAAAACAAATCGAACCTCTACTGTTAAACGCAGGGTTGAGATCATTTTATCTAGACAAATGGCCTCGTGCCTTGATGAGCGATTTTAATTTCCACTGGCATCTAAGCAACAGTGTTGCAGGACAGAGCCAGGGTTATCTATATGATGCCGACAACAACAACGCTCCTCAGTCTCTAGGATCATATGCCAATAATAATCTAATCTATGCCATACAGGGTGCCCTATTACAGTTCGACAATGGAACCTGGACCACTATCAGTCAGGTCATAGGCGACGGATCCAATGGAGGACTAGGTAATCTCAGTAATGGTCAAGGACCTTTGGTGTTGAGTTCGGTGATACCTGACGGTGCTCTGCTGACACAGATCATACCGATATTTGTCAACAACTATACCTATGCCTTTGAATCACAGTTGGTAAGCCTCTGTCTAAATCAACGCAACTTTGGTTTGACATTTGACATCGTCAGTAGGACCTGGGCTATAATCACAGATACCAATCTAGATCTATCTAGTCCCTTCAGTCTAGATTATCATAGGAATCTAGAAAATCTTAATCTCGACGCCAGCTGGTTGATATCATTTAATTGGATTGGAGATGCCTACAAGGTACGATATAGATTCATAGATTATATATTTGAAAGTGAAAATCAAACGGCTTTTTATGTAGATAAAACCACGACAAATTATGATTTTACAGATAACAAGGTCATCAAAGATCAGATTGATGTCTTATCAATCAACACACAACCCAACAACAATGCCCTAGGACTAGGACAAGATCTAATCTGGCAGATCGATGATTCCATCGTACAGCCAGATGGCTACGTTGAACCTAAGCGTGTCAAGGTCAGTTTTTACGAAAATTCTCAGACCAAACAGATAGACAATCCAGATGCCTTTGTAGACATAGTTGGAACCAATACCAATGCTGTCTATGACGCTGCCGGTCTCGCTTTTATACCCAACTACATCTATTTCCAATTGGCCAGTGATGGCATCACCTATCAGCTCTATACTGGTACAGTAAACGGCAATTATGCCACTCCAAATGATGCCGCATTTGCTATCAATAATGAATTGATATCTGCACAATATGGAGATCTATTTTATTTCTATGACCCCAGTTATAATGTGGTTAAGAGCTATACACCCACAGCCATCAACTCCCTAGACCCATGGACCTATGAATATAGATACAAGGCCTATCCGGGTAGATCGGGAATAAAATTCCACTATGTCCACAACACCGGAGAAGAAGTAAGGATAGATCCTGCCAAGAGTAATATCATAGACATTTATATACTAACAGCTGATTACGACACGGCATTTAGGAATTGGTTAATATCTGGAACAGGTACCAAGCCTAGCCTTCCTACCAGTGCTAGTCTCGAAAGCAACTACAACGGTCAATTAGAACCAGTAAAATCTATCAGTGATCAAATAGTCTATCAGCCAGTCAGTTATCGAGTCTTATTTGGCAGTACTGCTGATTTAAGCCTGCAGGCTATATTCAAAGCTGTACAGAGTCCCTCAAGCACTGCTAGTTCTAACAATATCATCTCGAGAATACTAAACGCTATCAATAATTTCTTTGCATTAGAAAATTGGGACTTTGGTCAGAGTTTTTATTTTAGTGAACTAAGCACCTATGTTATGAACATAATGACGCCGGATATTACTAATTTTATTATTACTCCGTTGAGTTCAAATAATGGATTTGGTAGTTTATATGAAGTAGCCTGTCAAAGCAATGAGATTTTTATCAGTGGAGCTACAGCGGCCAATATACAGGTAATCAGTGCGATTACGGCCAGTCAACTAAATTCTACACAATCAATTATTACCAACGGAAGCTGAATAAATGGCCGCTAGTACCAGCACAATAAGTTCGATAAATTTTTTACCTGAATACCTAAGAACTGATAAAAATTCTAAATTTTTATCCGCTACTCTTGATCAATGGATTCGACCAGCACAGCTAGAACGCATCAGCGGATATATAGGATCTAAAAATACACCTAACTATGTTTCTACCAGTGATGTCTACATACCAGAAAGTCTTCCCCTACGCAGAGACTATCAACTAACTCCTGCACTGGTGGTCAACAATGCTGTTTATGAAATACAGGATGTTATAGCTCTCGATGATCTAATTGACGAAATAGCAGTCAAAGGTGGAAAGACCAATAATCTAGATAGACTGCTACGCAGTGATTTCTATAGTTATAATCCTTGGATCGACTGGGACAAATTGATCAACTATCAAGAATACTATTGGTTGGTCGAAGGACCAGACGAGATTCCGGTCAACGAAGATCTAATTACCATCGTAGAAAACATCTTAGGCCAACAGACCTACACCAACCCCAGCACTGGATTAACCTTAACCAACGGATTACGATTAAAATTTATCAATACTGAGCTCGAAGGTACGCAGTATTATCAAAAATCATATTTTGTAGAAGGTGTGGGAACAGATCAAGGTATTAGACTAGTAGATGTAGAAACATTGATCACGCCTGAACCCATTGCTAGTCAGTTCAAGGACAGATTTGGCACATACGATTTTGACTACTATAAATTTGATGACACAGAAAAGCTTCCTCTAATTCCGGAATACATAACTATCAATCGGGCCAGTCGAGATATCAATTCCTGGAGCAGATATAATCGATGGGTACATTCTGATGTGATCCGTATAACTGCTGAGGCACAGGGTAGATTGGTCGAATATCCTTCAGAATATAGAGCACAGCGTCCTATCATAGAATTTGCCGCGGATCTAAAATTATATAATCATGGAACCATTGGTATTCCCAATATCGAATTCATTGACAATACCATAGTTGACCCCTCTGTGATCAATGGTACTTTTGGCTACTACATTGATCAAGTATTGTTACAAAAGGGCAATAGGATAATATTCAATGCTTCTCCTAATCCCGAGATGATCTACGAAGTCAATGTCACAGCAGGAACTTATCAATTAGAGTTAGTCGAGTCAACTACAGTAGCAGTGGGATCTCAGGTAACTATCGACCTTGGAGTAGAAAACAACGGAACTGATTGGTGGTACAACGGCGTCAATTGGCAGCTGTCTCAACAGCACACTTCGCTAAATCAAGCACCCCTGTTTGATCTGTTTACTGATCAAGGTATAAGCTATAGCGATAAAATCAATCTTCCTAGTAATTTCCTAGGATCGAAGATATTCGGATATACTCTAGGGACCGGAACCAGTGATCCGTATCTAGGATTTCCTCTAAAATATCGCAATGCTGTAGAACAGGGCGACTATCTGTTTTCAAATTATTTTATGACAGATACCATCGCCGTAGTGGCAGGATCTCAGAATGTCACCGTGATTCCCGCAAGTCAGACTTATTTGAAATTTGTACACACAGGTGGCGAACAATATGTGAATGTATGGTCTACATCAACCGACTATAGTGTACCTATTATACAGTTCCAAACTGTAATCACTGCTACCAATTCTATCGCAGTATCGGCAATAGAAACTCCTGCGACTTTTGAATATGAAGCTTATCTAGACACTAAAATATTACCTAATGATGCTACCTTTACTACTGTTAGTTCTGGAACCTATCAGATAAATTTCAACAGCACGTTAAACACTGGCACCAATGTATTGTTGAAATTCTATACCACTGCTTCTATCACATCTAGCGGATATTATGAACCACCTCTAGGTCTTACAAATAATCCGTTGAATGGTCCGATCTCACAGTTTACTCTTTCAGAACTTAGCGATCACGTACATACTATGGTTGAACGGATTCCTGGGTTTGTGGGATCGTTTCCAGGAGCCAGTAATCTAAGAGATTTGACCAATATAAGTCAATATGGTACACGATTGATATCTAATATCAATCCTATTGCCTTTGCTGACATGTTCGTAGGAAAAAAAGAACACAGCATCATTGATGCTATAAATTCTGTTGCCAATGACTATAATCAATATAAGAGTCAGATCATAGCACAGATGAATAGAGTAACAGATCAACAGGATCCAACGGCTCTTCTCGACGAAATCTTATCTGTAATAAATCAAGATAAAACTCCTCAGAGTTCCTACTACATATCAGATATGATAGGACACGGTACTGATAAGACGGTCAATTCCTATACCGTGACGAGATCTAACTATGTCTTCAGTATCAGCAGTCCGTTTTCTACTACAGAATTGAATCTACGTTCTGTATTGGTCTATCTAAACGGAGTACAGTTGGTATTGAATCGAGATTATGTCTTCGTAGAACACGACTCTTTCGTCACAGTACTTGTACAGTTGTCTGAAGGAGACGTCGTTACTGTAGTAGAATATCCAAATACCAGCGGTTGCTATGTGCCTCCAACGCCGACTAAATTGGGACTATATCCGAGCTTTTATCCAACAAAATATGTAGACGATACCTATGTGGTTCCGAGGACAGTGATACAAGGTCACGATGGTAGTATCACAGTGGCATTTGATGACTTCAGAGATGATGTATTATTAGAATTTGAAAAACGTATCTATAACAATATTAAATCACAGTATAGAGCAGAGTTGTTTGACATCAATTCGGTTATTCCGGGTGCTTTTAGGAATAGTCAATATAGCTTCAGCGAAGCTACCGACATACTGGAGTCAGGATTCATCAAGTGGTCCGGTCTCAACGGAGTTGATTATACTGCCAATACCATATTTGACGAAGCTGATCCATTTACCTGGAATTATCTCGGAGGTTATATTCCTTCCTTGGGGATACACGTAGGAGGTTATTGGAGAGGTATCTACAAATATCTATACGATACTGATCGCCCTCATACCAATCCTTGGGAAATGTTTGGTTTTACAGAAGAACCAGATTGGTGGATAGGTGAGTATGCAGGAAAATATCAATCTCTATGGCAGGATGTTGAAGCAGGAATCATACGTCAGGGCCCGCGTGCTGGCACCTACAGCGTCTACGCTAGACCTGGAATCATAGAAAATGGATTGGTTCCCGTTGACATCAGTGGAAATCTCGTAGATCCTTCTACTTTGATACAGAACGTAACTATATATAACCGCAGACAGAATTGGCAGTTCGGAGATCAAGCACCGGTTGAAACAGCCTGGAGACGAAGCAGTTATTATCCCTTTGCCGTACAACGCCTATTGGCTCTGACTAAACCAGCTACCTACGCCGCACTGATGTATGATCTCAGTAGAGTCAGTAAAAACATTGCTGGTCAGTGGACCTATAGTAACAACGCATTTTTTAATTTTACAGATCTAGTCATACACGGCGAAAATGCTAAGTTGACCAGCGGATACAGTCAATTGATCAGTGAAGTAGGTAGCCGCCGTACAAAGAACTATATTTCAGAATTACGCAGTGACCTAAGCTATGCTAATTTTAATCTATTTTATAAGGTAGGTGGATTCGTCAGCAAAGACAAACTACAGATTACCATAGATGCTTACGAACCAAACAGCAACAGTCCCGGTGCTATATTGCCTATTGAAGATTATACACTGCGATTGAATGTCAGCAATCCTATTATTTCTGCCAGCATATCAGGAATGGTGGTACAGAAGACTCCTAATGGAACTTTTGTGATCAAGGGATACGACACGCAGTCTCCTTATTTCAGCGTCTATACTCCGATCCGCACATCCAATACTCCTTCTATCACAGTAGGAGGTGTCAGCGAACCCTATGTAGTATGGACCAACGGTTCTGTTGCCGGTGGAAGTCTGTTAACCGGAGTCGAAACTACCACGGCTGTTGGAGCTGGTGGCCTGTTTTATCAGGCTGGACAGATCGTATCATATGGCGGTTCTTACTATAGAGTAAAAATCAGTCATCAAGCAGAATCTAGTTTTAATTCAGATTACTATCAGATGTTACCGGGTCTACCTACCACAGGAGGTGCCGCTGTCCAGATAGCTAACAAGTTTGACAGTGTGGTAAAAGAGATTCCCTATGGTATGGAATTCGGTTCTATACAGGCAGTATATGATATCATAGTGGGATACGGCGCTTGGTTGAAAGATCAAGGATTTATATTTGATGAATATAACAGCAAGATCAATGATGTTATCAATTGGGAATTTTCAGGAAAAGAATTTTTATATTGGACCACACAGAACTGGGCTGCCAATAATGTCATCACACTGAGCCCTTTCGCCGACCAGATAAAATATTCCTATAAAGAAAGCGTTGTAGACAATCTATTTGATACGTTTTATGAATACAGTTTATTACTGGCCAACGGAACACCTTTCCCTAAAGATAATTTGTTTGTCAATAGACAGGCGGGTGTCTGTATTATCTCGGCTACTACTTCTACCGACGGAATTTATTTTGCTAGATTAAATTCAGTACAGAAAGAACACAGTCTGGTCTTTAATAATGCGACCATTTTCAATGATGTTATCTATGACATAGAAACTGGTTATCAGCAACAGCGTATGAAATTGAGCGGATTCCGTACTAAGGATTGGACTGGAGATTTATACAGTCCTGGATTTGTCTATGACGATGTCGAGATAAGCAATTGGAAGATCAATACTGCTTATAAATCTGCACAGGTAGTACAGTACAATGGTACTTATTATTCTGCCAAGGCAAATCTAGAGCCAGCATCGACATTTGATGTCACTAATTGGATAGCACTAGAACAGAAACCTCAAGGTGGACTACTGCCTAATTTTGATTATAAAATAAATCAGTTCCAGGATTTCTATAGTTTAGATATTGATAACTTCGATTCTTCTCAACAGAAGATGGCTCAGCATCTCACAGGCTATACTCCTCGAGTTTATCTAAATAATATTTTTACAGATCCTATCGCTCAATATAAATTTTATCAAGGATTCATCCGTGAAAAAGGAACTCGAAATGCCGTTCAAAAGTTGTCCAAGGCCACTGTACAAAATTTCCAAGGAACTATCGACTATAATGAAGAATGGGCATTCCGTATAGGCGAATACGGTAGTTTTTCTACCTACAAAGAATTAGAAACTACTCTAGTAGAAGGAACATTCTTTGAGAATCCGCAGATCATCAATTATGTCGATTCTCTACCCTCTGGCAACAGTCTAATATATTACAGCACAGCTAGCAATTGGGCCATCGTACCCGATAACTATGATCCTGCACATACGTTTTATACTACGACCGGAACCTACATATTACCCACAGCAGGTTATGCAAGATCTGATGATGTAACCTATACTGTCTATAATGAAAATAGTCTACTGTCTATAACAAATAATGACATGATCAACCTAGGAGACACGGCCTGGCTGGGATTCAAACAAAATGGAGATTGGGATATACTAAGATATAGTCTGTCTCAATCCAGTGTTGTCAATGCTGAGATCGGCGTGTATGGACAAGAAATAATTTTTACAACTGATAAACCTCACGGCCTGTCAGCCGGTGATATAGTTTCCCTAGTCAAATATACCAGCCAATTGAATGGTGTCTATATTGTACAGTCTATAGTTTCTAACAATCAGTTTAGCATAGCATCTACTATACAGACGATAGATTCTACGCTGTCAATCGGTGCTGGTCAGATCTATAAATTTTCTACAGCACGGGCCAAGACCTTTGATACCTTACCCAATGATGCTGAATTGTTGTCTTTGCCTGAAGGTTCTCTATTCTGGGTCGACAGCGATCTAGAAGATGGCAAGGGCCGCTGGACGGTATACAACAAAATACAAAACTATTATCCTATGCCGGTTACCAACGGTATCAAGGGCTATAATGAACAGCTGGGCTATAGTATCAGTAAGATTGGCGGTGATAGATTGTTCATGGTAGGTAGTCCTACCTGTCCTGATCCAATTAAGAACTATGCTGGATACGGTAAGGTAACTGCCTATGTCAAGGTAAATGGCAATCCTATACCAAGGTTTAGATATTTCCTAAATCCTGATGAAAACAGGCCCTACTATAATCAAACAGTTTCCACTGCGACTGGATTTGGGTCTGCGGTAGCATACGATGATTATCAATATCCGGGAACCAACAGCGGACTGATATTTGCTGGTGCTCCTAAAACCAGTTATGCCTACTCTACAGCCACTATGGTCGGAGCAGTGAATTCTGCGGTAGTTAGAACCACGGTAGGTGCTTCGGCTTCTAGTTATGTCGAACAAGGTCTAGTTACTATCAGCAGTATAGATCCTGTCAGCAACGAAGAAACTAGACTGTTGACTCTGATCAGCCCTTATCCACAGAGTCGAGAACATTTTGGATCAGGTCTCTATGTCCAGTTAAACACCAGTTCTAAATTATTATTGGTCAGTGCTCCTGGAGATACCACATCTGTGGGTTCTGTATATGCTTATCGAGTTGGAAGTTTCACCACAGGATCTACGACCACACTGGTCATAAATTATATCAACAGTCTAACAACGGTAGCCTCTACACCCGGTATGCAGTGGGGACACAGTATCAGCGGATCCAGTGATGGCACTGTTATCGCCGTGGGTGCTCCTGGTTACAATGATCGAACAGGATTAGTTCATATCTTTAATGGAACAGCAACTAGTCAGGTCATACAGTCGCCGTTCTTAGCAGGAGGCGGGTTTGGATCGCATGTCGAAGTCAGTGCAGATGGCAGTTACCTAATCGTCAGCGCCCTAGATGAATACAGCTATTCGGATAACAATCAATCATATGGTCGTGTGGCTATCTACCAAAATAACAATGGATCGTTCAACACAGCTACGGTACAGATCCTAGATAATCCTCTAGTCAATTCTAAAATGAAGTTTGGTCATGACATTGTGATCAATGATTCTTTAGACATACTAGTGATATCTGCATTGGGTACAGATTATATCAACACTACCTTCGACGAAAATCAAATTAGAAATATCGGAGGAAAGAAAATAGTCAGCACTGTGTCTACAATAGATGACAGCGGCACTACTGATTTCTTTACTGAAGTTGAACGCACAGGAACTGTGTATGTATACAATAGAAAGCACAATAGATTTGTCCTCAGTGAGGAACTACCTCCACACGATGCCTATCAAGGACTAGACCATGGCTTCAGTCTGCAGATTGCACAAGACAACACGATATTTGTAGGAGCTCCTGCGATCGATAATCAGTCAACAGGATCCTTCTTCTATCAATATTTCAGCACCAGCACAGCCGCACTCAGTTGGGAAGCCTACAGATCACAAGAAGACCTAGTTGACATCAGCACTATACAAAGACTAGTATTGATCGACACCTATAATGAAAAGGTAATCAACTATCTAGAAACTATAGATCCTGCTAAAGGCTATATATCCGGTCTAGCTGATCAAGAAATAAAATATAAATCTCTATTCGATCCTGCTGTATATGCCGTGGGATCAACCGGTACAGTGGTTAATCCTTCGACCAACTGGACTGATGATCATGTAGGGGATCTATGGTGGGATCTAAGCACAGTAAAATATCAATGGTATGAACAGGGTGATCTAGAATATAGGAAAAATAACTGGGGATCAACATTCCCTGGATCTAGTATAGATGTTTATGAGTGGGTAGGCAGTAGTTTATTGCCTAGTCAATGGAGCAGTCAAGCTGACACTGTAACAGGATTGACCCAAGGTATCAGTGGACAACCTAAATACCCGGATGATTCTTCTGTAGCTGTTAAACAGACCTATGATCCGATCACAGATTCTCTAAGTAATTACTACTACTATTGGGTAAAAAACACAGTGGTTGTTCCTGCGACTAATTCTCGCAGAATCAGTGCTTATCAGGTAGCCAGCATAATAGCAGATCCTCTAGCCTATGGTCTACAATATGCGACTCCGATAAGTGCAGACGCCATGGCGCTAGCCAATATAGGTTCTACTCCAGTAGGAACGAGAATCAATCTCAATATCTCGATGGATCTAAATCCAGACAATGTTCCTAGACATACAGAATGGTTGTTGTTGCAGGAAAACAGCCAGACCAGTCTGCCTAACAGTCTGCTAGAAAAGAAATTGCTAGACAGTCTCATAGGTCACGATAGTCAAGGAAATCTAGTTCCCGATCCTGCTCTCAATCCTCGACAGGCACATGGTGTCGGCATCCGTCCTCGTCAAGGTCTATTCGTAGATAGATTCCAGGCCTTGAGAAATTTATTAGATTTTACCAATGGTATTCTTATCAATTTGCCTATAACAGGAAACTATAGTTTTGAAAATCTCAATAAATCAGAATCTGTTCCTGACCAATATAGTCACCAATGGGATCAAGTTGTCGAAACACTGTCAGATAGAGATGCTGTCAATACTCGGGCATTTACGGTTAACACCATAGCCAATCTAACTGCTACTATATATGATGGTCAAGTAGTTTCGGTTGATATCGTCAATCCCGGCTATGGTTATTTGATATCTCCTACTGTACAGATAACAGGAGATTCAACTACTCCAGCAGTGATCACTACAGAAATCAACGAACTAGGACAGATCGTATCTGCTACCATAGTTGAGGCAGGAAGTGGTTATTATTCTGCCCCTGAATTGACCGTGAGAGGTTATACAGTCATAGTGCTCAGCGACAGCGAAGCTGGTGGCCGTTGGTCTAAGCATACCTGGGACGCATATAATAATAGATGGGCGAGGATACATACACAGAGCTATAATACCACCCTATATTGGGACTATGTAGACTACAGCAGTACAGGGTTCAACCAATACAAGATAATCGACTATACAGTTGATTCGACCTATGAATTAAGCACACTAGTCGAGGCAGTGCCTGGTCAATATATCAAGATCAAAAATATAGGAAATGGCCTGTCAGCTATCGTGACTCCTACTTCGTCGACTTATGGTACATTTAGCAATAATTATGATCTGCTATGGAAACAGAACGGTACTATACAACTAAGTAACAACCTATGGGATGTTCCAGACAGTCAATTGGGATTCGACGAATACAATAATTTTGATACGACTCTATATAACCAAGCACCTGATCTTGAATTAGAATACATTTTATCAGCATTAAAAAATAATATATTTGTCGATGAATTAAAAATCAATTGGAATCGGTTTTTCTTCACAGCAGTCAAATATGCCTTATATGAACAGAAACTGTTAGACTGGGCATTCAAGACTACATTTATAAATGTTGTAAACTATGCCGGCAATCTAGATCAACGTCCTGTATACAAGTTGACCAATAGTGCTTATTTTGAAGACTATATCAACGAAGTCAAACCTTATCATACGCAGATTAGGAATTTTATCACTAATCAAACAACACTAGATCTTGAATATTCTTATAATACAGATTTTGATTTACCTTCTTACTATAACCTCACAGACGGAGCATTTGAAACTGTAGAAGTCAATAGTACCCTGACCAATGTGTATCCTTGGAAATCATGGAGTGATAATTATTCTTACAGTGTATCTGCGATCAACGTCATCAACCCTGGATCAAAATATACCTCGGTACCTGCGATAGAAATCAGCAGTCCTGATCTAGCGTCGGGAACTACTGCTACTGCTCAGGCATATATCGGTGGTGGAAAAATATATCTCATCGAAGTTGTCGATCCTGGATCGGGTTATACACAAACGCCTACTGTTTCGATAGTAGGAGGAACCACAGGAACAACAGCTACAGTTTCATTGAATCTAGTCAATGGACGGATCAGAACCAATACTATAGATATTAAATTTGATAGGATTTCTTCAGCGAGCCAAATAGGCAATGTTGATGTTGTTGATGAATTTTACTGCGATGGAAGCAACTCTGAATTTGTATTATCGTGGTTAGCACAAGCAGATAAACAGACGATCGATGTGACATTAGACAATGATCTAGTTTTAATAGCTGATTACACGATCAAATATTATACTAGTAGCTATAACGGTTATAATAAAAAATACAGTAAATTGGTTTTCTTAAATTATATTCCCAAGCGTGATCAAATAGTTGTGATCAGGTATAAGAAAAATGTAGAATTGATGTCTGCTGTTGAACGTATAGGATATTTTACTTCTGTTACAGATTTTAGCACAGTTACTTCCGGATTAACCTACACTGGGATGCAATTACAAGGTGCCAGATTTGATCATACCAGTGCCTGGACTGAACCCTATCCTGCATACGACACATTTGCATGGAATGATGCAGTATCTGATTATTCTGTTATTACATCTATAACAACTTCTAGTTCTATAGGTAATGTCACTACAGTAGAGTTAACATCGGTGGCCGGCATCAAGCTATATCAATATGCCAATGTGATAGGATACGATACTACTCCATTTACCACATCATCGGTTATGGTTATAGGTATCAATACCTTGACTAATACTGTTACAATAAATTCTGTGGTAGGGTCTAGGAGAGATATACCAGCAGGTACTTCTATAGAATTCTGGAGTAATAATACTGACTTTAGCATCCTAGATGTCGCAACGTCAGCTACATCGTGGAATAATTCAAACTCCAGTAGCTGGATGACATATCTAGGTATCCAACCGAATGATTTTGCTCTAAACACTGCTACAGGTTTATATCTATTAGGCGGAAATGTCAATTCAAATAACTTGATGGTTGATGGGGACGGGTTTTATACTGACAATATAGGGTTCATTCCAGAAGAACTAATATCGGGGCAAGCGACTGACAGCCTGGGAATAAATGTATATACCAAAGGGCCAACGGGTGCTCCTTTGGTATTTTCGTCATATTTTGGTATGGCAGCCAACACCACTATTAGCATTAAATTAGATATTTTACCTCCTAATTCCAACAGTATAGGTGTCATAGTAAATTTAGAAAATACATTTGACAACACAGTACTTGAGTATAATTCGTCAACTAACTGGACCTCTACAAATCAATTTTCTATAGATTGGGCTAATTCTTTATTGATCGTAGCTCCGCAACCTTATATTGCAGTGGTTGGTTATACTATAATAACAGTCGAAGGAACAGAATATGTAGACTACAGTTACCAATCTACCACTGTGGGAACTGATAGCATACAACTACGTAGTCTAGGAGCATATGACAGTCTATTGAAATCTGCCTATGTGACTCTAGACGGTGTAGGAATATCTCAAGAAGTGTCTACTTCAACTCCCTACTATGAATTAACCACAGTTGACGCAGTCGCGAATCGTAGAACCGCAGTGAATATATATAATGTATCCACGGCTTCGGCTCATCTAGCACAGGCATGGTTCTTTGACAGTGACTACAAGTCCTTCAATGAGATACAGAAACAGTCATTTGTCTATGACGGATCTACCAGTTCTTTTATCATGACTTATCCTCCAGGCACTACCGGTCCTGCTGAAGGTAATATGATAGTTGACGTGATCAATGATCAAGGTACCAAACGACTCATGCCACCGGACATTGCCTATTATCAATATACCGGTGTCACTACTACGTTCAATATTCCGACTAGCTTTGGAACTTATAGAGATCCCTTTACAAACTTAAATGTAAGAGCATATAAAAATGGTCAACTATTGGCCTATGGCTATGATTATACTCTTGCTGATTCGACCATAGTGGCGATTCCTGGGGTGTTGGCCTATGGCGATACACTGGCAATTATATCATATGCACTGAATGATGCCCTAAATTATGATTTCCGTGTCAAGGGCAATAATTTGATCTTATCAACTGATCCGGGACAGACTCCTGCAACACCGCTTAATCCGGGCGATTTGATCACTGTTATAACATTTAATCAACAAGATTCTCTATTGATGGAAACCCAGATATTCAGTGGCAACACAAGCGGAGCATATCAGGTCAGTCGACCTGTGATCAACAGCAATTATCTTTGGGTCAGTGTAAACGGGGAATTTTTAATCAACAAGATCGATTTTGTCGTGTTAGATGACCTACGCACTGTACAGGTCGCAGATCAGTTCACCGGAGATCAAGTAAAAGAAGTCATAATTACCAGCGTGAATTCTAAAGGCGATCCGGTATTGGGCTATAGAATATTCACTGACATGTTCAATCGCACTCAGTTTAAGAGATTAAGCAAACAACACACTACCTATCTAACACAGCCTCTCTATGTCTATGATACCGAAATACATGTTTACGATTCTTCCGTATTAAGCAGTCCTATACCAAGTAAACGTATACCCGGTGTCGTGATCATCGATGGAGAACGGATAGAATATTATAAAATTAGCAACAATGTCTTATCTCAACTGCGTAGAGGTACTCTAGGAACTGCACCTAAGCACTACAGTCAGATCTATACCAAGGTCATCGATCAAGGAATCAGCCAGACTATATCTTATGCAGAAAATATCCATAGACAGACCTATATCAATATAGGTACCACCAATACCTACATAATCAATACTGTCAGCACTACTACCTATTATGATACAAAGATAGTAGAGTTATCCAACGGAACCGGAGCCAGCATACAGAGCCAGACGCCTTATGACAATCTAGTAGAAGTTGATTTCCAGATAAATTACGGAACCGTAGCCATATCAACAGCGACCGGAGCCTTCGATCCTGCAGATCTCACAACTTACAAAACAGGAAGCGGCAGTATAGAAATAGACATTCCTGCCCAACCTAATGATGGCAGTTACGTGGTACAGGCCTGGTTCATTGGTCAAGGAGATCCAGGCACCAGTGTACCTTATATCTTTAGGAATGATGGAATAACTCTACAGACACAGCCTGTAGACAGTTCGATACCTTTGTCTGCAGAAGATCAAGTAGCTGTCTACTATGGCGGCAGACTCTTACGTAAAACAGGAATATTCCACCAAGATACTAACAAGGCCTACGATAGCCCCAGCGTACCTTCTACCACTGCTACTGTGGCTTCAGTGTTTAATTTACCCGTCACTAATGTATTGAATACTGCCTATATAACTACAGATACCAATCAAGTATGGGTATACACGAGATCTAATAGATTAGACAGTTATCTCGGCTATGAATATCAAGGACTCAGCTACTTACCACCAGAATTTACTGTGGATCTCGAGACCCAGCAACTTACGCTAAATATACCAGAAGCCCTGGAATCACACTTACCTGTTAGGGTAGATATTGTAAAAAGAGACTATGCGGCCATAACAGAATGGAATGATCGAGATCCTATGAACCCTGGTAATACATTGAGCCTAATGCAGAGCACGTCAACACAGGCCCTGTTCCTACAGAATCAACCCTCTGAATTGCCAGATGCATACTATTATGGAGGAGATCCGGATCTAACAGACAAATCAGGATTTGCACTGACACTATCAAACGGAGATCCATTAGAGGACAAATAAAATGGCAGATATAACAAAATTACCTATACTAACTTCAGCGACAGACGGAACTTATCTACTGGCTGTAGATAATGAAGTGGCCAAACGCCTACCGTTTCCTGGAGCTGGTCAGCTAAGAGGTAATTCAGGATATACAGGCAGCACAGGTTATACGGGCAGTCGAGGACTTCCTAGCACTGTTCCAGGATATACAGGTAGTCACGGTTATATTGGATCTTTTGGTTATACAGGTAGTTCTGGGTATGCTGTTGATCGTGGCTATACAGGTAGTGCTGGAACTGTTGGATCTCCAGGACCTAACAACATAATCAACGCCAGCACACTGCCAGATTCTACCGATCCTACACGAGCGATAGAATATTTTGTAGGAGTAGGTCAAGCAGGATCTTCTCAAACTGCTATCGTATCACGGACCAATCCTATAGTGTTTAACACCGTGATGGGACAGGTAGGTATTGGTACTATCTCTACACTGGGAACACTGCACCTCAAGGACGCTACTAGTCCTCAGGTATACTTCGAAGAAGCAGATAATCCCATACTACATAAATTAGGTGCTTCGGGTGGAAATCTTACCCTAGACATTGATACCACCAATAGTGCTGGTGGATCTAATTTTTATATATCTCAGGTTGGCTCACACAAGCTCGCCATGACACCAAATGGCAACATAGGTATTCTTACCAATACTCCTGCAGAAGCTCTAGATGTTGCAGGAAAACTGCGTATATCAAGCCCTAATATTATTGCTAAGAGTTATTCAAGAATCTATGCTCTAGATGATTCTAGACTCTATTGGGAAAATCAGCGATATGCCGCTACGGTTTCTTCTCCTACTAATGTCTTGTATGCTGGTACGAGAATAGTTGGAGACATAGATCCTTCAGAAACCGGAGGTGTTTTCAGCTTCGATAATGCACCTGTAGCACAGGCAGGTTTAGGAGTCTGGACACAGAGACTGACGATTATAGAGAACGGCAACGTTGGTATCAATGTGGTTCGTCCTAACAGTCTCTTAACAGTCAATGCTAATGCAAACACTGCCAACGTGGCTCCTTATGCACCAGCCGCACTACAGATCATAGGAGCAGATAGTCAGCCTAATCGCATAGTGATGAATTCGTTCGGCTCGGCGAATTATTCTAATATCTTGGGAGCCGTACACGCAGGCGGCACAGCTGGTTCTCCATCTGCTACACCTGCAGGATCTATCCTATTGACACTATCAGCAGGAGGACGCGGCACGACACAGTATCTTTCAGGTCTAGCTAGAATAGATGCTATCAGTGGAGAATCCTACACAGATTCTTCTGGTGCTACAGCTATGAGATTTTTTACCACTCCTACTGGTTCTATCAGTCCGCAGTTAGCAATGTGGATGCAATGGGATGGAAAGATTACCACAGGTGGCGGTAGCATTGACGGAGCCAGTGATTTTAATATCAGACAAGCGGGTACTTCTGTCAATCCAGGCAGTTTCAGTCTAGCAGGTTCGGGCGTAGTAGCGGGTGCAGGTACCAGCTATATTACCATGGGCAATAGCGATGGCCCGGGTGCCGCCGGACCTGTAGTCATACAGAGCAACAATAGACAGTTCCGGATTGGTACTGGAACTAGTTTTACTGATCGCACAGGCGGAACATTTACTCCTAACCTCACTATAGATGCCAATGGCAATCTCACGATAGGGGGCAATTTCAGGCTCGATGGTGTATTGACTGTAGCAGGTATCAATACCATGAATACCAACTTCTCGTTGGTCAACACCACAGCTACCACTGTGAATTTTGCAGGAGAGTCTACGACATTAAACATAGGATCAACTAGCGGAACAACCACTATCGGTAATATGTTAAAATTGACTTATAGTGGAGCCAGTGATTCAGTACTGCAGATTGCGGGATCAGATACTAGAGGGGGGCCGGGTTATCAAGACTTTTTACGTGTACAGAATACTGGTGTCGGAGCAACTAATCCCAATAAATTCTTCCGAGTAGACAGTGTGGGGTCTCTACAGATAGTCGATTCTGCTTATCTAAATACCTTATTGCAGTTGAAAGACAATGGTGATCTAAACATACACGGTAGCAATATTACTAGCGATCAATCTACTGTAAATCTAATCAATACCAATCCTACCACGACGGTGAATGCCTTTGGCAATGCTACAACGGTTAATATAGGTAATCAAGCAAATGGATCACAGACTATCATAGCCAGTCCTACTGTAGAAGGGGTTAGATATACTCAGAGTCTATGGAACACAGTTCCTACATCAGTGAGTGCTTTTGGTGCGGCAACCGCTATTAGCATAGGAGCAGCCACTGGTTCATTGACCATAGCTAATCCAACCTTAACGCTGACCAATGGAACCAACTTAAATATAAATGGTACAAATCCAACCTTGGCCAGTACCAACAATGGAACACTGACACTATTCGATACAAACATCACCACAGTCAGTGCTTTTGGCAATGCTTCTTTGATCGAGATGGCAAAGACGGGCGGCCAAACAACTATTAGAAGTAACGTAACTATCAATGGTAGCCTAACAGTCAGCGGAACAGCGACTTCAGTCTTAAGTACTAATTCCTATTATACAGATAACATTATAGAACTACACACCCCGCCTAGTGGAGTTTATTCAAACTGGGCAATAGACGATGGCAGAGATATAGGATTCCGATTCCACTACTATATCAATGGGATGGGTGATGAAAATGCGGCATTGGTCCTGGCCAATGACACTAAGTATCTAGAATGGTATAATACAGGAGCTGAAGCATCTACTGGAACATTCTATGGTGCTAATTATGGTACATTCAAGACAGGTGCTGTCTATCTAGCAGGCAATACTGCTAATCAAGGAAATGCAACTTCTGGCGATCTACAGGTTGCTGGCGGTGCTGGTATTGGCGGTTCATTATACGTTGGGGGATCTATAAATGCTGGAAGCGGAATACGTATAAGTGGTGCATTCACCACTACAAATATAACTGATTCTGCACTGACCTCTGGGAGAGTCACCTATGCGGGAGCAGGTGGACTATTGCAGGACAGCAGTAATTTAACCTTTAATGGAACTAGTCTCACAGCAGTTAATACTATTACAGGACAGATATCTAGTATAGCTAATCATAACACAGACTCGTTGCAACAGGGCAGTACTAATAAATATTTTTCTAATGCCTTGGCTAGAGGTGCTATTAGTGTCAGTGGTAATCTGAGTTATGACTCTGGTACTGGGGTCATCAGTTATACAACTCCTTCAGCTGTCAGTGGGTTTACTAATGATGCTCACTATATTACATCCAGCTCGCTCAGTGTGTCGACAGCTTCGGCCAGCGGCAGCGGAAGTCTAAGTTATAATACCGGCAATGGAGTCTTTACATTTACTCCCCCTAACCTATCATCATATATAACTCTGAGTTCTCTAAGTGCCGGAACAGGAGTTAGCTATAATAACAGTACCGGTGTGATCAGTATCGGTCAATCAGTTGGTACAAGCGACACTCCGACATTTGCCGGTTTAACGGTTAACGGAATTATTGATGTAACTACACCCAATATTGGAAGTACTGGTGCTGTTAGAATCCATGGAAATGCTACGACTGGATTCGCTAGATTACAGATAGTCAACACGGCCGGTAATGCCGAGTGGGCGGCATTGAAAATTGATAGTACAGGATTATGGCAGTTTAACAATGACATCTCCTCTGTGGGCAATATCACAGCATACTATGGCAGTAGTGATAGGAGATTGAAGGAAAATATCCAACCTATACAGAGTGCTCTAGGTACTGTAAAGGCCTTGACAGGCGTGACCTATGATTGGACAGCAGATTATCTGTCAAAGATCACCGCTTCAGCCTTGCCAAATGATATAGGACTTATTGCACAGGATGTCCAGGCGATATTGCCCGAAGTAGTCTACGACAAGGGCGATGGCTATCTAGCTATCCGATATGAGAAATTGACGCCTTTGCTGATCGAAGCTGTCAAAGAACAGCAGGCTATTATCGATCAGATGGCTGCAGATATCGCACTGCTCAAGTCTAAACTAGGGCTATAATAGCCGTATAAATATTGCTATGGAACAGGATAAAATGAATAAACCAAACGAACTAGGCGGAGTAAACATCAGGGGACATATAAAAATATTTGATCCCGAGACAAAAGAAGTCTATATAGATAAACCCAATGCCATACATCACGAGAATTTTTCTATAGCATTGGCCAATGCTGTCAGTAATCAAGGACAGGGATTTATATCAGAAATGGTATTCGGCAATGGCGGAACACGCATAGATCAAACAGGTATCATAACTTATCTCACTCCCAATGTCATAGGCACAGGTGCTAGTCTATACAACGAAACCTACTATAAGAATGTAGATGCCGCAAGCCCGGCAGATCTAGATCCTGCTCGCAATTTTATGCAGGTACGACACATAGCAGGAGCTCCTTACAGTGATGTATTGATCAGCTGTTTGCTAGATTTTGGCGAACCGAATGGTCAGCAGGCCTATGATAATGCTACAACCACAGATGGACAATTTGTCTTTGATGAATTAGGTCTCAAAGCCTATAGCCCAGACGGAGCTGATATGGGAAATCTATTGACCCATGTCATATTCCATCCTGTGCAGAAATCATTGAATCGAATGATACAGATTGATTATACGATAAGAATACAAAGTCTAACAGCTGGAATCTAACGATGTCATATACGATAAAATTTTCTGATCCTACTACAAGCACATTTATCACAGTACCAGATATGCCGCCTGGTATCAATACCACTGATACTGACCTAAGTCTAGTAGGTCGTGGTTATCCTAATTATGGACAGAAGATAGCAGAAAATTTCCTACATCTATTAGAAAACTTCTCTAACTCAAATCCACCATCTCATGCCATCCGAGGTCAGCTCTGGTATGACAATGCCAATAACAAATTAAAAGTCAATACCGTGACAGGTGGACAACGATGGTCCCCAACGAACGGAGTATGGCAACAGGGCACAGATCCCAGCTTGTCAACTAATACCAATGTCCAGCCCGGTGATTTATGGGTGGATACACATAATAATCTCTTAAGTCTATATGCCAGCAATGGTACTTGGGAACAGATAGGCGGAACACAGGCTCAGTATAATATCAATCCCAGCACATCAACCACGATCACTCCCATAGCCGGAACCAGTACCTTATATGTATCTCCTTCTGTGATAGGATCTATATCTAGATTAGATCTCTGCGTAGGACCTGCGGTGTCTCCAGAAACTGTGGTATTATCTACAGCATCTAGCGGTGCTGTACAACTAAGTCAGCCTTTAAATTCTCTTGCTCCGGGCGGTGTATATTCTTTCTATGCTCCCATCAACCCTGCTGTAACTACAGGAAGTTTTCCAAAATTAGTTTCAGACAGTGCAGGCAATCTACATTGGATAATAGAGCATAAGATAGAAAATGTCACTGTCTCTATAGATACCGCTGATAGTTTCTATCCTAATCCTGTAATACCTAATTTTAATTCCCTATTGAATACCGGTACCAATATGACTACCCTGGGTAAATTCTGGGGAACTGCTTTTTCAGCAGACGCACTAAATCTATATCCAGGTGCACTGACACTGAGAGTACCAACTGATCGATTCCTTATCAAAGATGATGTAGCGGGTGGAGATATTCCAGGCCAAGGTCAGGTCATCACAGGTCGTGTGTTCTTCCAAAATACTGATGGCATAGTGCTGACATCCAGCGATGATACCTATGGAACCAGCAAGGGCAAGATACAGATTTACAAATCAAACAACGATCTAATATTGCTTAACGATCGCAATCCAGATTACGGTTATGGCAATATACAGTTGAATACCAGACTAGGCAAAGGCAGTGTTCAGATCAATTCATCAGCACCGTCGGTGTCTACACAGACAGGTGCATTGATAGTAAAAGGCGGTGTTGGAATCGGCGGCAATTTATATGTGGGTGGATCTATTCACTATGAATTATTCGTAGCCGGTTCAACAGACAACATCTATGGAGGAGCTCCTGGTCAATTGGTATATCAGATATCGACAGGCACTACTGGATTTGTTTCTACAGCATCGACTGGGTCAAGCCTATTGATCAGTGGAGGTAATCAAGCTCCCTATTTCCAAACTACCAGTTCTACTCGTGTAGGCTACAGTGACAATACCAATAACATTATAGGTGGATCAGCTGGTCAATTTGTCGTACAGATCAATGCTAATCAAACAGGATTTGTCAATGGTACCAATCTAAGTGTTGCCACTGCTACCTATGCTGGCAATTTAATAGGACCGATCAACACATTCCCTTACCAGATAGGAATCAATCAGACAGGATTTTTAACTGCTAGCCAGATATCAGTGAATACTGCTACTAATATCGCCGGTGGATCAGCTGGATATTTTGTAGTGCAGACCGGAGCAGGACAGACAGGGTTCAAGAATGGAAATACTCTATCAGTCAGTACCGCTTCAAATCTCTCAGGGGGTGCTGGAGGTAGTCTAGCGTATCAGTCAGCCAGTGGTGTTACCACGTTCTTATCGATCGGTACCACAGGCAAATACCTAAAATCAAATGGCACGACTCCAGAATGGGACAGTGCTGTAGGTTTAACAGCAGGTCAGGTAGCCTATGGTCAAGGTGCAGGTTCTGAACTCGCAGGCGATACAGGTATGACCTATAACTATCTCAATCAAACTCTTACCTTATCGGGTGATGTGGTAGCCGGATCAGATCGTGAGATAAAAGACAACATAGAGACCATCACCGATGCACTGGCTAAAACTCTAGCCCTGCGTGGAGTGAGTTTCAATTATAAAAAAGGCGGCAAGGCCAGCCTGGGATTGATCGCACAGGAAGTAGAGGCTGTGATTCCTGAAATAGTATCAGTCAATGATGCTACAGGATTTTTAGGTATTGGGTATAATGCTCTAATAGGTCTATTAGTTGAAGCTATTAAAGAACAACAACTACAGATAGACGAATTAAAACGTCGTATAGGATAATCTATGACCGCTGTATCAACGAAAGTTTATTATCTCATAGTAGGCGGTGGCGGAGCCGGCAGTGCTGGCGGCGGTGGAGCTGGTGGAGTCATCCATGGGTGTACTGTCATCTGTAGCACTCAGGCATTTAATATCTCGGTAGGAAATGGAGCATCTGGCGGCACTGCTGCCGGATCTAGTTCTGTTTTTGGCATCACAGCATCCGGCGGCGGCAATGGGGGCGGAACATTACAGAATGGAAATCCCGGTGCTTCTGGTGGGGGCGGCGGATGGGCCCAGATAGGCGATGAAGGTGCATCTAATTGTTGGAGTGGAGGCTGCGGTACAGCCGGGCAAGGTAATCCGGGAGGTACAGGACACGGGCGTTGGGGTTGTGTATGGGCCGGTGGAGGCGGCGGTGGAGCCGGCGGTTGTGGCGGTTCTTGGGGAAATGGGTTCTATGGCGGTGCTGGGGGTGACGGAGTATCAGTCGATCTAGGCTGTAGCGGCTATGTATTCACAGTAGGTGGAGGCGGTGGCGGGATAGGAACTTGGAACGGTCATGGTGGTAGTTATCCTGGATCGGGAGGATCTGGTGGAGGTGGACCTGCAGGAACTTCTGGAACTCCCGGAACAGGTGGCGGAGGCGGTGCTTACAGTGCAGGCGGATCCGGAATCGTAGCTGTAGCCTATTCCGGATCTAGTTTATTTTCAGGTGGTAATGCCACCAGCCATGGTGGAAAAACTGTACACGTATTCACAGCCCCTGGCACACTTACTCCGCTATATAAAGGACCTGCACTACAGACTACCGGAACCATATCTTTGAAACAGATACAGGCAGAATTCCAAGGAGCTGATTCTAATCTCAGAGCCTATTGGGTAGGAGGAAGTGATGCCAACCCCTACAGTACATATCCACATCCGTGGACACCTTGTGGACCACCGCATTGTAGGAATAGGCCTATCAGCCTAAAAGAATTCTACGGTGCTCACGCTTATTTTCCTGTGACACAGACCTTGAAATTTACCAGCAGTGATACCTGGACAGCACCTCCATCACTAGTTGGAAAGGTCAATATCCTGATAGTAGGTGGCGGCGGAGGCGGTGGAACCGGTAGCTGTAGTGGCGACAATCAAGGAGGTGGGGGTGGTGGCGGTGCTGCCGGAGTGGTAGAACTGCTGTGTTTCAGCGTGACTCCAAATACTCCCTATACTATTACCGTAGGAGCCGGCGGTGGTGGTTCTGGCAAAAGCACCGGCAATCGAGGAGCCACAGGTGGTTGCTCTTCAGCATTCGGGTATACAGCCTATGGCGGCGGAGGTGGAGGTGGCATCTACCAAGGTCCTGTCCCTACCAATGCCAGCGGTGGTGGTGGGGCAGCCGGCGGTGATACAGGTACTCAATCAGGAGCTCCTGGAGGTCCTCAAGGTAATCCCGGAGGATCTGGATCTACTAATGGCGCTTCATATGATTCGGGTGGTGGAGGCGGCGGAGCTGGTGCTCCAGGACAAAATGCCAACAGTCCACCTGCATCTAATTCGCGTTCTGGCCGAGGCGGGGACGGAATACTGAGTGCAATTTTACAACAGTCAGTGGCCGCAGGCGGTGCTGGTGGACGTCATGCCGGGATCAGCGGTAATGTCGGGGGGGTAGGAGGCGGCGGAAGCAACGGCAAATCAGCTTCTTATTACGGTTCCGGTGGCGGTGGAGGGGGAAGTAATCAAGACGGAGCCGATGGCTGTGCAGGTAATGGATATCCTGGCATAGTGGTCGTACAAGGAACCTGGTAGCTGGATAAATATTAAACTATGTCATATACAATATACAACTCCGACGGCACCATATTATCAATCATAGCAGATGGCACTGTTGATAAGGTTACAACCAATCTTACCCTAGTAGGTAAAAATGTTGCCAGTTATGGGCAATATATCAATGAAAATTTCGTCACGGTACTGAGTAATAGCTCTAGTACTCCCCAAGATAAACCAATCAATCCTCTTCCTGGTCAACTTTGGTATGATACTGTAAACAGCCAGTTGAACATATTCGACACTGCCCTCGGTTGGAGAAATGTCATAGGAGCAGAAATCAATCCTAATCTGCCTACCAATCTAGGAATAGGTGATTTTTGGTTCGATCAGATCAATAAACAACTACATATCAAACCCAATGCCAGCACAGCTACCTGGATCATAGGTCCTGCTTTCAGTGCATCGATAGGCGGAGAAGGTTGGGTATTACCTACAGCTCCAGTCAAAGATGTCAACGGAATAACACAGAACGTGACATTACTAGAAAACTACGGTACGGTGATTGGCCTGATCAGTAGTACGCCTTTCCTTATGAGCAGTTCTGATTCTTTAACCTATTTTGGTACCAGTACTCAGCAGTCTGTAGTAGCAGGATTAACAATATTCAAAGACATCCACTATAGTGGTAGCATAGTGAACAAAGGTCTCAGCTTATCAGTAAATCTAGCGTCATTATTTCCGCAGTATGCTCCGGTTCCTGGTGATCCTATCAATCCTTATGATTATAATCAATTGATAACATCTCAGAATCCTGCTATACAGCGACTATTGACCATGGCTTTTCCTCCAGTAAATGCCCAGCAGGTTCCGTTTGTTGACCTTATAGATCAATCGGGATTCTCTGTAGGCAGCGAAGTCAGTGTGATGGTATATACTCCTTCCGGATTGCCAAATCCTCAGCTGGCAGGAGATGATCAACATGTCCGTAGATTTAGGATAATCTATGACAACAGTATAGGACAGAATCGCTGGGATGCCGTAATGGTATATCCTATTCCTCAAACTAGGGATATTACTGGTAATGTCACTTCATATTATCAATCATTGAGCAACGTAGTACCAGAATACAGCCCAAATCAAACCCTACAAAACTGGATCAACGTCCCTGAATAACTATGCCATACTTAATATATAAAACCGACGGAAAAGTATTAACCACAGTAGATGATTCTAATGTAGATATCAGTACCAGCCTAAATCTAGTAGGTAAGAACTATGCAGGATATGGACTGGCTATAAACGAAAATTTCGTCTATCTATTGGAAAATTTCGCCAATACTTCTCAACCAGCTAAACCTATCATCGGCCAAACCTGGTTCGATACGAATCCTACCCAGAGTAAACTAAAAGTCTATGATGGATCTAGTTTCAAAGGTCTAGCTACCATCCGCATACAATCTACTATTCCTGTTTATAGTGTAGTAGGAGACCTGTGGTGGGATACCCAGAATCAACTGTTAAAAACCTTCGACGGATCCGCATATCAGATCATAGGACCTAGCCTAAGTACCAAAGCCAATTGGTTGCCTAATGATGAATATTCTAATGTCAGCAGTCCTGCCATAACCATCCTTAAAGGTACCATCGGTAATAAGATTATCGCTGTGATGAGTGAAACTGATCCTAGTTTTATACCTTATCAAAGTACAGATCTAGATCCTGCACGTTTCCCTGTTGTGGTTAGAGGAATCACACTGTCTGGTGCCAACAGCATAGATCCCAACACAGGATATTTGGTTAATCCAGATGTACCTTTGGGCAGTACCCGAGGTAGTGATTATTACTTCTGGGGAACTGCCGCAGAATCATTATCAGCCGTAACAGCTGCCGGCGTTACAGTGACACCTACCACAGTAACTAGTCCCTACTACGTTCCATTGGCCAGTACCAGTACAGGCGGCACTAGTTTAGTTACAGATAGTGGTATTACCTATGCCAACGGTGTGCTGAACACTGTGGCTTCATCGGCTCAATTTGCTGACCTAGCAGAACGCTATGAAGCAGATGATCTATATGAAGAAGGCACTGTATTAGTCATAGGTGGTGAAGCTGAAGTTACTACTACATATATTCCAGGTGATGTAAAAGTCATTGGAATTGTCAGCAAAAATCCAGCATATCAGATGAATTCCGAAGCAGGAACCGACGAAACTCACCCCTATATTGCCTTAAAAGGTCGTGTACCTTGCAAGGTAGTGGGTCGTGTACAACGAGGTGATCTACTAGTCACCAGCACCACAGCCGGATATGCCCAGGCTATAACCGAAGATCATAGTCCAAACGCTGTAATAGCGAAAGCCCTAGGCAGTCAAGACCAGGGCTTTGGAGTGATAGAAGTACTGGTAGTCTAGACAGCCATTGGTGCTCTTATAGCATCGTGGCACTGATAGTCTGCTAAGACGATGTCGTCCATAGTAAAATCTAATATATTATCTATTCCTGGGCTCAACATCAATTTTGGTAGAGGAAATGGTTTCCTTGACAACTGTTCTTTTACCTGATCTACGTGATTAGAATAGATATGGGCGTCTCCGATACAGATAGTCAGCGATCCTACACCTAATCCGCATACCTGGGCTATCATATGTGTCAATAGAGCATAGCTGGCGATATTAAATGGCAATCCCAAGAACATATCTGCTGAACGCTGATACATTTGGCAGCTTAGTTTGTTATCCTTGCTAACATAGAACTGTGCCATCATATGGCAAGGGGGCAGAGCCATCAATTCTAGTTCACCTGGATTCCAAGCTGACAGTATATGGCGTCGGCTATAGGGATCCTTTTTGATATTGTTGATCAGATCTATCAACTGATCTATGTGCTTTACTCCCATTCGATTGGCACCAAATACCGGAGCACGCCAGGTACGCCATTGTACTCCATAGACCCTTCCTAGGTCACCTTTGAACTTTTTACGGCGTTGCCAATAGTCAGCTGATTCATTATCTGACCAGATGGTTTTCTTGTCTGAATTTGCATCGCCATAGAGTAATTCTTTTAATCTGCGCTCATCGCCACTGCCACTGATAAACCAAAGCAGTTCTGATACTACAGATCTCCAGGCTAATTTTTTAGTGGTTATGGCTGGAAATACTTTGCCTAGATCAAATTTAAGATTCATTCCAAAGACACCGATAGTACCGGTTCCTGTTCGATCCTCTCTGTGTTCTCCTGTTTCTAATATCTCGTGGAGTGCATTTGTATATGTATGATCTGCGTTTAACATCTTATTCCTTAAAAAGATATAGGGGCCTAGGCCCCTATCGTGATAATACTCTAGGCCCGTTAAACTGTGACCGTGGTCTTTTTAGTTTTAGGTGCTGCCTTGGCTTTTGGTTTATCTAATGAGTCTGCTAGTTCACGTAGAGCCTTGGCTTCTGCCAATAATTCATCTGCTTTAGAACGCAGTGAAGCCGGTGTTGGAGCCTGTGGTTGAACAGCAGGTACATCACTGACTACTACTTCTTCTTGACTAGAAGATTTCTTAACTGGAACATCTACGCCTTCACTGACAGCTAGGTCATCTACAGTAAGGCCTTTTTGTTCAGCGATCATCTTGTTTAACTCATCTAACTGGATAGTTGTTTGAGTGTTAGGAGTCATCAGAACTAGATTGGTAGGAACCTTTTTGAGATGACCACGTGTATGCAAAAATTCCAACATATTCGTACCATCTGGGAATTTACGGACCGCTAGGACATCTGCTAGTTCATTGGTCTGTTGTCCGGCATCTTCCTGTACCAACTGCATCAAACTGTCGTGATAAGCATCTGGTAGGCCCTGTGTTCCAACTACAAGAGCACTTCCTGCATCTCCGGGGATAGTTCTATAAGCTACCACAACTCGAGCAGAATTGTTTTTCATTTTTGCTATGTGTTTCATCTCGGTCTCCTATTAGGCTGCTGGTGCGTCCGTTGTAGTATCAGCAGGTGTCTGTGCAGTCTGCTGTGGAGGTGCTACAGCATTTAAGAAAGCATTTAAGCGATCAAATACCTGTCCTACTGATGACAGTTCGGCACCTGTAAATGTTCCACGCTTGGCTGATAGGTCAACGATAGCACGTAGATTCTGTAGATCAGCGATGCTGAACTCTGGCTGTGCTGGAGCCTGTGGTGCTACTCCTTCTGGAGTTGTTGTCTGAGCTTGTTCTTGATTTTCCATTTTAATTCTTTTCCTTGTTGTTTGAGTGTATATAAGGGCATCCTAGAGATAACATTAATATTTCTTTTGGATCCTCTATACCTATTTCTATAACATCTATTAGTTTATTATCTGAATCTAAACTGTAACCTTGTCTAATAGCATACCTACTATTTAAGTTATAGCCAATCCAGCGATCTAGAAGTTTGATATCCACAGATACATCTACCGAAATCTTGGTAAAATGAGCCGGAATAAAATTCAATTTACGCAGACCTAAAATACCTAGAGGATTAACTTCCTGACGACTAAGCGACATTATATACTCACTTATTTATAATGAGCGGTCTGGCCAAATGGCGCATTTATGGTTTCGTCGCCATGTATGATAAACAGGGTATCGCAGTAGTCCTCATCACCCCAACTACCGCAGGGATATCCGTCTGTAAACATGATAAACTTCTTAGGAACGATGTCTTCATCTTGCATAAACTTCCAATTGACATCGAAGTCAGTACCGCCGCCGCCTTTGACCTCATAGCTCATGATCTCATCAGCGGTGTCACCGGTGAATTTGGCATAATTGTATACCTGGGTATCAAAGCACCAGATATCTAACTTGAAGTCTACATATTCGTCCATAATGCCTTTGACTTCTGATAAGAAGTCTTTGGCCTGTTTATCGCTGATACTGCCTGACATGTCGATAGCGATAGATACATCGATAGTTTCTTCATTCATCATACCTGGCAACACAGCACCTGAGTGTTGTGATTTACGGTTTGGACGGCTGAAGCTGAAGTTGCTCTTTAGGATGCTCTGTATGCTCATACGTAACAGTTGACGCCAATCCATCTTTGGTTCTGTGAAATCACTGATCATGCGTGCTACACCTGCTGGAATACGTCCGGCACCTGCGGCCTGTGCCGCGGCTACCATGGCTTCTTTGATCTCATCGCGTATCTTTTTCTTTTCTTCTGCGGAGAGTCTAGGACGACCTGTGCCATCTTTGCCGTCACCTTCTCCATCCCCATCTTCATCACCTTCACCATCTAGATGTTCGTCTAAGAGTTCACCTAACTCACTGATGTCGATCTTCTCTGCTTTATCATAAAGCTCGTTATAGATCTGCTCATAACTCCAACCACGGTATTTGTTATCTTGGAAGATCTTGATAAACTCGGGAACTTCACCGATACGTTCATCTTTGAGGATCTGATTAGCCGCATAGTCAGCGGCGATGTTTGACAATGTTGGATCTCTGCCATCTCGGCGTCCCATGTGATCGAATACATTATGTAGCACTTCGTGTGCGAATCCAAACTCTGCCTGTTTTGGAGTCAGCTTGTTGACAAATTCATTTGAGTAATAAAATTTACGACCATCTGTAGCCAATGTTGAGCACCAATCACTAGCATCAACTAATTCTAAACGAGTAGCCAGATTGCCGAAGAATGGATGTCGCAGTAGTAGGCCTACACGAGCAGTGACTAGTTTTTCTACGATCTTGTTCTTTTCAACAGCAGTAAACTCACGAGTTTTTTTAGGTTTAGCTGTTTTCTCTGCTTTCATCACTGACGACATCTGGGCTCCTTTTTAACTGTATATATATACTATTATAGCTTCTTTTTACCAAAAGGTCAATAGTTTTCTTTGATGTAATAGTATTGTTCTGGCGGATATTTTTCTTGTAATTCTTGTTCTTTAACCCATTTGTTCATATCCGGAGCGGTGAAGAACATCTTGCTCTTGAGTCCTTCGACTGCCTTGTTAGTGCCTTTTTCTACTACCGATAGATACCATGATTTTACGGCCATTTTGTTTTTCCTTGTGTGTGTTAGTAATACACTATTATAACAGATATTTTGGAAAATATCAAGGTAATCCCCAGATCTTATCACTGATATATGAAGCCATGTCGTCGGGCACATCTTCCAAAATCATCTGTAGCATATATTCGAAATGACCTCGGATCTTTTCTGGATCCTTTTCACCTTGAACAGCTTCGACGATCTGTAAGTAGAGTCCCATGGCATTGGTAGCGGGTTCCAACTCTTTGAACTCGTGAAAACTAGCCTGTTGTTCTTTGGCCTGTTCATGCCTCTCCCTTATCATTCTTATTATATCTTCTGTTTTCGACGGATCTGATGGTTTATTTTCGTTGCCAGGTCTTCGTAAGCCGGTATATGGTTGTTCTTCGTTACTCTTTTTGTGCTTGTGACCACCTATACCATCTAACATCTCGCTGATGGATCTATAGTTTCTTATTGGCTTCTTTTTATTCATTGTTATTTTTCCTTGTAATTTTTAGTGAGGTGAGAGTAGGCCCCGCAGGGCCCCTTCTTAATTACTCTTCGTCGTCGTCACTAATCGACCCGTCGATACCTTTTGTGTAGATATCTTTAATAGTTTTCAAAGCAGGACTAACAAGTCCTTGACCAACCATGTAGGTCCTAAATTGTTTAGCAATACCATAAGCTATGCCTTCATACCAGCGGGGATTATTTCGATAAACCTTAAATTGTAATTGATTCCAACTTAACACTGCCGGAACAATATCAACAAACCATTTTTCAAAATGCTTACCGGTAGCAATTTTATTGTTGGACAAATCTTTATATTGTGGCAAAGCGAATAGTCTTGTTAGACCAGATAATAAATTATCAATGGCTGTTTTTCCTGGCCATGCCTGTCTTATTAGATTGATTGCTCTTACTAGTGCTTCTTCTGATCCAAAACTAATACATTTTTCAAAATTGGCCAACTTAACATCAATGCGTCCTTCTGCGGCATTTACCATACCGCAGGCTAAATCGCACTTTTCTAATACTGCTTTAACATGAAGAGCTTTTGGATCTTTAGCTAAAACGTCTGCCCATAATCTCTCTTCTCGGGTTACATTTCTGGTAGCACCTCCGTTCATGAGCCCAAATAATTTTGCCACATACTCTGAATCATTACTGTCGATAATATGTGCCGGAATTTCTTTACAGCCAGGCAACAGTGTTTTAACTAAACTGGTTCGATGCTGGCCATTTATCATTTCTAAATTACCTTCTTGATTTCGAACAGCAGTTACATATCCAAATAAATTCCAATCAACACACTGGCTTTTTTCAATATGCTGTATAACATAAGATTTATGTAATGGTCGTTGAACAATACTCATCGGAGTATCTACAGAAATTCTATCTCCAGGAGCGGGAACACCAATGGCAGGACCATTGATTAAATGTTGTAGACTTTTGGGTAATTCAACTGCTGAGACGCCTTTAGAGGCAGATTGACTTAATAGATTTAACATACTTTTTCCTTTATATAAATGTTAAGGTACCGACTTCAAAAAGTTCGGCGGTTTTTCTATAAAATATTTTATAGTGTATCGCAAAAATGTGATACTCATTTAATTATACATAATCTATAAAAAGATTCAAGAAATATGGCAAAATTGGTATAAATAAAAATGCCCCTCGCGATGCGTCAACATCCAGGAGCTCTATAACTATGAGGAGTTACAGCGTGGATAATATTTATACACCATTTACCTATCGTATTACATTTAAGCTCACAGGGCAACACTACTACGGAGTTCGAACTCGCCGAGGATGCCATCCTGGAGAACTCTGGACCAACTATTTCACATCATCTAAAAAGATCAAAAGATTGATAACAGAACATGGGGTCGACAGTTTCATATTCGAGATCCGAAAGACATTTAGTGACAAGGCATCTGCTATAGAGTGGGAACATCGTGTATTGAAGAGATTGGATGTAGTTAATAACGAACATTGGTTTAATGAAAATATTGGCGGGAAATATTTTGTTACCAAGGATCATCTGACTGAGGAGCATAGGAGGAATGTATCTTTAGCTCAAACAGGTAAAAAGAAAAAACCGCATTCTGAACAAGGCAAGCGAAATATATCAGCGGCTAGAAAAGGACAACCAGCTCACAATAAGGGCAAGCCTATGTTTGAGGCTCAAAAAAAACTTATGTCCCAAATAAGGTCTGGTACTAAATCATCGGACGAAACACGAGCTAAAATATCTGCAGGTTTGCGTGGAAGAGTTCAAAGCCCCGAGACCCGGGCAAAGATGGCAGAGAAAAGACGATTATATTGGGAAAACAAAAGAGCCCTTTCGGGCTCTATTTAATTTTCCATCGCCTGTATGATGTATTTTCCATACTGCTGATGGAAACGATCGAAGTTCTTTAACTTGCTGGCATCGAACGGTAACTGATAGGATGTGAGAGCCACTTTCGCTCCCATCACTACCAATTCAGTCGGAAAATTATCCATCATAAACTGGAAGAAGTTATCTGCCATACCATCCCAGTTCTTGACCTTTTTCTGATTAGCTGTCTGGAGCTCATAACACATACTCACAGTCAACGAATACATAGCGGAGATCTCTTTGATATCGCATTTGGCCACTTTACCTGACAGGATGTCTTCTGGCTTAGGCATCTGTTTAGCTACCTTGCGGTGTGCCATAAACTTCACAGCCAGCCCTTCACCAACGGAACCTGCTACTAAATCAGTCAGCGTACCTTCGTCTAAGTCATCATCTTTGAGCAATTCACTTACGAATGACCATGAACGTGGAGTGGCAAAAGCACGTGAACTAGATTTTGGATCGAAATCATATAAGTCGTTTTTGGCGAAACCAATATAACCTACGACCTGCTCATGCACCTTGTTATTGACGGCCCACTCTAACCAATCTTCGTAATCACTTTTCAATTCGACGTGTACGAAACGATTGGCCAACGGACTTGGCATACGATATGTAACACCTTTGTCAGCTTCTCTATTACCCGCGGCAACGATTGACACACCTTTTGGAAGCACATAAGTACCAACACGGCGATTCAATACCAACTGGAAAGCCGCCGCCTGTGTAGCAGGAGCCGCTGAGTTCAACTCATCAAGGAATAAGATAGCAGTAGAATTTGGATCAGTAGGCAGTTCTGCTGGAGGTGCCCATGTCATAGTATTTGAATTACTGTTGTAATAGGGAATACCTTTGATGTCTGTAGGTTCCCAAAGACTTAAACGTACATCGATTACTTCACGATTTTGTTCTTCGCCAATCTGTTTAACGATATCGCTTTTACCGATACCTGGAGGACCCCACATGAATACAGGACGCTGTACCTTGATACATTTACGGATACTGCGTTTGGCTTCGTTTGGAGTGACTGTACGATTGCTACTGATCTTTTCTGCCATGATATTCCTTGTTAGTGTGTTGGTAATATTTTGTTGCTACAATAATATTATTATACAGGAATTTCTGGAAAAGATCAATCAGTCTTTTAATTTATCTATTTTAGCCCGTATATAACGCTCTAGGTTGCCAGAAAACAACACCAGTTGTACAGCCATATGTTCGCTGAATACATAGATTCTGTCTCGAGTTAGGAAAAATGGGCAGGGCATGTGCCTGTTTAACCAAATAGTCAACTGATTGGTTATATAGAGTTCTTCTTCGAACTTTATGGGATAGCTCTTGATATCAGCATCTGTCAACGCTATAAACCCTTCAGTGGTCAGTTGGAATCCGTAATCTTGATCACGTGGGTCCTGCCACCATGCCACGCGGCATTGTGAAAGTTTATCTTCTAGTCCGTGATGTGCCGCTACTTTTTGGGTGAGTTCAGTCTTTAGACCCATCGGTTATCTTCTCTCCCGTGGTAAGTTTATACACAGAAAAGTCCTGGGTTTGGAATAGTTTATTGAGTTTTTCAGCGAGATTAAGAGCATGACCTGAGTTTGAAAAACTAACCTTTTTATATTTTGGACCCAACTGATTGACTATCACACTACTGGTTTTTAGATTAATGGGTTGATCCTGATAGAACACAGCCCAGATAGCCTCTGCTTCTAATACCTGTTCGGTTTTATAGGTTTTTTTGTTAGTGATTTCTAATAATACTTTTGGTTTTGGACGACTCACGATATACGCTCTCTTAAATGTACGTATATATTTATCCAAAAATTTAGAAACCACCACCGTCTATTTTAACCTCTGTTGGACCCTGCTGTGCAGATGCCACTATCTGATCCATTTCTCCGGTTAAACGTGTCATAACCACACTTAGGCTGTTCTGCAGATTGGTAACTTCATCTATGGTTAAGGTAAGATTGCGTTGATTACTGCGTATAGCGATACGGGCTTTTTCTAGGAAAGATTCGATAGGTAAGGTGTTTAGCTGTTTCATAATTTATTAACCGTGTTTAACATGCTCTTCATTTCTGCTTCGGTCTTGAAAGGTCCGTGATAAGGATATCTTTCCAATGTGATTAATTTCGGACAGAAACTTTTAACCCAACCTTTACGGAATTTGATCACATAGTAGCCGGCGCAGTATTGGCTCTTGCTCTTTGAGCTCTTGGCAAATAGAGGCAATTTATCCTTGACACTGTAGACAGGTTCGTATGGTTTGCTCGAGCAGGGATAATCATAGATCGCTTTATTAGTTATGGTATCTGTTGATTTCTTGATAGGTTCGGCTAGTTTAATAATTCCCAATTGTGATTTGACTTCATCTAAGTCGTCAAATGGAATACTCTGTCCATTACGATTGAAGGTATAACCTTTTTTCTGTTTGATTATACTACCGATCTTAAATTCACCGTTTTTAATTAACCATTCCTTGTTGGGAACTAATACTTTAGTTGTTGACATTATAGTACATACCTCGAATTTAATGGTTGGACATAGCTGTCTATCTGTTCACTGATCTTCTGTAGATCATATTCGGCACAGAACTTCAAGAAACGCACTCCTACCTGTGGAATTGATTTCTCTGCCTGTGTAGCGGTTGAGATGGTCTCCTTGATGATCTCCTTGATGTCATCTGGTTGTTGAGTAAGATCACAGAGACGTACATTGCGGCTATAGTCATCTAGGACACGATGTTCGACTCCTTCGTGATCTACCCATTTCTGTAGCATCATGTTATTCCAATTATAGCCTTTGCTGGATCTATCGGCGAACGCTTCACGGAGTCCAACTTTATTTTTTGTGCCTTTTTCTCTCACGCCTGGATAGGCTGAAAAGATATTGTCACTGGTATCACCACGCATACATTTTTCGAACAACAACCATTCTGGATCCGGAGCAGGTTTCACTTCTTTGGTCTTCTTATCTACCACAGGTTTACCCTTTTCATCGAAATAGCCTTCGTGGGTAGTAGTGACCTGCATGACCCCATTGTATTGTTTTACGTTTGGTGCTATCAGCTGTGCGAAGTCGCCGTCAGTTGATATGATGATGTGATTGTCTTGTGGATGCGTCTGTATCCAACCAGCGATGAGATCATCTGCTTCTAACTGTGGATTCTGTAAGACAGTACAGTTGGTCTTGTTGGTGATGAAATCTTTGAACTGATCGAATGTTTCCCAAAATACACGATCTTCTTCTTGTTCTTTTGGGCTCTGTGCGGCACGGGCATCACTACGCTGTCGCTTGTAAGGTGCGTAGTAGTCCTTACGCCAACTTCGACCCTCTAGGCAGAATACCACATGATCACCTTTGAAATCTCTCCAGGCCTTGCGAACACCGCTCAGTACCGTGTGTATGCTGATACCTATCTTGTCATTTAGGTCGCCACGCATAACGTGACGAGCTCGGAAGAATAAATTTGCTGTATCAACCAATATGTATGTCTTTGACATCAATAAACCTCAGTTCTTCCATCGTCTCTTAGGGCTCTATTAACAAATCCACTACCTCTACGAGTCATGTCAACGCCTTCTTCAGCGCCTATGTTTCTGCAGAGTTCTTGGAACCATTGATCTACAACTTCTTCTTCTGTTGTGCCACTATATCCGGCAGTTCTTAATTGTAGCACGAAATACTCGTTCCAGTCAAGTTCGAAAAAACCATTCTTGAGATCATCTTTGGCAACGTGTGTCTGTATGACATTGACCCAAGGTTCTTTGGCCTCTGTGGCTAGTTCTTTTGGACTCAGTTTAGCCAATCGTTCTTTTTCTACAGCCTCTTCTGCGGCCTGTGTAGCTTCAACGAATTTTTGTTGGGCTATTTCGGTAGCGGCTTCGATCTCATCTAATCCGATCCATTTTTTGAGTAATTTTTTAATCATGTGTTTCCTTTTAATAACCATATCAAGTGTTCAGCACTACCGTGATATTTTGTTTCATATACAGGTTCATCTGGGCCAGTCCACATGGCTACGCCTTTGTATGCCCGGCAGAACCACAGCCGTTGACCTGATAAGCTACAGCGTTTAGGCCACCATAGATATCGCACTTGCCATTTTGCACGTTCACGAAATGCCCGTTCAGTCAACTCGCCAAGCGTCCTGAATTGTGGCTGTGGTATAGGCATTATGTACCCCACTCTACTATAAGATTATATCCTGCTTCTTTAATTTTATTTTCGTAATACATAGTTTTCTCGTATAAATCTTTCATTGGTATTTTTACTATAGGATGTATCATTTCTGGATCAAAAGTTTTAGGGCATCCGTGCCAGAATCTGCCATGATACAAATATACTGTATTAGTAATAGGATCGTATCCATCTACTTTATATTTTACATCCTCCAGCCACACTTGTCTATCTTTTATGTTTAATCCGTCTAACCATTTAGTTTCTGCTTTAGAAACAAAACTGCCAGTCGATTGACTTGCCCATGCTTTTGGTCCTGCTTCTAAAATCTTTTTTATATTTTGTTCTTTGTAACAGGTAGGACACATGCCTACCTTACTTCCTAATATACTCGAATATTCAATATTGTGTATGGTACATCTAATACCATACAGTCTTTTATACCGCCCGTCCCATTCAAAATAAACATTTGATACATCTGTATCTGGGCGATCTCTCAATGTTCTTTCTTTTGCATCTTCAATAGTATTGGTGTTAGACTTCCACATGTTGCCACTTGCATAGTACCCCTTGCGACAACAAAATTTCATTTTTTTAATTTGCCACGGCAACGATAAATTTGTACCGTGCTCGCATATATACTCTATTTTTGTATCAGTATTGATATAATCACCAGTAATAGTTATTCCTAACTCCATTGGGATTTCTTTTATAAATTGTTCTTTTGTTTTCTTGTTTATTGGATTTGACATACTTCCCCATTTGTTTATAAAGTATTTATACTATTTACAAATAAATGGGGTATTTTAATTACGTTCCCCATGCGTTGCGGAACAAGGGAACTTGAAGTCGATCACTGTATCTCAATCCACGCTTCATAGCCGCCATGGCCACTGCTTTATTATTTAAGGCATATACGCTCTCTACACCTCCTACCGGCATCAGGTAAATCTGTCCTGAGAATCCTGCCTGTTGGAATTCGTCTATAGCACGTTCGGCATCTGCGATATCTTCTTCTGTAGCCACTACGAATTTGAGATACGCTGTACCGTACTGTTCGTAATCACATACCACATCTGGTCTGATAGCATCTTCCCACTTCTCACCACTGCAAGGAAGTTTGGCACTTACACTGAATGTAATTTCTCTATTCAACCGATGATTAGAAATCCTCCATTTGCTCAATGCTTCTTTGAATTCTGGAGTTAGTTTTTGGGTACCATTTGTTTCAAATGTGATCTCTTTGAGATCCTGCATGTCTGGATGATCTAGTAAATCTGGATAAGCACGTTGCCAACCTAGTAGGGGTTCACCGCCTGTTATGACCAAATGCTCTTGACTCCAATGACCTAATGGCAGGATCTCCATGATTCGAGCTACTAGTTCGTTAGAATTTTCTTTAATAACAAATTTCTTAAATTCTGGATAGATAGAACTATAACTGTCACATCCGGTTTTAGCTAACGGTAAATCACCGAATGTTTTATATTGATCGATATTTTTAATAAACTCAACAACTTCTGGATTATGGGTTTCATCAACCCCGAGAATATCTTTTTCATATCTTCCAAAATTCTTGCAACGGAAATTACAACCAAATGTACGCAAGAAGACACTTGGGACTCCCATATATCTTCCCTCTCCCTGTATGCTATAAAATAATTCTGTATAATGTAATTTTGACATTCAAATCCTTTTCTGTTTAGTAATGCCGTATTCCTCGAATGTCTTTCCGATATACGGAAAAAAATCTTTATGAAAATAGCAAAATCGTTTAGTTATTATAGCATTATTATCTAATACAGTCAATGTATTTTTGGTAAATGTTGGATATAGTTTTAATAAATCGTTGCTGTTCTCGCAAAATCCCAAGGGAGTGCTGTATGAATATTTAGATGCGGCTAAACTTCTACTTCGTAATCCTTGTTTGTACGGCTCTCTCGGCCTTTTGCTAGCGGCTTGTTTTTTAATTTTTGTTTCTTCTGAATCTTTTCGATTTTTAGCCAAGGCTTCATATAAAATACCATTGTACATATTAAATAATTTTTTAGGAATTCTTTTAATTTCTTCTGTATAAATTTGTTTGGCGACTACTGTATTTTTACTATAACCGCTAACAACCTTTGCGTGTTCTTCTCTAAGATACGCATATATTTTGCTGGTAATTTTGTAATCACGTTGAACATCGCCCTTTGTTGAATAAACCATTTTGTGTAATGCTTTAATCATTTTAGGATTATTAGTTGCCTTCGCTAATAACAGGTGGGCAATATAATGATGTCTGGCACCTAATTTAATTAGATTGTTTTTATCATTAGTACCTTTGAACGATCGAGGAATGATATGGTGATTTTCGATATAGCCATCGAATTTAATATTTTTATAATAATCGATAAATTTTAGATATCGATCTATAATATGTTCTTTAGGAAGAACAGAATTTTTGAGAAGGTATTGTTTAATGTCATTAGACATATAAGATACTCCAGTAAAGTAATAAGGGGCTATCTGCGTTACTGGCACAGAAGGAGGATCAGTCCGTTCGCCCACTATTATTTATCATTGACCACCTGCTCCTGCACCTGGAGGCATATAGTTCGGCATCTTGTTCAGTGCCGCTTGGGTATCTTCATATAAGGCCAAACGCTCTCTATATTCATCTTCACCCAAGGCGTGCCAGCCTATACAATGACCTGTTGGACTACGACCGCAACCACAACTACCTACTTCTTTATCTGCTTTAACCTGCATCTTCTTCTCCTTTTAGGCTATCCATTATTACTTTACTTTCTCTATTATACACTTCTCTATTTAGATAAGCAAGGAATTCTTCATATTCCATATTCTCTGCTTGCTCCAAAATATTACGGCAGGCCATGGCATAGTATCTACGTCGAGCGGCCTTGGTTATACCTTTCTTGTCCTCCACCCGGATCTGTAGGACCCGCATTATGGCATCAGCGGCTTCGCTGGGTTTGCCAGTCCATTCTATATCACCATCCTGTTTTATGGTTAGCACAGGTTTATTATTCTGGTTGAACGTGATGGTGTTTGGAACGTTGGTAGGAACGGCATAGGTTAATCCTGTTCCAGCATTGAAAGGAACAGTGCCCACTGTCTGCGCCAGGAATCCTTGACTATTACAGCCTGGTGTCCTCCACTCGAAATCAATAGGTTTAATCTGCTCTATAGTTCGGCGAGCGATAGTTACCCTTGCCCGGGATTGTATTCCTAACGCCGCCGATCGGATCTTCAACATCACCTTTACGACGGGGGATAAGATGTATGTGAGGCCAGTTGACAGTTTGACCAGCAGCCTGGCCTGCATTAAATCCAATATTGAAACCGTCCCATTCACCGGACGAGACCATTGTTTTACCGTATCTAACAGCATCTTCAAACGCATCACTTAATACTCCTAATGTATTATATTTAGGCACGTAGAGTAGGTGCCCCGGCGTACAAGGATACTTGTCCGCGAAAACCTTCACGTGATAATCTTCACTGATCAGTTCGGTCCAAGGAGCATCACTGTCCTCGAGACAGTCGGGTATACCTGCAAAAATTTGATTATCCATAATTCTTTATCTCTGTAAACCTAGAAAGGAATGCTCCTTCCCAACAACTATAACTTTCTTTGGTTGCTATGTTTTGATAAAATATAGTAGAATCCTCACCTGGAGCATTGAGTCCTACAAATATCACTTCGAATTCTTTCGTGTCGCT
>Ga0164297_10000398_pt1 | contig 54183 bp, 52 predicted proteins | sample GEODES058metaG_FD_113539 | JGI IMG/M metagenome (GOLD analysis project Ga0164297, IMG submission 113539) | Dystrophic lake water microbial communities from Trout Bog Lake, Wisconsin, USA - GEODES058 metaG | ecosystem: Environmental > Aquatic > Freshwater > Lake | place: USA: Trout Bog Lake... | reverse complement strand
GCTGCCCATCAGCTCTCTATTCCCTTTAGCATCATCCGTGACACCTATAGCGAAGGGCGTGAACGCTATGAGGCACAGCTTATTCTCGTGCGCCCAGATCAATATGTTGTCTGGGCGGGCGATCGTCTTAACATAGCGGCAAATGATATATTTGCACGAGCAACAGGACGCGCGAAGACATAATCAAGTGATGTGAAGAGGAATGATAACTGCACTTATTGCTTAATTGTCATCATTTGATTGATATATGCGCGCGTCTCATCAAGGCCGGTGTGGGGGCCCTCATAATGCTCATCATTCACAACAGCAATCGTGTTATTTTTTGATTGCGTAATGGAGGCCAAAATCTCACCGCTATAGGCATTATAAAGATAAGAATAATGATATTGCACTTCCGTGCTGGCAAAAGACATATTTGCGCTATCAATCAGCCCAAAACATTTTTTTGTCTCGGGATCATAATTGCTCTTCACTTCAACGCGATATTGGATTTTACCGACCTGCATGGCTTTTAGCATAGGCTCGCTTAATCGCTCTGCCGAGGATTGGCAGCGCCGCCGCATTTCAAACAGATCGGGCTGATTGCTTTTTTGCGCATGAGCAACGCCTGCTGATAAGAGAACGGCGGACAGCACCAATATGCGCCCGCGCATAATAGGCCGTAATGTCTGCCCCATATTATTCACACCTGTCTACAAGTGAGCTACCATTTCCATAAAAGGTTCTAACCCACTTGTCTTTTTGGAATGAGACAACAATTTGTGTCCCCAAGGACGTCTTAGCGGCAAGCATCACACCATCTTCATCTGATTGCAGTCGTGTAATGACATAAGCACTATGAATATCAGCCTGATCCATCACCAAAGTCTTGGCATCCGGATCAAATGTTAGGACATAAGAGGCTTTGGAATTATGGCACATCATTTTCAAAGGCTCTGCATCGGCATAAGCCTGAGACGCATACATCACCGCAAAACATAAGACATTACGCAGAACCATTGATGAACTCTCTTATTGCTGAGCTCTAAGGCACAGCACTTATTATAACATATTTTTAGCAACACCGCCCCGCTCAATTTGACGCGAGCTCACATGCCCGCCCTCATTCAAACCACACCTCGAAATTGACAAGATATGCTATACCAAGCTTCTATAAGACACTCAGATTTTGGAGGAAAAATGACACAAGACTTCAATCAAGAACTCCTCGACCGCTTGGCCATTCGCCAGTTAATTGAGAATTGGGTGGTCTGGCGCGATGCGGGCCATTGGGATCGTTTTCGGACAGTGTGGCACGATGATGGCGTCATGCAAGCCACATGGACACAAGGCACGGCTGATGAATTTATCGAGATGAGCAAACAAGGCTGGGCGAAAGGTGTAAACATCCTGCATTTTCTGGGAGGCCATTCTGCTGATCTTAGGGGCATGCGTGCTATCGCCCAAACAAAGATGACGATCTCACAACGTGCTCTCGTGCATAATGTTTTGGTTGATGTGGTCTGCACTGGCCGATTTTATGATTTTCTTGAAAAGCGAAATAATAAATGGGGGCTTGTGTTGCGTCAGCCCATTTATGAAAAAGACCGCATGGACCCCGTTGACCCCGCAGCTCAACTCAAGCTCGATCAACCAAAATTGATGAGCTTTCCTGAGGGCTATCGACACTTAGCATATTTGCAAAGTGAAATTGGCTATAAAATTAAAATGGATATGCCCGGCCTTAAAGGCGATGCAGTTGAAAAGCTCTATCAACGCGGAGCGGACTGGCTTGCAGGTAAAACATTATCGTAAAATAATCAAAAGCCATTAGCTCAACACATAAAAAAGCCGCCACATTGTGACGGCTTTTCTGTTTCTGATGGGCACTTGCTTTATGTGCTCGGGACCCAATCCCTAATGATCGGGAAGTAATCGCCGATGACCGAACCAGGCCATGGAATAGCCAGAAGCTGATCAAACAAGAGATAGATGAAGAACAACATAAAGATCGCCATCGGCAAGACAATGCGCCAAGGTTCTTTTGCCTCCACACGCATGAATGAGATGATGAAAATTGGCACAGTCGGAATAAGGCCAATCAACGCCATTGAGCTTAAGAAGCCCAACATCCAGCCGAAGAAAATCGCACCGCGCGTAATCAATGTGCGTGCGGGCAAATGTTCAACCGAGCTCGCAATATCCATGTGGATTTTTGCACCAATCTCGCCCTTTGCTTGCTTTTCAAGAGAGCGAGCCTTGTGGTTCTGACTCTTGAAAATATCATTCAACAGGGAGAGTGAGCAGAATAAGATCGCGCCCGTGCCCACAATGGTTGGAATAATCTTAGCGTAGAAATTCCATTGCACCGCCTCACTCATCATAACAATGAAGATGCACAATAAAATCACAGGGAAGATCTGTGACCACTGGAAATGCGGACGATGATATTCAAGGAACATACCGCGCAAACCACCATGTGCCTTCACATCCTTGAGGAATGGACCCAAAAGGCTGAGGAAAGACGCTGTGAACATTAAGACCACAATGAAGTTCTTAATAAGCGGAACATTCATCGTCTGTCCGAAAACGGACACATCGGACCAGAACACGGATGGATAAAGCCAGCTCGTGCCATAGCGCTGAATAGAGATGAACATATAGCGCTCTAGAATTGAGCCCAAAATAAAGCCCAACACCAATGGCGGACGAGGCCATTTGAAATGCTTCATGCCCCATGCCAGCACACCAAAGCACAAAAGCGCATAAAGATCGCCCCATTGTCTTTTGCCTTCAAACGCGCCGATATAGACCATGCAGAGCACGACAGGCAAAATCAACGAATAGCGCAATGAAGCTAATTTGGCGAATTGCGAACTGAACATAAAGCACAGGCCTGAGCCCAATATATTCGCAATCGCAATCGACCACACCATTGAATAAGTGATGTTGAGATTTTTGGTCAACATATCTGGTCCGGGCACCAGACCATGCATGAGAAATGCGCCCAAAAGAATCGCCATGCCCGCACTACCAGGCACACCAAACACAATGGTTGGAACAAGCGCACCACCCTCACGTGAGCAGGTCGCGCTTTCAGCCGCGATCACGCCACGCACATCGCCCTGACCAAAGGTCTTGGCGGCATCTTTTTCGGTCTTGAGCGCATGGCCATATGAAATCCAGTCGATCACGGACGCGCTAATACCGGGAATAGCGCCAATCACAGATCCAATCCATGCACAACGCAGAACCAGCCACCAATTAGTAAAACAATCCCGACAGCCCTGTGCCAAACCGCTCCAGTTATTTTCCATTTTCTCGGATTGCACTACGGATGAGCGCGCCACCAGCAAATCGCACAATTCAGGCAAAGCAAACACGCCCAATGTCAAAGGCACCAGCGGCAGACCTTCCCAAAGGTAGAGAGAATCCATCGTCCAACGCAATGTACCGGTCTGCGGATCGGAGCCGATCATCGCGAGCATCATACCAAAACAGGCCGCTGTCAGACCACGCAATGGTGCAGAGCCCGCAAGCACCGACACCATGGAAATACCAAAGACCGCAAGCGATAAGAGCTCAGGTGAGCCAATAAACAAAATCAGCGGGCGCACAATTGGCAACACAGTCGCCATCAGCACTGCGCCAAACAATCCACCCATCAAAGCAGACATGTAAGCCGCACCCAAAGCGCGCGCGCCTTCACCACGCTTGGTCATGGGGTAGCCATCAAGAGCCGTTGCTGCGGAAGCAGCATGGCCAGGGGCACCAAGCACAATGGCAGAAATAGGATCACCTTGGGTTGTTGTTGCTGCTAAGCCAAGCAAGAGTGCCATCGCGGCGGCAGGATCCATGCTGTAAGTGAAAGGAAGTAAAAGTGCCGTTCCCGCAACACCGCCGATGCCAGGCAAAATGCCAAGCGACAGGCCGCACAACACACCACCCCAAAGTAGAATCAAACGATGCGGCTCAAGAATAATAAATAAACCTGAGCTCAAAGCATGAAGCCAATCCGCCATATTCCCCACCCCTTAAAGCCGCATTCTGCCTGAAGCAAAATGGCTTGTCTTAGTTTCACTCTAATGGCCATGTTGAGGCACAATAAGAGTGATCCCCCAACACATTGCGTGGGGTACGCTAGACCACCCTAAAATGGACGATCATACAAGCCTCTTTTTATCAATTAACCATATAAAAGGCAGTTTTTTTACATAAATTATGCTAAAAAATCAGCTTATATTTAGAGCTCAAATTAAATCATCCCTTTTTCTGCACTGCACCAAACAAAAGTGATTTAACTGTTACGGGAACTGTATGCGAGGGCAATCGTATGCGGCCGATATCAATATAATCAAAATCGCGTAAAGCCACGCCATCAATGACCAAAACATCATTGGTGAGCCCGATATCATTTTTGAGAATGGCGCCGACATTATGGGCGAGATCACCCTCAAGCATAATGTAAAGCGGACCACCCACGGCCAATATATCAGCGCAACCATGTTGAACACCGCGCGCAAATGATAGCAATCGCGCATAATCGGGTGAGCCGCGCCACCGAAACGCCAAGGCAAAGCGCGCATCAGCATGGCTGAGATCAAAGTGATGGCGATGCATTTTAATGGCATCTTCAATGGCGCTTGAAGTGAGATCCCCAGCGAAATCAATATCGGGCTTAATCACCGGAAGATTGCGTGCGGGCAGCAAAGTTGAGGGCGACGAAATAAAGAGAGTTTGCCCACTCAATTGCACTGTAAATTGTGAGGCACCAAAAGCAGTGGCACGAATACACTCGCCTGCCTCCACGAGCGGGAAAGGCAGGGACGAGAAGCGATCCAACGCAAGACCAATACCGCGCCCCAGATCCCAAAAATCACGGCTCTCACGTCCATAAATAAATTCCGCCACACCTCCTGATGCACGCACGCCCTCAACGCGATGAAGCCATGCCCGTGACAAGACATCCGTGACGTAAAGCGCACGAATATCCTCCGCATCAGGCTCAGTTAAAACACGCATAAGCGCATCCGCAATGGCACGCGCCACATCAGCCATTATTTTATCACTAATAATATCACCTAAGGACAGATCATATCCCGCACGACGCGCAAACAACACGCCCGCAGGTTCAAGACGCACAATCCTGTGATCGCGATCAATCACAATTAAACGCCCACCACCCATCATGGCGGCAGTGTGGCGAATGTGACCATCCTCAACAATGCTGAATTTGATTGTCCCGCCACCAATATCAATATTGAGCAGGCAACGGCCCATGCCCTCGCGCGAGAGCGCAACAAGGCCTGAACCATAGGCAGCTAACACCGCCTCCATATGATGACCCGCAGCTGCACAGACGAGATCACCACATTCACGCGCCACGCGATCAGCAATGAGAGCAGCATTATCACGGAGCGCGGCAGTGCCCGTTAAAATCACCACGCCTGTTTCAACATCGTCAGGCGTTAAACCCGCCCCTTGAAAGGCGCGAGCCAAAATATCCCATAATCGATCTTCGTCTATTTTCTCAGAAGCCACAAATGGGGTCGGCGCAACCTCCGACATATAAAGCGTCGTGCGCGATTTTACATGCCGCAATAAAGCACGATGCTCACCTGCCCCGCGCATTTCAAGTCGTGTGAAAATAACTTGCGTACCGGAGGAGCCGACATCAAGACCCATGCTGATGAGGCTGACATCGCCGCCATCATAACTGCCAATATCAGCAAAATCATCGTCATGATCGTGATCATATTCACCCTCGCCATGCTCATGGCGCGCAAGTGCACCAAAATCATGATCAGAGAGGGAATGAGAAGGTGATGAAGTGGGATCGCCTTGAGCCATCGGGCGCCCTTTAAAAAGGGCTGGCACCACAGCGCCAGCCCATAAAATTATTTCACAGCTGATTTTTCGCCGCGCAAATAAGCGCGCACGAGTTCGGCTGTTAAGGTCACTTTTGGATCATACTCAGGCGCATCTTCAAATTGCTCGAGTGTGTTCAAGCCAATTTGCTTAAAGATACGATTGGTTGTTGAGATCAAACGCGCAGGACGTGAGGGATCAGCGTTAAAATGCTGATGCACAGTGTTCGGCGGAATGTAAATCAAATCGCCAGCTTCCCACTCGAACTTCTTCACCTCGGGATTGATCGTCCATGAGAATACATCGGTGATCTCAACATCGGAGTCCTGATGGACATCATAACCACGACCTTCCAGAACATAGACGCATTCTTCGGCGAGATGACGATGCTTGCCTGAACGGCTACCTGGAGGCAGGATCTGCATGTAAGCATCAATGGTTTCCATGCGTGTGTTCATGTTTTCATTGATCAAATGCTTGAGCAAACCCTGACGTGACATTTCCCATGGCATATCACTTGGGCGCACAATTTTCTTGCGCCGCGCATTGCGCGAATTTGCATCACGGGAGTCATCAAGCAAACGCTGATATAAATGCTCGTTGGACTGACCTTCGAGCCATGAGTCAACTTCACCCCATGCCATATTAATACCCTCCCTTGGGATGATTGAAGTCCTGTTCAATTTCGCGTGGCTCAAAACCTTCGCTTGCTGCTGAATGTTCAACAGGGCGGGCTGAGACTTGCTTTTGGAACAGCATGTTCAGGAATAAATACATTGGCTTTGATTTCAGCACCAAAGCGCGTGCAGGTTTTTTATCATCGGCATTGAAATGCTGATGCACGCAATTGTTATGCACAATAGCCACATCGCCTGCTTCCCAGTCATAACGCACGCCGTCATGAATCTCATATCCCTTACCATCAAGGATATAAAAAGCAGCTTCATTGACGTGACCATGCTTTTGCGATGACGCACCAGGCGCATATTCCTCAAGGTGAATATGGAACGTCTGTGTGATCCCATCCTTGGGCTCGACATAATGGCGGCTGTAGCATTGAGGGCCGTCAATAAAATTAATATCCTTCGCTTTACGCACGCGCGGCACAGCACGCAAACGATCAAGCTCTTCTTTCACATTGTAAGCGCCCTGAATGGGACGCACGAAAACGCGGTCTTTCTTAGAGTGATAGAGCTGCGCAATTTTCTCTTCTTTGGTCTGGTGGGCCGAATTATGGCCAATATCGGCAGCGGCACCAGCGCCCTTCTGCACCCTTGGTTCATCTGACATGATGGACTCCCTGTAAGTGACATGAGTGCACTCACCCATGCCCGAGCTGAACGAAGCGAAAGCCAAGCTGAGCCCTACTTCATTGCTGTATAGGGCTGTTTTCATCATCCACGCGCCCGCTGTCAAGTGAAGGTGCGCACAAGTGTCAACAGAGGGATTTGCCCACCCAGAGGATTAGCTTTATAGGAGCTAACGGGATCACAGGCTCCCCAAGACGGAGCCACCATATTTCTGAGAGGACCGCTCATGCGCTACATTGACGCTTTCTGCCATTATTTCCCAAAAGCTTTGTGGGAAAAAATGCTCAACACACCCGGTGCGGCTGCCGATATTGGCGCACGTATGCGTGGAATTCCCTGTATTTACGACCTTGATGAGCGTCTGCGTTGCATTGATTTGTTCCGCACACAAAAGCATTATCAACAAGTCATCTCCCTTGGCATGCCCCCACTTGAAGCATTGGGAACGCCTGCACAGGCCGAAGAGTTTGCGAAGCTTGGTAATGATGGCATGGCTGAGCTTGTTGCTAAATATCCCGATTATTTCGTCGGATTCTTAGCTTCCTTACCAATGAACTCCCCCAATGCCGCCAAAGAAGCAGAGCGCGCCTTTAAGCTCGGCGCCAATGCGTTGCAAATTCACACCAACATCAATGGCAAGCCGCTTGATCACGAGGATATTTTCCCTGTGTTTGAAACAGCGGCCAAACATGGCAAGCCCGTCTTCTTGCATCCCTCACGCGCAGCAGGCGATGTGCCCGATTACAAAACTGAATCAAAATCAAAATATGAGATTTGGTGGACATTTGGCTGGCCTTACGAAACATCAGCCGCAATGGCGCGCCTTGTCTTTGGTGGTGTGCTCGATCGTCTGCCTGATTTGAAAGTTTTAGCTCACCATCTCGGCGCTATGGTTCCATTCTTTGAAGGACGCGTTGGCCCCGGCTGGGATCAATTGGGCAAGCGCACAACTGATGAAGATTACACTGTTCTTCTCAAGAGCCTCAAAAAGCGTCCGCTTGATTATTTTAAAGACTTTTATGCGGACTCCGCTGTGTTCGGCTCCATGCCCGCAACACAATGCGGTCTAGCCTTCTATGGTGAAGACAAGGTGTTGTTTGCCTCCGACTCGCCTTTCGATCCTGAGAAAGGCCCAGGCTATATTCGCGACACCATTGACATCATCGAACGCCTCGACATCTCAACAGAGGCACGCGAAAAAATTGCTTACAAAAACGCGCAAAAATTGCTCGGCATTAAGTAATTTACATTTTGCACATAACAAAAAAGGCGGCCTTAACAGCCGCCTTTTTTATGAACTATCACACGATCACTCAGCGTTAAAATCTTTCAATTTTGCAAACACGCTATCAAGATTAATGTGATCATCCTCAGGTTTTGGCTGAGGGGATGATGTCGTGCCAAACACATCTTCTTGCGTGCGTGGCTCATAACGTGAAGCGGTCGTCTCCTCGGCTGACAAAAGTGTCTGCCCTTGATCTGCCATAGGCGCGGGACGATTTTTGGATGCACGCGCAACTTCGGCATCAAGATCAAGCTGCGAGCATAAACCCAGCGACACCGGATCCATCGGTGTGAGAGAAGCCGAATTCCAATGCGTACGATCACGAATGGATTGTAATGTTGTTTTGGTCGTGCCGCCCAAACGCATGATCTGCGCATCTTTTAATTCGGGATGGTTACGCAACAACCACAAAATAGCATTGGGGCGATCTTGCCGCCGTGACAAAGGTGTATAACGGGGCCCACGCGCACGCTTAATTTCTGGCAAGCGCACTTTTGATTGCGCCAAAACCAGAGCATGCTCACTATCAGCCTCACCGCGTGCAATTTCTTCACGGGTTAATTGACCAGATGTGATGGGATCTTGCCCTTTAATACCAGCCGCCACTTCACCATCTGCAATGCCCTTCACTTCCAAAGGATGCAGTTTGCAAAAATTGGCAATTTGATCAAAGGTGAGCGAAGTGTTCTCCACCAGCCACACAGCGGTTGCCTTGGGCATCAGCGGGGCATTGCTCATAATCCATCTCCTCTATGGCGGCGGCCTGTCACCAAACCTGCGCCTTTTGCTGGCGAGGGCGCCTGCCCTGCCGAGGCTGAGCCTCAAAGTCATCATCATGACGGGAATAAGTAGAGTATAAGCGTTTGGACCCAAAAAGGCAACCAAACTCATCTCCCCACCGCTAATCCCCTAATTTTAGGACGATTTTCCCGATATGGGCGCTCGACTCCATGCGCTCATGCGCCTTGGCAGCATCGCCAAAGGCATAGACATGATCAATGACCGGACGGCAGCGCCCAGCTTCAAGCACAGGCCACACCTTAGCGCGCAAAGCCGCCGCAATGGCGGCTTTATCCTCAACCGAACGAGGGCGCAGCGTTGAGCCAGTATGCGTAAGACGCTTCATCATCAATAAGCGCAGATCAGCCTTTGCCCCTTGGATGAATGAGATTTGAACTATGCGCCCTTCAACCGCAGCGGCTTGATAATTACGCTCGATATAAGGACCACCCACCATATCAAGAATAAGATTCACGCCGCGCCCACCCGTGACATGCTCAATCACTTCAACAAAATCATGTTGCGTGTAATCAATCGCCACATCTGCTCCCAATGCCCGACAGGCCTCACATTTTGCTTCTGAGCCTGCGGTCGTAAACACCTCTGCCCCAAAAGCTTTGGCGAGCATAATCGCCGTTGTGCCAATACCCGATGAGCCCCCATGCACTAAAAACCGCTCACCTGCACAAAGCCGCCCACGATCAAAAACATTGGTCCAAACAGTAAAAAACGTCTCAGGCAATGCAGCCGCTTCAACAAAGCTAAACCCTTTTGGTATAGGCAAAGCATGGGTTTCATGCACCGCGCAATAACGCGCATAGCCCCCACCATGCGCTAATGCGCAGACCTCATCACCAAGCCCCAACGAACTCACGCCTTCGCCAACCGCCACAACACGTCCGGACACTTCAAGTCCAGGTAAATCGGAAGCCCCCGCAGGAGGCGGATAAATGCCTTGACGTTGCATCACATCTGGCCGGTTCACACCTGCCGCCGCCACTTCAATCAAAATCATGCCCCGCTCAAGATGCGGCACAGGGCGCTTTTGCACCTCGAGCACCTCTGGCCCGCCCGCTTTTGAAATCGCCATGACCATCATTGTTTCGGGTAAAACTGATGTGGAAGATACAGACATGAGACCACTCCATAAGGCCAACATTTCAATGCTGACATTCACAATTTAATCGGTGTACACTTCTTTGACCAGAGGCGTGAGGTACCCGATATGAGCATGAGTGATGACATTGATCCCTTTGCGCCCACATCCAAAGCCCCCACACATGAGATTGGCCAAAATCTCGACAGCCTGTCCTTGCATGAATTAGATGAGCGCATCATCTTGCTGCAGCACGAAATAGAACGCCTGACACAAGCCCGTCATGCCAAACACGCCTCTCATCACGCAGCTCATGCCATTTTTTCATCACCACATTCATAAGCTGAGCGGCATTTTAGCTACGCATTAACCTTTCCCGATTATAAATGAGCTTGTCCAGTTTTGGACCTTTCGAGTGGGTCTTAGGTCCACTCCGTTTGACGCCTCAGAAACCGACTTAAAGCCGCTCTCAGGGCGGCTTTTTTTTGCGCGCGTTATTAACCTTAATAAACACTAAAGACCTCACAGCTCTCCCCGTCAGAGCATTTTAAAGCTATGGTGAGACAACAAAGACCAACTACGACGAGCGTTATTTAAATAGTTCTGAGGTAATTTTTATGGCCCGCTTTTCATCAAATGATCATCACATCAAAGATGCCCCTATTTCCTTGGGCGAGCGCATGGCATCATCCAATGCGTTTAAAATCTTATTTCGTGACGGCATGAGCCTTGTTGAATCGGCTGCCGCTTATCTTGATGGACCAGGTCGTGCCGCCTCTAAACTTTTACCGCGTCGCGATGCCTTGGCCTATGCCTCCGAAAGCATGCGCTTGACAACACGCCTCATGCAATTGGCATCTTGGTTGTTACTGCAACGTGCCGTCAATGAAGGTGAAATGACGCGTGCACAAGCCGCAGCTGAAAAGCACAAAGTCAAATTATCGCGTCAAGAACTCGCCTCTGATCCCGACGTCTTTGACCGCCTTCCAAAAGAGCTGCAAGATCTATGTCAGAGCTCCCTGCGCTTACAAGCACGTATTGTTCATCTCGATCAATTGCTCTATGCGCCAAAAACAAACACCGCTCCCATTGCGCAACCGACAACCGCGGTTGATGAGCAGCTCAACCTCCTGCGCAATGCGTTTGAAGCACCCCAGCATTAAGCTCAAATGCCCATAAAAAAACCCCGCTCTTGAGCGGGGTTTTTGTTGAGCGTTAGCAAAATTTATTTGCGAGCGCCAATCGAGCCAAAGCGTGATGTGAACTTTGACAAACGACCGCCGCGGTCGAGCAAATGCTGCGAGCCACCCGTCCATGCTGGATGAGTCTTGGGGTCAATGTCGAGGTTCAATGTCTCGTCTTTGCTGCCATAAGTCGAACGGGTCATAAATTCTGTCCCATCGGTCATGACAACCTTAATCATGTGATAATCTGGATGAGTATCAGCCTTCATCGTCGGATCCTCTAAGCTTAGGTGCGCGCAATCATACCGACGCGGCTTGCCATGCTTCCCACTCGGGAGTTGCCTCCCTATAACGTAGCTCGGCTCGGGAGACAAGATGGCAGTCCTCTTGTTAAAGCGATAAGGTAAGTTTATGCGAGTCCCATAAAGCCAAGCTTATGTATTTCAGGAACCTATTCATCTATGCAGAGCCCCGAAAAGTCCCCCACAGCCCAGACGAGCGCCCCAGCCCCAAGCCCTGATCAAGCCAAGCGCAAAGGCTCCCTTGCCGCCCTGCGCCCGCTCCTGCCCTATGTAGGGCGGCACAAATTATGGATTAGCGCAGCGCTTCTCGCCCTCACCATCGCCTCCGCAGCGACATTAGTTGTGCCTATGGCGGTGCGCGGCATGATCGACCATGGATTTTCCACAGCAGGGGCGGAACTCATCAATTCATATTTTGTCGCCATGATTGGCGTGGTCCTTATTTTGGCTCTCTCCTCTGGCACACGTTATTTTCTTGTGATGACATTAGGTGAGCGCGTTGTGGCTGAATTGCGCGCAGATGTTTTTGCTCATCTCATCAATCTCGACATTGCCTTTTATGATACCGCTAAAACCGGCGAATTAATGTCACGCTTAACGGCTGACACGACACAAATGAAGTCAGCCTTTGGCGCTTCCGCTTCCATCGCGCTGCGTAATTTATTCATGTTTATCGGTGCAATTGGCATGATGATTTACACCAGCCCCAAATTATCAGGACTTGTGCTGATTGCGATCCCCATCATTGTCTTACCACTAATGACATCAGGCAGATCCGTGCGCGCACGCTCACGCGCAGCGCAAGATACATTGGCTGATGCAAGTGCATTTGCGACTGAGAATCTAGGCGCTATGCGGATTATGCAAGCCTTTAACGCGCAATATCTGACCCTCACACGCTTTTCAGATGCGGTCGAGAATGCCTATCGCGCTGCGCGCGATGCGACACGGGCGCGGGCACTGCTCACGACCATCGCGATCTTCTTAGCTTTTGCCAGCGTGGTTGGCATTTTATGGCTTGGTGCGCATGACGTACTCGCGGGCTATATAACGGGCGGGCTGCTCTCGCAATTCGTTTTATTTGCGGTTTTGGGCGCAAGCGCTCTAGGCCAGCTATCAGAAGTCTGGAGCGAATTATCTGCCGCCGCAGGTGCTGCAGGACGCATTGCAGAACTCTTGGCCATCAAACCCAGCATTACCGCACCAGCCACGCCCATCGCGCTGCCCTCACCTCCCAAAGGTGAAATTGCCTTTGACCATGTGCATTTTGCTTATCCCACTCGCCCTGACGATCATATTATCAATGATCTCTCCTTCACCATTCGCGCGGGCGAACGCGTCGCCATTGTGGGCCCCTCGGGCGCAGGTAAATCAACTCTCTTTCAATTGCTCATGCGGTTTTATGATCCACTGCGCGGCACTATACGCATTGATGGAATTGATATAAAAGATGCTTCGCCTGATGCTGTCCGCAACCGCTTAGCGCTTGTGCCACAAGATGCCGTTATGTTTGGCGTTAGTGTTACCGACAATATCCGCTATGGTCACCCCGAAGCCAATCTATCCAAAGTCCATCATGCCGCCCATCTTGCTATTGCGCATGAGTTCATCAGCGAATTACCGCAGGACTATGACACACTCTTAGGCGAGAGAGGCGTGACTCTCTCAGGCGGTCAACGTCAGCGCCTTGCAATTGCCCGCGCCATTATTAAAGATGCGCCCATTCTTTTACTTGATGAAGCCACCTCTGCGCTGGATGCGGAAAATGAGGCTTTGGTGCAAAAAGCACTCGACAACATCATGCAAGGGCGCACCACTTTGATCATTGCCCATCGTCTCGCCACTGTTTTAAATGCAGACCGCATCTTAGTGATGGATCAGGGCCGCATCGTTGAAGAAGGCACACACGCAAGCCTTGCGGCTCAAAATGGGCTTTATGCACGCCTTGCACGTCTGCAATTTGAAACAGGCGCTTTAGCACTTCAAAGCTGAATTATCACGCATGGAGAAGGTCGCGAGCCCCGAGCGTTCATTGCGCCCTTCTGCTATAATCACAAAGCCGGCGCGTTGATAAAAACGGCAGGCGCGATGATTATCTTGATTGACATCAACCATCAGAGGATTGCTAACGCGCGCGCGCACTTCATTTAGTAATTGCTCTCCAGCTCCCGAGCCAAAATAAGCGGGAGCCAAAACCAACTGATCCATATAAGAGCGCTCATCATCATAAAGCGCAAAGCCTATAAGCTTTTGCCCATCAAAAACGCATAGCAAATGCCCATGATGGGCACATACATCAGCCACATGAGCCCGAAACCAGTCACGGCGCGCAGAAAAATCAATCGTGGGAAATGTGACCTGCCATGCCTCTTGCCACAGATCAATCATGCCCTCATCTAATGGCCCCATGTGAAGGTGAACCAAAAAATGATGACCAAAACCCTCGCTCATCGTTCCGTCAACTTTAATTCGATGCGCCGATTGCGCCGCCATGCCTCTTCATTATCGCCCTCATCAAGGGGCTGAAATTCACCAAAGCCTGCGGCAACAAGATGCTGTGGTGAAATGCCGCGCGCGATCAAAAATTGCACGACAGCAATTGCGCGCGCTGATGATAATTCCCAATTTGACTTAAACTGACTGCTTTGAATGGGCCTTTTATCGGTATGACCATCAATCCTAAGAACCCACGCAATTTCAGAAGGTATGGTTCGTTCGAGATCAGCGATAGCCGAGGCCACGCGCGCCAATTGTGCTTGCCCCTGCGCATTCAGAACCGCCTGACCCGTATCAAACAACACTTCTGACTCAAATACAAAACGATCCCCGACAACCCTAACATCAGGCCGATTCCCAAGAATAGTGCGCAGACGCCCAAAAAAATCAGAGCGATAGCGTGTTAATTCCTGCACTTTCTGCGCAAGCGCCACATTAAGCCTCTGGCCCAAATCTGCAATGCGGGTTTGACTATCCCGATCACGCGCTTCAGACGCCGATAATGCCTCCTCTAGAGCCGCCAATTGCCGCCGCAACGCATTGATCTGTTGATTCAAGATGTCAATTTGCGAAATGGCCGTATCAGGCACTTGCCCAATTGACGAATGCCCAGATGCACCATCAACAAGGCTTTGCAGACGTGCTTTCTCGCGCTGTGTTGTCTCAAGTGTGGCGCTTAAACTCGCCATATTCGCTTGCACATCGGCATTGGATGACCGCTCAAGCGCCAAGAGATTTGTGAGTTCAGCAATTTGTTTATTGAGTTTGGTCAGCGCATCATCTTTGCCACTCACTTCACGCGATAAAAAGAATTGCGCCAACATAAAAACAGACAGCAAAAAAATCATCACCAAGAGCATGGTGGACAGCGCATCCACAAAGCCAGGCCAATAATCAAACCCTCTATGCGAACGCCGTGCGCGCGATAAAGCCATGAGCTACCCCTGTGCTTGATCCAGCGCTTTGCCCAAACGATCGAGCACCGCTTTAATGTCAGCATTTTGTTGGGCTTGGGCTTGGGCCCATGTGCGGATCATCTGCTGCTCTTGGCGCATATTATGGATGAGCTGCTGCACAGCATGAGCCAATGCCGCCATAGATGCGGGCACATCTCCACTTACTGCCGCCCCCGCCAAAGGCGCATCAACCGCACGCGACGATAAGCGATCCTCTAACTCAGTGAAGAAACGATTTTGCGCTTGACCGGCTTGCAAATCCAAAAAACCGAGAATGAGCGAACCTGACAATCCAAACAAAGATGAGGTGAAGGAAATTGACATACCAGCAATGGGAGCGGCCAATCCATTTTTTAAGTCATCAAACATCACCGCGGCATCAGCGCCTGTTTGCATTGATTTAAGCACACCACCAATTGAACCCACTGTTTCGAGCAAACCCCAAAACGTGCCGAGCAAGCCCAAAAACACCAAAAGACCCGTCAGATAACGCGCAAGCTCACGTGACTCATCAAGCCGTGTCGCAATACCATCTAACATAACGCGCAAGGTGACAGCCGAAACGCTATAGCCAGCCGCATCATCCCCAATCAATCGCGCCATAGGTGCCAATAACACCGGCGCACTGCGCCCGCGCAACATGGGGTCGCGCAAACCATTCACAAAATCGACTTCACCAAATAAGCGCACGACCTGCCGCAGCGCCATGATGATACCAATCACCAATACGCCGATAATCAAACTATTAAGACCGGGGTTCGCCATAAAGGCCACCCAGATCTGTCGGTATAAAATTAAGACAACAAAAGCCACCAGAATGAGAAATACACTCATTCTGATGAGAAACAGACGGGGAGAAGATAATTGTTGATCGTCATGCCCTGACATATGTCGCGCCCCTCAGCACATCTGCAAATCAGATGATGAGGGTAATCGCTAATGCCACGCGCTGCAATGTGCGGGAGATCAGGCTTTCTTCAAAAGCGCCAAGAGCTGACGTTGGATCGCCTCATTGCCACAGCACAAGCTACCCGTTCCCATCATATCATCGCCGCCGGCCATATCGCTGATATAGCCACCGGCCTCACGCAAGAGAACAATGCCCGCTGCAATATCCCATGGCTGCAATTGACGCTCCCAATAGCCGTCAAGCCGGCCCGCTGCCACCATCGCCAAGTCAAGTGCAGCAGCACCCATGCGCCGAACATTGCCCACATGGGCCATGACAGCTGCCAATTCAGCTTTGAATTGAGGGTGATGCTCAGCTTTACCGAGATGGGGCACGCCACAGCCGATGAGCGTTTCGGACAAGGAGCTGCGTGCAGCAACGCGCAAACGGCGGTTATTTTGATATGCACCCTGCCCTTTTTCAGCAACAAACATATCATCAGTTGCGGGATTATAGACAACCCCTGCCACTAACTGCCCCTCGCGCTCCAAGGCAAGGCTGATCGCAAAAACGGGTAAGCCGTGCAGAAAATTAGTGGTGCCATCAAGCGGATCAATAATCCAGCGGTGGCTCTTGTCAGTGCCCTCGACAGCCCCGCCCTCTTCCATCAGAAAGCCATAACCGGGGCGGGCGCGGGTTAATTCTTCAAATAAAATACGCTCGGCCTTACGATCAGCAGCGGAGACAAAATCACCCGGTCCTTTCATGGAGACCTGAAGATTTTCAACTTCACCAAAATCGCGTTTGAGACCTCGACCAGCCTTCAACACAGCCGCGGTCATCACATTCATCAAAGCAGAGCGGATCATAGCAAAACCATCTATAAGAAGCAGCGGTTCATGTGCCCGTCCAAAGCCTCCCCGTCAACCTTTACCATGCTGTTTCTGCCGCTTTCTGTCCAGCAAAGCCCAAATGACCTTGCCAGCGACCCCTTTTTCGCCCCAATTGAGACGTTAAACAAAGTGATTCAAGCCCCCTAGGACAGCATGGCAAGCCAAACCCGCCCCGCCCCCCAGCTCTATCTCATCACCCCACAGCTCAAGGACGAGACATGGGCGCAGGAACTCGCCCCCGTTTTGAGCGCTGCACCTTTTGCCTGCATGCTCGCCCAAAGCGCAGGGCTTGATGATACCAGCGCCAAAAAAATCCTACGCGCCTTAAGCCCTCTCGCCGCAGAGCATAATACCGCATTGCTCACCTCATCTGCGCCGCTTATTGCCGTACGCAGCGATGTCGATGGCTGCCATCTCTTATTCAAGAGCGAAGAGAGCGACACACAATTACGCGATGCACTCACCACGCTCAAACCTCAGCGTATCGTTGGTGTGGGTGGATTGAAAACCAAACATGATGCTATGGCGGCAGGCGAACATGACATTGACTACGTCATGTTTGGTGAGCCCTCGCATGATGGTTATGTCGGCCCATTTGATCAAAGGCTTGAGCGCGTAAAATGGTGGGCAGATATTTTCAATGTGCCTTGTGTTGCTTATGCCCATGAGCTCAGCGAAATTGCTGATCTGTGCAATGCCGGTGCTGATTTTATTGCTCTGGGCGCATGCCTGTGGTCTTCTTCCAAAAGCCCAGACCATGCTGCGCGCGACGCGCTCGATATCATCAATGCAACGATATCATCATGACCCCTTGGCGCTTATCCCTTTATTATGCCCTCTGCCTGAGTGCGCTGATCTCAGCAGCCTCACCAGCATGGGCGCAAAATACAGGACAAAAAATAGCGCCTTTCTCAGCTCCCGTTACACTGCCCAATATCGACACATCCTATCTGCCAGCAGGCGTGCAAGCTGATTATGCCTATGGCGCCTTTCAGCGCGGGCAATATGTCACAGCCCTGAATGAAGCTATGCGTCGTCTGCACGTCAATGAACATGATGCCGCTGCCATGACACTCGTTGGTGAGCTCTATAAGGATGGATTGGGCGTGCGGCGTAATTTTACCGAGGCCGCACATTGGTACAAATTAGGCGCTGATAATGGTGACCGCCAAGCGCAGTTCATCATCGGCATGAATTATCTGACAGGCGAAGGTGTTGAGCGTGACCCACGCCAAGCCCTGATCTATCTGACCAAAGCGGCTGAACAGGGCCATGGCGGTGCGTTATATAATCTTGGCCTCATCGCGCTTGAGGGACCAAAAGCTGACCCTCAAAAGGCGGTTGATTTATTTCAACGCGGTGCTGATGCAGGCGATCTCGATGCCCTCTATGCTCTTGCCCTTGCCTATCATGAAGGCCGCGGCGTAGAGCAAGATCCCATTAAAAGCACGCAACTTTTACGTCGCGGCGCTTTGCAACATCACATTAGCTGCGAGGTTGATTATGCTATCGCGCTTTATAATGGTGATGGCGTGGCAGCCAATCCAACTGAAGCTGCTCATTTCTTTTTAAATGCTGCCGCAAAAAACAATCCCATCGCCGCAAACCGCCTTGCACGCCTTTACGCCAGCGGACAAGGCGTACCCAAAAATATGATTGAGGCCATGAAATGGCATGTGCTCGCCCGCGCTGCAGGCGTGAATGACGAATGGCTCGACACGCAATTTGATGTCATGTCCGCCAAAGACAAAGATAAAGTTGAGGACGCCGTTCATAAATTTATAGGCAATTAAAAAACCCCGACAGGTCCTACCCATCGGGGCTCTTAAGCGATCTGACACACGCCAGATTTATTTTGGATCAAGCTCACCTGAGGCATAGCGCTTAGCCATGGCGGCCAATGAAATCGGCTTAATTTTACCAGCCTGACCAGCTGTATTAAACGCTTCCAAACGCGAAATACACAATTTGGTCATCGCCTCCATAGCAGGCTTGAGATATTTGCGTGGATCAAACTCGCCGGGATTTTCAGCCAAGACCTTACGGATCTGGCCCGTAATTGCCATACGATTATCGGTATCAATATTGATTTTACGGACGCCATTTTTAATTCCACGTTGAATCTCTTCAACTGGCACACCCCATGTCTGAGGCATTTTACCACCGAATTTATTGATGATGTCTTGCAAATCCTGCGGCACAGATGACGAGCCATGCATGACCAAATGTAGATTTGGCATTTTGCGATGAATATCTTCAATCACATTCATGGCCAAAATCTGCCCATCGGGCTTGCGTGAAAATTTATACGCGCCATGTGATGTGCCCATCGCAATGGCCAATGCATCCACTTTGGTTTCGCGCACAAATTTGAGTGCTTCATCAGGATTAGTCAGCAATTGATCATGCGACAATTTCCCTTCCGCGCCATGGCCATCTTCCTTGTCGCCCATGCCTGTTTCAAGCGAACCGAGCACACCCAACTCACCTTCCACTGACACGCCAGCCCAATGTGAGAAATGCACCACAGCCTTCGTCACGCGCACATTATAGTCCCAATCAGCGGGGGTCGCACCATCGGCCTTGAGCGAGCCATCCATCATCACTGATGTGAAATTAGATTGAATAGCCGTCATACATGTTGCTTCATTATTACCATGATCAAGATGCACGCAAACGGGAATATGCGGGTACATTTCCACAACCGCATCCATCATTTTGGTAAGCATGATATCATTGGCATAAGAGCGTGCGCCGCGTGAGGCCTGAATAATAACAGGCGCATCAACCTTTTCTGCAGCAGCCATAATCGCCAACGCCTGCTCCATATTGTTAATATTAAATGCAGGCACGCCATAATCATGTTCAGCGGCATGATCGAGCAATTGACGAAGTGTAATACGAGCCATGTTTCTCTCCAAACCAATGAAAGCCGCCAATCGGCCAGTTTATTGTCTAACTGCGTAAAGTCTCAACACCCGGAAGCGCCTTGCCTTCTAGCCATTCAAGAAAAGCACCGCCTGCTGTTGAAATATAAGTAAAATCATCCGCCACACCCGCATGGTTGAGCGCAGATACTGTGTCACCACCGCCCGCAAGTGTCATCAAGGCTTTAGCGCGTGTCAATGCCGCAGCCGCTTGGGCGACCGCATTGGTGCCGGCGTCAAAGGGCTGTAATTCAAAAGCGCCAAAGGGACCATTCCACACAAGTGTAGCACATCCCTCAAGCGCTGTGCGCACCGCCGCAACTGAGGCGGGGCCAATATCAAGCATCATCTCATCAGCGCCAATCGCATCAACACTCACGCAGCGATGAGCCGCTTGGGCCTTAAATTCTTTTGCGACAACCGCATCAACTGGCAAGATAATCGTGCATTGTGCGGCTTGCGCGCCAGCCATAATGGAGCGCGCCGTATCAAGCAAATCACGCTCGCATAAGGACGTCCCGATATTTTTGCCTTGCGCAGCCAAAAACGTATTGGCCATACCACCGCCAATGATCAAGACATCAACTTTTTTAATCAGATTGCCCAAAAGCTCAAGCTTGGTGGACACTTTCGCCCCACCCACAACTGCTGCCAAAGGCCGTTTGGGCGCTTCAAGCGCAGCGCTAATCGCTTCAATTTCCGCTTGCATAGTGCGGCCAGCAAAAGCCGGCATTTTATGCGCTAGACCCTCGGTTGAGGCATGGGCACGATGAGCGGCTGAGAAGGCATCATTAACATAAAGATCGCCATTGCGAGCCAAAGCCTCAACAAAGGCCGGATCATTCTTCTCTTCACCCTTATGAAAACGAGTATTTTCAAGAAGCAAAATTGAGCCCGCCGCCATTGTTGAAATGACGGCCTCAACGGCATCGCCGATGCAATCACCAACAAAACCAACCGACCGACCCAAATGCTGCGCTAATACTTTGGCAAGAGGCGCCAAAGAATTCTCTTGATCAGGCCCATTTTTAGGGCGTCCGAAATGAGAGAGCAAAATGACTTTGCCACCCTTATCGGCGATCTCACGAATGGTCGGTAAAATACGATCAATGCGTGTTGCATCTGTCACAACACCATGATCCATCGGCACATTGAGGTCAACGCGCACAAGAACACGTTTGCCTGCAACATCAACATTATCAAGAGTACGAAACGAAGACATAAGCTATCCAACATAAAAGGGCGCCCTTACGAGCGCCCTTCAACTAAGTTAAATGAGTTTTCCCATCGCCACGGCCGTGTCGGACATGCGGTTTGAGAAGCCCCATTCATTGTCATACCAGGAGAGAATGCGCACAAATGTGCCATCAATCACTTTGGTCTGATCCATGTGGAAGACAGAAGAATGGGAGTCATGATTAAAATCAATCGAGACATTTGCGGTTGTGGTGTACCCCAAAATGCCCTTCAGCGGACCATCTGCGGCAGCCTTAATCGCCGCATTGATTTCATCTTTGCTTGTGGCGCGCTTGGCCACAAATTTGAGATCAACGACAGAGACATTCGGTGTTGGCACGCGGATAGCTGAACCATCAAGCTTACCATTGAGCTCTGGCAGAACAAGACCAACGGCCTTAGCTGCACCTGTGGAGGTTGGGATCATCGACAAGGCAGCAGCGCGCGCGCGATAAAGATCCTTATGCATTGTATCAAGCGTTGGCTGATCACCCGTGTATGAATGGATTGTGGTCATAAACCCATGATCAATGCCAATCACATCATTAAGCACTTTTGCAACAGGTGAGAGGCAATTTGTGGTGCATGATGCGTTTGAGACGACGACATGATCCTTTGTAAGTTTTGCGTGGTTCACACCATACACAACTGTCAAATCAGCATCATCGCAAGGGGCTGATACCAAAACGCGCTTTGCACCTGCGCTCAAATGCGCAGAAGCCGTGGTTTTGGAGGTAAACAAGCCCGTGCATTCCAGCGCAATATCAACCCCCAAATCCCTATGAGGCAATTCAGCGGGATTGCGAATAGCCGTCACTTTAATAGGCCCGAAGCCCACATCAATCGTATCGCCGGCCACCTTCACATCATGGGGGAAACGACCATGAACTGAGTCAAAACGCAGCAAATGTGCGTTGGTCTCAACCGGCCCCAAATCATTAATAGCAACAACCTGAATGTCCTTACGGCCCGATTCAACAATTGCGCGCAGCACATTACGTCCAATACGTCCAAAACCATTAATGGCGACTTTGACCATGATCTCCTCCATCCAAAATTATGCAGATCACTTGATCCGCGCCAACGCTGCAGTGACCACTGCCTGCGCTGTAATACCAAAATGTTCGTAAAGTTTTTTATAAGGCCCGCTTTCACCAAAGCTGTTCATACCGATAAAGATCCCATCAGATCCTATCACCTCGTCCCAGCCCATGCGCACACCTGCTTCAATGGCAATACGGACTGGCGCTTTCCCGATCACACGGGCGCGGTCAGCCTCACTTTGTGCCATAAACAAATCAAGGCAGGGAACGGACACAACGCGCGCCGCAATGCCCTTTTCAGCAAGCATTTTTTGCGCCTCAAGCGCGATAGACACTTCCGAGCCGCTCGCAAAAAGCGAAACCTTGGCATCCCCTTGCGCTGGCGCGAGCTCATAAGCGCCATGGGCGGTCAAATTATCGTTTGTATGCGTTAGACGCACACATGGCAGATTTTGACGCGTGAGCGCCAGAATAGATGGCGTTGAGCGCGACTCAAGTGCGATCTGCCATGCTTCAGCCGTCTCAATTTCATCCGCAGGGCGGAACACATTCAGATTCGGAATTGCGCGCAGTGACGCCAAATGCTCGACGGGTTGATGAGTGGGGCCATCCTCGCCAAGACCAATGGAGTCATGTGTGAAGACCTGAATAGTCCGCACTTTCATCAATGCTGCCAAACGCAAAGCGGGCCGGCAATAATCCGCGAAAACAAGGAAGGTCGCCCCTGATGGAATATAGCCACCATGCAAGGCCATGCCATTGATAGCCGCAGCCATGCCATGTTCGCGAATGCCCCAATGGACAAAGCGGCCATGATAATGCGCAGGCGCTATAGCAGGTGTCGCCTCCACTTTTGTATTGTTTGAACCGGTCAAATCAGCAGAACCCGTCACAAGTTCAGGCACCAGAGGCGCGATAGCCTTAAGCACGGACTCAGACGCCTTACGCGTTGCCACTTCATGACGTGCGTCGGAGGCTTTTGCTTTAAAGGCCTGCACAGAGGCGTGAAGCGCTGCGGGCAGATCACCCTTCATGCGGCGTAAAAACTCATCCCGTAAAGCAGACTCAAGACCGCTGAGCTGAGCCTCCCATGCCATACGCTGCGCACGACCACGCGATCCCGCATCGCGCCATGCAGCCAAAATATCATCCGGAATAACAAAGGCTGGATGATCCCATTTCAAATTCGCGCGTGTGCCGCGAATTTCATCTGCACCTAAGGGCTCACCATGTGATTTTGCTGTCCCAGCGCGTGTGGGCGCGCCATAACCAATTGTTGTTTTGCAAGCAATATAGGTCGGACGATCTGATTTTTGTGCTGCACGGACAGCCTGTTCAAGCGCAACGGCATCATGCCCATCAACACTTAATGTGGCCCAACCCGCGGCCTCAAACCGCTTCATCTGATCTGTTGTGCACGCAACCGACAAAGGCCCGTCAATGGAAATACCATTGTCATCATGCAACACGATCAAACGATTGAGCTTGAGATGGCCAGCAATGGATATAGCTTCGTGAGAAATACCTTCCATCAAATCGCCATCGGAGGCCAACACATAAGTGCGATGATCAACCACATCACCAAATTCAGCATTCATCATGCGCTCAGCCAAAGCAAAACCAACAGCGGTGGAAATCCCCTGCCCGAGCGGGCCGGTGGTCATTTCAACACCGGGGGTGTGACCATATTCAGGGTGTCCTGGGGTCAGAGAGCCGAGTTGTCGGAAGTTTTGAATCTCTTCAAGCGTCATATGCTTTTCACCCGTGAGATAGAGCAAAGCATAGAGCAACATGGAGCCATGACCGGCTGAGAGAATGAAGCGATCACGATCAGCCCATTGCGGGGCGGCCATGTCATATTTCAAGATTTTGGTGAAAAGAACAGTGGCAATATCTGCCGCACCCAAGGGCAGTCCGGGATGTCCCGACTTGGCTTTTTCAACCGCGTCCATAGCAAGGGCCCGAATGGCATTGGCCATGGATTGGTGAGAAACAGTCATGATGAGCGTCCAGTCAAAAACTTAAAGGCCTCTCTTGGCATGACAGGCTCACCCTTGGTCGTGCAGAAAGGCGCTCAGGGGTTGATAGCAGCTCACTTGCCCCTGTCAACGCAAGCAAGCCCCGTGGTCCCCAGCAATCGACATGAAATCGACATTATATTGGGGAGATAGAGCTTAAGACGTTGACCTTCCTGCGCTCCTTGGCCCTAATGGGCGCTGCTGTTACCCTTTTTGAGTTTGAGCATGAGTCTGCCACCCGCAGTTGACGCGGCGCTCAAGCGCCTCTCCGCCGCACTCGATCAATTGGACGCCGCGACCGAGCGCCGCGCGCGCAATGATCTCGCGCGCTCAGATCTCGAGGAAGAACTGGCAGTTATGCAAGATGACCGCACGCGACTTGCGGTTGAGCTTGACGGCGCGCTCGCCCAAACCCGCGCCATGGCCCAAGCCCATGAGACAGTGGCACGACGCCTCGCCCATGCCAAAAATAATTTGCGCGCGATTCTCCCTCCATCCCCTGAGGAGGGCCGCTAATGGCGCAAGTCTCCGTCACCATTGCCGGACGCCTCTACCGCATGGCCTGCGAAGAAGGACAAGAAGCCCAGCTGGAGGCTTTGGGCGTCGATGTTGACCGCCGTATCGCTCAAATGCGCTCAACTTTTGGTGAAATTGGTGACCAGCGCTTAACTGTCATGGCCGCGATTGCCTTGATGGATGAACTGAATGAGGCCAAGCGCGCGCTCGCAAAAATGGATGGCGAAATGCAGGTTTTGCGCGACAAATCCTCTAATGCCAAGATTGAAGCACAGATTTGGACCACAAGCGTTGTTGAGAGCATTGATACGCTCACCCACCGCGTGGAAGCGATGGCCAAACATTTCAACAGCACAGCAAAATAACCACCCACTATAGCCAAGAGCTCCGCCATGCCTTAGATTAAGAGGGCGGAGCTGCGGGGTGCGTGTTGGATCTGTATTCCCGGGGCCTTATCGATCTCAACGGGAGCTGTCCCTGATCTCGTCCGTGGACTTGATCACATGGCGCCCACCTACTTTGTAGGTTCCCGGGATCGATGTCCCACGGCCATCGTGGCCCCGCACCCTCATATCAATAAAAATCACGCCCCTGCTTATGACACATTCACCCTCCCCCGCTGACGCTCATTCTGCCCTGACAACCAAAGTGCAGGCGCGTGCCCATGGCCTTGCTGCACGCAAAGCCATTACGCCAGAGCAACGCGCCGCTATGGCCGACCATTGCGCGCTTGAAGGTGTCAAGATTGCACGCAAAGCTTTGGCGCGGACCATCGCGCTTTATATGCCCATAACAACAGAAGTTGATTGCCGCTTATTGCTTCAAGCCCTGCATTATCACGAATTTAAAATTGCACTGCCCTGCGTGGTTGCGCCTCAGCGCCCGCTCATTTTTCGCTCATGGACACCACGCGATGCGCTTGTGGCGGGCGCCTATGATATACCCGAGCCTTCACAGCGCCAACCCGAAGTGATCCCCGATCTCATCTTTATGCCAGTTGTTGCCTTTGATCGAATGGGCTATCGCATCGGCTATGGGGCGGGCTTTTATGATCGAACTCTCAAAGCGCTTGAAACCATCAAACCGCCGCTCACCATTGGTCTTGCCTATAGCAGCCAAGAAGTCAGCGACACATTCGCGCAAGATCATGACATCCGTCTTGATCTCATACTCACCGAACACGAAACCATTTCCTGCACTGGTTTTTAACAGGATATATCATGCGCATTTTATTCATTGGCGATATTGTTGGGCGAGCGGGCCGCGATGCGTTTTGCACACACATTCCACGCTTGCGCGATAAATGGGCGCTCGATTTTATTGCCGTAAATGTTGAAAATGCCGCGGGTGGATTTGGTATCACTGAAGCGATTGCTGATGACATTATTGCGGCTGGCGCGGATTGCATGACATTAGGCAATCATGCATGGGACCAGCGCGAAGCACTTGTCTTTATTGAACGTCAGACGCGTCTCATTCGACCCATAAACTACCCCACGGGGACCGCGGGACGCGGCGCAAATCTTTATGAAGCCCGCAATGGCAGGCGCGTTCTCGTCATGAACGCCATGGGCCGCATTTTCATGGATCCGCTCGATGATCCCTTTGCGGCTGTTGAACGTGAGATCACTCAATGCCCACTTGGTGTGGGATGTGATGCCAGCATCATTGATATTCATGCCGAAACCACATCGGAAAAATATGCCATGGGGCATTTTGTCGATGGTCGTGCCTCCCTTGTTGTTGGCACGCATACGCATATTCCCACAGCTGATCATCAGATTCTCGCCCATGGCACAGGCTTTATCTGCGATGCCGGCATGACCGGTGATTATGATTCTGTCATCGGCATGGATAAAGAAGAACCCGTGCGCCGCTTCACACGCCGTATAAGCTCTGGCCGTTTTGAGCCCGCCAATGGCGTTGCTACCTTATGCGGTGTTGCAATTGAAACAAATGATGCAACAGGTCTTGCGCAGAAAATTGCTCCCCTGCGCATTGGCGGACGCCTCGCGCAGGCAGAGCCAGATTTCTGGAATTAAAAAACCCCGCCTTAAGCGGGGTTTTAAGATCATTTTTTAGTATAAGGCCCAAGCTCTTTCAGTGCAGCCTGAACGAAGGATTGATCAACCACCTGATCCACACTGACATTGCCCTTCACATCGCCCACGTCCTTGAAGAAGGCGAGATCTTTGCGCAAACTGTCAACATTAAGAGCGCCATTGGGATCACAACCATGCATGAACATGGAACGGATCGTCTCTTCATTTTTGATAACCGAATATTTGGCAATGATTTTTACCAAATCTTCAGCCCCCGGCCCCTGCAAGCGACCACCCACCAAAGCATCATTGAAATCACGCACAGCGCGCAAATAGGCTTTCATAAAACGGCGCGCGACATCAGGACGCTTTTCTGCAAATTCACCGCTATATAAAATCGTAGCGGTTTGCGCATTAGGATAAAACGCATCATTGCCCATAAAGCGCACGGCAGCACCGAGCTTAATAAGATTGCTGACAGTTGGCTCGGTTGAAATAGCAGCGGCAATCGCACCATTTTGAAAAGCGGGGCCATGCTGAGGAAAGCCAAGATAGACTTTTTCAACATCATTATAGGTCAGCCCTACGCTTTTCATGGCCTCATTCAAGACGGACGCATCGCTTGATCCCGCGGCCGTAATAGCAATTTTTTCACCCTTGAGATCAGCAAGAGTTTTGACCTTACCGCTGTCGATCAAATCCTTGCGCACCATAAAGGCCTGAAACCCAGCATTGGGGATATTATGCGCTTTATCAGCAACAATTCTGATTTTGATGCCGCGTTCAACCGCATTGTAGAGCCCTGCGGAGGCAGCGCCGCCACCCACATCAAGCTGACCAGCGCCCAAAGGCGCAGTCATTTTAGCCCCTGAATCAAATTCAACAAAGCTCGCATCAATGCCTTCAGCTTTATAATAGCCTTTGTCTTGCGCTATGAAGAGAGCCGCATCACTTGAAGCATTCACAACAGCAATACTTACGGCATCTGCGGCATGTGCTGCGCCCATAACAAGCGCAGACATCACACCAAACCCCGCAGCAGCGATAGTCAATTTCAGATGTTTCATCACATCCTCCCTGCACTTATTTGTCAGTTTTTGAGAAGCCAGGGCCCATTTCCCAAGCCATGGGATAATAAGGGCGATCAACTTCACGGCACCAATTCTCCCACCCACGCTCAAGCGTAAAGCCTGCACGTCCGCGTGTGGCAATCTCAACTTCGCCTTCAGATAAATAAGTCACGTCATCGCCGCCCAATTGCAGGGCTTTGATGAGCATTTCAGCATTCAATTCCATATAGACGGAAGTGAACACCACTTCGCGCAAGGATTTGCCAACAACAACACTGCCATGACCGCGCATCAATGAAACTGTATGATGGGCCAAGGTTTTGGCGAGATCGCGTCCCATCTCAATGCTGGTGACAAGAAGATTTGTGGTGCCAAATTTATGCGCAATATCCCATGTCGGAATATCCGTGCCAATAGGGGCGCACATATGCATGATCGGGCGCATACGGCGTTTGTTTTGCACAGTGAAGGGCACGACATTGGGGCTATGATTATGGACAACAGCCATAATATCAGGACGCGCTTCCAAAATCGCACCATGAATGAAACGCTCTGAATAAGGCTTGCCGGGTTCAGGGCCGACAACTTTGCCATCCAGTGTGAATTCCATAATGTCTGCAATTTGGATGCAATTGGGCGCACGGGCGCGCGACATGAGAAAATGATTTGGATTATCGGGGTGACGGATAGACACGTGACCAAATGAATCGAGAACATGATGTTCAGCTAAAATACGATTAGCGGTGACAAGATCATCTTTGATCTGGCTGAGATCAGTCATAGGGCCTCCCATAGGCAATGTGATGGCGAAGCTTCAAGAGCCCGCGTTCACGTTTATCTAACGATATTACAGGGCTTTGTCTTGCAATTTTTGCACATAAGCAGCAGCCCCACGCCCCGCCACATATCCCGATGCCATCACCGCCTGAAGCAAATAGCCCCCCGTTGGCGCATCCCAATTAAGCATCTCACCCGCGATAAACAGGCCTGGCCACTTGCGCAGCATTAAATGCTCATCAACCTCATCAAAACACACACCACCGACAGAGGAAATTGCCCGCTCAAGTGGCCTAAACCCCTTGATTGACACAGGCACATGTTTGATCCGCTCAGCAAGGGCGTGAGCCTCATCAGGCACAGCACCAACCTCACGCAGCAAGGCAATGGCAGGCAAAGACAAATGCGCGCTCTTGCGCAAAAATGTGCTGAGCGATTGCTTGGCACGTGGGCGCTGCAAGCGCATCATTAAACTTGGCAAATCAACATCAGGGCAAAGATCAAAAATGAGATCGGCTGAGCAGTGCTCATCCCATTGCCGACGCGCCTCAGATGAAAGCGCATAGACGGCCCCACCTTCAAGCCCATAAGAGCTAATCATCACCTCGCCGCGCACGCTTTGCGCACCACAGCTCAGCGCAATGTTCTTGAGGGGATGACCCGCATATTTATCGCTGAAATAGGCGCTCCACGCGCAATCAACACCACAATTTGAGGCGCGCAATTCTTCGACCCTGATACCGCGTTCACGCAATAAAGGCACAAAGGAACCATCAGAACCCAACCGAGGCCACGCACCTCCACCCATCGCTAACACACAGACATCAGCTGCTATGAGGCTTTCACCCTCACTATGGCGAAAGACCAAGCGATCATCGCGCCAGCCGATAAACCGATGACGTGGAAAAAACTGCACATTGAGTTCACGCAAATGCGCCAGCCAAGCACGCAATAAAGGTGAAGCCTTAAAACTCCGAGGAAATAAACGCCCGCTTGAGCCAATAAAACATGGCTCGCCCAAATCCGCACAAAAGCGCTGCATGTCCTGCGGTGAGAAGTGCGCAAGCAGAGGAGCAATATGCGTCTGTTCATCACCATATCGCCTGAGAAAGGAAGGCATGGCCTCGCTATGACTGATGTTGAGCCCGCCACGCCCCGCCATGAGAAATTTGCGTCCAAAACTCGGCATATGATCATACAGGCTGACTTGAAGCCCCGCTTCTGCCAATTGGCCCGCCGCCATCAAACCTGCGGGGCCCCCACCAATAATCACAGCCTGCTTTTTAAGCCCCACACTCGCCTCACGCATCTTCTATTTAAAAAATAGCAAAAGAGTTTTTATAGATTTAGCCATAAACATGCTATGACGTCTTATGAACCAAAATGCAAAAAGACGATTTCAAGCGGGCTTGCGTGGCACAGCACCTCAAAAGCCAGAGCATGAGAGTGAGATCGAACCAAACCCTGCCCCCACCCCATCAGTGGCTCACATTGACATTGGGCCAGATGGGGGTCGCTTTGAGCTTGATGTCAGCCCTGACCAAGCCGGACAACGCCTTGATCGCTTTATGGCAGAGAGTGCCTCTCACCCCTCCTTATCGCGCTCTCGTCTCAAACATCTGATCGAGGCTGGCGCGCTCAGCATCAATGAACAGATCATCACCGATGCCGCCACTAAATTGCGCGCGGGCCAACATATTTGTCTGATGATTCCCGCTGCCGCACCCGCTGAACCCCAAGGCGAAGATATGCCTTTGGATATTGTGTTTGAGGATGAGCACCTCATCATCATCAATAAACCCGCAGGGCTTGTCGTGCATCCCGCTGCGGGGCATGAAAACGGCACTTTGGTCAATGCCCTCATCGCCCATTGCGGCGACAGCCTTTCAGGCATAGGTGGGATCAAGAGGCCTGGGATTGTGCATCGTCTGGACAAAGACACATCTGGCCTTTTGGTGGTCGCCAAAACTGACGCAACCCATCAAGGTCTCTGCGCGCTCTTTGCCGATCATGGCCGCACCATGGATTTAACGCGCAATTATATGGCGCTGGTTTGGGGCAAACCCGAACGGAGCCAAGGCACAATCAATGCACCCTTGGGTCGCCATCCCCATCACCGCGAAAAACAGGCTGTGTTATCCGAAGAAAAAGGGCGGGAAGCCATTACCCATTTTGCGATCACTAAAAGTTTTGGCTCACCGCCGCTGATCTCGCTTGTAAGCTGCGCTTTGGAGACAGGGCGCACTCATCAAATTCGCGTGCATATGTCCCATAGCGGCTGCCCCATTGTCGGGGACGAGCTCTATGGCTCGGGCTTTCGCACAAAAGCCAAGCTGTTACCTGAGACAGCTCAAATAGCTCTGACGCAGCTAGGCCGGCAAGCTCTGCACGCCCAAAGCCTTGGTTTCACTCACCCTATTACGGGGGAAGAGCTCTTGTTTGAAGCTGAGATACCCAAGGACATAGCGACATTAATTGCTACGCTTGAAGAATATTGTTAAGATAAGCGCAAGAAATGAGCGCTATAAACCCTATCCGCTTAAAATCTGACCCTGCCCTCTTTAAGCCATGGTTATGAGTGCTTATATCAAAACAGCGGTTGGCGCTCACGCAGCCGCTATGACCTGCCCCTAAGGGAGGCATAAAGGAGATTGAGTGATGGCCAGTGCAAGCCTACCGATTATATCTTCGGAAAGCGGTCTTTCACGTTATCTTGCGGAGATCAGACGTTTTCCAGTTTTGGAACCCGAACAAGAATTCATGCTTGCCAAACGCTGGCGCGAGCATGGTGATCGCACAGCCGCCCATCAACTCGTCACCTCACATCTGCGCCTCGTGGCAAAAATCGCTATGGGCTATCGTGGCTATGGCCTTCCCATTGGTGAAGTCATTTCGGAAGGCAATATCGGCCTGATGCAGGCCGTAAAACGCTTTGAGCCCGATAAAGGATTTCGCCTTGCCACTTATGCCATGTGGTGGATTAGAGCCTCTATTCAAGAATATATCTTACGCTCATGGTCGCTGGTGAAAATTGGCACAACCGCCAATCAGAAGAAATTATTTTTCAATTTGCGCAAAGCCAAGAGCACAATTTCAGCTCTTGAAGAAGGCGATTTGCGTCCTGAGCACGTCACTAAAATTGCGTCTCACCTCGGAGTGAGCGAGCAAGATGTGGTGGATATGAACCGCCGCATGAGCGGTGATGCCTCGCTCAACACACTCACCCATCAAGACGGGGAAAGTGAATGGCAAGACTGGCTCATTGATGAGAGCGCGAGCCAAGAACATCTTCTTGTTCAGGAAGAAGAGACCAGCAATCGCATGGGCGCGTTACGCGCCGCACTGAGTGTGCTCAATGAGCGCGAGCGCCGCATTTTTGAAGCACGCCGCTTGCAAGACGAGCCCGTGACCTTGGAAGATTTATCGACCGAATTTGGTATTTCTCGCGAGCGTGTAAGGCAGATTGAAGTGCGCGCTTTTGAGAAAGTGCAGCAAAAGGTGCGAGAATCGATTGCGCGGGTGGAAGCTCTGCCTCCGCAGATAACGCCTGCGGCTTTACCAGCCCCCTAATAGCGGGCGGGCTTATTTCAAAACGTCGCTTGCTTGCTCAAATACTTTTGCGCCCGCCGCGCCTTTTTCAAAGGCGATACGTGCGCGCAAATTATTGGTCATCATCATCAATACATCAAACTGACTGCGCGTGCGCAATGTATCAAGATTGGTGGAGACCGCGCGCTCATTTTGCGTAAGAGCATAAAGAATATAATTTGTCATCACAGGCGTGGGTATGCCCTGCAAATATTCAGGCGGGGCATTATCATCTTGCCGCATCGCGATCATATCCGTTTGCGCCACACCCACAAATGCGCTGTCCGCAGCAGGATCAAACTTTAATTGAATAATATGGGAGGCAGGCAAAGCCGGATCCATATTTTTGTAAATGACCAATGATACCCTGAGCTTCAATTCAGGAAAATCAATATCGCCACGTACATCAGGAATGATCTCTTGCGACGGGCCGCGATTAATTCCATCAAGGCGCCAGCTTACATTGCCCTCAAACCGCTTCGAGCCATTTTCTACGCCGGGCGCTTCAAGGATCAACACAGCCTTTTGATTTTGCTCGACAGGCGCAGTGTCAACAACAGCCTGCGTTTGCGATTGCGGCGCATTTTGTGGCGCAGCATCAGTGACACGCTCTGACAATTTGCCTGCTGCGGGTTGATCGCTATGCTCGGCATTCGCCGCAGCGCGTAATTTCGCCATATCCTCAGGACGATCGCGCAACATATAAGCCGCAATTGCCACAGCAAACACAATCACGCCGATAACAATGGCAAAAATAAATCCACGCTCACGCGCCACCGGCACATCAAAGGCAGGGACAGCCGCAGGGCGCAGCATTTCAGCATCTTCATCTAATTCAATGGCAGGCGCAGCTTCTGTTGTGATGTCATCAGGACGTGAGGCAACACCGCTTTCAACCGCTTCAGACTTTGACGAGGAAGGCAGCTGCTGGGAAGAAGCACCCAGAGGCGAGCGGCTCACATCTTTCAATTTAGCAATCAAGCCCGAGAGGTCTTCGGCCTGCTGGGCCTTTGCTTCATCTTCCGCAGCCCGCTCTGCAGGTGGCAGAGTAAAGCCGCGCGGGGGCGGAGCAGTTGCAAGTGGAGGCGGCACATGACCATCCGCACTGAGGGGCGTAGAGGGTAGTTTGGCAGCCTCAGCCTCAGCCTCTTTGGCTTTTGCCGCTTTTTCGGCATCGGCCTTGGCCTGCTCAGCCTTCATTTCATCTTCAAGCTTTGTGATGGCTGCTTCGAGCGCATGCGTCTCGCGCTCAACTAATTCTGGATCTGGCGGCGTGAGATGACCAAGCTGTGCTTCAAGCGCTTTGCGCGCGCGCGCATAGATCGCCTGACGAGTCTCAGGCGTTGTCGATCCGAGATTGGATAGAGCGCGTGTTAGAAGCGGATAATATTCAGCCATAGGCGGTTATGACCACTCCAAAGCGCTCACGTCAACTACTACAGACCCAAAAGACCCTAAGTGACTGAAATTTCATCAATCCTGAAAGGGGTTATGAACCAAAATCGTATCGCCACGCTCAGGGCTCGTGGATAAAAGCGCCACAGGCGCACCAATCAATTCCTCGATACGGCGGACATATTTAATGGCTTGCGCGGGGAGATCCGCCCATGAGCGCGCGCCTTGGGTCGTGCCTTCCCATCCCCTAATAATCTCATAGACGGGCTGCACACGCTCTTGCGCGGCTTGGCTCGCAGGCATGCGATCAATTTCAACGCCATCAAGTGTATAATGGGTGCACACTTTGATTTCATCAAAGCCGTCGAGAATATCAAGCTTCGTGAGAGCAATGCCATTAATGCCTGACGTCTTAACAGTCTGACGCACCAAAACAGCATCAAACCAGCCGCACCGCCGTGCACGCCCTGTGACAGTGCCGAATTCATGACCGCGCTCACCAATGCGTTGACCAATCTCATCATGCAATTCAGTAGGGAAAGGCCCGCCACCCACACGTGTTGTATAGGCTTTGGCAATGCCCAGCACATAACCAATGGCATTGGGGCCCAAGCCCGATCCTGTGGCAGCGTTTGAAGCAACAGTATTTGATGATGTCACATAAGGATAAGTGCCATGATCAACATCAAGCAGCGCCCCCTGTGCGCCCTCAAACAAAATACGCTTGCCTTGACGGCGCAGCCCATCAAGCAAATCAAATGTCGCATCCATGAAAGGCAATATTTTATCAGCAACCGACATTAATTCATCGCGCACACTTGCAACTGTAATTTCAGATAGGCCCAAACCGCGACGCAAGGGGTTATGATGAGCCAGCAGCCGCTCAATCTTTGAATCTAATGTGGTCGGCTCAGCCAAATCCATCAAGCGAATAGCACGCCGGCCAACTTTATCTTCATAGGCAGGACCAATACCACGCTTGGTCGTTCCAATTTTAACCCCTGCTGTTGTGGCGGATTCACGATGCGCATCAAGCTCACGATGCAGAGATAAAATCAGCGGAACATTTTCAGCAATTTTTAGCGTCTCAGGCGAGACTTTCACGCCTTGCTTTTCAATATCGCCCGTTTCTTTAACGAAGTGATGGGGATCAAGCACAACACCATTGCCAATCACAGACAATTTATGAGGGCGCACAATGCCAGAGGGCAAAAGAGACAGCTTATAAGTCTTGCCGTCAATAACCAATGTATGGCCGGCATTGTGGCCGCCTTGAAAGCGCACGACAACATCTGCTTCAATCGAAAGCCAGTCAACAATTTTGCCTTTGCCTTCATCGCCCCATTGAGCGCCCACAACAACCACATTTGCCATAATGTCTGATTGCTCCATAGGGCGATCTCGCCCATTGCCACACATAAAAAAACCGACTTAAGCGCTCACGCCCAGTCGGGGATATTGCTCTTAGGGATTAGCCTCTCACAGAGTGTGAAGCAAGGCCATCACCGCCTTGAGCAGCCCATCAATCCCAAGTGTTCTGGGGAAAACACCCAAAGACAAGCTTAAAAAGCACAACGCCGCCCTAAAAGGGCGGCGCTGCAAAGTTGAAAGACCAATGAGATGTTAGAATGTCAGGGCCTTAGCCTGCTTAACCCCAGGCAAAGACTGCACTTTGGTAAGGACATCCGACGGCACCTTGCCATCAACTTCCACAAGCGCAATGGCAGAGCCACCTTCACGATCACGGCCCAAAGCAAAAGTGGCGATATTGACGCCCGCATCACCCAAAAGACCGGCAAAGCGACCGACAAAACCAGGCTTATCTTCATTCGTCACATAGATCATATTTGTTGCAAATTCAGCATCAACTTTAATGCCTTTAATGCTGACTATGCGTGGCTTGCCATCGTGGAAGACCGTACCAGAGACCGAACGCTCCTGACGATCAGTCTCCACAGTCAATGTGATCAGTGATTCATAATCACCCTCGGCTGCGCGTGTGACTTCATCAATCACAATGCCGCGCTCTTTAGCAACAATCGGCGCTGAAACCACATTCACATCTGACAACAGCGGACGCAGAAGACCGGCGATAGCTGATGATGTCAATGCTTTGGTTTTAAGCTCCGCCACAGCGCCTTCATAAGTGATGGTCACTTTCTTGAGGCCCGTTTCGGTCAATTGACCTGCAAATGAACCAAGCCGCTCAGCCAAGGCAATGAATGGCTTAAGTTTTGGCGCTTCTTCAGCGGTAATGGAGGGGAAGTTCACGGCATTGGAGATCGCGCCGCGCATCAGATAATCTGACATTTGCTCGGCCACTTGCAATGCAACATTTTCCTGCGCCTCATTTGTGGAGGCACCCAAATGAGGTGTGCACACGACATTGGGATGACCAAACAAAGGATTGGCTGTTGCAGGCTCTTCCACAAACACGTCAAATGCTGCGCCAGCAACATGACCTGAATCCAAAGCCTCGCGCAATGCAGCTTCATCCACCAAGCCACCACGCGCGCAATTGATAATGCGCACACCTTTTTTGGTCTTAGCAAGATTTTCCTTTGAGAGGATATTATTTGTTTGCGGTGTCATAGGTGTGTGCAAGGTGATGAAATCAGCACGCTTGAGCAAATCTTCAAGCTCAACTTTTTCAACACCGAGATCACGCGCACGCTCAATGGACAAGAAGGGATCATAAGCGATCACGCGCATCCGCAAGCCAACGCCGCGCTCTGCCACAATCGAGCCGATATTACCGCAGCCGATAATGCCGAGCACTTTACCGGTGATCTCAACACCCATAAAGCGATTCTTCTCCCATTTACCTGCTTGCGTCGAAGCATCAGCGGCAGGAATTTCACGCGCAATGGCGAACATCATGGCAATCGCATGTTCAGCAGTGGTAATGGAGTTACCAAAAGGTGTGTTCATGACAATCACACCACGCCCTGTCGCTGCGGGAATATCAACATTGTCAACGCCAATGCCCGCACGCCCAATCACTTTAAGATTGGTGGCAGCTTCCAAAATTTTAGCGGTGACTTTGGTTGCAGAACGAATAGCCAAACCATCGTATTGACCAATAATTTCAGCTAATTTGTCTTTGTCTTTACCGAGATTAGGTTGGAAATCGACTTCCACACCATGATCCCTAAAAATTTGCACTGCGGCAGGTGACAAAGCATCGGAAATAAGAACGCGAGGTGCCATGATAACATCCTAAGGAGTCAGCAGCCCATATGGGCATATGATGAAAAGAAAAGTGAAGATCATGTGGGGCGGCAAGAGCCGCCGCACCAGTTTAAGCCTTAGATAATTCGGCCTTGGCGGTTGCAAAAGCCCAATCAAGCCAATGCGTCAAAGCGGCAACATCAGACGCTTCAACAGTTGCGCCACACCAGATGCGCAGGCCAGGAGGCGCATCACGATAGCCATCAATGTCATAAGCGACATTTTCTTTTTCAAGCAAAGCTGGGATCTTCTTGACGAAAGCTGCTTGCTGATCAGCTGGCAAAGCTGTGATAGCGGGATCAACGATTTTCAGACAAACGCTTGTGTTGGAGCGAATGGCCGCATCATTAGCCAGAAAGTCAACCCATGCGGTTTTGGCAACCCAATCAGCCAAAGCCTTTGTGTTTGCATCGGCACGACCAATGAGAGCCTCAAGACCACCAATGGATTTTGACCATTGCAAAGCGTCGATATAATCCTCAACACAAAGCATGGATGGCGTATTGATGGTTTCACCTTCAAAAATGCCCTTAATCAATTTACCACCATTGGTGAGGCGGAAAATCTTTGGCAAAGGCCATTGAGGCACATAGCTTTCCAAACGCTCGACAGCGCGAGGTGAAATGATGAGCATGCCATGAGCGGCTTCACCACCCAAAACTTTTTGCCATGAGTAAGTCACAACATCGAGCTTTGCCCAATCAAGACGCTGCGCAAAAGCTGCAGAGGTCGCATCGCAAATGGTCAAACCTTTGCGGTCAGCTGGAATCCAATCACCATTGGGAACACGCACGCCAGAGGTCGTGCCATTCCACGTGAAGACAACATCATTGTCGAAATTAACGGAAGCGAGATCCGCCACATCGCCATAACCAGCCTTGATCACGCGGGCGTCTTTGAGCTTGAGCTGCTTGACCGCATCCGTCACCCAGCCCTCACCAAAACTTTCCCATGCCAAAAGATCAACGCCGCGCGCGCCGAGCAGCGACCACATCGCCATTTCAACTGCGCCTGTGTCTGAAGCCGGCACAATGCCGATCAGATAATCAGCAGGCACGCCTAAGACCTCGCGCGTGAGGTCAATCGCGAGTTTGAGTTTCGCTTTGCCCACTTTGGCACGATGTGAACGGCCCAAAGGGGCACCATTCAAATTATTGAGGGAATAACCGGGGCGCTTTGCGCAAGGACCGGACGAAAAATTTGCATTCTTTGGCTTAACGCCAGGCTGTGTCGTAGTCATGATAACCATCCTCTCAGATGGGCGCCTCCCGTTGGGGGGAGGTGTCCCGCTCATGGCGATACGCCCTTTAAGATAGGCCGTCAAGCCGAGACGGAACGTAAAACACACAGCTTTATATTAAGCCGCAAGCTTGGGAACAGATCAGCCCAAAGCCGCGCCATTCATTGCAGCAAAAAGCGCAGACCAAGGTGAATTTGGTGGGAGTCGACAGTTGTGCTTGTCGAGCTGGTCGCAGTGGACAGCGGCGAATAGGAGCCGGAATTTAGATAGCGATAGCCAATATCAAGACTTGTTGTATCGCTAATCTCATAACTCACACCAGCATGAAGCGCATAAGCAAGATTATATTTTGTGCGCGACTGCGCCTTATCAAGATCGTAATAGCCGGCCACACTGCCAGAAATAGGCCCAGTCCCCTGAACAGATTGCGGAATTGCATAATTACCAATGGCTGCGCCACTATCTGCAAAATAAGCTGTCGTAGTGCTCTTATAATTTAATATGCTCGTGCCAATGCCCGCACCAATATAGGGTGAAAAACCCCCAAAATGCCCAAGATCAATATAAGCATTAAGTAAAATATTTTGCCGCGCGAGTGTAAACTGGCTTGCGAGATTACATCCTGGTGCATCCCAACCTGCATGACTATAAGTAGTGCTGCTAGTGCCGACAGTCTCAGTCATCCATTCGGTACGCACGCACGCAAGATTATTGGGCGCAGATGGGCTTGCTGGCGCAGCCTGCACTTGATTGCCCGATGAATTATATTTCATATCATATTCATAGGTGAAATCGGTACGAAACCATGAGCTAAATTTATAGCCAACACCAAATTGAACACCGCCATAACTCGGCGCTGTTGTTCCCGAAATAATTGACGAAGAGCTGTCAATCTCCGGCATATTCGTGAGAGAATAAGCGAGATCACCGCGCAGATACCATGCTGAACTGGCCTGAGGCGAACCGGTAAAATTGGGTGTCGTCGTTGACCCCACGAGAGTTGGGTCATTTGATGTCCATGGCCCCTGTGTGGGCGCTGACAAATCAACAGCATAAGCCTGAAATGGAACAACAAAAGAGACAATAAAACAAAAACAACTAAAAACACGGCTCATTGCGAACCTCTAACAACAAAAAACAAAATGTGATGTGCGCCAAAGGCACCGCACCAATGAACAAACTATGAAAAAATAAAACGCAAAAACACGATACACCTACGGCCCGCACTCACAGGCCATAGACTGCATCGTAAATGAAGATGGTTAATGTTCAGCTAAATTGGGTGCTCTATGCGCAGCTTTATTCAGCGGCAGCTGCGCCGCGGCTCGTAAGGGCATCACAGACTTGGTCAACAACAGCTTCAACCAATTGTGCATTTTGCCCTTCTGCCATGACGCGAATGACGGGCTCTGTTCCAGAGGCACGAATAAGCAACCGCCCCTCGGACCCAAGCTTACCCTCGCCATCAGCAATGGCGCGCTTCACATGATCATTTTGCAGGGGATGCTGACCCTGCACGCGCACATTTTTCAATATCTGCGGCAAAGGCTCAAACACATGGCAAATCTGCGAAACAGGCTTTTGTTTTTGCTGGACAACATCGAGCAATTGCAAAGCAGCAACCAAACCATCGCCTGTGGTTGAATAATCGGACAAAATAATATGGCCGGATTGCTCACCACCTAAATTAAATCCATGCTCGCGCATATGCTCGAGCACATAACGATCACCCACCGCCGTGCGCACCATTGACAACCCAAGGGATTGCAAATGTTTTTCAAGACCTAAATTGGACATGACAGTGGTGACAATACCAGCGCGTGAAAGCCGCTGATTTTCATGCCAGCTTTGCGCAATAACCGCCATGAGCTGATCCCCATCAACCACATGGCCGTTTTCATCAACGATGATGACACGATCAGCATCGCCATCAAGCGCAATGCCAATATCAGCGCGCATCTCCCGCACTTTATGACTCAAAGCTTCCGGCGCGGTGGACCCAACATTGCGATTAATATTAAACCCATCGGGCTCAACACCAAGGGTGAACACTTCCGCACCCAATTCCCACAAGGCTTCTGGCGCCACTTTATAAGCCGCTCCATTGGCGCAATCGACAACAATGCGCAATCCTTCAAGCGAAATGGTGCGTGGTAATGTTCGCTTGGCGAACTCAATATAACGCGCATGCACACTTTCAATACGCTTGGCACGGCCGAGATCACTCGCTTTTGACAAATGAGGTGTCAAATCACTTTCAAGCAAATCTTCAATCGCGCGCTCAACATCATCAGATAATTTAAACCCATCGGGGCCAAATAATTTAATGCCATTATCTTCGTAAAGATTATGAGAAGCGGAAATCATCACCCCCACATCAGCACGCATGGAGCGCGTGAGCATAGCGACAGCAGGTGTTGGCACAGGCCCCAAAAGTAAAACATCCATACCCATGGAGGTAAAACCAGCCACAAGCGCATATTCAATCATATAGCCCGACAGACGCGTGTCCTTGCCAATGACAACCCGATGGCGATGATCCCCGCGCTGAAATGTCAGCCCCGTGGCTTGGCCCACTTTAAGTGCCAATTCTGGCGTAATCTTATGATTCGCACGCCCTCGAATTCCATCGGTGCCAAAAAACTTACGTGACATTCTCAATCCCTATTTGCTCTCACCCCGCCCAAGCGTGGCAAAAGAATCTCACATCTTTATAGCGCTATTCTACCTTGACCGCGCCAAATTATTCTTCACAAATCATAAACATGTTTAACACTGAGCCTGAGCGCGTCACGCGCCCTCGGGCATCACCACAGAGGCTAAAGTGAGCATAACGATCTATCACAACCCCAAATGCACCACATCAAACAATGTGTTAGCAGCTATTAGAGCCAAAGGGCTCGAGCCTACAATTATCGAATATCTGAAAAATCCACCGAGCCGCACTAAGCTTAAAGCCATGCTTAAAGCTATGAATTTTGCCCCACGCGATATCTTACGCCGTTCAGGCACGCCCTATGATGAGCTTGGTCTTGATAACCCTGATCTCAGTGATGAGGCGATTTTGGATTACATCGAGGCTCATCCGATTCTGATCCAACGCCCGATCGTTGAAAGCCCCAAAGGGGTCAAACTGTGCCGCCCCTCTGAGCTGATCAATGACTTGCTCTAATAAAAAACCCGCGCTTCGCAGCGCGGGTTGTTGCATGTCATAGCAACCAAAAACTAGACGTCCATAAAGACTGTTTCGTTTTCACCTTGCAAGACGATGTCAAAGACATAGACAATTTTCCCATCGCGCTCAGTACGCTTTGCAAGCAAAGTATCGCGACGGCTTTTAATCTCAATGGCATTAATCACGGGATCAACGGCATTGGCTTTGTCTTCATCCGCAAAATACATGCGTGTGTTAAGACCAATGTTAATGCCACGGGCGACAATCCAGAAATTGATATGCGGCGCCATCACTTTTCCTTCACGCCCCATGACCTGACCGGGCTTGATGGTTTGGAACGTATACACACCCGTTGCAAAGTCCGAGCATGCACGACCCCATCCACGAAAATCCTCATCCAATGGTTTATTTTGACGATCACCGGGATGATTATAACGACCTGCCGCATTGGCTTGCCAGATCTCGAGCAACACATCGCGCACGGGATTACCTGAGCCATCAATGACACGGCCTTCAATGGTGATATGTTCACCCTTGGTTTTAGCCCCGACCAACACATGACCAAAATTGTTTTGAAAAATATCAAAACCAGCCTGATGCGGCGCAAGCCCAATATGCACATAAGGACCAGCTGTTTGAGAGGCTGTCTCTTTGAGATAATGCAGACGTTGAGACATAGCTTAATTCCCTTCCAAACGATTTTCAAACAAAGTTGAACGGCGCCCGCGCAAGACCATGTCAAAGCGATAGGCCATCGTATCCATAGGCACAGACGCATTCATGTCTAAGGTCGCAATCAACCGATCAATCGCACCCTCATCAGGAATGGTTTTGACAATCGGGCAGATTTTAATAAGCGGATCACCTTCAAAATACATTTGCGTAATCAAACGTTGCGCAAAGGATGTCCCGAATAATGAGAAATGAATATGCGCGGGACGCCAGCTATTGGTGTAATTCTTCCAAGGGTAGGGGCCTGGACGAATGGTACGAAAATAATAATAACCATTCTCATCCGTTAGCGTGCGCCCACAGCCACCAAAATTAGGATCAATCGGGGCGAGATAGGTATCGTTTTTATGACGATAACGACCGCCCGCATTGGCCTGCCAAAACTCAACCAATGTATTGGGTTGACCACGCCCATTTTCATCTAAAATATAACCATGCACGATAATGCGCGGACCAATGGCCTCGCCATCCTTGGCATAATTGAGGATCAAATCATTATCGAGCAGACCAATTTCATTGTGGTTGAACACAGGGCCAGTCGTCTCTGACAAGGATTGCTCAATGGAGAGCAAAGCCTGACGCGGCGAGCGCAACACGCTGGTTTTATAAATGGGCGCAAAGGCTGGCGGATGCAAAAATTGATCGCGCGCATATAATTCAGAATAAGGATTTGTGCCGGGCTTAACCATAGGTGTGGTCAAACGTTGGCCGGTAGCGGTGTCATCCATTGACATTCCCCCTCTCGATTCTCTGCCCCTTATGAAGCAGCTCAGCCCAGAATGATTTAACTCTTCCAAAAATAAATTGATTGCTTATCATGAGATCCATGAAAAAAATTGATCATTTGGATATTGATGGCCATTCGCTCCGCCTCTTTTTGACAGTCTTGGAGGAAGGCTCTGTGACTGCCGCGGCCCATCAGCTTGGCTTAACCCAATCGGCTGTCAGCCATAGTCTGCAAAAATTGCGCGGCATTGTCAGGGATCCGCTTTTTGTTAAGGCGGGACGCGGCATTGTTGCGACACCCCACGCAAAGGCTTTGGCCGCACAAGCGCAAAAAATGGTTGAGGATATGCAGGGGTTTGCCAGCGGCGCGGCTTTTGATCCCGCAGAGGCAGACGTCAATCTGACCATTGCCGCAAATGATTTTCAGCGTGACCTCTTATTGCCGCGCCTTTTTGCCCGCCTGACCCAATCCGTTCGGCGTGCCACTTTGCGTGCTTTGCCTTCTGAATTACCCCATGCCGATCTCTTGCGGGCCGGACGCTGCGATCTCCTGATCTCCCCACTTCCTCCCCAAGGCATTGATATCATGCAGAAAAGACTGCTGCAGGATCATTACATCTGCTATTATGACCCGCTCATGCGTGACCCGCCACACACAGCATCAGACTATCTCAGCGCGCGCCACATCACTGTTGTCTATACAGATAATGAGCGTCTTAATTTTGATAAGAGACTTGAGGAAACGGGCCTACACCGCGATATTGCCATCTCCGTGCCAAGCTTTTCGGGCGTCGCAGCCTTTCTCACGGGAAGTCAAATGCTTGCCAGCATGCCAAGTCTCTTAGCCGGCGGCCTGATGCGGTCTTTTGCCTCAACAACCATCCCGCTTAAGGGGCAAACGCCCGAAGGATATGATGATTTGCCGATGTATATGGCATGGCACCGACGCGCTCATCTTGATCCCGCGCACAGCTTCATCCGTCGCCTCATTGAAGAAACGGCCGTTGACGCGCTGCGAGCAGCCAAAAAAGCGCGGCAGCATTAAAAATATGTGTCCAAAAAATCGGATACACAGAGAGATGGACCCCGTGCCCTGATTTTGCCATTAAGTGACTATTAACCATAATTAAGTTTTGCTAAGATGAGTAACAATTTAATTAAACTTCCTCAGTCTTAATGGAACGATCGCTTAACCTTGTTTTCCTAAGCAATTGGGCAAGATGTGTGGGTCAAGCGTCAGTTATGAATGCGACAGGCCGACACATAAGAGATGACATATCTCATAGCGGTACGTTTTTAAGGAGTATGAAAATGGCTTTTTTAACCAGCGCTCGCAGCTTTAAGCTTGCACTTGCACTCACCGCAGTGCTCGGCATGGCAGCGTGCTCTAAAAATCCTGATGGCAGCGATTTGGGCGCAGGCGCAGGCGCGGCGACACCAGGCAGTCAACAAGATTTCATTGTCAATGTCGGCGATCGCGTCTTCTTTGAAACCGATTCAACTGAATTGACATCAACTGGTCAAGGCACGCTTGATAAGCAAGCAAGCTGGTTGCAGCAATATCCACGTTACTCAATCACTATTGAAGGCCATGCTGACGAACGCGGCACACGTGAATATAACTTTGCACTGGGCGCCCGCCGTGCGGAAAGCACCAAAAATTATCTGATTGCAAAGGGTATTCCTGCGTCACGTCTGCGCACCATTTCTTATGGCAAAGAACGCCCTGTGGCCGTCTGCAACGACATCTCATGCTGGTCGCAAAATCGTCGCGCTGTGACTGTTTTGGGTGGCAGCAACTAAGCTTTTGCTTAATTTTCTATATAACGGCGGCTCATAGCCGCCGTTTTTTGTTTAAAGCATACGAAAATCGTCTTAATTTAGACTGATCTTAAGCTATAATAATCGCCACATCAGTTTCCATCCTACCGCTATGGTCACTCCTATGTTTCGCTCAACACGCATGTCGCTTTGCTCAACATTACCGCGCAATACATCAAGCGCTCTGCTTTTATTAGCCTTGGTTCAAACAGGCCCAGCGCATGCTTTGTCTGGGCAGATAAAAGACGTGACGCCGCCTGTCATTAAAATACAATTTTTTAACAAAGACCCCGACCCCTCCGAGGGGCAAGAACTCGCCAATCAAGTCGTGCGCATTGATCGACTGGAAAATCAAATCCGCACTTTGAATGGTCAAATCGAACAAATGCAATATGATCTTCAAAAAATGCAAGACCAGCTCAAACGCGCCCAAGAGCTGACCGATCAATCATCAACCAAACAACCCTCACGCCCCAATGTGCCGACAAGCGCACCATCGATTGCACCTGCCCCTACTGCCCCTTCATCAGGCCGCCGCGGTGATGCATTTGATCCCGCCTCTGATCCCAATGCGATTGGTGCGCCTAAGACCTTGGGCACATTATCAAGCAATCAACCACTTGATTTAAACCCTGATCATGATGGTGAGGATCAATCCGCTTTCCCTGCCAAATCACCGGCGGCAACGGCGGCACCTATTGCAGGCGTTACATCTGCACCCTCAGTGATTAACGCGCCAAGCCCGAGCGATAATTATGAGATTGCCATGACCGCATTTAAGCAAAGTCAATGGAGCGAAGCGCAAAACGGGTTTCGTGCGTTTATCAATCAAAATCCGTCAGATAAATTAGTTCCTGATGCGCTGTTTTATATTGGTCAAAGCTATGATCAAATGGGCCGCAGCCGTGATGCGGCTGAAAATTATTTGAAAGTCTCGACCGATTACAGCAAATCACCACGCGCGCCCGAAGCCATGGTAAAATTAGGTTTCGCTTTGGAAAAACTTGGCGCCAAAGAACAGGCCTGCGCAACCTTTGGTGAAGCCTTACGCAAATATCCATCCATGCCCGCCAGTATTAAAACAAGTGCGGAGCGTGAATCAAAGCGCGCTCAATGCTGACATCTCATTCAACGCCAACGCATAACAATCAAGAGCAGGATGATCTGCCTCTTCTGACTTTTTCATCGTCTCATTCTTTATGGCAGAAAAAGCATTGGCTGATTGGCGTCTCAGGTGGACCTGACTCAATGGCGCTCTGGCATGCAGCAATACAACACGCCCCTTCACATGGCATTCAAGTCTCAGCCGTCACGATTGATCATGGCTTGCGCCCCGCAGCACGCATTGAGGCCGAGACACTTGCACTATTTGCACAGCAAAGAGACTGGGCGCATTACATTGCGCAATGGGAGGGCGACAAACCCACCACACGTCTGCAAGAGCGTGCACGCACAGCACGTTATCAACTCATCATTGATCTAGCCCATCGCATCGGTGCGGATGCCTTGCTCACCGCCCATCATGCTGACGATCAAATGGAGACGATTCTCTTTCGCCTCAGCCGCGGCAGTGGTCCTGCGGGGCTTGCAGGCATGGCCGCGCACAGCATCAAATCAGGCCTTGATCATTACCGCCCTCTGCTCGAGCGGCGCAAAGCAGACCTTATCCATTATTGTCAAGTTAATGAGCTGCCCGTTTTCAATGACCCCTCAAATAATGATCCGCGCTTTGCCCGTGCTCAAGCACGTGCCCTCCTGCCGAACTTTGAGAAAGCTGGCATGGCAGCAGATTCTTGGCTTCGGCTGGGCAGACGTGCTGCCCGCGCGGAACAGGCTTTGGCCTCTCTGGCTCACAACACCATCACAGCCCTACCAGCGACCATCACCGCCTCAGGCTATCATCTGCCCTATGATGCCTTTATGGGACTGCCAAATGAGCTTAAAATAAGACTTATTACTCAAGAAATTCAAAGGATTAACAAAAATCAAGGGAATCCCCGCCTTGAGCAATGCGAGCATCTCATTGATGAATTAACCCAGCCGCTTGCCCAGGGGCTGACGGCATCACACACCCTCGCGCAATGCCTGATCAGCCTCAATCTGAAAAAGGGATTTTCAATTACCCGCGCGCCTGAGCGCCGCATACAGGCTTAAGCACAGGCACATATCTGCCGGCAGAACAGAATTATCACTGTTAATTCTTCCCCTTCCCTTGGCAAGCCGCCCCCCAGACCTTAAATTAAGAACATTACTTTATGCAGAGCTGCACAATGCCCTGCTTCTTGCCTGCTAAGGACTGTTATGAATCCGAACTACCGGAACTTTGCTCTTTGGGTCATCATCTTTCTTCTTGTGGTGGCTCTCGTCATGCTGTTTCAAAGCCCAAGTCAACGTGCTCAAACGCAGGACATCACTTTTAGCCAGCTTTTGACAGAAGTTGATCAGGGCCATGTGCGCGAAGTGACCATTTCAGGCAATGAGATTAACGGCCATTTCACCGATAATCGCGCCTTCAGCACTTATGCGCCCAATGACCCAAGTCTGGTTGAAAATCTTTATAAGAAAAACGTCGCCATCACCGCAAAGCCACCCTCTGAAGGCAATAGCTGGCTTGTGACCCTGCTCGTCAATGGTCTGCCTTTGATTGCTTTCTTGGGCGTATGGATTTTTCTGTCACGCCAAATGCAAGGCGCGGGTGGCAAAGCCATGGGGTTTGGCAAATCAAAAGCCAAAATGCTGACCGAAGCGCAGGGCCGCATCACCTTTGAAGATGTTGCTGGCGTTGATGAAGCCAAAGAAGATCTTCAGGAGATTGTGGAATTTTTACGCGAGCCACAAAAATTCCAACGCCTTGGTGGGCGTATTCCACGCGGCGTCTTACTTGTTGGCCCTCCCGGAACAGGTAAAACCTTGCTCGCGCGCGCTATTGCTGGTGAAGCCAATGTGCCTTTCTTCACCATCTCTGGCTCAGACTTTGTTGAAATGTTTGTGGGTGTCGGCGCAAGCCGCGTGCGCGATATGTTTGAACAAGCCAAAAAAAATGCGCCATGCATTATCTTCATCGATGAAATTGATGCAGTTGGTCGCCATCGCGGCGCAGGCCTTGGTGGCGGGAATGACGAACGCGAGCAAACACTCAATCAATTATTGGTGGAAATGGATGGCTTTGAAGCCAATGAAGGCATTATCTTAATTGCCGCCACAAACCGACCTGATGTGCTCGATCCCGCGCTGTTACGCCCAGGCCGCTTTGATCGCCAGATCACTGTGCCTAACCCTGATATTGTCGGGCGCGAAAAAATTCTCAAAGTCCATGTTCGCAAAGTACCTTTATCGCCTGATGTCGACCTCAAGACAGTGGCACGCGGGACACCTGGTTTTTCGGGCGCGGATTTGATGAATCTCGTCAATGAAGCCGCACTCATGGCTGCGCGCCGCAACAAGCGCATAGTCACCAAAGCTGAATTTGAGGATGCCAAAGATAAAATCATGATGGGCGCTGAACGGCGCACGCTTGTGATGACCGAGCAAGAGAAAACTCTTACCGCTTATCATGAAGGCGGACATGCAATCGTCGCCCTCAACGTGCCAGCAACCGATCCCGTTCACAAAGCAACCATCATCCCTCGCGGACGCGCATTGGGCATGGTGATGCAATTGCCTGAACGCGATAAATTATCCATGAGCTATGAGCAAATGACCTCACGCCTTGCAGTGCTTATGGGCGGACGTGTGGCTGAAGAAATCATCTTCGGCAAAGATAAGGTCACATCTGGCGCGCAATCTGATATTGAACAAGCCACAAAGCTTGCACGCGCTATGGTGACACGTTGGGGCTTTTCAGATGAGCTCGGCACAGTCATGTATGGCGAGAACCAAGAAGAAGTCTTCTTAGGCTATTCTATGGGGCGCCAGCAAACAACGTCGGAAGAAACATCACAAAAGATTGACTCTGAAGTACGTCGCCTCGTTGAAATGGGCCTTCAAAGTGCTCGCCGCATTTTGACCGACAAGCGCAATGATCTTGAAACACTGGCCAAGGGTTTGCTTGAATATGAAACTCTGACAGGCGATGAAATCAAAGATCTGTTTGAAGGCAAAAAGCCGACACGCGAAAGCGATGAGGACACACCCCCTCCTCCTAAAGCGACCATTGTTCCCACCACCGGCTGGAACCAGCCCGAGAGTGATGCAGGCGGACTTGAGCCGCAACCGCAGGCCTAATGACCTCAACAGCACCTATGAAAAACCCCGCTTAATGCGGGGTTTTTTTATACATGCTCAGGGCGCCTTATGAGAGGGATCCTGATATTGCAAGGTGATACTAATGCGCCGGTTACGCGGATCATACGTATCTTCGGCAACAAAGGGGTCTTTATCTGCCACACCTTCAATGCGCGCAAAACGTTCGGGATCAAGCCCTTGCTTTTCGAGCAATTGACGTGTGCTTTCAGCACGCTCAGTTGATAACATCCAATTGTTTCGATCCGCTCCACTAAAGGCATAAGAATCAGTATGCCCACGAACCACAATTTTATTGGGCATATTATTGACTGTTTTAGCAATCGCTTGCATCAATTCTTGCGCACGCGGGAGCAGCTTGTTTGTGCCAAGTGCAAACATTGAAAAGTCTGATTTATCGACGACTTCAATTCGCAAGCCTTCTTTCTCACGCACAAAATGCACTTGCCCCTTGAGATCAGCGAGAGATTGATCGGCTGACATGCGTTGCATCAATTCTTTTTCAACATTATCAAAATTTTTCTGGTCCATTTGCGCAGCAATTTCTTTTTTTGCTTCTTCGCTCATGCCCTCTTGAGATTGATTGCTGCCGGATTGATCGCCATCAGACTGACCACCTGATTTATCGCCATCTTTAGAGCCGCCAGATTTCTCACCATCGCCCGAACCACCTTTTTTATTTTGATCTTGCGCGCCACCTTTATTCTGCTCATCTTGTGCAGCGCCCTTGCCTGTGTCTTGTTGTGACTCAGGGGCTGGATCCGTTTGTGGTCCTTTATCTTGCTCCTTACCACCTTCGGTATCTTTGGGATTGGAAATATCGAGCAAGCTTGTTTGGAATGCAGCAGAAGGCATGCCTTCGGGGTCAAGAATAGATCGACCACCCAAAACGCCGTTTGAACCTGCAAGCTGGCCTGTTTGAATCAAACTCTTAGGTGTTGGCTTAAAATAATCTGCGATTGATTTACGCTGCGCTTCACTTGTTGCACCAAGCAACCACATCAACAAGAAGAAGGCCATCATCGCCGTCATCATGTCGGCAAGAGCAATTTTCCATGCACCACCATGGCCTGCGCCACCATCACCCGATATTTTTTTAATAATAATCGGGGCCGGGCCTTCTTTGCCCTTGTCTTTATCTTTGTCTTTATCGCCTTTTTTAGCCTCGGCCATCTTACTTACCTCTCAGGCCGTCAAACACTTCGCCGAAGCTTGGTTGATTGTGGTGATCAATAGCTGAACGTGCAGCTTCGATCACGAGAGGCTGGGGATGACCATGCAATGTCGCGACAATGATTTGTTTGACAACGTGATAGATCTGACCTTCTTCATCCACCACTTGCGTGAGACGGCCTGCCATAGGTTCAACAATACCATAGGCCAAGAACACGCCCAAGAATGTACCGACCAGCGCGTTACCGATCAAGTGACCGAGAACAGGAGGTGGTTGATCAATCGCGCCCATTGTTTTCACCACACCCAACACGCAGGCAACGATACCGAGCGCAGGCAGCGCACCCGCCATTGACGCCAACGCATGTGCGGGATGAAGGGCATGATGATGATTTTTCTTAAGTGAGGCATCCATCATATCCTCAACCGCATAAGGATTAAGCGCACCAGATGAGACAACCATTAAGCGGATTGTATCAGTGATCAGATGCAATAACACCTCATCCTTCATCAATTTTGGATATTCACCAAAAATAGCGCTGGACTCAGGATTTTCAACATGCGCTTCCAAGGCAACTGGACCATCGACACGTAAAATTTTCATCAACCGCGAGACAAGAAAAATTGTATCGAGATAATCTTGCTTATGCCATTTGGATCCTGAAAACACCTTACCAAAGCCACCCGCAACACCTTTGATCGTATCAAGACTATTACCGACAAGCATAGCGGCCACAGCCGCACCACCAATGGTCGCCAACTCAGACGGCGCTGCTTCAATAATAGTTTCGATGTTACCACCTTCGACAATAAACATGCCGAACACGCAGCCAAAAAGCAGAACCAAACCAATAATACCAAACATTACCGTCTCCATTTGGCTGCTAAGGAATGGTGATCATACCTCAGCATTAAGTGTCAAATGCTACCCTCTGATTTAACAGGTAGCAAAATGTGAATCCTGACAGCCCTGCACAAGCGTTTGCGCATGAGCTATTTGTTGATGTGTCATACGTTGACCAACAGCATCGCGCGCTTTGATCGCCGCTTGCTGTCCATCGCCGCTGAGTGTTGACGCCGCAAGACTGAGCCACATATAGGCATGATCAAGATCACGCGTCACGCCCTTACCATCGTCATATAAAATGCCGAGATTAAATTGCGCTGGGCCATTTCCTTGCCGCGCCGCCTGCTCATACAAATGTGCGGCTGTTGAAAAATTTTGCGCAACACCCGCACCTGTTTGATAAAGCCAACCCAAATTAAATTGTGCCGTAGCATTTCCCTGATCTGCCGCTTTTTGATACCACAGACCCGCTTGGTGCTGATCTTGATCAACCCCCATGCCGACATCATACATGACGCCTATATTAGCTTGCGCCAGCGCAAAATTTTGATCGGCTGCTTTCTGATACCAGCGCAAGGCATCAGCAAAATTTTGCTCGAGCCCTAAGCCATATTGCGACAACCAGCCCATCATAAATTGGGCCTCAGCATCACCTTGTTCAGCGCGCGGACGCCAAAAATATAATGCGCCGAGATAATCACCCCGTTCAATGGCGCGATAGCCATCAGATGATGATGTCTGAGCATGAGGCGCGTTGAGCGTTAACGTGCTAAAAGCCAAGAGCAACGCGCCCATGCCCGCACGCATGCACATTTTATAATATGGCTGCACTGAAACTCGCATGGAACGCACACCTGTACTGATCGCTATCAGGACATGATGCAGGTTAAAATAATATAAAAGCGAGCGTAAATCACTTAAATGCCAAGCTATATATTTTACCATAGCAAGAGGAGACGCAGGGCTGACTACGTCTCCTTCGCGACATGCTAAGGGTTGCATCAGCCCCATGACATCATCAGATTTTATCTGTGATGCGCGAGCCAACCTCAACAGCGGTCTGCAGCATACGTGCATTGCCATTATACAATTGTTGAGCTTGGATCATTTGCATCAATTGAGCCGTGATATCGACATTTGATTGCTCAAGCGTGCCTGACATTATATTGCCAGCGCGCGGCGCGCCTGCACCTACAACATTAGGTGTACCGCTTGAAGCGCTAGCAGCAAAATCCGTATTGCCAATTGGCTTTAAAGCGGAAGGATTTGCAAATTGCGCAAGAGCCACCTGACCAATCGTGATTTTTGTATTGGCTGTGTCGGAATAAGTTGCTGTCACCACACCGCTGGAGTCAATGGAAATACCAGCCAATGCGCCCGCGCTGCTTACAGTTGTGGAGACACCTGTCGTCGTTGTATCCGCGGCGGGAATGTTACCATTGAATTGGGCAATCAAAGACACGCCTGATGATGTAGGAGTAAATGTCTGCCCAACCAAAGCTTGGGGAGGAAAATAAGTTGGGATCTGAATAGCCGACAAAACGGTGCTTTTAATTGAGCCATCAGCATTTGTTGTTGGTGTTAAGATATTATCTGCCTGATAGCACTGCACTTGATTGCCTGATGTATCGGTCAACGCACATGTGGCGCCACTCGCATCACTTGGATCAACCGCCAAAGAAAAATTACCAGCGCGCGTATAGGTCTGTGATGATGAACCCGCAGGTGACAACACAAAGAAACCAGAACCTGAAATGGCGAGATTGGTCACATCACCTGTCGTTGTCATTGAGCCCTGGGCCGTGGAGCGTTCCACAGCAGCTGTAACAACACCTGAGCCGACAGCTGTCTTCGGATTAGCTGAGGGGTCATTAGCAAACACATCAGCAAAGCTGGCTGTTGAGCCTTCAAAGCCCACTGTGCCGGCATTGGCAACGTTGTTTGACGTAACTTCCAACTGTTTTTGAGCTGCATTAAGCCCTGACATAACAACCGATAACATGGTCTCGCCTCACTTTATAATATAATCCGACCTTAACTCCGGGGGACGTGCCCGCTTGAGCCTATTGCTGCAATCCCTATGCCAAGTGACATTTATAATTGCCATGCTCTGCGATTGCATCATCTAAGACCTCACATTGCACATCATGTGCCATGCCCTGATGAGTTAAAAAAATGCTGGAGCTGTCCGTTATTCAAATTGCGGAACTCAAGAGGCAGTCATGCACCAGACAGCGGTTAAGGCATATCAACAAGCCGAACAAAATTTTCTCGTCGATGGCACAAATGCTCATGGCTTAGTGCAGATATTGTTTAACGAACTGATCGCCTCGCTACATCGTGCAGAAATTGCGATTGAACAAAAAGATTTAAGCGCCAAATCAATCGCTACGACAAAAGTACTCTCAATATTATATGTTCTGGCAAGCACTCTTGATTTTAAGCGTGGCGGCGATGTCGCGACATCTCTTGCCAAGCTTTATGATTGGTCGCGCCGTAATGTGATTAAAGCCAATCATGACAATGACACGCTGACTTTTGCAAAAGTGCGTAAAGAGATTGAAGAGATTGCGCAGGCTTGGAGCTCTATTGCCAACGCGGCTTAATTAAGCATCTTCGCGCTGAATAGAGAATTTACGCATCTTCTCGATAAGTGTCGTGCGCTGTGTTCCTAACATGCGCGCAGCAGCACTCACCGACCCATCGCAGGCATTTAACGCAGTGCGAATGAAAGACGATTCAATCTCCATGACATAATCACGCAGATTAAATCCGTCCACTGTGCGCAACAGCTCAGCATAATCAAGCGCCGTCACAATCTGCGCTGCAGGCTCAAAGCGTGGCGCCAAAGGCACAGTAAAATCACTGACAGCTTCCCACAAAGCTTGAGTTTCAAGCTTGCGCTCTTCTTTTGAGAAGAAACGAACCAAGCGGGGCACGTCCTGCGCATGCACGTCTTGATCGGGATATAATATGCTGGCGCGCTCAATAACATTTCTGAGCTGGCGGACATTCCCAGGCCATGGCATGGATTGCAAGGCTTCAATGGCTTCATCAGACAAGCGTGGCAACATTAAATGCCCCTGAATCTGAAAGCGCTCGATAATCAATTTAATGAGATCGGGGATATCTTCACGCCGTTGATCCAAGGGTAAAATCTGAATTGGGAAAACGTTAATGCGATAATATAAATCTTCGCGGAAGGATTGCGCGGCAATCAAGACATCCAGATCTCTATGGGTCGCACACACAAAGCGCACATCAACCTTAATCGGCTGAGAGCCACCCACGCGTGTAAATGTCTGCTCTTCCAGCACGCGCAAAAGCTTAACTTGCATATCGTGAG
>Ga0164297_10000395_pt1 | contig 54644 bp, 47 predicted proteins | sample GEODES058metaG_FD_113539 | JGI IMG/M metagenome (GOLD analysis project Ga0164297, IMG submission 113539) | Dystrophic lake water microbial communities from Trout Bog Lake, Wisconsin, USA - GEODES058 metaG | ecosystem: Environmental > Aquatic > Freshwater > Lake | place: USA: Trout Bog Lake... | reverse complement strand
AGAGTAACTTCTAGAACCGTAAGACCGCCATCAACAAGCGCACGAGCAAGAGGCACGGCATCTTCCGCTCCATTGACGGTCAACACAGGAATGACCGGTACGGTTTTTAAGATGGAAAGGAGCGCATCATTGTTTGGCATTTATATGAATCCTAACATTTTAAGCAGGTAGGGATATTCAAAACGTCGCGGAACGGTACGTCAACGCACCGTCCCCTATTGTTTCAATATAAGATCATCATCGATGCTCATTCAGCGGCCTTTGGTGAGAACGAAGATGTTTCTTTCATTAGCCGACGTGCCTCGCGCTTCGCCAATCGGCGTGCTTTGCGTTGTGCGCTCCATTCACCCACGTTCGCAACCATCATGAGGGCCGCCGGTGTCACAACGAGCGTCAAGATCGTTGCAAATCCAAGCCCGAAGACGATGGCCGATGAGAGATGAACCCACCATTGAGTTGAAGGCGCACCGAAGGCGATATCGCGATTAACGAAATCGAGATTGATACCGAATGCGATGGCCAACACACCCAGAATGGCGGTTACCGCGGTAAGCACCACCGGACGCGCTCTTTCGCGGCAAGTTTCAATAATCGCATCATAGGCTGACATGCCTTCTTCTCGGCATCGATCGTATGTATCAATCAGTACGATGTTATTGTTCACAATAACACCCGCATTTGCGATAATCCCAATGCCGGTCATAACAACCCCGAAGGCTTGTCCCATGATCATCAGTCCTAACAAGACGCCAATCGTGGACAAAATAACGGCGGTCAAGACAAGGAAGACGCTTGAAAATTTATTGAACTGTGCAAGCAAGATCGCAAAGATCAAGAACATCGCCGTGCCAAAGGCCTTACCCAAAAACGCGCCTGCTTTAGCCCGCTCTTCGTCTTCGCCTTTCATTTTAAACGTAATGCCCGGCCCGAGATCCATAGCGGATAAATCGGACATGATCTTCTGTTGAACAACAGCAGACTGAACCCCTTCATTCACATTGGCAGAAACGGTTATAACACGACTAGCCGCTACGCGATTAAGTTGGCCGACACGAGGCGAAGGAGTCCTTGTTACGAAATTACCAATTGGCACGGAACCAACAGGAGCGTTAATCCGTAATTCTTCAATGTCATCGAGCGTCCTTTTATCTTCCGGAAAACGTAAGATAAGATCAACAGACTTATCGGTATCGATTGGCCGATATTCCGTAATCTTCAGACCATTTGTCACGAGTTGAAGGGCCGAGCCGACGCCTGTTGCGCTTACGCCATATTTAGAGGCTTCAGCTTTATCGACGTTAATTTTCCAATCGATTCCAGGCAAAGCGAGCCCATTATCGATATCTCTCACATCTGGCGTATTCTCCAAAACGGCCGCTACTTTTTTGGCAGCCGGAATTAGGTAGTCTGGATCAACAGCTGCAATCTGAACTTGGATAGCCTTACCTGTTGGCGGCCCTCCCTTTGGTGCTGTAACTTCAATCGAGACACCAGCAATATCGGCTGTTTTAGCTCGAATATCATCCATGATGAGATGAGCTTTACGACGATGCTGCCATTCAATAAATTCAAACTGAATCGAACCGATCGTATCTTCTGATACTTCGTTCGATCCTTTTTGTCCTTCACCCGCCCGAGCATAGACAGTCTTCAGCTCGGTCATTGGCAAAATTCGCTCTTCTACGCGACGTACAAATTCATCCTTCTCGGAAATCGACAAATTTCCACGAGCGTGGATCTGTACAATCCCATAATCTGGTTCAACATTTGGGAAGAATTCAACACCATTGCCAAAGACGCCATAGGCTTTGATCACCGTCACCAACAACAAGAAGGTTGCCGATAGCGTTAGTGATGGATGCTTGATACAAAACCGCACCACATTCATATAGGCGCCTTTATCGCTTGCACGATCATCATGCGGCTTAGCAGCAGCTTTTCCCAACAAGGCACCCAGCGTTGGCGTAAAGAAAAGCGCAACCACAAGCGATGCCGATAAAGTGGCGATCAATGTGAGCGGCATATATTTCATAAATTGACCGACAATGCCCGGCCAAAACAGAAGCGGGGAGAAAGCTGCAACGCGTGTAAGGGTAGCCGCGATGACGGGACCTGCCATACGCTTCGCTGCCATTGAAAAGGCAAGCTTTGGATCCATGCCTTCAGCCATTCTGCGTTCAGCAAATTCCGATACAATAATCGCATCATCCACCAACATTCCAACGGCCAGAATAAGCGCAAACAAGACCACGATATTGACGGTTAGGCCTGCCATTTGCAGCGCTAAAATACCAGCAAGAAAAGAACCGGGGATTGCGATACCGATAAAGAGCGATGGCCGTCCACCAAGAACCATCATCATAATAACGAGAACCAAAAGCACGGCAGTTACAACGCTATTTTGTAATTCGTGCAGCATGTCACGAATGGTCTTTGATTTATCCTGGCTAAACGAAACGGTGACGGTTCCTGGCCAAGATTTTTGCAACTCTCCAATCACATATTTCACAGCATCGACGGTTTCGATCAAATTTGAGCCGGTGCGCTTTGAGACTTCAATCGCAATAGCCGGCTTGCCATTAACCCGGGTAATGGATGTCGCGTCCTTAAATGTTGGGCGTACTTCCGCAACGTCCCCAAGAACAATACTGGCACCTGCAGACGCCGTGACCGGAAGCTTAAGAATATCCTCCGGACGTTCGATCAAGGCAGGGACTTTAACCGCAAACCGTCCGGTGCCACCTTCTAAGGCACCAGCCGTCACTAGACTATTGCTTTGGCTTACTCCACCGATGAGGCCATCTAGGCTAATGCCATAGCTTTTCATTAACATAGGTTCAGCAATAATTTCGACAACCTCATCGCGGGCGCCACGCAGATCGGCCGACAGCACACCGGGAATTTGCTCGATATAATTTTTTGCTGATCGGGCTATACGCAACAAAGTGCGCTCAGGCACTTCGCCGGTAAGCGCTACAACAAGAACGGGAAATAGAGAAAGATTAACTTCTCTTACCGCAGGCTGATCCGCATCTTTTGGCAGATCGCGTTTGGCATCGTCGACCTTTGCTCGGACATCGGCTACCGCTTTTGTTGAATCAAAGCCAGCCTCAAACTCCAACAAAACGAAACCGCCACCTTCAAAAGCCGTTGACCGCATTTCCTTAACATTTGCGACCGATTTTAGCTGCGTCTCCATAGGCCGAAGCAATAGTCGCTCGGCGTCTTCCGGACTGATTCCACGCTGCGAGAGCTGGACATAAACAATTGGAACCTTAACATCAGGTTCCGCTTCTTTTGGGATCGTTTGATAGGCGATAAATCCCGCTAAAAGAAGGAAGGCCAGAACAGCCAGCGTTAATCTGGCGTGAGAGATTGCATAATCGACAGGGTTTTTCATCTCAATCGTCCTATGACCAATTATATTAGGAGGCTTTGCCGATTACAGGGTCTACGATTTGACCCTCTTTAATAAAATCCTGTCCCTGCACGATAATTTTCGCACCTGTGGCAATGCCCGATACGTATAAATAGTCAGCTTGATCTTCAACGAGGGTAACAGGAACAAATGTAACGATATTGTTATCATTCACCGCACGTACACCGAGTTTTCCTTCAGCAGAAAACGTCAATGCCGACCGCGCGACCTTTGTCGCATCAACCGCTGCTAAATATAATGTAACTTCTGTGGTTACACCGTCCGCAATAAGGCCCTTTGGATTTGAAAGGCTAACATCAATCCTATAGGTCCGCGTCTGTGGACTAGCCCGATTTGAAATAAAACGAACTGACCCACTCACTTCGGCACCATCAATGAAACGGACATCCGCACGGTCGCCAACCTTAACGCCGCTAAGCTTTCGTTCAGAAATTTCGACAACGGCTAACATTGGATCAAGTGACATGACTTCTGCTACTTGCGCTCCAGGCTGCAAGCTTTGACCGAGATTGGCAGGAACTTCATTGATCACGCCCGCGACGGGCGCACGGACCATTCCACGGTCGCGCTCCGCCTCGGCTTGAGCAAGCTGTGCCTGTGCGCCTTTCAAATCAGCCTCAAATTGAGCGAGGTTTAGCTTCGCCAGATTTCCACTTTCGACCAATAGGCGTTTTGCATCATATTCTTTCTGACGCTGCTCTAATCGCGCTTGGGCTTGCGCAACATTTGATTCCCGAGCCTCATCCGATAAAACAGCAATGACATCACCAGCTTGAACGATTGAACCACGACGCACATTTAACGCCGTCACAGTGCCATTCGTCCGAGCAACGGCCATGGTTCTCACATCAGCTTCGGTACGACCAGATAAAGTCAGCTTTCTAGACCGTGGCTCTACAACTGCAGAAATTACGGTAACGGCAAATGGCTTATTTTCTACTTTCGGCGATGCTATGCTTTGCGAGGCAGCATCCTTTTTGCCAATCTGACCAGACGCAATCCACGCGACAGCAATAACGACCAATAGGACCGCGGTAATTCTGCTCCAAAGCATATTCTTTTTCCCGATTGTTAAAATCTATTAATTCAGCATGGACGTGATAATTGAACGGTACCGTTTAATACGGCGCCGATGACACATAGATTATTTTCAACTTCGCCGTAACTATGAATATCTCTGTCAATGGCACGGCGACGGATCATACCATCCGAAAGGGTTATGATCAGTTGCGTTAGTGCTTCAACATCAACATCCGGGTGGATTTCGCCCGTTTCACGGGCTTTTAGAAGGACACCACGTATCCCTGTGCGTACATCGGTTTGAAAAGCGGTAACTTGAGCGGCTATTTCGGGGTCTAAAGCAGCCTCAGACCAAATTTGTAAGGCGATGACCGCTTTCTCACGTGGCTGATCAATAAAGTGCTTCCTGCCAAGCTGCTCGAAGGCTGTCATTAAATTTTGCGCAGCCGATAAGGCTGCAAAATCCGCAGCGATATCCGTCCGGTCGCGCTCGACTAACCCTAGAATAATCGCGTTTTTAGAGGGAAAATAGCGATAAAGATTGCCGGGGACCATGCCCGCTTCCCGCGCTACGTCCTGCATGGTTGTCCGATGAAAGCCATTCAGGGCAAAACACCGCTCAGCCGCATCTAAAATTTGCGGGCGTCGGTCTACCTGCCTGTTTGTTTTCAATTCGGATAGCATTGATTTGCATTAGTGAATGAACATTCATTCGTCAAGTAACTATCGGTAGTCATCTTTAGGTAGTTCTGCCGAATTCGTAAGCGGCAGGTAAGAGTTAGCATTTTGAATTCGGAACTGAGGAGTATCAGAATGCGATGGTCAATCTCGATCGGCAAGATTGCAGGTACCGTCGTCAGGATTCATGTAACCTTTCTGATTTTTCTTTTCATCATAGGCATTCTGGTTTTTCGACAAAATGGTGCCGAAGCAGCTTGGGATGCCGTTGCGTTTATAACTTTGGTTTTTACCTGTATTGTACTGCATGAATTCGGCCATATTCTCGTGGCCCGATTTTTTGGTGTCAAAACGCGCGATGTTACGCTCTTTCCGATTGGCGGGGTGGCCAATATCGAACGGATGCCAGAGCGACCTTATCAAGAATTGCTGGTCGCAATTTCCGGACCCCTTGTAAATTTAGGCATTTTTTTGGGCTTATCGCTCTTGTTTAGTAAACAGCTTAGTGATTTTGACATAGAGAAAATCAATGACACAGGAACAAGTCTAGCCATACGTATTGCGGCGGCTAATTTGATCTTGATGATCTTCAATCTGCTACCAGCCTTCCCTATGGATGGAGGAAGAGTGCTACGCGCGCTCCTAGCGATGTGGACTACAAAATCGAAGGCCACAAAAATTGCAGCATCTATTGGTCAGGGTATGGCCCTATTAATCGGATTTATGGGCTTCTTTGGTAACCCAATGCTAATTGTAATCGCAGCCTTCATCTTCATTGCCGCAGGAAGTGAGGCTGAAACGGCAGCATTTCATGATATTATACATGACCTGACCATAAGAGATGCAATGCTTGAAGCGCCTGCGCGTCTACACCCCAGCGACACAATCCGAAAAGCGATCGATCATTTATTGGGCTCAACCGAAAATGAATTTTTGGTTATTGATCAAGCAGGCCCAGAAATAGGAACAATAACACGCGATATGTTGCTTCTGGCGCTTGCGTCACATGATGATGGAACTCAAATCTCTGCTTTGATGAGCCGGCCTGAGCATTCTGTTTACGAGAATGACCCCCTCGAAAAGGCATTAACGATTTTCGAAGGGTGCAATGATCAAGCCCTCATTGTCAAAGATATCCATCACGAAATCTCGGGGCTTATTTCACGGGCAGCAATTTCCCAGGCTATTCTGATTAAGAGCGCCCGACCCGACTGGAAATTTTATCGGGGCGGGATATTAGCGAATAGTCTACAAACCATTAGCCGCGACCAGCGAGTGGCATCTTTGTTGCCATAACGGTAATCGTTGAAACATTGGCGTCTAATGGCAGACTTGACATGAAGACAACGGCGCTTGCGACATTGCTCACATCCATCGTTGGCTCCGGTGCGACGGTTAAATTTGCCTGAAGGACACCCGTGCTCATTTTTTGGGTCATATTGGTTGCTGCGTTTCCAATGTCGATCTGACCACAAGCAATGTCGTATTTCCGGCCATCTAGGGAAGTCGATTTTGTCAATCCGGAAATTGCATGTTTCGTCGCAGTGTAGGGAGCCGAGTTCGGCCGCGGCGTTTGAGCTGAAATGGAGCCATTATTAATAATTCGACCGCCACGAGGATTTTGATCCTTCATAATCTTAAAGGCCTCTTGCGTGCATAAAAACGCAGCTGTCAAATTGGCACCAAGTACGGTTTGCCATTGCTCGAAAGTAATATCCTCAAGGTTTATAGGCGGCGCATTCGTACCAGCATTGTTAAACAAAATATCAAGGCGCCCAAATCTTTCTTTTGTTTTCTCAAAAAGACGATGCACAGCACCTGGATCGGAAAGATCAGTTGACAGGGCAAGCGTCTGTACGCCGTAGCTTGAACCTAAAGCTGCCGTTTCATCGAGCGCGTCCTGACGGCGGCCTGCTAATACAACGCTGTAGCCTTCTTTCATCATCGCAAGCGCGACCGATCGGCCAATGCCGGAGCCCGCGCCCGTAATCATCGCAATTTTTCCGTTACCACTCATAATCGAATTCCTATATTATTTTCACGATAATTTTATACGGTAAGTCGGTCTAACGCCCGACCAAAACCGTCAAAAATATCGTCAATTTGCTTATCCGTTATAATGAGAGGTGGGCAGAAAGCTAAGATATCTCCGATTGGCCGGAAGATCACGCCTTCTTCATGACCCAATTCGGCCAGTTTTAATCCGGTCGCGCCGGGCTTTTCAAATCCCGCTTTGGTCTTTTTGTCTGCGACAAGTTCAATCGCGCCAATCAATCCGACGCCACGCGTTTCACCAACAAGTGGGTGATCTTTGAAACTGTGTAACCGCTCTAGGAAATGTGGACTAAGTTCATTGACCCGACCCATCAAATTCCGTTCTTCAATAATATCTAAATTTTCCATGGCGACGGCCATCGCAAGCGGATGACCTGCGGTCGTAAAGCCATGTGCAAAGGTTCCGATTTTTGCAGTATTGTCCGCAATGACATTATAGATCTCATTGGTAAACGTAATCGATGCCAATGGTACATAAGATGACGTGATTTGCTTCGAGCAAATCATAAAATCAGGTTTAATGCCGTAGGTATCGGAACCCCAGACATTTCCGGTACGCCCAAAGCCATTGATTACCTCGTCAACCACAATCAGGATGTCGTATTTCCGGCAAACTTCCTGCATTTTTGTCCAATAGGTCCGGGGCGGAATAAAGACGCCGCCAGCGCCCATGACAGGTTCGCCAATAAAGGCAGCGACTGTTTCTGGCCCTTCAGCCAAAATCTTATCTTCAAATTCCTTCGCAAGACGCGTTGCGAAGTCCTCTTCAGACTCACCAGCTTCAGCAAAGCGATAATGGTGCGGGCAAGAGACGTGTTTGATTTGAGGGAAAGGAAGGTCGAAATCACGGTGATTATTTGGCAAGCCCGTCAAGCTCGCCGACATCATGGTAATGCCGTGATAGGCCTTGATGCGCGAGATAATCTTTTTCTTTTCAGGCTTGCCCCTGGCATTGTTATAGAACCAGATCATCTTAACGACGGTATCATTCGCCTCTGAACCGGAATTCACAAAGTGGGCCTTACCCATATTGCCGGGAGACATTTTAACTATGCGCTCAGCCAGAGCTATCGCGGTTGGATGTGATTTATGCGAAAACGAATGATAGAACGGTAGCTCACTCATCTGGCGAGTGGCTGCTTGAACCAGCCGATCCTCGCCAAAGCCTACAGCAACGCTCCATAGGCCGGCCATAGCCTCAATATATTCTTTGCCCATATCATCATAGACGTAGACGCCTTTGCCCTTTGAAATGATCATTGGGCCAACCTGCTCATGCCGTCGCGCATTTGTTACGGGATGGAAATAATATTCAATATCGCGTGCGGCGAGAGAATTAGGCAAGGCAGTCATGAAAGTCTCCAGTAATTATCCGCTAAACCATAAACGTCCAATGGAGCATAACCTGCTCCAGGCGGAAAGGAAAACCCCACCTGCCGCCAATCTTGGCTAAGCAGCCCTGCCTTTATAGCGGAGCAAAATCATGACCCCCCCTGCAATTAGGCCCCAAAATGCACTCCCAACCCCAAAAATTGTGATGCCAGAGGCAGAAACGAGAAAGGTAATCGCGGCGGGCTCCCTAAACTCACTGTCGGATAGAGCAGAAAATAGCGCCGTTGAAAACGCACCAATAAGGGCTAGGCCCGCAACAGCTTCAATGTAAATCGGCGGCGATACACCGATGATCGAGGTCGCCGCTCCGGCAAATATGCCCAATAGGATATAGATTACTCCTGATGCAACTCCGGCCCAATAGCGCCTTTTTGTGTCTTCATGAGCGTCGGGGCCGGCACACATCGCCGCCGTTATCGCTGCTAAATTAACGGCATGCCCCCCAAGAAAATTTGAAACAAAAGACAAAATGCCGGTCACGGTGAAGAGCGGTCCAGGCGCAGGCTTGAAGCCATTTGCCGCTAAAACAGCAATTCCAGGAATATTTTGGGATGCCATCGTTACAATAAAAAGAGGAAACGCAACACTCAAAAGGGCTGAAACCGAGAAGGCAGGCATAATGAAGATCGGGGTAGCAAAGTAGTCCATTGACGAGAACAATGCGCCTCCCTTTGTCATTCCCATAACAAAAATAACGCCTACTAAGGCTGTTGGTACCGCCAATAACCTATTAAATCGGGCCATTATGGCCCAAACCAATACAATCAGAAGGCCAATAACAGGACTTTCTGCAACTGCATGAACCGGCGCCAAACAAAGATGCAACAATATTCCGGCTAACATGGCATTCGATAAAGGAGCCGGAATAGACGATACGGCTCTACCAAGGGGCCTAAAAACTCCAGCTAAAATGAGTAAGATCGAAGAAATAAGGAAAGCGCCCACCGCCCCGGCATATCCGCCTTCAATGAATCCTGTCGTTGTCAGGAGCGCGGCACCCGGCGTTGACCAAGCAACGCTAATGGGCATCCGCGAGATAAGGCTCAAGATAATGCCGCCAAGACCCATAGCTATCGCAAGAGCCATTACACCCGATGTCGACTCGGCAGGCGATGCCCCTGCGGCTTGTAAGCCATGAAGAACGATAACAAAGGAACTGGTAAACCCGACAATGCCGGCTAAACTTCCAGCCACGAGGGCTTGGGTAGAAATCGAGTACTTAGACGCCATCTGAACTTCCGAAGTAGCATTGGACCATTTCGAATCAATGCATCGAAGTGAATCGTCATGACAAGCCCCAATAAGAAAAATTAAATTCGATCTTTATCAAAATCTTCACACGACTCGCCAAATTCCGAAAGGGCGGTTTCCAAATAGTCCGACAAAAGCGGGGTGCCCAAAAGATATTTACTTACCGGGCCCGAACGCCTAGCACGAGCCTCCGCCACCGCCAGTTTCCAATCAGAAGAATCATAATCGCCTCGCCCGATCCACATCATAGCAACAATCGCATTTTGCTCGTCTTCGTCCATGGCATCTATAAAGCCCAATAATTCAGCTTCCGTTGGCGCCTGGCCATCATGTGTCAATATGCTCGAAAAGCCATCATCCGTTTCATTCGACGCATCAGCCTCAATATCAGTATCCTCCATAGCCAATTCGCGCGATTTCAGGATGATAAAGCAAATCTTTTCTGGATTGATGTCCGGCATACCCTCGTCGACCGGAACAGAAAGATTTTCTCCCTCCGACCAATCTTCTGACCCTTTACGGATCTGCTTTGTTTCACTCAAGTTCAGCTCCAACCAAAAAAAGGACGAATACTGAATCAATGATCGGAAGAAGCTACAGTTCCATTGATATGAGCAACAGTCCTTACAAATGACACGGATCAAAGTCTCCTGAAAAAAGTTCGATAAATTAGATCATCCCTTTATTTAGGAGAATCCGATGATGTCGTTTAAAAAAGCATCGATCGCTTATTTAGCCGCTAGCGCTCTATCTTTTCTCTTCCTTGAGTTACCGGCACATGCCGCTGAAGCACCTGGATGGGGTCCGGGTCATGGCATGATGTGGGCAGGTCCAACCCATAATTGGTTCGGCTGGGGTATGTCGGCGCATTTTTGCGGTGACGATGGCAAAAAAAATATCAAGCATTTTATGGCACTTATCGATAAAACAGTCACTCCAACAGCAGCTCAAAAAGTAAAAGAAGATGAGCTCAGCACGGCCTTTGAAAAGGCTCAAGATGACCTTGTCAGCCTCTGTGAAAAGCCGCATGAAGGACCGTGGTCGCCAATCGAGCGTTTGACCGTCGCGGAATCACACCTCGCAGCGATGATAGCAGCCATTCACAGCATTAAACCTCAGTTGGAGGCATTTTATACAACTCTGACGGATGAGCAGAAAAAGAAGCTTGACGGACTTAAACCAGATTGGCGCATGCGCTTGAACTGGGTAAAATAATGTCTTCAAGACTGCTTGATAGTCTAACGCTCAATCAGAGCACCGATATTGATCGCCTTTTACATGCCGGAACGGCGCGCTTAACGAGCGGTGTTTCTCTTATCGGGTTAGGACTCGCTTGGTTCGACTGGGCTAGTCATTTAATGACCTCGCCTGGTCGGCAAGCAGAGTTGGCACGGAATTTTTCGATAGATGTTATACGGCAAGTCGAAAGCGCAATTGGGGACTGGTCAGAGCAGCCGAAAAATATGCCAGCAGAAAATCTCGACAGACGCTTTATTTCAGCAAACTGGAATAGGCCCCCATACTCTTTGATTGTTCGAAATTTTCGCTCTTTTGAGAGGTCGTGGGATGATGCCTTTAAAATACATGGCGTAAGCAGAAGACACCAAGCATTGCTTACCTTCTTAATGCGCCAATATCTTGATATCTTTTCGCCAACAAACGGATTTCTGACAAACCCAGATATTGTAAAGAGAACAATTGAAACAAATGGTCTTAACCTCTTTAATGGATGGCTTAATGCAGTTGATGACGTGGTAACGTCAGCACTTGCAAAAGAGAAGTCGCGACAAGCTCAAAAATCCTCAATTGGTATCAAGGTGGCCACATCAAAAGGTGCCGTTATTGCCAAAACTAATATTGCAGAAATTATTCAATATTCTCCAACAACACCAAAAGTACAGAAAACGCCGATTGTGATCGTTCCTGCTTGGATAATGAAATATTACATATTGGACTTGTCAAAACAAAACTCTCTTGTCGCCTATCTATTAGATCAAGGCTTTACCGTTTTCATGGTATCTTGGAAAAATCCGGACCCAGAAGACCGAGATATTGGCCTTGATGATTATCGAATCTTGGGCGTTATGGCAGCGATAGAAGCCGCCATTAAGATAACAGGCGCAAAAAGAGTACACGGTACAGGATATTGTCTGGGTGGCACATTATTAGCCATCGCGGCTTCGGCTATGGCCCGTGATGGCGATGACCGGCTAGAAACACTGAGTCTATTCGCTTCACAGGTTGATTTCCATGACGCCGGTGAACTCCGTCTATTTATCAATGATAGTCAACTTGCCTTGATTGAAGATATGATGTGGATGCAGGGTTACCTGAAGGCTGAAGAAATGTCCGGTGCCTTCCATATTCTGAGGTCAAATGACCTAATCTGGTCTCGCCTGATCAAGAGCTATGCAATGGGCGAACGTGAAAAGCCGTTAGATATTATGTTATGGTCCGATGATTCAACGCGCATGCCTTATCGGATGCATTCAGAATATCTCCGTCAGCTCTATTTAGAAAATCGATTAGCTGAAGGGGCAATGATTGTAGACGAGCACCCTATTACGCTCAGGGCAATCACTACTCCAATTTTTTTAGTTGGAACTGAATGGGACCATGTCGCACCTTGGCGGTCTCTATTCAAATTACATTTGCTAACCGAAAAGGAATTAACCTTTGTATTGACGAATGGCGGGCATAATGCCGGGATTGTATCCGAGCCAGGGCATGCAGGTCGGTATTACAGGGTTAAAACGCAAGCGGCGTCGGGGACGTATATTGATCCGGACACTTGGCTGGAGGTGGCCGATTATAAAATCGGATCATGGTGGCCGGAATGGACCTTGTGGCTCAAACAGATGTCACCAAATGAAACAGATCCACCTGCTTTGGGAAATCCGTTAAAAGGATTTCCTATAATTGGTCCTGCACCAGGAGAATTTGTGCTTGGCTGATTTCTGGATACGAATTGATAATCCGCAAAGACAATTAATTGAGAAGGCTTAGATGTTTCGTTCTTGTTCTGAAATTTTCTAACAGCAGGAGCTTAAACCATGAATGATAGCGATCTCAGGCAATTGGTCATCGATGAATTGGAATTTGAGCCGGCAATTGACGCTTCGAATATCGGTATTGCAGCAAAAGATGGTGTTGTAACACTTTCGGGCTTTGTATCGAGTTATGCCGAAAAGATGACGGCTGAGCGTGCGGTTAGACGCGTAAAGGGTGTTCATGCCATCGCAGAAGAAATTGAAATACGTTATGCAACGGATAAAAAGATTAATGATGATGAGATTGCCCTTCGGTGTGTCAATATTATCAATTGGGACACCACTCTGCCTGAAGATAAAATTAAGGTAAAAGTAGAACGCGGATGGGTTACGCTTACCGGTGAAGTGCCTTGGCATTTTCAGAGAATGGCGGCAGAATCGGGCGTTCGAAAAATCACAGGCGTAACGGGGATAACCAATCTTATTTCGATTAAGGCCCACGTACAGGCGTCTGATATTAAAAAGAGGATTGAGAAAGCACTTAAGCGTAGCGCCGAAGTTGAAGCCAATTCAATCAGGGTAGTGGTTACAGATTCAAGTGTTAGGCTTGAAGGAAAAGTACATGATTGGCGCGAGCGGGAAATTGTTGAGAAAGCGGCATGGAGCGTACCCGGCGTTATGACAGTTGATGATCGTATGACGGTTTGACTATTTAAAGGCCGCCAGAAATGGCGGCCTTATCTCTCAAGAAAGTTTATAAGCTTTAATGGCCGTATCACGCCAAAAGCTCTTCTTTTCGTCTTGGCTTGCTTTACTCAATATTTCATCGAGAATATCAACCCAGGTAGGATAATTTAGAGCAAGTGTAGACACCGTCCAATCGCTACCAAACATAACGCGATTAAAGCCAAACACATCGATTGTATGCTCAATATAGGGACGGAGCTGCTCTCGGGTCCAAGACTTATGATCGGCCTCGGTCACGACACCGGACATCTTACAGACAACATTCGGCAATTTTGCCAGTTCCCGCATCTGGCTGTTCCAGGGCTCAACAATAGAATTCCGAATATCAGGCTTGCCTATATGGTCAAATATGAAAGATACATCGGGGCAGCGCTTAATCAGTTCGATTGCGTAAGCCAATTGGTAGTGCTTAATGCAGACATCAAAACTAAGATCATATTTTTTTAGTAATCTGACGCCATCGATAAACTCTGGATTCAAAATAGTCGTTGGATCAGGCTCTTGTTGAATTAATCGACGGACACCTTTGACGCCCGGGATTGCTTTCAGGGCTATGAGATCGTCTTCTACTGATTTACCTTTGTGTATTGGGGCGTGCGCAACAATGGCACCGATCCGTTTATCTTTTTCGGCTAAACCAGCTACGAAGCGTGCTTCGTCGAGATGAAGCCCGGGGTCAACATCAACTTCAACAAAAACCAACTGCTCAACGGCAACCGATGTTCGTGCTTGATCAAATTCGGCCATTCCCGTCGTATGAGCCAATTGAGGCACACCAGACATCCATGAGTAACGCAGCTTTGTGACATCGTAGAGATGGACATGAGAATCGATAATTGGAAAATCAGGCACGCGTTCCTCCTAAGATCAGCAATTTTATTTTACCAGATAATCGTCGAAGCTACAGGGTTCAGGCAAGGCAGAACTGACATCTTTTAAGATTATTTGACAGGCCGTGCCGGCAACCTTACCAATTTGAGAATGACAAGCTTAGTTTCGCTTCAAACGGGATATGAAAAGGTGGGCGACGGACAGGCGCGTAATGCGCCGCGAGCGTTTGATGTTGGTTGGATAGACGATATTCGTATTAATCTATCAGCCGTCGAACGCCGCTCCGGAACATTGCCCGGACGGAGAACCGTTAAAAATGATGCGCAGGCAGCTTGGTTGCTTAAAGCCATAACCTGTATCGACCTTACAACGCTGGCTGGCGACGATACTGAGGGGCGGGTTAAACGCTTATGCGCAAAGGCGTTGCGTCCCGTTCGCGAGGATATTCTTGGAAAACTCGGAATGGGTGATCGAACCATTCGAACGGGCGCAATCTGCGTCTATCATCGCTATGTGGGCACGGCAGTTGAGGCGCTAGGGGACTCGGGAATACCCGTTGCGGCGGTTTCCACGGGATTTCCGGCGGGGCTTGTCCCCCACGACGTGAAACTTCGGGAAATTGAAGCCTCCGTTAAGGACGGCGCCCAAGAAATCGATATTGTAATCACTCGCGAGCACGTTCTGACGGGTAACTGGAAGGCGCTCTATGATGAAATGCGGGATTTCCGGCAGGCCTGCGGAAAAGCTCATGTTAAGGCCATTTTGGCGACGGGCGACATCAAAACGCTTCGAAATGTCGCGAAAGCATCGATGGTTTGCATGATGGCTGGCGCGGACTTCATTAAAACGTCGACCGGAAAAGAAGCCTCCAATGCCACCCTTCCGGTTTCGCTGGTCATGCTCCGGATGATCCGCGACTATCACGAACGGACGGGGATAAAGGTCGGTTTTAAGCCTGCTGGCGGCATAAGTGCGGCCAAAGATGTACTAAATTATCAGTTTTTGATGAAAGAAGAGCTTGGGCGGGAATGGCTTGAACCTGATTTATTTCGGGTAGGCGCCTCTAGCCTCCTGGCCGATATCGAGCGGCAGCTAGAACACCATGTGACAGGCCGCTATTCGGCCTATAATCGGCATTCTGTGGGCTAATTTGATGAGTGTTGCGCATTATTTCGATACGATGGGTTATGGATCCGCGCCCGAGGCCGATAAGGAAGTCCGGGCTTGGCTTAAGACCCACAGCGATGGATTTGGCCATTTCATTGCCGGCAAATGGCATGCCCCCCATTCAGGGCACTATTTTGAGACTTTTGAGCCGGGAAGCGGAAATAAGCTCGGGAAAATTGCTCAAGGCTCGTCTGAGGATGTCGATTTGGCGGTTAAGGCCGCAAAAGCGGCATTAGCTCCTTGGCAAAAATTGGGCGGGCCAGGCCGGGCGCGGCATCTTTATGCGTTGGCGCGTATGCTTCAACGGCATAGTCGCCTCTTTGCGGTGCTTGAAGCGCTAGATAATGGTAAACCCATTCGCGAAACGCGGGATATTGATCTGCCTTTGGTGGCACGGCACTTTTACCACCATGCGGGTTGGGCGCAGATTCAGGAGAGTGAATTTCCGGATCATTCTCCTATTGGCGTGGTGGGGCAGATTATTCCGTGGAATTTCCCGCTGCTCATGTTGGCATGGAAAATCGCGCCGGCTTTGGCCTTCGGCAATACGGTTGTGCTTAAACCTGCCGAATTTACCCCTTTAACAGCGCTTTTATTCGCCGAATTGGCCCATAAAGCGGGGTTACCCGATGGCGTTTTGAATATTGTCACGGGTGACGGGGCAACGGGCGCGGTTCTCGTTGATCATTCGGGTATCGATAAAATCGCTTTTACCGGCTCCACCGAAGTTGGCCGTATCTTACGGGAACGGACCGCGGGAACTGGAAAATCGCTCACTTTGGAGCTGGGCGGCAAATCGCCCTTTATCGTGTTTGACGATGCCGATCTTGATGGGGCGATCGAGGGCGTTGTTGACGCGATTTGGTTCAATCAGGGGCAAGTTTGCTGCGCCGGGTCGCGTTTATTGCTTCAAGAAGGCATTTCTGAGCGGTTTATCACCAAATTAAAGCGCCGGATGGAAACGCTTCGGATTGGCGATCCACTCGATAAAACCATTGATATGGGGGCCATTATTGCGCCTGTTCAGCTGGAGCGGATCAAAAAACTGGTCGAAAAGGGAGTTTCGGAGGGCGCTGAGCTTTATCAACCATCAGGCACCCTGCCCGCTTCGGGGAGTTTTTACCCGCCAACGCTTTTGACCAATGTGTTTCCTTCGTCAACGGTAGCGGTTGAGGAGATTTTTGGGCCTGTTTTGGTGTCAATGACCTTCAGAACGCCCGATGAAGCGGTCATGTTGGCCAATAATTCGCGCTATGGATTGGCCGCCAGTGTGTGGAGCGAAACCATTGGCTTAGCCCTTGATATTGCTCCTAAATTAAAGGCCGGAGTGGTCTGGATCAATGCGACCAATCTGTTTGATGCCTCGGTTGGATTTGGCGGATATCGCGAGTCGGGCTTTGGACGTGAGGGGGGCAAGGAAGGGGCTTATGCCTATCTAAAACCTACCGCTTGGGCCAAAAGAGCGCCCCGGAAGCCGCTTCCGGAATTGCCTCAAGCCATTGAAAAACAAGATGGATTTGAGTTCCCGGAGATTGATCGCACGGCTAAGCTTTTTGTCGGCGGGAAACAGGTCCGGCCCGATGGAAATTATGTACGCCCCGTGTTGTCGCCCAAAGGCGAAGTATTGGGCGAGGTTGGCGAAGGTAACCGCAAAGATATTCGCAATGCAGTGGCAGCCGCACGAAGTGCTGAGGGCTGGGGCAAAGTATCCGCCCACAATCGGGCGCAGATTTTATACTATTGGGCTGAAAATTTATCGGCTCGGAGCGATGAATTTGCTCAAACCATTGCCAAAATGACGGGCGATTCCAAAACAATTGCTCGAAAAGAAGTCGAAACCTCTATCCGTCGCCTGTTCACCTATGCCGCTTGGGCCGATAAATATGAGGGTACGGTTCACGCGCCGCCGATGCGCGGTGTAGCGATTGCGATGAAGGAACCCATTGGAATTGCTGGGATAATTTGCCCCAATGAGGCGCCACTTTTGGGCTTTATCAGCCTGGTGGCGCCTTTGGTGGCGATGGGGAATTGTGTGGTCGTGGTGCCGAGCGAGCGCCACCCGCTTGTCGCCACTGACCTCTACCAAGTCCTTGAAACTTCAGACATTCCTGCAGGCGTCATCAATATTGTGACGGGCAATTCCCTCAGTCTTGGGAAGGTTTTGGCCGAGCATGATGATGTGGATGCCGTCTGGGCCTTCGGATCGCCGGAATTATCGGCTCAAGTTGAAAAATCTTCCATCGGAAATTTAAAAAGAACGCTGGTGGATCAAGGACTTGAGACCGATTGGTATGGTCCGAAAGCGGCGGAAGGCACGGTGTTTTTAAGCCATGCGGTTGAGATTAAAAATATCTGGATTCCCTACGGAGAATAGGGTCAATTGAGCTAACAAGATCGGCATTTGCGATAAATAATCCAGTGCTTGAGGTGAATAAGGGAGGCTTTGAGGTGCTTAAAAATATTAATCCATTGCTGAATGCGGATGTGCTCTACGCGCTGCGCGCCATGGGCCATGGCGACGACCTGGTGATCGCGGATACGAACTTCCCCGCCGATTCGGTGGCGCGTGGAACCAAGCTTGGCCGCTTGCTGCGGATCGATAATACAACGGCGGCGGAAGCCATCCGCGCGATCCTCTCGGTGATGCCGCTCGACAGCTTTGTCGACCATCCAGCCGAACGCATGGAGATTGTCGGCGCACCCAACGACATCCCGAAGGTGCAGGAAGAAGTGCAACGCGAGATCGACCGGGCCGAGAAAAAAAGCATGCCTATGGGCACGATCGAACGCATGGCTTTTTATGAGCGCGCGAAGAAATCCTATTGCGTCATTCAAACGGGCGAGACGCGATTTTATGGCTGCTTTATATTGAAGAAGGGTGTCATTCCGCCGAAGCGTGGATGAGGAGCGGTTCGCATTTGTCTCTTCAAACAGCTTCCTTCATGGTCTTTGCACGCTTGCCATAGGTGTGCGCATCATAAGGCACGATCTGCGCCAGCTCTTCCGAGAGCTGGTCCTCGATTTGTTCGGCGTCATAGGCCGCTTGCATATTTAAAAACCATTTTGGGTCGACATTAAAATATTTACCAAGACGGGCAGCGATGGCGGGGGTGATGTTATGCTCACCCTTGCAGATGTGATGAATTCGGCTCCGCGGTACAAAAAGGGCTTTTGATAGAGCGTAAACTGTAATTCCCATGGGTTCCAAAAACTCGGTCATCAAGATTTCACCGGGATGCGGCAGGGGGTTTATGCGGGCCATATCTAAACTCCAATTTCTAACGCGATAACAAAATCCACTTTTATCCGTGATAGTCGCACCATTCGATTTCCTCGGCTTGGCCTTCTCGCCACACAAAGCAAATACGGTATTGGTCATTGACGCGAATAGAATATTGACCTTTTCGATCACCTTCTAATTTTTCGAGACGATTACCAGGTGGAACCCGTAAATCGTCCAGCCGCGTAGCGGTGAGGATCAGAGCAATTTTCTTCTTCGACTGCTTGGCCACTTCAAGATGGATGCCCTTGAGTAGCTTGCCTTCGTAGATTGTCGCCGTCAGAGAATTTTTAAAACGCCCGACCATACAGTTTAGTACTAAATTTTGCAACGCAAATCAAGGGTCGCTTATGGCAGGCACATGGCCTGCCATAATGGTTTGGGAGTTCATGATACAATGATTACCGTCATTGCTAGCGCTGTGAAGCAACCCAGTTGATGGTTTTTTGAAAGCGCAGCGATGGTTCGACACGATGCTTTGCATCGGCTCACCAGGAGGATAATTTTAAGGGACGCTACATACTCGCCACACTCTGCGTCAGCGCATCGAGCATGACAAAACGGACATCCTGATCGAGCAGTGCGCGGACGCCTGCGATGACGCCCGCTCCGCTTGGGCGATTGGGTTGGTTGGTGTGGGCGATAATAACATCCCCGTCTTTGGCTTGCCGCATCCGATACGTTACCGCCTCGGCAGGAAGCGAAGCGCCCATATCGGCATTCAGCGAATAGCCCGCGATGGAAAAGCCCATGCCTTCAATTGCAGGCACGGCGGCAGGACTATAAAGCGCAGTGGCGCCGCGATACCAAACAGGTTTTGCGCCTGTTGCCGCCATGATGGCTTCTTCGCCACGGCCAACTTCGTCGCGGATCGATTGCAGATCACCGGCGACCCGCAAACCAAAAATCCGGCGCTCCCCCAATATGGCAGGCACGTGATGCGCGCCATGATTGCCGAAGGCAAAGAGATCGGGATGGGCCAATAGGGCCGCAAGTCCTGAGGGGTTGGAATGCATCCATGCGCCCGTCACAAAAAGGGTTGCAGGCACACGCCATTCGACCAAGGCGGCAATGATTTTAGCGTCGAAACCACCGGGGCAGGCATCGAGGGTAAGCGCCACGGTACGCCGACCATCTTGCGGGGTTTTCAGCGTAAGCCGAGGTTCAAGCAAGCCCTCAGTGGCTGATGCATCCCCACTCCACGAAGCAGCGAAGCCTCCGACAGCGGTCGCAGCTATTCCGGCCGCGAACTGACGGCGCGAGACAGGCATTGCACAGCAGCCGCAAACGAGGGCTGAGCCAGATCCTTCAGCACATCGATGGTCGGATGGATTGGCCATTCGCGTGAGCATCACCCTCAAAAGCCGTTATGCGGCGTAATGATGGATGGCCTATCGCTAAAATTAGAATAATTCGTGAATAAACCGGGGCCTTTTAAAGGTCGTTGCCATTTTACCGATACATTTTACGGGTTGTTTTATTCTCAAACCGACCCTGCCAACCGCATAAATGGCGTATTGAGATGGCCAGTCGCAGAAAATCTGTTAAAAAGCAGATGGTCAAAATTAGGCGAACTGATCGAATGAATGCACGGAGTGTATCAACACCTGGTAGGTTGATTGGCGCCTTGATTGCCTTTCAATGTTTTATTTTGGTGATCATTCCCTATGCTTTCAGCGCCGCACCTCCGCTTGATGTTGTTGAAGGTTTGGTATGGGCGCCCCATTGGCTGATCGGAACCTATAAGCATCCGCCTCTGCCGGCATGGCTCATCGAGATCTCTGTTCTGTTCACCCATAATGTGATTTTAGGCCCCTATCTTGTTGGGCAACTTTGCGTTGCCTTGACCTATTGGTTGATCTACCAGCTTGGCCGTTTGCTGATGGACCCAATAAGGGCTGCGGCAGGTACGATCTTAATGGCGGGCGCCTATTATTTTACGGTGCCGACGCTCGAATTTAACCACAATGTCATTCAACTGCCGCTATGGTCTGCGGGTGCTTTGCTCTACGCCCATTTAAGACAAAAGCCTCACTCCTGGGTGCTCTGGTTAGGGCTTGGTGCGTTGGGCGGGTTTGGTCTTTACGGCAAATACACTTTCGCAATTCTCTTGATGGTTCTCTTTTCATTTTCGCTTTTTGAAAAGCAGACCCGAGCGATGTTTAAAACTGCGAAGCCCTATGTGAGCATGGCACTCGCAATCGCCGTTTTTTCACCGCATCTCATCTGGCTCATTCAGCATGATTTTGAGCCCTTTGCTTATGCGCTTGAACGAAGCTCAACTGGGCCTACTTCCGCACCGCTTGTTTTTATGGCAGCGCAAGTGGCGGATCATTTACCGATGATCGTCATTCTGGCCATTGTGGGTATTCGCGGCCTGCTTAAGGCCGAACAGCTTCCAAAAACGCGCGATGATTTAATATTTTTACGCATCATCGTTTTCAGTCCCATCCTTCTCGTCTTCACGCTTTTTATGCTGAGCGGATCATCGGCCAAAGACATGTGGGCGATGCCGATGTTCAATCCGCTCGGCCTTTGGATTGTGATGGAGTTAGGCGGGAAATGGTCTTGGCCACAGCTTAACCGCGCGATGTTGGCGGCACTCGCTTTGATCTTTTTCGTTGGCATAGGCTTTATCGTTCAGGCCATTCACCCTTATGCCGATAGGCCTTTACGCAGCTATTGGCCGATGCTTGAAATCTCCAACACGGTCGATCGCTTATGGAAAGAGCGAACCGATCAACCGCTTACCATTATTGGCGGCACACCCTTTGTTGCAGGCCTTGCGGCCATTGGACAAAAGGTGCGGCCCGATGTGATGATTGGCGTCGATTTAAGCCACTCACCTTGGCTGAGTGATCAGGATGTTAAAAAACGCGGCATCGCTTTTATCTTCGATCACGATGAAGCTGTGCCCGCACTATGCGGCACGGCCGCGTTTAAAACGACGATAACGCTGCCTGACCCGCTAATCCCGCAGCTAACGGCTATTATCTGTCCGCCTTAAAATACGTGACTGCTTCAGGATCTCACCCTTGGCTTAATCGGCGTGACGGTATCAAGCCCTAGCACTGATTCAAGATGATAGGCTGATGTTAAAAGTGATGCGTCACCATTGGATGGCGCAATCATTTGCAAGCCGACAGGCAATCCCGATTGTGTAAAGCCGCAAGGCAATGACAAAGCGGGGCAGCCCGCCATGGTTGCAACGCCCACAATCAAAAGCCAATCCACATAGGTTTTGAACGTAACACCATTGCACTGTTTGAGATAACGCTCACCGACTGGGAATGGCGGTGTAATGGTGGCAGGACATAGCAAGCAATCATAGGTTTGGAAGAAACTGGCAACGCGTTCCATCAAAGCAGTGCGCGCACTTTCGGCTTTGGCAATATCGGCAACGCTAAGCGCTAACCCTTTTTCAATGTTCCAGATCACTTCCGGTTTTAATTGATTGCGATGATCGCGCAGCAATCCCGCCATGCCGATGGCAAATCCTTCCGCACGGATCGTTTGGAAAATCTCGTACGCGTCATGCACATCGGGATGCGCTTCTTCAACAACAACGCCTTCTTTGGCCCATTGCTCGGCGGCCTTGCGGGTGATCGCCACCACTTCAGGATCAACCGGCGTGATGCCGCCTAAATCGGGCGAATAGGCCACGCGCTTGGGCTTTTTGCCGTTGCGGGTTGAGGTAAGAAACGGGATCGCAGGCCTTGGTTTCGAAATCGGGTCGCGCGGATCGTCGCCACTCATCGCATCTAAAAAGAGCGCTAAATCTTCGACATTCCGGGCCATCGGACCTTCAACGCCTAGGCTTGAATCAAGCCGACCACCACGGGTATAGGCAACGCGCCCGGGCGTCGGGCGAAGACCTACAATATTATTGAAGCTCGCGGGATTGCGCAGACTACCGCCCATATCCGAGCCTTGCGCAAGCCATGCCATGCCGGTGGCGAGTGCCACCGCTGCACCACCTGACGAGCCTGCCGCCGATAGTCGCGTATCGTAAGGGTTAAGTGTCGCGCCGAAGACTTCGTTGAACGTGTTAGCGCCTGCGCCAAATTCCGGTGTGTTCGACTTGGCATAAACAATACCGCCCTCGGCCTCGATATGCTCGACCATCACATCAGAAGCATCCGGAATAAGATCGGCAAAGATGGGAGAGCCTTGGGTGGAGCGCACGCCTGCGACATTCGACAAATCTTTGATGGCCACCGGCATGCCCTGCAACAAGCCACGTTCATTGGCAGGTTTTGCCATCAGGCGCTTGGCATGGTCTCGCGCGCGATCAAAGCAAAGGATCGGCAACGCATTGACCTGAGGATCGACCTCGGCAATGCGGGGCTCTAGTGCATCCAGCAAATCGAGTGGGGTAATCTCGCCCTTCGTCAGACGGTTGACGAGTGAAACTGCCGAAGAGTGGATTAAGTCATCGCTCGCCATAGTGAACCCTTTTTGCTGTTTGGCCGTATCTTCGTCATCATTCTGCATAGAGTGCGATGTAGCAAGCTTCTCGTCTAGAAGTCTGTCTGCGACATAATGGATAGAAAGCGATTCCCCTGTGGGAGAAAATCATCTATCCAGCCTTATCGACGTGAGTAAAACCTGTGAAATCGATTCTTCTGATCCGGCACGGCCAATCCACTTTCAACGCACATTACGAGAAGACGGGGCAGGATCCCGGTCATTTCGATGCGCGATTAACCGAGCTTGGCGAGAAGCAAGCGGCAGCCACGCGGCAGATTCTGGCGGATGAGCATGTCGATCTCGTGATTACCTCGCCTTTGACGCGCGCCATTCAGACGGGCTTGGGCATTTTTGGTGGCCGTAGCCTGCCCTTTTATATCACCTGCCGCCATCGCGAGCGGTTAGAGAGCAGTTGCGATGTCGGCCGTTCGCCCGCCGAATTGAAAGAAGATTTTCCGGCGCTTGAGTTTGACCATCTCGACGAGGTGTGGTGGCACAATGAGCCCGGCTCGAAGGCGCCTTTTGTTACCGAGCCGCTCTCCGTGTTTGAAAAGCGCGTTAGCGCCTTCCGCGGTTGGCTGACCGAACATCCGACAACCAAGGTCGCGGTGATTGGGCATGGCACGTTTTTCCATGCGCTGACGGGCCACTGGATGCAGAATTGCGAAGTTCAACGCTGGCAACCTACCTAATTGACGTGCAGCGCTTTAAATAAATATTGATCGGCTTCCGGCTGATCTTTCGTCACTGTTTCATTTTTTTGAAAGTTCCCATGTCGCAAACGCAACTGCCTTCGAAAACCATTTGGACCATTTTGACAGGAACCATGATCGCCATGTTTTTGGGCGCGCTGGATCAAACGATTATTGCGGCCGCACTGCCGACCATTGCGCGTGAACTTGGCGATTTTAATTCGATCTCGTGGGTGGCGAGTCTTTATCTCTTAGCCACAACCGCCGTGACGCCGCTTTATGGCAAGATCAGCGATATCCATGGCCGTCGCGTGACGATGTTGGCGGCGATTGTGATTTTCGTGATCGGCTCAATCGCCTGCGCATTGGCGCCTACCATGTTGGCGCTCATTCTGGCGCGCGGGTTGCAAGGCCTTGGCGGCGGCGGTTTGATCTCGCTTTCCCAAACCATCATTGCCGATATTGTCGCGCCGAAAGAACGCGGCAAATATCAGATCTTTTTTGCGAGCGTCTATCTCTTGGCAAGTTTGATGGGGCCGATGCTGGGCGGCTTTCTGACCGAACATTTGCATTGGTCTTTGATCTTCTGGATCAATTTACCGATTGGCCTTGTGGCATGGGCGATGACGACGAATACGCTGAAGCTTTTACCCATCCATCATCGGCCGCATAAGCTTGATATACCGGGTGCCGTTCTCATCGTTCTTGCAACGGTGAGTTTGATGTTGGCGCTTGATCAGGGCGGAAGCCGCGCAGCTTGGCTCTCACCAACCATCCTGAGCATGCTCGGCGCTTCGCTCGTGTTGTGGGTCTTGTTCGTCATGCGTATTCGCGCGGCCGAAGAGCCATTGATCCCGATTGAAATTTTAGCCAATCCCGTTGTGGCGAGTGCGACGACGGCGGCGCTTTTCAGCATGGGCACCTATGTGGCGACAACGATCTTTATGCCCGTCTATTTTGAAACAGCACGCAATATGAGTGCTGCGGATTCAGGGCTTGCTCTTATTCCGTTTATGGTCGGCACTGTTGTCGGAGCCACTATGGCCGGACAGACAATGGGTCGCATCACGCATTACAAGCGCCTGCCGCTGGGCGGGACCTTGGTGGCAGCGATTGCAGCGCTGTGCATCGCTTTCTTTCAACACCGGATGACGATTGTCGAGTTGGAAGCCTTATTCACGGTCATCGCCATCGGACTTGGCACGGTATTGCCGACAACAACGGTGGCGATCCAGAATGCGGTGAAGGCGCATCAATTGGGAACAGCGACAGGTGCGATGAATTTCTTCCGTCAGCTTGGAAGCGCGTTGTTGGTCGCGGTCTTTGGCACGATCTTGCTGAATGCCGGAGAGATCACACCGGGCAATGCCAGCGAGGCGGGGGATCGCTTTTTCGTGATGTTTTTAGCGACTGCGATCGGCTTTGGAATTTCATTCGTCGCGTTGCTTTTCATGGAAGAAAAGCCGTTGCGCTCGGCCGCAAAACACGCGGCCGAGGCAGTGATGGTGGATTAACCGAGCTTCTTCACTTCATCGCGCCAAGGATGCTCTTCCTTGAAGCCTAAGACTTCGCGGGTTTTCTTGTTGGAGAGCGGCGCTTCAAACTCGCCCATCGGACGGGTGATCGGCGTATTGGGGCAGTATTTTTTCAAGAATTCGGCGGTTGGTAGTTCAGCGGTGATGGTATCATTGACCGCGTTGAACACCTGGAAGCCCAAGCCGTCCTTTTGCAAGCCGAGATGAACGATCTGCGCCAAATCGCGCGCGTCGATATAGGCCCATGCGTTGCGCTTGCGCGACATCGGATCCTTCAAGAAGGGCGGGAACATCGTGTATTCATGCGGCTCGATGACATTGCCGATACGCAGCGCGTAAATGTCGGCCTTGTAACGCATCGCAAAAGTGCGCGAGGTCAGCTCATTGACCACTTTCGAATGGCCATAGCTGTCCATCGGGTCGACATCATAGCTTTCATCGAGCGGGAAGGAGTGGAAATCCTTGTCACCTTCGGCAAAGCACACGCCATAGGTCGTCTCGGACGAGGCGACGATGACTTTGCGGATGCCGAGCTTCATCGCTGCTTCAATGACATTATAAGTACCCATGACATTGACGCGGAAGGTTTCATTGTCAGGATTGATGAGAATACGCGGCACGGCGGCGAAATGCACAACGGCATCGACAGGTGATGGTGCTTTGCCGGCGTTCAACCCGTCAAAATTGAAATGCGTGGTCATCGCGTTGAACACCTGACCGCTATCGGTGATATCGCCGACGAGATTCGAAATGCCGGGATGATCGAATGGCTTCAAATCGAAGTTGAGAATGTCGTACCCTTTGGCTTTCAGCCATGGCATCACGTGACGCCCTGCCTTGCCGGTGCCGCCTGTAAAGAGAATACGTTTGGTCATGGTCTGCTCCCTGATCCGATTTCATCGGTGATTGATGCCGCGCAATGTGTCGTGTCAGCGCCCAATAGGCAACCATTGTTAGTGCAGGTCAGATCGTCGCAGGACGTATTAGCCGCCCATGACTTTTAGGCCTATTTCGGCAAATCGCGCGGCTAACGGGGCAATTTCATGGGCGTTTCCGCCCGCCGCATTGCCCTGCCTTGCCCGATCAGCAATGCCGACAAAAATCACGGCAAACCGAAAAAAGGCGAAAGCGATGTGAAACGGTAAAAGCGGAGGGCTATCAGGCACGTGAGCCCGATAATGCGCCACGAATTCGGCCTCGGACGGAATGCCAAGCGCTTCAAGATCAAGTCCGGCGATACCACCATATTCATTCGGTCTACTTTGCCAGGCCATCGCGGCAAAACCCAAATCGGCAAGCGGATGACCCAATGTAGCCAATTCCCAATCCAAAATACCTATTACGCGCGGCTCAGTCGGATGGAACATCAGATTACCCATCCGGTAATCGCCATGGGCTATTGCCAGACGTCGATCATCCTTCGGGCGTTGATCGGTCAGACGCTCGATGAGACGATCAAGCGCGGGAATGTCATCGGTCGGTGATTCTTGCCATTGTCGCGACCAACGGTTGAGTTGCCGTTCGAAATAATCGCCGGGACGTCCGAAATCCGATAGTCCAATCGCGTTGGGATCAACCGAATGCAGCTTGCCGAGTGTTTTTGCCATTGCTAGATAAAGCGCATGACGCTCTTCCCGTGCAAGACCGGGCAAAGAGGCATCATGAAAGACCCTACCTTCGAGCCGCTCCATCAAGTAAAACGGCGTACCCAAGACCGATGGATCGAGTTCAAACAGCACAGGATGCGGGACCGGAATATCGGTTTTAGCCAAGGCTGCGAGCACGCGATATTCGCGATCAACCGCATGCGCGCCTTTCAAAATAGGGCCATTGGGTTGCTTGCGTAATACGAAGCGCGCAGCTCCCGTTGTTACAAAATAAGTAGGATTGGATTGGCCGCCACCAATGCGCTCGACATTTAACAAAGGCACCGAGAACCGCTCGCGCACAAAGGCATCAAGCGCTGCGGTTTCAAAATCAAGCGACATTATTTTGCCTCAACGGGCCATTGCCAAAAGCCATCGCCTTCATCGGCCAAGAAGCGATGCAGCACCATTTTATGTACCTCGTCCGCACCATCGACGAGACGGGCCTGACGCGCGTACCGATAAATCCATTCAAGCACCGTATCGGTTGAATAGCCGCGCGCGCCATTGATCTGGATCGCGGTATCGGCGGCGTCATGCAGCACTTTAGCGACATGCATTTTGGCCATCGAGATTTCTTTGCGCGCGAAAGAGCCTTGATCAAGCGCCCATGCGGCTTTCATCCCGAGCAAGCGGCCAATCTCGATCCGCATCGCGATATCACCCAGCATCATCTGGACACTCTCGCGTTCGGATAATTTCACCCCAAAGCCCTCACGCTTCGATGCATAATCGCGCGCGATTTCGACCGCACGCTTTGAAAGACCGAGCCACCGCATGCAATGGGTAAGACGTGCGGGGCCAAGCCGCACTTGCGTGACTTTAAGACCGCGCCCGACGCCGCCGAGGATATTGTCTTCGCTGACAACGAGGCCATCGAATTTCAACTCGCAATGGCCGCCATGTTCCTCTGGCCCCATAATGCCGATACGGCGGACAATTTCCCAGCCCGGCTGATCTTTATGAAAGAGAAACGCCGTCAGACCATGACGCGGATCATCCGACGTGCGCGCCATCAGTATAAAATGGCTCGCCTCCTCGGCGCCCGTAATAAACCATTTGTGGCCCGTAATCACGTAATCTGATCCGCGTTTTTCAGCGCGTGTCTGGATCATGCCCGGATCGGAGCCGCCACCGGGATGGGGTTCCGTCATCGCAAATGCCGATCGGACTTTGCCCTCTACGATCGGCGCCAGCCATTCGGCCTTCTGCTCGAGCGTGCCAAGCGCCTCAAGCACCATCATATTGCCATCGTCGGGTGCCGAGGAATTAAACACGACCGGCCCGAAAATCGAGCGGTTCATGGCCTCATAGCAAACGGCCATGCCAATTTTGCCCAAGCCTTTGCCGCCCGACTCTGGTTTTAATTGGAGGCACCAGAGGCCTTCCGAGCGGGCTTGCGCACGCAAAGGTTCAAGGCGGGAGAGCGCTATATTTCCATGACCATCATAGGCCGACGGATCGCTTTCTAGCGGCAGTATATGGGCATCGACAAATGCCGCGATCCGACTGCGATACTGTTCAATCTCATCGGAGATTTGAAAATCCATGCCTAGTCCCTCCCGATGGCGGCAATCTAAGCCGACAACTAACACCTCAAAAAGTCTTAGGCCGCCCGTGCGGCAGCCAGCGTGGCTAATGCCGCTTCTGGATCCCGCGCCAGCAGGATCAATAAGGATTTACCTGCAGGGTCAATACTGTTGCGGCCCTGCTCCCAATTGCGCAAGGTCGCAACCGGAAGACCAACCGCTTCTGCAAACTGTTCCTGCGTCATGTTTAATCGCCGACGGAGATTTTTTGGCGATATAATTTGATCCAGCGTTAATTCCGGAGCTGTATCAGAATTCTCGCCGATGGCGTTGGCAATGGCCTCATCTGTGGCTTGCTGCAACGCAGGACGGCCGCGCTTAGCCGCACGAATTTCGTCTAATGATTGACGAATGTTTGCCATATCTCACGCTCCCTCTTACTGGCATGGCGGGCCGAAATGATCCGCCTTACCTCGCCCCGGTCGGTATAGACCACTACTAAAACAACACCGTCTACTTCACCGATGGCAATGATGCGCTCTTCGCCATAGTCCTTACGGTCATCGATGGCCGTTTGAACGGGGCCGTCAAAAATCAAGGCAGCACTAGCAAAATCAAGTTGCCGCTCTCGTAAATTTCGATTGCTTTTAGCGTCATCCCACTCAAAGAGCATAGTCCCAAAAATACGCTATTCGCGTATTTCTGTCTATCGCTTTTTCTCCGTCACCTAAACCCGTCGGTAACCTCAAGGATCGCGTCCAGCGTGCCGGGTTCGGTGCCGGCATGGCCGGCATCGGGTACGATGCGGAAGTCTGCCTTGGGCCATGCTTTGTGCAAATCCCACGCGTTTTTAAGCGGGGTGCAGACATCATAGCGGCCATGGATGATAGCGCCGGGGATCGACGCGATTTTATCGACATTGGCGAGGAGTTGATCGTCGCGATCAAAAAAGCCGCCATGGATAAAGTAATGGCATTCGATACGCGCAAAGGCCAGTGCGTAATCATCGCTGCCAAACAAAGCGACCCGCGCGGGATCAGCCAGCAAGGAGATGGTTTTACCTTCCCACTGGCTCCACGCCCGCGCGGCTTGAAGCTGCGTCTCACGGTCGGGTGAGGTGAGACGTTTATAATAGGCGGTGATCATATCGCCGCGTTCTTCTTCGGGGATGGGCGCGATATATTCTTCCCACGCATCGGGGAATAGCCAATGGGCGCCCGATTGATAAAACCACAGGAGCTCTTCACGGCGAAGCATGAAAATGCCGCGCAGCACCAACTCGGTCACCCGATTAGGGCAAAGCTGTGCATACGATAAAGCGAGCGTCGAACCCCATGAGCCACCTAGGACTTGCCAGCGCTCGATACCCAGATGCTCGCGCAGCCGTTCAATATCGGCAACGAGATCCCATGTCGTGTTTTCACGCAACTCGGCATGCGGCGTCGATTTTCCGCAGCCCCGCTGATCAAACAGAATGATGCGATAGGCTGAAGGATCATGAAGCCGCCGCATAAAGGGATTGGAACCACCGCCCGGCCCGCCATGCAAAAGCACGACGGGTTTGCCATTCGGGTTGCCGCTCTCTTCGAAATAAAGCTCATGGATGTCTGATACACGGAGGCGACCCGTCAAATAGGGCTCTATCTCCGGGTAAGCTTGGCGTAATTCATCCATGCTCTACTTATCCTTAAGCGCGCAAGCGTTCGTTTTTCGGGTCCCATGCGCAATCGGCCAAGACATGCGCTTTGCACATATTGCCCATCATCATGATCTCAAACGAGGTTCCGGGTTTGGCCAAGGCTGGCTCAACATAGGCAAAGCTAAGCGATTTACCCGTTGCATGACCATAGGCACCGCCTGTTGTTAAGCCAACGATTTTTCCATCGTGATAGATCGGCTCATTGCCATAGCAATCATTATCAATCGCCTCGACTTCGAGATAAACAAGCTCGATGCGCGGGCCTTGTTGTTTGGAAGCGAGCGTGCCGGGCTTGCCGATAAAGTCCTTGTTGAAATCGACGAAGCGTTCCATCGCGCCTTCGATCATTGTGACTTCATTGGTGAGTTCCGAGCCCCAACCGCGATAGGCCTTTTCCATGCGCAGCGAATTCATCGCATAGGTGCCGAAAAGTTGGATACCGTGCGCTTTGCCGGACACCATCAAAGCTTCAAACACTTTTGGCATATCCGCCATTGGGCAATGCAGCTCCCAACCAAGTTCACCAACATAATTGACGCGCAAGAGTCGAACGCCTGCCACACCAGCAACCTTAGCTTCTTTACCCGTCAGCCAGCGGAAGCTCGCATTGGTGAGATCGATATCGGTGAGCGGTGCGAGCGTCTCGCGCGCATGAGGGCCTGCAAGAACGAGCACGCCATAATCATCCGTCACATCTTTAATCGTGACCTTCTCGCCCTTTTCAACACGCCAATTGAATTGATCGAAATCGTGCAATTGCGCAACCGCGGCCGAGAGCACATAGAAATGATCTTCGGCTAAACGGGTGACGGTGATTTCCGATTCAATAAAGCCATTGGCATTCAACAGATGGCCCAACATAACGCCGCCGACCTTTGCCGGAATCTTATTGGCGCAGATGCGGGAGAGGTACGTAAAGGCATCTGGACCCGAGACTTCATATTTAGAGAAGGTCGAAAGATCCATGAGGCCGACGCGGTTGCGAACGGCTTCGCATTCGCTCTTCACCGCATCCCACCAATTCGAGCGTTTAAAGGAGAAGACCTCGCCCTTGCCGCTTTTATCGTACCAGCGCGGACGCTCCCAACCATAGATCTGGCTGAACTGCGCGCCTTCATTCTTAAGCGTCTCATAAAGCGATGATTTGCGAAGGCCGCGACCGACCGTGTGTTGCTCGCCGGGCTTATAGCAATAATACATATGGTGATAATCAGCGATGGAGACTTCTTCCGTGTAGTCTTTGTCTGCCCAATTGCCGAAACGACGCGGATCAAACTCGCGCATATTGATCTCGGCCTGACCATGCACCATCCATTGTGCGAGATATTTACCAGCCCCGCCGCCTTGGCAAATGCCAATCGATGCACCGCAATGCATCCAATAGTTTTTCGGCCCCGGTGCAGGACCTGAAAGATAGGTGCCGTCCGGTGTATGCGTGATCGCACCCGAGATGACACTCTTGACGCCGGCTTCAGCAAACAGTGGGAAGCGTTCGATGCAGCGTTCGAGATAGGGCATCAAGCGATCAAGTTCTGGCGTTACCAATTCGCTTTCAAAATCCCATGCGGGTGGCTTGCCATCCCAGCAGACATGCGCGGTGCCGGTTTCATATGGGCCGATCAACACACCATTCGTCTCCTCGCGGAGATAGGCATGAGACCAAGGATCGCGCACAACGGGCAATTCGCGCTCGAGCGCGATCAGCTCCTTGACCGGCTCGGTGATGAGATAATGATGCAGCATATTGGAGATCGGCACATTATGTCCGGTCCAAGAGCCGACCACATCACAATAAGAGCCTGCGGAATTGACGACGTGCTCGCAGATAATATTGCCGTGATCGGTAATCACTTCCCATTCGCCCGAGGGCAACAGCTTGATATCCGTGACAAGCGTACGGCGGTAAATTTCAGCGCCGAGCTTGCGGGCGCCCGCAGCCATCGCATTGGTAATGTCGGCAGGAGCCACATGGCCGTCGGTGATCGTGTGGAACGCGGCCTTCACGCCATCGGTATTCAAGAAGGGGTGAACCTTTTTAATCTCTTCGGGTCCGATAATATGGGCTTCATAGCCCGCGAGCTTCGAGACGCCATAGACTTGCTTGAGCCAATTGACCTCTTCATCCGTGCAGGCGAGACGCAAGCCGCCGCAGCCGTGCCAGCTGACGGCATGGCCCGTGAGTTCTTCGAGCTTGGGATAAAGCTCGGTGCCATACATATGCACCTTGGTCATATTAAGAGAGGAGTTGAAATGCGGGCATTGACCCGCCGCATGCCATGTCGAGCCGGAGGTCAGCTCGCCCTTCTCGATGAGGACGACGTCTGACCAGCCTTCAAGCGCCAGATGATACAACAGGCCTACGCCCATCACGCCACCACCGACAACAACCACTCTGGCATGCGATTTCATTTGGTCCACCCTATTTTTAAAAATCATTATCGTTCCAAAACTAGTCTGCCGCCCCTGATGGCATGATGCCTCGGTGCGACGCCTACCATTCCGGACGCGCCTTCATCAGCGTTGCGCGAGATGCGCAACGAGGTCGGTTGTTTCTTTTTGACCCAGGGCACCAAGACGCATGGCAACGGACCAGCGCTTGCCGCCAGCGAGTTCAACCATATTGCCTTTTGCCTTCTCCGCCGTGAAGCCTTCGGTCTCGGCCGTTGCCGGAAAAGCCATGCCGATGGCGTCTTGATCCGGCGTCCGACAAATCCAACGGATGCATTTTGCGGCTTGCGAAGGCTGATAGCGGATATAATCCGCCGTACCATCTGGGCGCTTTTGCAAGGCGTGCGCAAAGCCATCGCTATCGGCTTGCATATCAATGGTAAAGACAATCTCAGGATCAAAGCCCATGCCGGGCTTTAAAATATGATGCAGCTTCGGCTCTTTGGCGAGCTCGGCGATGAACTCTTTATAGCCGGGCTTCGGCGTAATGTGACCCGGAATGGCTTGGCGAACACGCACCGCTTCTGCCGTGTAGGGCGCCGAGTAAACCATCTCGCCATGATCGACGGGACGGAAATTCGCATGCGCGAGATACATGAGATCCATCGGTGTCTGTTTCAGATTATCGACATGGAGCTCGATATCGAGAAGCGTTGCATTGGCCGCCATCGTTATGCTCGCCGTTGCAAGATAATGGACGGTGAAGGCAACGGCATAGTGATAGGTGCCGATAATTTTTATGCTCTGATGAGCCTCATCCCATTCAAGCCACGCTTTTTGAAAGGGTGCATTGGGCAATTCGCCGTGGAGCGGATGACGATCACCTGGTCCTGGCGCACCCATTCCGCTGATGCCGCAATGGATGAAGAACGCGCCATAGGTTTCCAAATAGGTTTGGGTAGCGACCGGTTCGTCGAACATCGACTTCATTGTGAGGTCGCGACCATCGAACACGGCGCGCCAAATCTGCTGACCCTTGAAAGGCAAAACATCGATATGGCCGCGTTGATTCGCGATCCGAAGTCCCTCTATCCCCGTCGAATAGCGAAAAGTTGAAACCTTGAATTCACCCATCGACCCTAGCGACGTTTCGTGATCGGCAAACATTGATCGTGTCAATTCAATCCGCACCGGCATCTTCTTTTTCCTTACCCGAGAAATGAAATTTTTCTATGATTCCAAACTCTTTTGCCATGAAAGGCGCTGTTTGGTCCAGCACCCATCGCATGGATTTGAGTGAGGCGAGAGGCTCCACGAAGGAGCCAAGCGGAGCGTCGATCATATCGTCGTTCGTCTAATCTCATCATAGCCCTTTGCAAACCAATGAAATTACATCAGAACTACATCTTGCGAAGCGATTGCGATTCTGCGCAAATGCGTTAGAAGTGCGTTGTTCGCGTGCTGTGAACGGATCGGCTCTAACGATTGAAATGTAAGCATGCTTTTTGAGTACTGTGCTGAGTGCCGCAGATGTTGCAATGTCGAGGAGGGGCACCCTGCCCTCGAGGTAACGTTGACGGACACCGAGCAAAAGAAATTTGGCAGCATCTGCATTGAAGACAATTGTACCCATCTCGGCAACGAAGGTTGCTCTTTGGGGGATGAGAAGCCATTTTCATGCAGCCTCTATCCGCTCTCGTTCAATCCACACTCACGCGAATTCTTCTTCGACAATGAGTGCCCGCTAATGCCGACCTACATCACGCAACTCGCGGATAAGGGTAGCGAAGCATCGGCCCATCTGGACTCGATTACCCAAAAAATCTTGAAGCTTGAGACGACCAACGGTGATTTTTTAGTAGAAAATCATGCGGTGGATATTGACTACTTCGAATTGATCAAGCTTCCTCATGCAGCTTTGCCGACGCGTTCGGCTAAAAAAGCGAGGCAGTAACGTGCTTAAAAAAACGAATTCGACAGGGACCGCTATGAGTATCAAGCGTGTTGGTTTCCAAAGCTGGACGGATGAAAATCTCTGCGTCGAGAGCAATCACAACGACATTCTTTATTACACGACACGCTGGGACGCCCTCTGCCCCTATGTCGACGTCAGTGATGAGATGCTCAAAAACGTGCCGAAGCCGTTTATTGTTTACGCGCTGCCGCCTGAAGGTCCCTATGGCGTGCCGATTGGCGACCAATACGGGCTGGTCGACACGCAGTCAGACGCGTTCTGGAACGATGAACGCCGCACGCGCAAATTCCGTGAATACGATAAGATGTGGCGGAACTTCGTCTATTCCGAAGAAGTGATCCCCGGCACCGAGCTCACCTTCGACCGGATGGTCGAGATGGGCGGACAGCATTTTGAGAACTGCTATATTGATGATCGCGAGATCGAAGGCTTCATCGATTACTGCCAAAAGCTGAAGGTCTTGGTGATCAAGGTGCACGACACGGATGGCACACTCGTTTTGACCGATGTCTCGATCCTGCTACCCGAATACAACCAGCTGTATGGCAGCTTCTGCCAATGGAACCGGACCTATAAGAACAAGTCCCCAGGCCTCTATGCCTGCCTGCTTGCCATTCGCTGGGCCAATAAAAACAATCTTCGCTATTATAATCTCGGCCCCGTGGGCGATTATGGCTACAAAGAATTGTTCGTCACCGATTACGAACCCATTTATTCCTTAGCCCTCACCGATCTCGATCATCCATTGGCACTCGACGACACGTCGCCGCTCCATACCGATTTTGATGTCAAACATTGGAATCAGGTTTATCGGGATGTCGAGCCGATCAAGAAATTCAATCGCGTCAGCTGAGCTCAGAATTGGCGCTGTCATGCGCCAATTTCCTTACTCTTTATCAGAGAAGAAATGTTCTTCGCCGAAGCTCTGGTCATAATCCATGACCAGCTCATCCCCGTTTTTAATCTTGGTCAACGTCTCGTAGTGACCCGCTTTCTTGATCCGGATATTCGGGGTCTTTGAATGGTTGAGGAAGATGGAGAAATCCATCGTATTCAGACCAACGACCGGGATCAGCACTTCCTTATCATCGTAATAGCAGAACATTTTGATCTGTTTCCGAACCCCTTTGGGCAGGTCCTTTAGTTCCTCTTTCTTGAAGGACAACTCTTTCCGAGGAAGGGGGCTTCGCAGCGGATCTATGCCTTTTGGAATATTGCGGATCGCGAAGACGCCGACCCCATGGGTTGGCGATGCACCGAGGCGGCAATAGACTTCTTCGGCAAGGTGCTTCAGCAGCTTCTTCTTTTGCTTCACGGCTTTGCTCATTTTCCTAAATGTTTTCTATAGTGAGCTTCAATTAGGCTTCTTTTCAAGCGAAATATAGCACAAAATCGACACTTACCGCCCCTATCTTGGTCGCATAGCCTATTGCGAGCCAGCCTCCTGCATCACCGGGCCATGCAACAAATCGTCCGAGCGATCGTTTTCCTCCGGCAGGCAGCGGGGGATAAGGCCGGCCTTTGTGATTTATGACTGAAACTTAACTTTTGCTTTCCGCCGCAAAGCACTAGACCGGATGGGAAGGCTGATGACCGATGCCCTATCTAACCAGGTGCCCTGTGACTGCAAGCGATCAACCCTTAAAGCGCGGATATGGTTCGCCTCGATTGGGCAGGGCAGCGGTTTGGCTGGGGATGTTACCTGTTCTTTCGGGCTGTATGCCGAGCCTCGATAAGGCCCATATCGGCGTTTCAGTACCCGCGACCTATGAGCAAGGCTCGCCCTCCGGCCCGACCATCAACGCGCACTGGCCGAAGCTGTTTCGCTCGTCCGAACTCGACCGTTTGATCGGAAGCGCGGTTGAGGACAATCTCGATCTCGCCAGCGCCATTGCAAGGATCACGGAGGCCGATGCGCAGGCCGCTGCTGCCCGATCATCCCTCTTTCCGACCCTTGATGGCTCGGCCACAGCGCAGCGCTCTCAGAGCCCCGGGACGCTTTCGAGCGATACGGGCCCTTTCACGACTTCCGTCTCCAACCAATTTGGGGCGGGACTTACGGCGAGCTACGCAATCGACACCTGGGGCCGCTACCGCTCCTTACACGCCGCGGGACTTGCCACGGCCGAAGCTGTCCGGTTTGACCGCGATGCGCTTGCCATCAGCATCGCCGCCTCAACAGCAAATACCTATTTCGGCATAATGGCGGCCAAAGACCGGATCGCCCTGCAGCAAGAAAACATTTCATTGGCGAGCCATATCTTGGATGCCATCAAAGCCCGCGTTTCGGTGGGTACCGCATCGGCGCTTGATATTGCCGAGCAAGAAAGCATTGTCGCTAGCCAAAAGGCCGCTGTACCCGCATTGGAGCAACAAATCGCCCAAGGGCGCACCCAATTAGCTATTTTACTAGGCCGGCCTCCTGAAGGCTTTACGATCAAAGGGGCTAGCCTCAAACCTCTGACCGTACCGGATCTAGCCGCCGGAATGCCCTCCACGCTCTTGCTGAGGCGCCCTGATATCGCCCGGGCCGAGGCTGATCTGCGTACAGCGGAAGCCAATGTGGAGGCGGCCCGCGCCGCCTATCTGCCGAGCTTCGATTTGACGCTGAAAGGTGGCAATGAAAGCCGCACACTCGAAAACATGCTCCGCCCCGATGCCGCTTTTGCCTCTGCGCTTGGCAGCATGGCTGCACCCATTTTTGATGGCGGCGCACTCGATGCAAGTTTCAACCAACAGAGTGGACGGCGAGCCGAATTAATCGCCGCCTATCGCAAATCCATCGTCTCGGCTTTTGGCGATGTGGAGAATGCGCTTATCGCCGTGAAGCAAAGCCGCCTCCAAGAACAGTTACAAGCCGCTGTCGTCGACGCTTCAAAGCGCGCTTATATGATCAGCGAAGAAAGGCTTCGTGCCGGAACCATCGATATCGTTACACTTTTAACGGTGCAGCAAAATTTATTTCAAGCCGAAGAAGCGCTTATTCAATCCCGTCTCGCCCGCTTACAAGCCGCTATCTCGATGGTTCAAGCCTTGGGTGGCGGTTTTGAAGTTGCAGCCGACGCGGCCATTCGACAAAGGACTGTCTCCCCAACACAAGCGGTATCAACGCCATGAAGTTTCGTTTGTCTTCCATCCTAACCCTGATCGTTTTGATTGCTGTCATTGGAGGGATCGGGTGGTTTGTAATGACGCCGCCGACACAGCCGCCCTCTGCCTCAAGACGAAGTGGAGCCGACGATGGCCCTGTTCCTGTACTCGCCATCAAAGCCGAGCGACGCGATATGCCGATTGATATCGACAGCATCGGGACGGTGCAGGCATTTAACACCGTAACCGTACGCAGCGAAGTCGACGGACGATTGATTGAATTGAGTTTTCGCGATGGGCAGGATGTAAAGGCCGGTGATATTTTAGCCAAGATCGATCCGACGATCTATCAAGCCCAATATGATCAGACGCTTGCCAAGAAAGCGCAAGACGAAGCCATTCTTGCCAATGCGCAGCGGGATTTGGAACGCTATTTGAATTTGGCCAAAACCGAATATGCGCCGCAGCAACAGGCCGATACGCAGCGCTCTACCGTTGCGCAAATCAGCGCGCAGCTTGCCGCCGATCAAGCCGCGATCGATAATGCCAAAGCCTATCTCGACCGCACAACCATTCGCGCACCCATTGATGGGCGCACGGGTATTCGCTTGGTCGATAAGGGCAATCTCGTCCATGCATCCGATCAAACAGGGCTCGTTGGAATTGCGCAGGTCATGCCGATATCGGTGATCATTACCTTGCCACAACAACATTTGCCCGCAATCAACCGCGCTTTGGCGCGAGGCAAAGTGGTCGTTGATGCGCGGGATGGCGAGTTAGGCACTGTGATTGATCACGGTACCGTCGAAGTTGTCGATAATCTTGTCGATCAAACAACCGGAACCATTAAGCTGAAAGCGGCCTTTCCAAACACAGGCTTAGCGCTTTGGCCGGGACAGTTTGTTAATATCACTTTGCATGTCGGCATCTTGAAGGATGCGATGATGGTACCAACCACCGCCGTGCAACGCGGCCCATCAGGCGCTTTTGTTTATTTGGTCGATGAGCAATCGAAAGTCTCCGTCCGCGCGGTAACAACGGCCCGGCAAACCGAAAGCGATACGGCGATTGCGAACGGACTTGAAGCGGGTGAAACGGTTGTGACAAGCGGGTTTAACCGCCTCTCCGATGGCGTAACCGTGCGCGTGGATGAGGCGACGCTGGTGCCTGCCGCGCCTGCCAAACAACAGGGCAAAGGTAAGAAGCCTGCAGCGGGAACGACGCCATGACGGGTGAGCGATGAGCGTCTCCTCTCCTTTTATTCGAAGGCCGGTTGCAACATCTTTATTGGCAGTAGCTTTGGCGCTTTGCGGATGGCTCGGCTATCGCGGGCTGCCGATTGCTGCTCTACCGCAAATCGAATTTCCGACGATTGAAATCATCACGCAATATCCGGGCGCCAATCCGGATACGATGGCGGCATTGATTACGGCGCCGCTTGAGCGACAATTCGGGCAGACGCCATCGCTTTCCGGCATGTCCTCGCAAAGCTCATTCGGCATGAGCCGGATCACGCTTCAATTTGATTTAGGCCGCGATATCGATGCCGCCGCCCAAGATGTGCAATCGGCGATCAATGCAGCGGCAGGGAGCCTGCCTAAAAGCCTGCCCTATCCGCCAGTCTATTCGAAAATCAATCCGGCGGATCAGCCGATTATCACTTTGGCTTTATCCTCATCGACTGTCTCTCTGCGCGGGCTATCGGATTTTGCCGATACGATTTTAGCGCCAAAGCTGAGCGAGATATCAGGCGTTGGCCGTGTGGCGGTTGAAGGCGGCATACGGCCAGCTGTGCGCATCAAACTCGATCTCGAACGGTTGGCGTCCTATAAAATAGGCGTTGAAGATGTGCGCAATGCCATTATCGGTGCCAATATCGCCGCCCCGAAAGGCTCGCTGGATGGCGCCGAGCAGAGCTATACGATTGCGGCGAATGATCAAATCAGCACGGCGGAGGCATACCAAACCATCGTGATCGCCTCGCGCAACAGCGCCAATGTTTTGCTGCGCGATATTGCCACCGTTGCCGACGGATTAGAAAATGATCGCGTGGCGGCGACGCATCAATCGGAAGCAGCCGTTATTCTCGACATCAGACGTCAACCAGGTGCGAATGTGGTGGAAACTGCTGATCTCGTTAAAGCGGCTTTGCCACGTTTAAAACGTACGCTGCCGATGGGCGTTTCCTTTAATATTGTGCAAGACCGCACCGAAACAATCCGCGCCTCTATCCGCGATGTCGGTGTGACCCTTTTGGTGAGCATTATCCTTGTCGTTGGTGTCGTGCTTCTTTTTCTGCGCTCGGTGCGTGCGACGGTGATTGCGGGCATTACGCTCCCGCTGTCGATCATCGCGAGCTTCGGCGTGATGTGGTTTGCGGGCTTTAGCCTCGATAATCTGTCGCTGATGGCGCTCACCATTGGCACGGGCTTTATCGTCGATGATGCGATTGTGATGATCGAAAACATCGCTCGCCATATCGAAGACGGGGACCACCCGCTTGCCGCCGCATTAAAAGGCGCGGGCGAGATTGGGTTTACGGTGATCTCGCTCACCGTCTCGCTGATCGCGGTGTTTATCCCGCTTTTGTTTATGACGGGCCTTGTCGGCCGAATGTTCCGCGAATTTGCGTTGACGCTGTCGATTGCGGTGATTGTATCGGCGATTATATCGCTAACGCTGACGCCGATGATGTGTGCCTATCTGCTGCGTCATGTTCCAGAACAATCAACAGGCCGCTGGCGGCGTATGGTTGAATGGCCCGTAAACGCTATGGCGCGGCTATATGAGAACACACTCGGCTGGGCATTGAACCGCCCTGCTTTGATGCTGTCGCTGACCCTTGCCACGATGGCGCTCACCAGTGCTTTATATATTGGAATGCCGAAAGGCTTTTTGCCTGATCAAGATACGGGGCTCATTAGCATCGTGCTGGAAGCCTCACCGGATGCCTCCTTCACCGAGATGAAGCGTTTGGAAGATGAAGTAAGCCACGCGCTTAAGGCTGATCCCGCGGTAACCCATGTCGTCGGCGTGTTGGGCGTGGGCGCGCAAAATGCGACGCTGAATGCCGCGCATATGATGGTGGCACTCACCCCAAGCACGACGAGAAGTGAAAGCGCGGCGATGATCGCGCAACGTTTGACGACCATTGAGCAAAGCATCAAAGGCGTTCGGCTTTATGTAGAGCCGGTGCAAGATGTCGAAATTGCAACGCGCACCAGCAAAGCGCGTTATCAATACACGCTGACAGGGGCGGATGCCGATCTCGTCTCGCTATGGGGGGATCGCTTACTCGCCGCATTGGCGAAAGATCCGCGCATTACAAAGGTCGCAACCGAAACACCGAGCGGCGGCTTGCGGGCCTATGTGAATATTGATCGCGAGAAGGCCGGACGGCTTGGCGTATCGATGCAGCTTGTCAATGACACGTTGAACGATTCCTTCGGCCAAAGGCAAATATCAACCATCTATGCGCAGTCGAACCAATACCGCGTGGTGATGGAAGCCGCCGCGCGCGACCAGACCAATCCGGCGATATTGAGCAAGCTCTATGTTTCGACAAGCGCAGGCGCGCAGGTTCCGTTGTCTGCGTTTGCGACGCTGACGCGCGATACGGCGCCACTCGTTTTAGCGCATGAAGAGCAATTCCCCGCCTATACGCTCAGCTTTGATGTGTCGCGCAATACGTCACTCGATCAGGCTGTTGCGGCCATGGCGGAAGCACAAGCGGCCATCGGTCTACCATCGCTTCTGGTCGGAAGTTTCACCGCCGATGCGGCTGAATTTCAACGCGCATTGGCGAGTGAAGTGTGGCTGATTTTGGCAGCCGTGATCGTGATCTATCTGGTGCTGGGCATGCTCTATGAAAGCTATATCCACCCGATCACGATTTTATCGACGCTGCCCTCCGCAGGCGTTGGCGCACTCTTGGCCCTGTCGTTGACGGGAAATGATTTGTCGGTGATTGCGCTGATCGGCATTGTTCTTTTGATGGGCATTGTGAAGAAAAACGCGATCATGATGATCGATTTTGCGATTACGGCAGAGCGTGAAGAAGGCCGCACTGCCTATGAGGCGATTGTTGAAGCCTGTCGCTTACGCTTTAGGCCCATTATGATGACGACACTCGCAGCACTCTTTGGTGCCGTGCCATTAGCCTTCGCGCATGGTGCGGGCTCGGAGCTTCGTATCCCTCTGGGTGTGACGATTATTGGCGGGTTAATGCTCAGCCAAATTTTGACGCTTTATACAACGCCAGTGATTTTCCTCGTGCTTGAAAAATGGCGTGGCGGTAAAAAGGTTACGCCATGAGCGGGTTTAGCAGCCTGTTTATCAAAAGACCCGTTGCGAGCTCCTTACTCGGCATGGGGATTTTATTTGCCGGCGCCTTGGCTTTTTTCGTTTTACCCGTTGCGAGCCTGCCTTCGGTTGATTTACCGACCTTGCGCGTAACGGCGACGCAGCCCGGTGCTGATCCTGAGACGATGGCGACAACCGTCGCCGCTCCGTTGGAACGCCAATTGGGTTCCATTGCGGGTGTCACCGAAATCACGTCAACAAGCTCGCTCGGCGCAACCGCGATTGCGGTGCAATTCGATATCAACCGCCCCGTTGATAAGGCCGCGCGCGATATACAAGCCGCCATTAATGCAGCGGCTTATGATTTACCGTCTGACCTGCCCGCTCTGCCTTTGGTCAGAAAACTCAACCCTGCGGCGTTTCCGGTTTTGGTCTTAGCGCTTACCTCGGAGACCATTCCAAACAGCGAGCTATATGACATTGCTGATACGGTGATTGCGCAACGCCTCAGCCAAGTGGCGGGTGTAGCGGAAGTCAGCGTGAATGGGGCCGAACAACCCGCCATCCGGATCAGCCTTGATCCCAATCGATTGGCCGCGATTGGCGTTGGCATTGACACTGTTCGCACAGCAATTGTGAATGCCAATGCGCTTGGCCCGCTTGGGGCGTTTGAAGGCAATCATCGAACGGAAATGCTGGCATCTAACGCGCAATTGCAAACGCCCGATGATTATCAATCGATTATTGTGGCCAATCGCAATGGGGCTGCAATCCGCTTGGGCGATATCGCGGATATTAAACAAGGCGTTCGAAACAACCGCGCCGCCGGATGGTTTAACGGCAAGCCTGCCGTGATTTTGCAAATCACCAAACAGCCTGACGCCAATGTGATCGAAACGGTAGATGCCGTGAAAGCGCTTTTGCCTGAACTCGGACGCTGGATTCCGGCGGGGGTTAAAATCAGCACGCTGACGGATCGAACCGAATCCATTCGCTCCTCTATTCGCGATTTGATGAAGACGCTGCTTGTCGCCATCCTTCTGGTGATGGGCGTTGTGCTCGTCTTTTTACGAAGCCGTGCGCAGACGATTGCGGTTGGTATTTCGGTTCCCCTCTCCATCGCTGGCAGTTTTGCGGCGATGTGGGTTGCGGGCTTTACGCTGGACACGCTTTCATTAATGGCGATTACGATTGCGGTGGGCTTTGTTGTCGATGATGCCATCGTTGTTGTTGAAAATGTCCATCGCCATATTGAAGCAGGCGATCCGCCGCTCACCGCCGCCTTAAAGGGCGCGCAGGAATTGGGCTTTACCGTTCTCTCCATCAGCCTATCGCTTGGCGCGGCGTTTATTCCGATGATCTTCATGGAAGGGATTATCGGGCGCTTGTTCCGCGAATTTGCGTTAACGCTTGTGTTTGCGATTGTGGTTTCAACCTTTGTTTCGCTCACCATTGCGCCGGTGATCTGTTCGAAACTGATGCGACAGCGCTCACTTGATACGAAGCCCTATTGGCTCGACCGATGGATTGAAACAGGGCTTGATGGCTTGGCCTCGCTTTATGCCCTATCGCTCAAACCTGTACTTCGACATCCTTGGATTACACTGGTCGTCTTTTGTTTGGTGATTGCGGCAACGGTTAATCTGTTTCGAACATTGCCGAAAGGCTTCTTCCCGCAAGATGATATTGGGTTGATTTTTGGCTCAACCGAAGCTGCTCCCGATATTTCCTTCGCGCGCATGAGCGCTCTGCAACAAAAGATCAGCAATATTGTCAGTGCGGATTCATCTGTTTCCGGCGTTGCATCCTTCATTGGCGCATCGGGCGGGCTCTCCACCGTTAATCAAGGGCGGCTTCTAGTCAGCCTCAAACCCTTTAGTGAGCGACAGGAATCGAGCGCCACGATTGTTGCGCGTCTTAGAAAAGCAACGGCGGGTATTGTAGGAATTCGATTGTTTATGGCATCCGCGCAAGATTTTCGTGCTGGTGCGCGCTCGGGTAAATCGCCGTTGCAATTCACCCTATGGGGGCAGGATTTAAAAGCCTTACAGGAATGGGGACCCAAAGCCGAAGCGGCGTTGAAAGCAGCACCCGAGCTCGCCGATGTTTCAACCGATAAAACGAGTGGCGGTTTACAGCTTGATTTAACCATTGACCGCGTTCGCGCCGCGCGATTAGGCGTGAAATTTACCGATATTGACGCCGCCTTAAATGACGCTTTTGGACAAAGACAGATCACGACGTTGTACACGCCGCGCAACCAGTACAAAACGGTTTTGTCGGTGAACAAAGACAGCCAATCCGATCCGAGTGATTTATCGGGAATATATGTGCCGGGCGCAAAGGGCGTTCAAATCCCGATTGAAACCATCGCCCATATGAGCCGCGGGTTGCAGCCTTTGGCCATCAACCATCAAGGCCAGTTCGCCTCGGTAACGATTACCTATGACATGGCGGAAGGCGTAACGCAGGACGCGGCGATGGCGGCGGTGAAACGCGCTATTCTCGACTTACATTTACCCGAGACGGTGAATTCCGATTTCGCGGGCGATGCGAAAGCCTTTGCGACATCGGCAGGCTCGCAGCCTTTGCTGATCTTGGCTGCTGTTCTCGCGGTCTATCTGATTTTAGGCATTCTCTATGAAAGCCTTATTCACCCGATTACGATTCTTTCGACACTGCCTTCGGCGGCTTTGGGGGCCTTACTTGCCCTAAAGGCGGCGGGTTTGGAATTAAGCCTGATTGCGATTATTGGCATTATTCTGCTCATCGGCATTGTGAAGAAGAACGGCATTATCTTGGTCGATTTCGCGCAATCGCGCCGACGCGAGATTGATCTATCAGCAATGGCCGCCATGACGGAAGCCTGTCGCGTTCGCTTTCGCCCGATTTTGATGACAACCATGGCATCGATGTTAGGCGCTTTACCGCTTTTATTGGCAATGGGGCCCGGGGCAGAATTGCGCCGACCGCTTGGAGTTACGATTATCGGCGGCCTTTTGCTCTCTCAAATTTTGACGCTTTATACGACGCCCGTGATTTATTTGTTGATGGATCGCCTGACCCGTCGGCGGCATCGTGAAAACGAAGCCGTCCACAACACTTAAGCGTCCGGCGTCATCAAATATTCAGCGACCGTTTCATCGGTGATCAAAACAGTAGGCTTCACCACTTTTAAGCTTGCGGCCACGCCGAGCTTTTTCTGCGCGCCACCTGAAGCGAGAATTTTCTTCTTGGCTGCGCGTACGGAAACGATATCCACCGCGACAACACGATCATTGATGGGATGATCAATCGGTTGTCCGTCTTTATCGATGAAGCGACAAAAGAAATCGCCCACGGCTCCAGCCTTTTGTAAAGCATCGAGCGTGTCTTGATCGAGCACTTCGAGACCTGCGAGCGTCGAGCCCGGATTAAGATGGCCGACGCTGACAATCGCAAGGTCTAAATGTTCAGCACGGCGACAGACTTCAACAATACCGGGATGGTTCATCAACCCATCATGGATCACTTTGTCAGGAGCATAAATCGGAGCCGCCATCAGATAGCAATTTGCGCCCACTTTGTCGGCGAAGCGCCAGGCAAATTCGGTTGGATTATAGGCGCCTACTTTCGACAACCCGCCAAGCAGTGAAATGATATTGACGCCCTTAAGCGCCAAGGCGTTGAGCGAGGGCAAACAAGCATTCAGTGTTTCCCCCCAGCCGAGGCCAATCGTCATGTTGTCGGCAAGTTCATCGGAAAGATACGCCCCGAGCATAGAGCCAATGAGCGCCGAAGTGCGAGTCTCATCCATCGGTTTTGGAATAATGATGGCGCGCTCGACGCCCCATTTCTTTTCAACCGCGCGCTCCAGTTCAACGCAATGGCTGAGCGACGATGTAACCCGAATTTGCACGAGACCCGATTGGCGAGCGGCGGTGAGAATTTTTAGAACACGAACGCGGGTAAGGCCCAACGCCACCGCGATCTGATCCTGCGTCATGTCCTCCATATAATAGAGCCATGCCGCCCGTGTTTTAATATCGTCGGTCAGATCGGATTTTGTCACGCCGTATCCTGCCTTTCCTCACTCACCCTATCAAGAGGCGATGGGGATAGCATTGATTATGCCGAGGTCAATCCGAGCGATGCAAGGGCTACTTCACCACATTCCGCATCCTCATGGCCGGCTGCACCAGAAACGCCAATACCACCGATGAACGTGCCGTTTTCGACAATCGGAACGCCGCCTTGCCACGCCATCAAACGGGGGCGGTTAGCCATGCCCATGGTGAGATCCGCCGAGGCTGTCATACGCTCGGACAAGGCTTTTGTTGTCCGGCGCAATTGGGCCACGGTGTAGGCTTTATCGAGCGCGATTTCACCGGTAATGGCATTAACGCCGTCCATGCGTTTGACCACCACGGGAACGCCCGCGTGATCGGCAATCACAACGGCGACCTTCCAACCCTTTAGACGGGCATGGGCCAAGGCTTCATCGGCGAGCTTTTCAGCAGCGGCAAGGGATATGGTTGAAACGGTGACGGCATGGCTCATTGGGCAAGTCTTCCTCGTTAAGGCGATGAGATACGATGCCCGATTCCCAAGCTACAGACCATAACCGAATGAAAATGGCACGGGATAGGATACCAAGCCGCGTCAAGCTATAGGCTCACAATATTCGTCATATTGCGCGTATAAGTTGCTCATGGCATGGTTATCCCATGTTTCGGCGCATGACCAAGAAACACAACAGGATCAGGATTGATGCAGTATCGGATGCGGCTATGCGTTTTAGCCTTATGGATGGGGCTGCTCTGCGGCATGGCGCAAAGCCCCGCAAAGGCGAATGATCTCTATGGGTTTTATGCCGCTTATAATCAGGGCGATTATGCCGGTGCGGCCGTGATCGTGGAGCCTCTGGCGCGGAAAGGCAATGCCGAAGCGCAATACCAAATGGCCGCAATGTTTGAGCGTGGGAAAGCTTTCAACAAAGATCTGGCAACCGCTGTGAAATGGTACACGGCCGCTGCCGAGCAAGGCCATGCGCTGGCGCAGATGCATCTCGCTTATGCGCATGAATGGGGGCAAGGCGTCGAGAAAAATTATTTTCAAGCCGTGAAATGGTATCGCAAAGCGGCCTTACAAAAAAACGCTTTCGCGGCCTACGAAATCGCGACCTTGCTCTATCGTGGCAAAGGTGCGGATCGTGATCCCGTTATGGCAGTTGTCATGGCCCATTTGGCCGAGGTCAATGGCTGGAAGGACGCCAGCGAGTTTAAAGAAAAGGTCGAGGCCGGATTATCGCATGAACAGCGCGAACATGCCGAAGCTCTGTTCGCGCAATGCATTAAATCCGACTATCAATACTGCCAGTAAACCAGCCCGATAACTTAGCGGATCAACGAGGCGCGGGAAAGGATTGCAAACACCAATCCGATCGAGCTGACGCCTGCCGCCGCAAGCGCCAAAGCTGGCGAGGGATAGCCTGCACCGATCAATAATCCACCGACCCATGCCCCACCGGCATTGCCCAGATTAAAGGCGCCAATATTGAGGGCGGAAGCCAAATTAGGTGCGCCTTTGGCCGCTTCCATAATCCCCATTTGCAAAGGCGGGATGGTACCGAAAGCAGCAACACCCAGAAAAAAGATGGTGATCGTTGCCGGAATAAAGGAATTCATCGTCACCGAAAAAAGTGCGAGCAAAAGAATGAGCGCCGCAAGCACACCGACAAGCGCCAATGACAGGGATTTATCCGCCCATTGTCCAACAAAATGATTGCCGAGCGTCAGTCCGATGCCGAAAACAAAAAGCACGCCCGTAATCCATTCAGGCGATAGCCCCGTCGCGGTGCCTAAAATCGGGGCGATATAGGTCCACACGACAAACACACCCCCGAAGCCGAAAGTGGTCGTGCCGAGCGCCAGCCAAACCCGCGGACGCGCAAGCGCCGATACTTCATTGGCAATGCTGCCCGAGGAATCCGCGGCCTGCGGCTTAAGCACGGCAAACAAGAAACTTCCGGCGGCAAGGCCCAATAGGCTCACAACAAAAAAAGTCGCGCGCCATCCCAAGGCCTGACCAAGTGCTGTGCCGAGCGGCACGCCAATGATATTGGAAAGAGCAAGTCCGGAAAACATCAGCGCAATGGCGCGGGATTGTTTTTCCTTGGCAACAAGGCCCGCTGCCACAACCGAGCCAACGCCAAAAAACGCACCATGCATCGACGAGGAAACGATACGTCCCGCCAAGAGCACCGCGTAATTCGGTGCAAGTGCGGCCATTAAATTGCCAATGAAGAACAGGCTCATCAGGCTCACAAGCAAAGTCTTGCGATCAACTTTGGTAGTGCCCAGCGTCATTATTGGCGCAGCCACAAGAACGCCAAGCGCGTAGCCCGTGACCAGTAATCCTGCAACCGGAATGGAAATCGCGAGATCCGCCGCCACTTGCGGCAATAGCCCCATAATCACGAATTCCGTCGTACCGATTGCAAAGGCACCAAGGGCGAAGGCATAGAGTTGAATGGGCATAGGACGTTCACTTTACTAAGAGACAAACAAAGAGGCGTCCCAAGATCGAGACGCCTCCGTTCAATGGCTTTCATTGCATCAATCAGATCAACCTAAAACAGCTCAGCCTTTATATTCGAGAATATAGAGACCGCCATTGTAATCGTTGGAGTAAACCAAACCTTCTTTATCGACATAGACGTCGCAGCTTTGAATGACGAGCGGACGATTAGGCCGACCATCAATCAGCTTCGGCGGCTTTGGTGGTACAAAATAGGCGGTTTCTTCGGGACGATATTCATTCTTGATATCATAGACGCGAATACCAGCATTTTGCAGCGTGGCGAAAATCGTTGTTGAGGAAACAAACGCATCGGGGCGATTTTCGTGAATATTATGGGGGCCAAAATGGCCGCCTTTATGACGATAATCGGCTTCTTGCGGTGTCGGTAGTGTCGAGATCGAAACCGGATTGGTGGGCTCGCGCACATCGAACAGCCAGATCGGCTTAAAGCCGTCTTCATAATCATCAAGCACCGCTTCATCGAGCACGACCAAAAGATCGCGATCCGGTAAATGCAGGCAATTATGCGTGCCGCCATTAAACGGAGGCGACCAGTTTTTGTGGAGAATAAGCGATGGATTGGCGCGGTCTTTCACGTCAATCATCACAAGACCCGCATCGCGCCATGCGCCGTAGGCGGTATCACCGCTGACAGTTGCGTGGTGAAGACCAAAGCGCTTATTGGCGGCCCACGAAATCTTCTCACCCGCCGCCGTGTTCATCCCGTCAAGCCATAGCTTTCCGGCTGGCTTCGGATTGGTCGGATCGGCCATATCGACCGTCATGAAAATATAATCGGTAAAACCATCAAGCAGCACCGAGACATAGGCCCAACGTCCGCCCGTATACCAGATGCGATGCACGCCACCGCCTTCAACCGGCATAAAGCCAATTTGCTTAGGCTCTTTCGGGTTTTTGATATCGTAAACGGCCATGCCCGCCGACCAATCGCGAACCGGTGCGGTAGACGCTTTGGCTGTGCCGACCTTCTCGCCGAGCGCGCCTTTGTAATAGGCTTTTTCATCCTGGAATTCGGCAGCGGCGAACATGTCTTTCGCATGGATCACGAGTAGCAAATCGCCATGCGTTTGAAGGTGAATGTTCCATGTGTTGTGCGGTGCTGGCACATAGGTAACAGGCTTCGGATCGCGTGGATTGGTGCAATCCACCACCGAAAAACCTTTCGAGAACATATGACCGATAAAGGCGTGGCCTTTGTTGACCATCAACTGCACGCCATCCGGACGCCCGCCTTGGTCCGAATGACCAATGAGCGTCATGTTTTTCGCGGCATCGGGCTTAGGTAAATTCTGGGATGACATTGATGAACTCCATTGCATCAGATTTTAAAACAGACGGAGGAATTTCGGGTCGGAACGAAATCGCTGCGGTTGTTCTCGGTGAAGAAAAACGCGGCGGAGTTTCCCCCGCCGCGCTCTTTATCTTAAACCTTATTTGCCCCAGATTTTGGCATAAACGTCACGATAGCCATTGTCTGGATCGTACGTATTCTTCGGTCCGCCATCCGCTTTGATGTTGGATGGGAGGAAGAGATGCGGAAGGGCGACGAAGCCGCTTTCCTTAGCCTTGTTGAGCGCGCGGTTGGCTTCGTCAACAATCTGCCAGCCCTGAAGATTCAGAGGCTCAGCAACCGTGCCAGCCTGATATTCGCCGGAGCGGATACGCTGGAAAGCGACTTCCGAGCCGTCACCAGCCGAGATCGCGATTGGATTGCCATCACCCTTGATGCCAGCGGCCGAAAGCGCAGGTGCCATGAAGTCGAAGGTCAGATCGTTGATCGACAGCGCATGCGTCCAAGCCTTGCCGTATTTCTGCAGCAATGCGGTGGTGAGCTGTGGCATACGGGTTGAAGCTTCGGCCAATGGGGTATCGACGATTTCGAGAACCTTCGAATTGCCGCAAGCCTTGATGTAATCGGCCATGGCGTTCGACTTGCGAACCGCGATTTCATAGTTCGAGTCGGTGAACACAACCGCGCCAACAGCACCCTTGGTCGTGGCGCATGGGAACGCCGCAGCGGACTTTGCAACTTCGATTGGATCGGTCGTGATGTTATTGAAGATCGGAAGCGTTTCATGCGCACCTGGGTGAGCATAAGAATGCCAGCCGATGATCACGATGCCTTGCTTGCCGGCTTCTTCAACCGCCGTTGCTTGTTCCTTGGCATCGATACCGCCGAGTACGATCACGTCTGGCTTAGAAGCGATGGCCTGTGCCATAGCGGACGCCTGACCCGAAACCGAGCCCTTGCCGTCGATGAGCTTGAAGGTCCAGCCAATCTTGGCTGCTGCTTCCTTCACGCCATTACCAGCGCCAAGTGCACCACCATTGTTCTGGTTGGTCGACACATAGATAATCGTCTTACCAGCAGCGGCCTTTGGACCCGTGGTTGGGCCAGTCCAAGGCGCATTTGGCGTGCTCATGATATCAACCGTCTTCTGTGCGTCAGAAACGGCGTCAGCATGTGCCGCAATTGCCATCATTGGCAGCGCGACAGTGGCGGCTAACAGCGCCAAAGAGTGCTTAAGTTTCATTGGTCGTCCTCCGGTTATCGTTGAACTTCGCGCCGCTTCAGGCGTGAAGGGTAGGAGCCAATCCAGCCTCTGCTTATGCAGCAGGCGGGGTCGGCGAATGGGGTTGTTGGGTACGCGTATGGGTAACACTGCCACGGCGCCGTTGGGCATAGCCCGCAAGACCGATCGCGATCAAAAGCGTCACGCCATTAAACAAAGGCTCGATATAGAAATCGCCACCCAATTGCTGGATGCCGGAAATGCCGATGGCCAGAATGGCAACACCCATGATGGTGCCCCAGACATTGACGCGACCGGGCTTGATCGTGGTCGAGCCCAAAAACGCACCGACAAGCGCAGGCAGCAAAAACTCTAGACCGACACTCGCCTGCCCGATGCGAAGGCGTGCAGCCAACAAAATGCCTGCGATTGCGCCTAAAACACCCGAAGCCACAAAACTGCCGATCACATAGCGGCGCGTCGGAATACCATTCAACAAGGCGGCGCGCTGATTGGCACCAATCGCGTAAAGATAGCGCCCGATCGGCAAATATTCGGCCACTGCCCACAGCGCCAAAGCAATTGCTGCGACATAAAAAGTTGAAATCGGAATACCCAGCGGCATCGACGCGTAAAGGTCGGTAAAGCCATGCGGCAACACACCGATGACTTGCCGTCCCTCGGAATACCACAACGCAATCGCATAAAGGATCGTTCCCGTTCCGAGCGTTGCAATAAAGCTGTCGATCTGCGCCATCTCGACCAGAAAGCCGTTGATCAAACCAAGGACACAGCCGAGCAAGATGACAATGATACACCCAACCGGCCAGCTAAAACCCATCTTGGTTTGAAGAGCGATGGCGAGCACATGCCATAACACGATGCCATAGCCGACGGTGAGATCGATACGACCCGCCATCATCGGAATCATCGCGGCCAAAGATAAAATAGCGATGATCGATTTATCATTCAGGATCGACCGTACATTCAACATGGTCGGAAACGTATCGGGCAGGATGATCGAGAAAAACACGATCAACACCACCGTAAAAATCGGCAAGCCATACACCGGTGCCAACCGCCATAATTTCTGGCCGGTCGACAGCCTTTCCAATTCGGCTTTGGTCGGCTCAAGAGCGGTTGATTTGATCGAAGAACTCATGGGTCAATGCACCTTATTGGCGAGCGAGGTCGCCCGCGTAATCGATTCAACAGAAAGATCGCTCGCATCAATTTCAGCCACAATGCGCCCGCCTTGGAACACCAAAGCACGATGACAAATGGCGGCTACTTCTTCGAAATCAGTTGATACCAGCAAAACCGCATGTCCTTTGGCCAAGGCTGAACTCAAGAGACGATAGATATCCGCTTTCGCTCCAACATCGACGCCTGCGGTTGGATCTTCAAGCACCAAAACATCAGGACCAATGCGCATCCAGCGCGACATCACCACTTTTTGTTGATTGCCTCCCGATAGCGTCTCAATCGCCGCTTCAGGGTTGTTGGGTGAAAGGCCTATATCGGCACCAAGCGCTTTGCTCTCACTGGCCTCATTCAACGGATGACGGGGTGAAAACAATCCCCGCCCCGCAGCACCCGGATTGATAAACATATTTTCCCGCACCGAGAGGCCCGCGGCAACCGATTCCGCCACGCGGTCGGCAGCAACAAAACCGATGCCCGATTGTACCGCCTGATTGGGCGATGAATGACGCAAAGGTTGACCTTTAATCGTGACGCTGCCTCGCTTGGCCGGATCATCACCAATCAGGGCACGGCCCACTTGCTCTTGGCCCGCGCCGCGTAAGCCGACAAGTGACAACACCTCACCGGCATGAAGGGTGAAATTGATCGGCCCAATATCGCCCACATACAACCCATCGCACTGCAGCAATGGGGTGCGGCTTGGCGCGGGTGGACGCACGAACACGCTTTCAGGCCGACGCCCGATAATGGCTGCAATCAAGCTTTCCGGATCGGCTTCGGAAGTGAGGCGCTGATCAACCAGCCTACCATCGCGTAGCACAACGAGGCGATCCGATATCGCAAAAATCTCGTCGAGACGATGCGAGACATACATCATGCTCACGCCTTGCGCTTTTAAGCCGCGCAACACATCAAAAAGAAGATTAACGTCTTCTTGCGGCAGGCTGGCCGTTGGCTCATCCAGCACCAGCACGCTGGCATTGATCCCTAAAGCACGCGCAATCGCGACAAGCGATTTCTCCGTGCGGGTTAAATCACTCACCCGCAAGCGAGGGTCAATATCATAGGCAATCATCGATAAAGACCGACGCGCCATCGCGTCCACGGCCTGCCAATCGACAAGCCCGTTACGGCGCGGATACCCCTGCGCCATCGCAATATTCTCGGCGACCGTCATCCATTCAATCAGACCCAAATCCTGATGGATAAAAGCGATCGAGTGGCCTTTGGTCCGCGGATCATGCGGCGCGCCATCCATGAACATTTCACCGGCATCGGGCTTATAAACACCCGCCAGCATTTTAATAACCGTTGATTTTCCGGCGCCATTTTGACCAAGAAGAGCGAGAATTTCGCCACGGGGCAAGTCAAAGCTAACATCGTTGACGGCCAATGTACCGCCAAACGCTTTCATCATCCCACGCAGCGATAGCGCGGCATCGTGTGGGCTAGCACTGGTTATCGGCTCGGCAATTTGTGCGACCGGCATTCCATCCCCTTAAAGGCCTTGTCAGGCTTTTTTATTTATTAGCTTCACGCTAGAGCCACATTGAGATGCCGTCAATCACTCCTCGTATTTTTTATTAAACCCTCAAAATATTGACTAAAATTTTTGCACCGCATGAAAAAGATGACCAAATAAGAGTATTTTATTGAATTTTTTTGTGAGCATCGGAACCGATTGAACAGGGGGCTGCGGCCGCGAACGGCTGCTATCACCCACACGCATAACGAGCTGAAGCGCCACCTTAGGTGGACAAACATAGCGTTGTAATAAGTTGGTGGCGTTGGGTGAGGAGCGGTTCTTGTCGCACACGAACGAACAACCTGCTCCAAAACCAAAAACGCCGCACCACCTAAGGCACGACGTTTTAAAACTTGGTTGCGGGGACCAGATTTGAACTGATGACCTTCAGGTTATGAGCCTGACGAGCTACCGGGCTGCTCCACCCCGCGATAAACCTTGAAACTTAATTGCTCAGCCCGGTCTTTGTTTGATCGGGCGGGCTTTACGGAGCTCAGCCCGATGGCTGCTCCACTCCGCGTCAAGACTAGCGTGTTTGTATCGTGTTGAGGGAATTCCTGTCCTTAGCAGGCCTGGCAGCGACCTACTCTCCCAGGTCTTGAGACATAGTACCATTGGCGCTGAAGCGTTTAACGGCCGAGT
>Ga0164297_10000393_pt1 | contig 54754 bp, 55 predicted proteins | sample GEODES058metaG_FD_113539 | JGI IMG/M metagenome (GOLD analysis project Ga0164297, IMG submission 113539) | Dystrophic lake water microbial communities from Trout Bog Lake, Wisconsin, USA - GEODES058 metaG | ecosystem: Environmental > Aquatic > Freshwater > Lake | place: USA: Trout Bog Lake... | reverse complement strand
TAAGTCGTGACACTACCGCCTCCAGCAATTGTTGTAATTATTTGGGCATGCAGAGCAAGAGGCAACAGGAAAAATATAATGGTTAGATATGCTTTCATAACAGGAATATAAAGATACTTAATTAACGCGTATATCTTCTCAGTTGCGTTATTTAATATGGAAAAGGAAGCGCGTCTGTTTAATAACCACCCGTAAGATGAGGGCGGGAAAGGGGGCGGGGAGCGCTTGTAGATTGCGAGGTTGCTTTGTCCCAAGCTACGAAAGGTCCGTGCAATGACGATCGAGTCTTCATGACATTACTTAACTTATGTGTGTCCCGATAGCTATCGGGATCGTTGCCTCGGGATGACAAACACATGTGGTGGTAACTTATAAGCTCTGCGTCCTCTCCCGATAGCTATCGGGACCAAACAATACCGTTCGTTACTTATGCTCTGCGCTCTGCGTGGACATCTCATGGCGAGAACCTGTCATTTTACCTAACCCCTCATTTGCAAGAACCGCCCATTTGCGGGAACCCCCCGAATAGACTATTTTTGGAACCTCAACGATCTTAATAAAATATAAAATTTATATACATGATATGTAGAGTTTGCAGTTCCACAAATCTGGACCTCGTTATAGACCTGGGCGACCAGCCGTGGTGCAACCACTTTCTGACCAAAGAAGAAGTAGGCCATGAGCCCTATTACCCCCTGCAGGTAATGTACTGCAACGACTGCAGCACCAGCCAGCTGAGCTATACAGTAAAGAAGGAGATCATGTTTGGCAACCATACCTACCTGAGTGGGGTGACCAAGTCGCTGAGCGACCACTTTGAGCGCATGGCGGTAGAGGTGGATGATCTTTACTTCAAAGACAAAAAGGAAAAATCAATGCTCGATATCGGTTCTAACGACGGAACGCAGATAAAGCATTATAAGGCATTGGGCTATGATATTGTGGGTGTGGAGTCATCTGTCACCACGAGCAAGATAGCTAATGACAATGGCCTCTTCACCATCAACGATTATTTCAACTACGACCTGGTGCAGCAAATGGGTCGCAAGTTCGACGTGATCAATGCATCCGGTGTGTTCTTTCACCTGGAAGAGCTGCACTCGGTAACAAGGGGTATCAAGGCCTGCCTGAAGGAAGACGGCGTATTTGTGGTGCAGTTCCTGTACATGAAGCGCATAGTAGAGAACATGGCCTTTGACCAGATATACCACGAGCACCTGCTGTACTACAACCTGAAGAACCTGCAGACATTGCTCTCCCTGTTCGACCTGGAGATATTTGATGCCCACCTGGCCAATATACATGGCGGGTCTATGATAGCGCATGTTACCCACAAGGGTAGCAGGACTAAGTCGGCAAGGCTGCTGGACCAGATAAAGGATGAGGAAGTGACAGGCTGCAACGAAAAGCAATACTACCTGGACTTTGCAGAACGCATCAAGCAGATGAAGGAAGAGAATGTGGCCTTCTTCAAAAAATGCAAGGCTGAAGGCAAGATAGTGTGGGGTATGGGTGCGCCGGTAAAAGGCAATACCATGCTCAACTACTTTGGCATAGGCACAGAGTATATACAATACCTGGTAGAGAAAAATGAACTGCGCCGCGGACTATATTCACCGGGCCAGCACATACCCATTACCATAGAAAAAGAGATGACCACGCTGCCGGATGTGTACTATGTACTGGCGTGGAACTTTAAGAAAGAGATACTGGCCAACAACCAGGCGCTGATAGATAAAGGTGTGCAGTTTTACTTCCCCATCAATCCTAAGGAGGACTAGTTATGACAGAAATGCAAATAACATTATCTGAAGTATTTGGTGAAGTAAAGATCATTCAACCATCTGTTTTTCAGGATGATAGAGGTAGTTTTATAGAAACCTACTCGATAGAGAAATATGCCTTTACCGAGAAGAACGGTGAGCCCCTGGTGTTCAGAGAGGACGATGTATCGATATCTAAAAAGAATGTATTGCGGGGCCTGCATGGCGATAAAATAACCTGGAAGCTGATACAATGCCTGCATGGCGAGGTGTTCTTTGCGCTGGTGGACAATAACCCTGAGTCGCCTACTTACCTGAAGGTGGAGACATTCACTCTCAGCGAGACCAACAGGCTGCAGATACTGGTGCCGCCTTACTTTGTGAACGGCTACCTGTGCCTGACGGAGAAATGCATTTTCTCTTACAAGCAGACACAGAGCTACACGGGTATGGGCAACCAGATAGCGCTAAGGTGGAACGACCCTAAACTGAATATAGTATGGCCGGTGGCGCAGCCCATAGTGAGCCAGCGCGATAGCAACATAGCCTACCTGTAATGGGGTATATAGGCGGGTATAAAAGACATAAATAGTAAAATGAAAAAAGTACTGATCACCGGTAGTTCGGGTTTTTTGGGAAGGAAGATCATTCAGCGGCTGGAACGTGACGGGGTAGAGTACCTGGCCCTTAACTCCCGCAACTGCGACCTGACCAAAGATGGCTCGCTGGAAAAAGCGGTGACCGCACCGGAGTCATTCGATCATATCTTCCACCTGGCCGTATGGACACAGGCTGGCACCTTTTGTGATACGCACCGTGGCATACAGTGGGTGGTGAACCAGCAGATAAACACCAATACGCTGGCCTGGTGGCAGAAGCATGCACCGCAGGCCAAGCTTACCGGCTTTGGCACGAGCGTGAGCTATACTACTGAAGATGGCCTGAGCGAAGAGAAGTATATGGACGGTATACCTACCGATAAGTTTTACGCCTATGCCATGTGCAAGCGTATGCTGCTGGTGGGCAAGCAATGCCTGCAGCGCCAGTATGGAATGCCCTACCTGCACCTGGTGCCCAGCACCCTTTATGGGCCCGACTACCACACCGATGGCCGCCAGCTGCATTTTATATACGACCTGATACGCAAGATATTGCGTGGCAAAAAGTATGGTGAGCCGGTAGTGCTATGGGGCGATGGTGAGCAGCGTAGGGAGCTGGTATATGCCGATGATTTTGTGCATGTGATGCTGGCTCTGGCAGAAAAATCAGCTAATGAGGTATATAATATAGGTGGTGGTATTGATCACAGTATCAAGGAGTTCGCTCAAATAATCTGTGAAAAGGTGGGCTATGATTTTGCCAATGTGCAATATGACACTACGCAATACGTAGGTGCTAAAAGCAAGATACTGGCGGTGGATAAATACCGCACTTTTCTGGGCGATAGCCTTATGACTACCAGCCTGTCGCAAGGGCTGGAGCAGACAATAGCCTGGGTGGAAGCACAGCAAATGGTTCAATAAACAACAGTTCAAATACATTACCCACTAATGAAGAAATTAGTAATTATAGACGAGTACTTTGTTGATACGTTCGGACATTTCTACGAGTATAATAAGTCTTTGCAGGATATCTTTAAGGAGCATGGCATGGAGGCGGTGATCTACGCTAACGACAAGCTGGAGGCACCGATACAAAATGAGCTGGACGCAGTGCCCTACTTCATGGGCTTGCCCAAGAATGCGCTGAACAAGATACCCGTGCTGGGTCGTGCCATCAACCGCCTGCGGTTCTGGCTGTCACTGCACAGCAGGATCATGAAGCTGTATGCAAAAGAAGGTGGGGAAGGCGTAGTATTCTTCTTTACTACGGTGAGGTGGTATAATGTGTTGCCGGTGGCCATGGCCGCCAGCAAGAGCCAATACAAGAACATACTCCTCTACAGGTTCCCTATATCTATGCACCCGGACCTGTATAAGTTCCTGGCTATGACAGCGACATGGATCTATAATTACACCTTTGGCAAGCTGATGAAGAACAGGAATGTGCTGTTCTGCACCGATAGCGATGTGATAGCCGATGAGTGCAACCAGATGTACGATTGCCATATGGCCGTGTTGCCTATACCGCACATCACGGATGAGCATTCACCGAAGGCCGAGCAGGGCGTAGCGCAAAGCATGGATACCTTCAGGCTCTATGCGCCGGGGTCTATAAGGGAGGAAAAGGGTATCAGGTTTATAACTGATACGCTGGAATATATGGCGAGCATCAACCACCCGCTGCTGCAAAAGCTGACACTGGTGACCCAATACTACAACGGAGCCGATACCCGCCTGAACTCTGAGATAAGGCAAAGACTGGAGAAACTGCCGATAAAAAATGTGTTTCTGGGTAATATGACCACAGATGCTTACTACGAGCAGATGAACACTGCCGACATTATGCTGATCACTTATGATCCGGAATGTGGCTACAAGGCAAGAACATCGGGCATACTGAGCGAGACCATTGCTGCCTGCAAGCCTTTCATCACCAGTAAAGATAGCTGGATGAATGTGCAGGCGGAGAAATACAATACAGGCCTGGGCATCACTTATGGCAATAGGGAAGAGTTTATAACTGCGCTGAATGACATAGTGAATAATTATGCCCCCTATAAAGAACGCGCACTGAAGGCTAAGACCGGTTGGCTGGCTTACCACTCCAAGGCCAACTTCTTTAAGCTGACCATGGAACTGATCAATAGTAAGTGACTTGTCCTGAAAAAACGATACAGGTTATTAAAGAATAAAAGTAGAATAATTAAACAGCAGCTGGTTCATTCCTGCTACTGTTTTTTCGTTTATAAGTTCTCATTTGCAGTTGACTTTGGCAATGCATCTGTCCAGGTGTTAGCATGTGATTAGAGTAATGTGGTCTTTGGTTGTTGTAGATTTCAATGGTTTCTTTTACCATTTTCCTCATAATGTCCAGATCCGCATGGTAAGTATCAATCATAAATTCCTGCTTTAGAATGCATATGCAAAAAAAGGCCGCACAATTGCGCGGCTTTTCCGTATTAGTAGTGTCCTTTTAGTGATAGTATAATTACTCTATTCTCGGTTACCTCATACACCATTCTATGCTCTTTATCTATTCGCGTTGACCAAGTGCCGGTTAATTCATATTTCACAGGTTCCGGTTTGCCTAAACCTTCATAAGGGGTAGTTGATACAGACTGAATGAGTTTTGATATTTCTTGTTGAATGGAGGTGTTTCCACTTTTCTTCCAGAATTTCAAGTCTTCTTTCGCTTTGTCGGTAATACTTATTTCCAAAAGTAATCCGCGTTTAAGCTACTTATTTTTCCTTCTTTGGCCTGCTTTCCTGATTTTTTTTGACAAATTCAGGATCATATTTACTTGGTTTTTTTGAAACAAAATCTACATTCAGCACTTTTTAGAACAGCTTTTATCGCTTTTAACTGTTCGCTGTTTTCCGGCCTCACCAATAATATTTCCATTTTAAACAATTTATATTTAAAGCTACTAAAAAAATAGAAACCGCGACTTTGCGCGGTTTCTTGATATTAGGGTTTGTCTGTAATTGCCTAGTGCATGTCGCCCATGTCTATTTTGACTGCTTTCTTGTTGCTCTTAACCAATAGTACAAATGGTATACAGCATAAGAACATGATACCGATGAACATGAACACATCCATATAGGAGAGTACTGCAGCCTGGCCTGCTATCTTATTGCTCATGGCCATATAGGCACTTTTGAGAGCATCATCGGGCGTTTTGCCGCCTCTGGTGATAAATGTCTGTTTCATCATATTGATCCACTGCATGGTCTTCGGATTGTCCGGAGTGATGTTGGTGCTCAGGTCTGCGAAGTGTTTCACATTCTGGCGTGCCATGTAAGTAGTGATCATGGCTATACCGAACGACCCGCCCAACTGGCGCATCATACCTGTAAATGCCGCACCCTGACCTATCTGCTGGCCTTTTAGGGTAGACAGTGACAATGAAGTAATAGGGATGAACAACATACCCATACCCATACCACGCAGTATCAGCATCCAGAAGAAGGCATCCTTTGGAGTATCAGGTGTGAGGGCTTTATAGCCCCAGAAACTGTACATAAAGAAGATGATCATTCCCAGTACCACAAGATATTGCTGTTTGGCACCGCGCTGCAGTATCTGACCTATGATAGGCATCATGAATGCTGTAGTGAGGGCGGCAGGTATCATAAGCATACCGGCCTGCTGTGGCGTCCAGTGGAGTGAACTTTGCACATACAGCGGGATGATGAAAGTAGACCCATACAAGCCAAAACCAAGGATAAAGGACATGATGGTGCCCACACGCAGGTTACCATTTTTCAGTACCCTCAGCTCCACTATAGGATTCTTGGTAGTGAGTTCTCTCCAGATAAAGAAGAAGAAACCAAGGATAGTAAGTATAAAGCAGATGGTGATCGATGTACTGCTGAACCAATCATCTTCCTGGCCTTTCTCCAGTACATACTGCAGTGTACCTACGGCCAGTGCCAGTAGTCCGATCCCCAGGAAGTCGATCTCGTTGATCGATTTTTTGGTCGCATATTTAGGACTGCGCACATAGCGTAGCGTAAGTAGTGCAGCTATGATACCGATAGGAATGTTGATGTAAAAAATGTAGGGCCATGAATAATGGTCTACAATATAACCTCCTAATGGCGGGCCCAGAGTAGGACCAATGATAACACCAAGGCCATAGATGGCCTGCGCCATACTTCTTTTTTCAGGAGGGTAACTTTCGGTAATGATCGTTTGAGAAGTAACCAACAATGCACCGCCACCGAGACCCTGAAGGAAACGGAAAGCTACCAGCTCCCATATACCGTGGGCCTGGCCGCACATGAAGGAGAAAAAGGTAAAGATGATGATGGAGACTGCAAAGTAATTACGTCGGCCAAACTGAGCTGAGAGCCAGCTGGTCATAGGTACGATGATCACATTACCAATGGCATAGGCAGTGATGACCCATCCCACTTCACTTAGCGTGGCACCCAGGTTTCCCTTCATATCATTGAGCGCCACATTGACTATGGTGCTATCTACTATCTCCAGCAGTGCGCAGAAGATAGCTGTGATCGTAATGATCACCCGCCTGGATCCGTATTCTACTAATGATTCCATATTATTATTCGTTTGTTGTGGTGATAAGTCCTGTTGCTGCGTTATTACACGCCCTTCAGTACTTAGTCAAGATGTACATCCACGTCAACGTTCATGCCCGGGCGAAGTGTCTTCACGAACTGATCGTTGCCAGAAAATTCAATTTTGATAGGTAGGCGCTGTACTGTTTTCACAAAGTTTCCGGATGCGTTATCAGGAGGTAGTAATGAAAAGCGTGAGCCGGTAGCAGGCGACAGAGAAGATACTTTTGCTTCAAAATCGTGACCAGGTATAGCATCTACATGTACGATCACTTTCTGACCTACGCGGATCTTTTCCAGCTGTGTTTCTTTGAAATTGGCCACCACCCATGGTGCATCTGCCTGCACTATGCTGAACAATTGCTGGCCTGCGCTCAGGTATTGGCCTACCTGAACATTTACCTTAGATACCAGTCCGTCGCTAGGCGCCACTATAACTGTGTAAGAAAGGTTCAGCTTTGCATTTTCAAGGTCTGCCTTGCGCTGCTCAATATTCGCATTCACTACAGCTATCTGTTGTGCAGTAGCATTGCTCTGTGAGTTAGCTGCATTTGCCTGACGGCTAGCAGATAATTTCTGTTCTGTCAATACCTGCAACTGGCGGTCGGCGGTTTGCTTTGCAGCTTCAGCCTGCTCGAACTGTTGTTGGGTAATAGAGTGGTCCTTGATCAGGTTAGCATAGCGCTCATAATCCTGATTAGCCCTGCGCTGTGTAACCTTTGCCGCTTCTATCTGCGCATCTACTGTGGCTACGTTTGCTTCGTAAGAAGAAACATTAGCCTTAGATACCACAGTATTGGCTTGAGCCACACCCAGATTATTCTGAGCTGCATTCAAAGCTGCTTCCATCTGCTGCACCTGTATCAGTTCGTTCCTGTTATCAAGAATAAGCAGTGTATCACCTTTGGCTACTTTCTGGTTGTCTTTAACCCTGATCTCGGTAACATAGCCTGAAGTACGTGGTATTACCGGGCTGATGTTAGCCTCTATCTGGCCATCATCAGTTCCTTCGTGGTGCTGCGAGTGGATATAGGTTGAAAGTCCGAATCCGCCACCTACTATCACCAATGCCGCAAGAATGATAGGGAATACCTTGCTCTTCTTTTTCGGCGCTTCTGCTTCAGGAGCGGTTTGCTGTGGGTTGTTTATTTCGTTTGCCATATGCTTATTTTTATAAGTTGATTTATTTGTTGTGGTTGATTATTTGTTGGTTGTCTGGTAATTATTTAGAAGTACACCGGCAGTCTGCTGCAGTTTCTTGAAGGCTACTACCGCATCTACCTTTGCAAAAGAGTAATTGAGTTTAGCCTGCAGTTGCGCCACATCTGCATCCAGCAGGTCGGTAGTGGTTACCAGGTTATTGGTGTATTTGTTCTGAGTGATGCGGTAATTCTCGTTGGCCTGCTCTATGGCTTTATTAAATACCTCTATCTTCTTGTTACTCAGTAAGTAGGTCTGGTAAGCCTGACTGACCTGAAGGTGCATCTGGTCAGATACTATGTTCTGAGTTGCCTGTACCTGGTGCAGGCGTGCTTTTGCCACATCCAGCTTAGCGCCTGTCTTCCATAATGAGCTAAGGCTGTATTGTAACCCTACACCAATGTTGAAGGCATTGTAAACGGTAAGTATCGGTGGAACATCCAGCGCTATGTAACCGCCGGTGAGCGCCACACCAGGGTAGTATTCTCCCTTTGTGGCTTTGATCCCTGCGTTAGCGGCCTTCTCGTTATATCCCAGGGCGGCAAAGTCTTTACGATTCTGCATGGCCATTGCTTCCCACTGGGTAAGGGTACCAGCGTCATCCTGCGACATAAAGCCGGTAGAATCAGGTATGATCATCGTTTCCTCATTCAGGCCGAGCATCAGGTCCATATTGATGCAAGCTACCTTATAGTTGCTCTCTGCTTCCAGCAATGAAAGCTCTACATTGGACTTCTGTAACTGTGCTTTCAATAAGTCGTTGCGGGCGATGAGACCATTACTTTCCAGATTGGTAAAATCGGTAACGCGCTGGTCTTGCTGCTTCAGGTTTTCCTTCAGCAGTTCCACCGTTTTCATTGCTTTATACAGGTTGCTGTAGGCATTGATGGTATTCTGCGCTACTTCCTCCTTATCATTATCGGCATTCAGCTTTGCAGCTGTTTCCAGGTATTTAGCCGATTCTACGCCATATTTCAGCCTAAGGCCTGAGAATAAAGGCAATGAGGCGTTAGCCATTGCGTAGCTAGCCTTGTTTACCGTTGGAAATCCACCCTTGCTGCTTTTGGTAAGATCACCGGAAATGGTAGGTGAAGTAAGCATCATGTAAGAGCCTGATACCTTGAAGTCAGGAAGTTTATTATCCCATGTCTCCTTGTAGTTGGCCACGGCCTCATCCACTTTAGCCTTACTCAGCCTCAGCTGCTTGCTGTTTTGCAAGCTGGCCTGTATTGCCTCATTCAGCGTGAGGTTCTGGTTGTTTTGTGCACTGACCGTTGCGGCCGGAGCGGTAAGCAGCAGTGTGGCTGCTATGACACTTAGCTTACTATATGTTTTATGCTTCATAAGTCAACATTACTTTAAAAAGGTTTTTTAAATGCACACTAAGTTTCTTTCTCATGTGTCTTTGGAACTCCATCTCAGGCATCAGCTCCATATTGTTCATCTTGCGGTAAAAGCGTTGTGCGGTGATCATTTGTGATACTGTACCTACCATGGTAGTCACCATCAGTACAATGTCTATGTTCTTTTTAAAAGAGCCGTTCTTCTGTCCGTCCTGTATGAGTTTCTTGATCGATTCCAGGTTCTTCTTCTTTAATTCATGTATCAGAGCGGCGATAGGGGTATTCTTCTCTATCATCTGCTCCCTCATCATTATCTTATGAAACTCCTGCTGGTGGATAAATTTATCTACATAGTCATCAATAAGGATATTAATTTTCTGTAAATGGCTTAAGTTATTGTTCTGTATCAGGTTTTCTACTTTAAGCCTTATATCCGTCGTCCTCTTTTCAAAAACGGCTTCCATCAGTTTTTCCTTCGAGCCAAAGTAATAAGAGATCATGGCGACATTTACATCTGCTTCGGTAGCGATATCCCTTACAGATGCGCCATCAAAGCCCTTCTCCGCAAACAGCTTTTCAGCTGTCGCAATGATAGCCAGTTGTTTTTCGCTGTATTCTGTTGTCTTTTCCACGACGCAAAACTAAACAACTGTTTAAAACTAAACAAACGTTTAATTAAACTTCACTACTCAATTTTACCTATAGAGCTATAAGCACTGCCTATAAAGTTGTCACACACTTGGCTACCAATTGTTTATAAAGCTGTGGTGTATATATTTGTTGTCTTCCTTACTTTAGCATTATTAATACTTTCCACCATCGACGAATTCATTCACGCTCTAAGATCCGGTGACCAGTTGGCCTTTAGAAAACTGGTAGAAACCTATCAGGAGAAGGTGCTGAACACTGCTGTGAGCATGGTGCAGGACGCAGGGATGGCAGAGGACATAGCACAAGAGGTATTTGTGACCGTTTATAAAACTATGCTGTCTTTTAAGGCAGATTCATCACTATCTACCTGGATATACCGCATTACAGTAAATAAGTGCCTGGATCATCTGCGATCCAAAACACGGCAAAAGAGGGCGGGCTTCCTGACAAGCCTGTTTCAAAAAGAGGATGGGAGGGAAGTTATTTCGGCTCCTGATTTTGTACATCCCGGTACGCAGCTGGAGCGACGTGAAGAAGCCAGGTATTTATTTAAAGCAATAGACCAACTGCAGGAAAGACAGAAAACTGTATTTGTGCTCACTTACGTAGAAGAGCTGCCACAAAAAGAAGTGGCTGAAATTATGAATATGTCGGTGAAGGGTTTAGAGTCTCTTTTACAGCGTGCTAAAGGCAACTTGAGGAAATTTTTAGGAGGAGTGGGGAGTAGGGAACGCTAACTAGAGGGGTATTTTGTGCATTTTTTATCTTTTTTTATTGTTTTTATGTTACTAAGAGGTATTTAAGGCCCGAAACGTGATATTTGGCATAATTTATGCTGTTAAGTAGCCTGTGACCAATACGAGAACCCCAAATACCATGTGGCTGAGAAAATTACTTTTATTTATCTGTTTATTTGCAATATCATCATCTGTTTCCTTTGCTGAGAACCTCCTTAGCGGCAGGGTAGTGGATATGCACGGTGCCCCAATTTATGGTGCTGTAGTGGAGGTCACCGATCTTAAGACCGGGGCGTCAACCGATTCAAACGGCTACTATATCGTTGCCAATTTACCTAAAGGTACTTTTACTATAGAGGTTCATTTTCTGGGGTATGCTACCAATAGCCAGCCTGTAGCCATAAACGGAGAAACAAAGAAAGACTTTGTACTGAAGGATAATATCATCGAGAAAAATGAAGTGGTGATTACCGGTTCCAGCCTGGCCACCAGCGAGCGAAAGAGCATTACACCTATTCAGAGCCTTAGCTTAAGGCAGATGCACGAAAATGCATTTACCAATGTTATAGATGCACTGACCACACTGCCGGGTGTATCGGCACTCACTACCGGGCCTGCGATATCTAAGCCAGTGATCAGGGGACTGGGGTATAACCGTATCATTACCCTTAATGATGGCGTGCGCCAGGAAGGGCAGCAATGGGGTGACGAACATGGCATAGAAATAGATGACTATAACGTTACCCGTATTGAAGTATTGAAAGGTCCGGCTTCGCTGGCATATGGCGCCGATGGCCTTGCGGGTGTCATCAACATCATATCTGACCAGCAGGTGCCTGAAGGTAAAATAACAGGTAATATCATAGCTAACTACCAGACCAATAATGGCATGGGTGCCGTGCATGCCGACCTTGCCGGTAAAAAGAACGGCATCAGCTGGGATGGTTATGTAACTCAGAAAAACGCACACGACTATCAGAATAAATATGATGGATATGTGTTTGATTCCCGCTTCAAGAATACCAATTATGGTTTTAGCGCAGGCATTAACAAGAGTTGGGGCTCATCCAAGATATATTTCACTTCGTTTAACCAGAAGCTGGGTATTGCAGAAGGTGAGCGTGATAGCCTGACAGGAGCGTTCGTGAAACAGATAGGCGTTAACGGCAGTACCGAAGCAATGATCGTTCCCAAGTCAGAGAATACCAATTATGCAATGACCACCCCTTATCAGGAAATAAAGCACACCAGGATAGTATCAGAAAACAACCTGTACCTGAACAATGGTGGCCGTATAGCAGCCATTTTCGGTGTGCAGGAGAACACGCGTAAAGAGTTCAGCGATCCGACAGCGTTTACCACTCCGGGCCTTTCTTTGCTCCTGCAAACAGCTACTTACGACCTGAAGTACTATTTCCCGCAGCAGAATGACTGGCATATATACACCGGGATCAACGGTATGGGCCAGACAAACGATAACAGAGGATCTGAATTCCTGGTGCCAGACTATACACTGTTTGATGGTGGTATTTATGCCGTAGCTAATAAGGACTTTGACAAATGGAGTGTTTCAGGAGGGTTAAGGGGTGACTATAGCTGGCTGCACTCTTACCAGAAAGACGACAATGTAACGCTGCAAAACGGCACTACTACTATTGCCAAATTCCAGTTGTTTTATCCCTTCACCGATAAATTTACCAACGTGTCGGGCAGCATTGGCGCAGGTTATAATATCGATAATAGTACTATTGTCAAGTTCAACGTTTCCAGTGGCTTCCGCACACCTAATATTGCCGAGTTGGCTGCTAACGGAGTACACGATGGAACATCGCGGTATGAATTTGGTAATGTGAATTTGGTGCCTGAAAAGAGCTACCAGGCAGACCTGGGCATGTCGTGGAGTAAGGAACATATATTACTGAACGTATCTTTGTTCGATAATTTTATTACCAACTTCATCTATTTCCGCAAGAATACAGGTGATGATTCAATACCTGTTGTCAATAACCCGTTGCGCTACTACGCCTATAAGTATGACCAGGGCGATGCAAACCTATATGGCGGTGAGGTGTCAGTAGACTATCACCCGCATCCTTTTGACTGGCTGCACCTGCAGAATACCATATCTTACGTTCGTGGCCAATTGCTTACCAAAGTTCAGAATACAGATAACCTGCCTAACATGCCGCCCCTGCGCTGGCTGGTGGACCTGCGTGCACAAAAGAAAGCCCTGGGCAAGCGCCTGAAGAATGTATATGCCAAGGTAGGCCTGGATAACAATTTTGCGCAGAACCATGTGTTTACCGCTTATAACACTGAAACTCCTTCTTCAGGCTATACCTTGCTGGACGCCGGTATAGGTGGGGATATAACCGATAAGAAGCACCATACGCTGTGCTCCGTTACCTTGTCTGCGACCAATGTTACCGACGTAGCTTATCAGAACGCACTGAGCCGCCTGCGTTACCTGCCTGAAAACTATCTGACCGGCAGAACAGGTATCTATAGCATGGGCCGTAATTTCAGCCTTATTGTTTCCATTCCTATAGATGTAAGGTAATAGTGGTCAGACCTTTGTTAAAGTATCGGTGGAATCAATAGCGGTATTGATGTTAAATTAACAATATAGCCTGATATTTGCGTGAAGAACGCAAAAAATGAAAATAGGCATAGTTTGTTATCCTACGTTTGGTGGTAGTGGAGTATTGGCTACAGAACTGGGAATGGCACTTTCAGACAAAGGTTATGAGGTGCATTTTATTACCTACGAACAACCTGTAAGGCTCAGCCAGAGTTTTCATCCCAATATTTATTTTCATGAGGTAAAGGTTCCCACCTATCCCTTGTTTGCATTTCCCCCTTATGAGACCGCGCTGGCCAGCACTATGGTGAATGTGATCGTGAACCAGAAACTGGACCTGCTGCACCTGCACTACGCCATACCCCACGCATCGGCAGCGTATTTCGCTATGCAGATACTGAAGAAATCGGGCAAGAATATACCTTTCATCACTACGCTGCACGGCACAGATATAACGCTGGTGGGCAGGGACACCACTTACGAGCCGGTCGTTACTTTTTCTATCAATGAAAGTGATGCCATTACTGCGGTATCTGATAACCTCAGAGAGGAGACCCTGCGCCATTTCGCTATAGAAAAAGACATTAGTGTTATTCCCAATTTCGTAGACATCAAGCGTTTTCACCAGACCGATAAGGACCACTTCAAGCAAATGCTGGCACCTGACGGAGAGAAGATACTCGTGCATGTATCTAATTTCAGGGCAGTGAAGAGGGTAGGTGATGTGGTGAAGATATTTAATAATGTGCGTAAGGATATGCCCGCCAAGCTACTGATGATAGGCGATGGCCCTGAGCGGCAGAAAACGGAAGACATGGCCCGAGATATGGGCATATACAGCGACATACGCTTCCTGGGCAAGCAAGAGCAGATAAGTGAGATCCTGAGCATATCCGATCTGTTCCTTTTACCTTCTGAAACCGAAAGTTTTGGTCTTTCAGCTCTGGAAGCTATGGCTTGCGGTGTGCCGGTGATTTCGTCTAATGCCGGTGGTCTGCCAGAGATTAATGTGCAGGGGGAAACCGGCTACCTGAGCAATGTGGGTGATGTAGAAGATATGTCGCGCCATGCATTGCATATGCTGGGAGATGAAGAGCGCCTTAAAACCTTTAAGAAAGCAGCACTGGCACAGGCCCGCAGGTTTGAGAAACAGCATATTATACCTATGTATGAGGCCCTGTATACGCAGGTGGTTGATACATTTAAGAAATAAATGCCCCTAACAATTTTTAACTATCAAAATTGCGAGGTATCTATTACATTCGCAGTCTAATCTTTCCAAATGGTACAATCAGATTACATTTACGTCCCCTACGGTACTACCGTACATGGCGAAGAGGAAATTGAAGCTGTAGTGAATGTGTTGCGCACATCCACTCAGATGGGCAAAAATGTCCGTGAAATGGAGAGCAGGGTAGCTGCGCTCTACAACAAGAAATTCGGTATAGGTGTCAATAGCGGTTCATCCGCATTATACCTGGCAGCCGACCTTATGAACTATGAGGCCGGGACAGAGATCATCACACCGGCGCTTACGTTCTCTACTACTGTTGCCCCTATCGTTAAGAAAGGCTGGATCCCTGCATTCGTTGATGTAGAGGAAGGTACCTTCAACATAGATGCCAATAAGGTAGAAGAGATGATCACGCCAAAGACAAAGGCGATGATCATACCTAACCTGATAGGCAACCTGCCTGACTGGAAGGTGCTGCGTGAGATAGCTGACAAGCATGGCCTGTTCGTGCTGGAAGACTCTGCAGATACACTGGGAGCGGAAATAGGCGGCGCATCATCAGGCCGCTTTACCGATATGAGCACTACCAGCTTCTATGGCTCACACATCATCAATTGCGCCGGCAACGGTGGTATGTTGTGTGTGAATACTGAAGAGTTATATAATCGCGGTCGCCTGCTGCGTAGCTGGGGCCGTAGTTCTTCTTTGTTCGTAGAGTCAGAGAAAATAGAGAACCGTTTCAATGTAGAGATAGACGGCATACCGTACGACGCTAAGTTCGTATTCGAGGAGCCGGGCTACAATATTGAACCATCAGAGATGGGTGCCGCCTTCGGCCTTGTGCAGCTGGGTAAACTGGGCCACAACCTCGATACACGTACAGTCAACTATAACCGTATGCGTGAGTTCTTTGCACAGTATGAGGAGTTCTTCATCCTGCCTAAGCAGTTACCTGATTCACGCACCGGCTGGCTGGCATTTGCGCCTACCATCAGGGAGAGTGCACCATTCATCCGCCGCGACCTGCAGATATTCCTGGAGAAGAGGAATATACAGACACGTACTGTATTTACAGGAAATATCCTTCGCCAGCCTGGCTTTAAGCATGTGCCTCACAAAGCAGCGAAAGGCGGTTATCCTGAGTCAGATAAGGTAATGCGTGGCGGTATGCTGCTGGCTTGCCATCACGGCTTGAGGGATGAACAGATAGCGCATATTATGGAGAGCGTTACAACCTTTATGAAGAGTTTGTAATTAACTTTTGCTTGGAAAAGAGCTTGCAGAAATGCTAGCTCTTTTTCTATTTAAGCGATTAGAAATTTGGTTTTGTAAAAATAAAATATTAATTTTAATATACCACTTATCGACTAAAGTAACATTTTTCACCTTTTAAAAAATATACAGATGTGTCAAAACTCCACTAATGAATGTAATGACTAAGTTTATTTACTGCTTCAACAGGTATTGCAAACCTTTCTGATGCTAATCCCTACCTAGACGGAACGGATGCCGTTCTGGTTACGAAATCATCGGGTAGCAGCAACGGTACGATTATCAAATCTATCATCATAAAAGCAATAGCCCCTACGTCTTCTGGGATCGTTCGGCTGTATATTTCGACTCCGACGGGCGACTGTGTACTTTTTAAAGAAGTAATTGTTCCAGTAATGCCGGAGGCTGCATCTTCTCCTGTGCCTACTCCAAAATATACAATGTTTGAAATGGCGTTAGATGGAGGCTTGAATTTACAACCCAGTTTTGCGCTATTAGCTTCTACTCAAAATGCAGACTCGTTTAACATTTTTGCGGAAGGATTAGAGTGGAAATATCCAGCGACTTTACCTTCTTCGTGCTGTAACTATAAACAAGAAAAAGCATTAACCGGTCTTGGTGTTATTTCTGTGGCAAATGCCAATCTGGATGGATCAGGGACAATTGTGGACATTCTTAAAGTTACAGGTGGTGTAAATGGAGGGTATATTAAAGCAATAACTATAAAGGCACAGCAGAGTACAAAGGAGGGTGTCGTACGTTTTTTTATTAGTAATGACGGAGGACATACATACAATTTGATAGAGGAGGTTTGGGTACCGCAAAGTGTGCAATCAAGTGAAGAACCCTCTTTTAAACGAATTCTTTTTATGAATTTAAATTTAGAGGCTGATGCGATAATTGGAGTATCAACTGATACAGCTCAAAGCTTTGGAATATCTATCGAAGGAAATACGTGGAGTTACCCAATTTCCTAGTTGTCTTTATTTTATGTTTTATTTAACCTTAAAAATGGCCCGGGTTTCCTTTATAACTCACAATTCTTATGAAATTTGAATCTTTAAAATCGGAGAAATTTGAGCAATTTCGTCAATATGAGATTGTTAATCCATTAATTATTGTCGGCGGTCGTATCGTTGATACACATTGGTCAGCATCAAATGGAACATCTGGGGCAGATCATATATGTTACGGAGGTGATAATCATACGGCTGATGGTATCGGCGAATCATATGGGCCCTCTGGCGGTGCTGCAGACATAACTTGGCTGCAAATAAATCATCACTTTAATCCTAATATGGCCCAATCGAATTTTAATCTTGGAATTAGTGGTTCTTTATATTCATCTCAAGACAAAACTCCCAAAACAGTTACTATTACTGAACTTGAATGATGAAATATATATTTATTTTAGCTCAAGATGGAGATATTTCTGTCGACGATGTAATATCTTGGATTAAGAAACATAACGAATATCAAGTAGTTAGAATAAATGATACCGACAACATATTAAATATAAATTTATCAATTGAGCAATCAAGTAGTGATTTCTCTGTTACAATAAGCGAAAATGTAACAATACACAGTAATCAAATTCATTCCTATTGGTATAGAAGAGGGCAGTTTGCCTATAACAAAATTGAATCGCCCAGCTACTTTGAAAAATCTAAGGAATTCGCTTTATCGAAGGCCATAAATGATTTTTATGAGAAGGAATGGGAATTTGCTATAGACTTTGTACATTTTTTATTGAAAAAAAGTAATATTTTTAATATTGGTAGTTTTTTTGATAATAAAAACAATAAACTTACAACATTACAAATCGCTAAAGATGTTGGATTTTTAATACCCAAAACGTTGGTCTCAAATGATGTTAATGTTATAAGAACTTTTTTTTGCCAAAATGAAAAAATAATTTCAAAGGCAGTTAGATCCCCTGGAGGGCTAACTGCCTTTGGAAATAAAATTCTTACCTTTTCTTTTCCGACAAGTGTTTTAACAATTACTGATTTTGATCGCATTACATCCGGTAATACTAAATTTCAGCCCACGCTATTTCAAAAATATATAGATAAAGAGTTCGAAATTCGTACTTTTTATTTAAATAAAAAGACTTATTCAATGGCAATATTTAGCCAGAATAATGAAAAGACTAAAATAGACTTTAGAAATTATGATTATGAAAATCCCAATAGATGTGTTCCTTATATTCTGCCCGAAGAGGTTAATTTAAAAGTAGTTCAGCTAATGGAAAAATTAGATTATAATACTGGATCACTAGATATTATTTTCAATGGGCAGGATTACTTTTTCTTAGAGGTCAATCCAGCGGGGCAATTTGGTTGGCTGTCAAAACATTGTAACTATTATATTGAAAAGGAAATTGCAAAACAATTGATAGAAGTTCGTTATGAGAAATGATAAATTTGAAAATGTAGCTTTAAATTTTGAAAAAATTATTTTTTCTGAAAGAGATACCCGTGATTTTATTAGAGTTTTCTTTATAAAAAGAAAATCAAAATCATTTAAGGTAATGAATTTCCCCAAGCCATACAAGCACATATCACGGTGTATTTAAATTGAGTTAAATGGCAACTGCATTAAGATTATTTGATAATTGTATATTAACTATTGGATATGGAAGAAGTATAATTTGTGATGTTCAAAGAACTAAATATTACCTAATTCCGAATTCTCTGGCATTATTATTTAGAAATAATATATTGAATTTTGGATTTGTCACAGACGATGAAGATAAAAAAATTCTAGATGAGTATGTTGATTTTTTGATTTCCAATGAACTATGTTTCTATGTAAGGGATGAAGTGCTTGATAATTTTGCTGTAATTAATCTTTTTGAATGGGACAACGCAGCAAATATCACTAATGCTATTTTTGAAATAAAAAAAAGCAAGATTGATATATATATTGATGCTCTAAATGCATTAAATGATATCTTTGGTACAAGTCATTTTGAACTACATTTTACTGAGCCGCTTTCGAGAAACAACATTGATCATATCGCATTACTATTAAAATATGTTGATTTTGATAATGTAAATTTGATTTTCTCTATAGACGATACATTGGACGTTGACTATGTCCTACAAATAGTAAATAACGATCCTAGGATATTTCGAACGGTTATATATTTATACAGTAATATTGATCAGATTTCTGTTATAAACACTATTGGCGGCAGTTTGTTCATTATGGCAAATAAATTTTCATATGACAATTGCGGTGTTATTAATGAACTGTATTTCACAAACAATGTTGAGCATATTACTGAGTCTCATAATCATAATACATGTCTAAATAGAAAAATAAGCATAGATGATAATGGCAATGTAAAAAATTGTCCTAACATGCCTAATGTATACGGCAATATTTTCAAGGAGAATTTAGTTGATATATTACAGCACAAAGACGTCTCTCAATATTGGCAAATAAAAAAAGATGCTATTAAAGTATGTCAAGACTGTGAATATAGGCATATTTGTACAGACTGTAGAGCCTTTTTAAAAGACAAAGATGATATTTTAAGCAAGCCATTAAAATGTGATTACGATCCTTATACCAATAAGTGGGAAAAAAATAAACAAGAATTAGCGAAATTTTCGATGGTAGATGGAGGAAGAATATCATAATTTTCCAGTGTTTTTGCAAGAAGCTAATAACGACTGCGGAGCAAGTTGTCTTTATATAATTTCGTTACATTATAAACTAAAAATGCAATATAGCGAAATAAAAAGAGAATTTAATTTTACAAAGGCAGGCGCAACACTACAGGACTTAATTGTAGTAGCAGAAAAAATTGGCTTTACGACGCTGCCAATTAATATTAATTTGGTATTACTAAAGCAAGTTCCCCTACCTGCAATAATACATTGGAATAATAATCATTTTGTTGTACTATATAAAATTTCTGATAACAAATATTATATATCCAATCCAATATATGGTCATGTTAGTTTCTCAGAGGATAAATTTTTACTTTCTTGGTATAATCAAAATAAAGAAGGTACAGTGTTATTATTTGCGATTAAATAGGGCTATCGCATGTGCATTATTCTGGATAACGATGTGTTTTCATTTGAATGTTCTTGCACAAAAACAATTTAGTGACACATTTACTATAGCTGATAGAAATGAGCTTGATATTGCTTACACAAATTCATGTTTTGGTTTGTTCCCGAAAATGGATAGCTGTGCAAAAAAGGGTGACAGCGTAGCTGCCGGAGGTTATTTGATGAGGGTATCTCCATATTATTTCATGTTTGATGAGCAGACACCAGTAACACTAGGTGAGTATCTGGAACATCTTGCAATTACATCTTCAGTAAGAACACACTATTTAGATACATTCACGAAAGTGTTCAATTTGAAGAGAAGCAAAGCATACCAGCTATTTGATTCCATGCTCAACGAAGATCAGACTGTAAGAAGGGAATTGAACAATAGCAATGATAGCCTGACTGCATGTATTGCCAGTGCTAAAATGATATACACAGATAGCGTTCATTTTGCATTCCTGCTTCGTTATGTGCATAGGTACGGCTGGCCATCTATTGCTAATGGTTCCTTTTCTGCATCAATAATTGCCTTGCACGATCACCGACACCACGACCTGTATTTGCCAATGATCAAAAGAGCTGTGCTTAAAGGGGACGCTGATAAACAGGTCCTTGATCTCTTTTATTATTGGATGTCGTCTGCAAAAACAGACGACGTGCAAATTTTGATGAGGAAATATAATTATGTGAGATTTGATATTAGCAGTGCGCTAAAATATAAAAGACCTGAGTGCATAGCAGAGATAAAAAAAGTAGTAGCAGCGCATTGTCCTGTACAGTGGTACTTTGTGATAGAGTGGGATAAGAGTAAAGATGATCGATATGCGCAAAATGAATTGTATATGGGATACTATGGGAAGGCACTAGCGGACCTTCAAAAAAGTATTTACGGGTATAATTGTGGCATGAGTAAGGATAGGGTTTACTCTATTGAAATAGGAAACTGGAGCACTCACAGTTATTTTTCTCAATGTGATACATCAAAAATGTACATGTATATTTTTTATGGTGATGAAAAGAAGTACGATGATATGGATATCCTTTTTACAGATTCTTCATTCGATACTCATGTTATTTACTTTGATGATAATAAAGCAGACATAAAGATCGAGAGTTATGCCTTCTTAAAAGACATGAGTCGATGGTTAAAAAGAAGACCGGAGATAAAAATATGTATAGCAGGTCATACAGATAACAAGGGCAACTCTCAGGCCAACTTGAAGCTATCAAAAGCACGTGCAGAAGCAGTAAAAAACTACCTTATTGCGGAAGGAGTAGAGCCTGTTCGGCTCACTGCAAAAGGTTATGGAGAGTCTCAACCGGTAACATCTAATGCTACCGAAGAAGGCCGCAGCGTAAATAGGAGAGTAGTTTTTAAGCGACGGTAATGAGAGCGTTGATTATGTATCTATATCGCAAGCAAATAGCTAGACCCGTATGATATCATACGGGCCTAGCTATTTAAGTTATGTTCCGGACTATTAGTCCAGTTTGAATGATATTGGCTGGCTGTAGTAAACAGAAACCGCTTTACCATTTTGCTTACCGGGTTTCCATTTAGGCATGGATGAGATAACACGTTTTGCTTCCTCATCGCAACCTGAACCGATACCACGGAGCACCTTTACATCGCTGATAGAACCATCAGGGCCTACAACAAACTGTACAATAACACGTCCCTGAACGCCGCCTTCACGTGCAGACTCAGGATAGTTAAGGTGCTTTGAAAGGTAGTCTGCCATCACGTATGGTGGTTCCGGCTGCTGCTCAACCACCGTATATATCTGCGGTGGAGGCGGGGTGGCTACAACACCTGTACCTGGTGTGCTTACCATACCCGGATCGATACCATTTGCATCTCCCTTTTCGTCTTTAGGGCCTGCAGCAATGATCTTTTCTTGTGGCGGTGGCACTTCATTTTCCTTTACTTCTTCGTCCTTTTTAATTACGGGAGGAGTAAATTTCACCATTGGTTTTACCGGTGGTGGTGGTGGTGGTGGTGGCGGCGGTGGTGGTTTTTTAGGGTCTATTGGCGGTGGATCGGCCAATGTTACCTGCTTAACAATCGCAACCTGCTTTTTCTCCACCTTTTTGTTCATGCTGATCACAGCATAGCCGGCAGAGAAAACGCCTATACCCAAAAGAACAAGTAGCGCCCTAGCTACTCGTTTCGGGTAGTTTTTTCGCAACTCGTATCCTCCGTAGGCCTTGTTACGGCCATCGAATATGATATCGATGTAGTCGCTGTTTAAAATTTTATTAATATCCATTATGTAATATTTTTTTAGTCGTTGGCCATAAGCTGAAACGGATCTTATCTCTTTTCTTTCTCTCTGCCATATTGCAGCGTATCAACCAGGACGAAACATTTATAAAATTACAAAAAATTATTTTGGTGTACTTGGAGCCGGTGCAGCACCGCCGTTGGCATCTTCAGTAGCTTTGATAAACCCTCTGTCCACTTCAGAAATATCGATGATGGCGTAAACCTTGATGTCATTGATATTCATTTCGTCAAGGATATTCACCAGGTCGCTGTAGGTGCTTGTGGTATCGGGTTTAATAAGCACTGTGGTCATGTCCTTGGCAGTAAGCTGGCCCTGTGCCTTGAGTCCATCCACCAGTTTTTTCTTGGCAATGATCTCATCGCGTATACCGTCTTTAGCCCTGAAATAAGTCACTTTTAGTTCAGGTGGCTTATTAGGGTCGTCACCTATGCCTTCATAGTAATAAACCCTATGGTCTTTACTCAAGAGTATGGTAAGGGCAACGCTATTTTTGATCTTGTTCTTATCCTCATCTTTCATCAGAGGATCCTTGTAAGGCATATTGATCTCCATCGTCTTTGGCTTGGCCAAAGTAGTGGTGAACATGAAGAATGTGATCAACAGAAAACCGAGATCCACCATTGGGGTAAGATCTATTCGGGTACTTAGTTTTTTACCTTTTTTGACGCCGGGGCCCTTTTTATGCCCCCCGCCGGACGAGGTATCCATTTCTGCCATAACACAAGTATTTTACTTTGTAACAAATAGTTTTTCTTTAGCAGTTCGGTTGCTTACCCACTTATTGGCCTTTAGGTTGATTTGCATCAATGTAGGCCGCAGTACCCTGAGGTATTGCTTTCAGGTTGGTAATGAGGTTGAACTTGAATATTTTCCATCCTTCCAGCGTTTTAATGATCTTCTGCACGTTAGGGTAAGAAGCATCACCATCAGCCTTGATACAGATACGCAATTTAGGGTTGGTCTGCCTTGCATTGTCTATCCACGTAGCCAGCTCATTGGTAGGGCCGGTAGCAATGGTGTCGCAAGGAACACCGGGAGCAGTCATATCCATTGTTTTCTGCTGGTCAGGTGTGGCATCAAGGTAAGATTTAAGCTGGCTGAGCGGAACACCGATAGAAGCACCGATAGCAAAAGAGTTCATTTCATTCTGGTTAAGGCCCAGACTCCTGTCGGAGTTAACAGCTTCGATCAGCGATTTACGTTTGATCTTGTTGTCGATAGAGAAGAATATTCTTCCTTTGGTATCTACCGTAAGCAGCATTACATCATTATCCGGCAACATAATAGAGGAGATAGACGATGGTGTTTTTACTACTACGGGTTCTTCCGGTTTGAACTTTGTTGCCAACATAAAGAATGTGAGCAAAAGAAAAGCCACATCGCACATGGCAGTCATGTCGATGTTGGTGCTTTTCCGAGGTATTTTAGCGTGACCCATTTTATAATTCTTCTACTGTTAAATTAATAAGATGCGGGATATCCAATAATCCACAAACCTGTAATAATATTTATTATTTAAATATTACTTATTGTTAGCAGCGAAGCCCTGAGTCAACGTGAAACCACTTTCGTCGATACCGAAAGTGATACCATCGATCAAAGTAGTAAAGAAGTTGTAAGCGATGATAGATAAGAATGAAGTACTGATACCCAGTGCGGTATTGATCAGCGCCTCAGAGATACCACTTGCCAGTGCTGCAGCATCAGGAGCACCTGCATTTGCCATCGCAGCGAAAGAGCGGATCATACCCATTACCGTACCGAACAGACCCAGGAGGGTAGCGCAAGAAGCGATAGTTGACAGAAATACGAGGTTCTTTTCCAGCATAGGCAGTTCCAGAGCTGTAGCTTCGTCTACTTCCTTGCGGATGTTGGCTACTTTCTGGTCTGTATCCAGTTCGCGGTTGTTGACCATTTCATCATACTTGATAAGGCCTGCACGCATTACATTACCTACAGAACCTGCCTGCTTGTCGCACTCAGCGATAGCTGCCTGTACATTCTTATTGGCAAGGTGATACTGTACTTTACGAACGAATTCGCCGGCATCCATACGGCCTTTTGCCTTTACGATAGTCAATGCACGCTCAACGATGAAAGAAAGAAGTGTGAACAAAGTAGCGAGGAGGATAGGTACTACGAAACCACCTGAGTGCATCGTACCCATAAAATTACTTGGTTTTTCACGCAATGCTCCGTCATGGAAGTTACCCGGGTTGCCCAGTACAAACATGAACACAATTAAACCTACTGCTACACAAGCAATAACGATCAAAAAGTTGATCATAAAATTACTTGAATTCTTGGGCTTGCCGGCATTAGAACCTTGAGATGCTGGTCGTGCGGAGGCCGTTTTTACTTCTGCCATAATTCTTGATTTTGTTTTGGTTTTCTGAATTGTTGTTACTAAAAATTATTGTGTGATTGCAAAGATATAAGTACGTACCAAAAAAACAATTTTCCTTTTAAATATTTTGTCCCGTGGTTTTATCTGCGAGGAATATATCGTTTTATGTTACTTCTGTGGCGATTGGCGTTATTAACGCAGCAAGCCTTTAAATATTGCTCTATGACGAGTTTATTTCTTTACGGTTTAACATCTGTGCTTGTTTTTGTCTGGTTTATTTTCAGGTGCAGAAAAGAACATATGTGAGTAACTTACTCACCTTATACGATCTGCAGATCAGCACATGAAAAGCAATAAATAAAATGAGTAAAGGTTGTAACCAGATATGAGGCAGGTTTAGTGGTCTTAAAATATATAGACGTACAACTGATGGACATCCTTGGGTTTGTACGAAAATATATTTTCTATATATTATAATAGTTATCCTTAAGTCTACTTATTTGAAGGCATACACTTCCTGTAACTGTTTATAATAATTCTCGCCAATACACGTGAACCATTTTATCTATTTATCGGTTTATAGTTGTTACAGGCTATCCTCAAACCATTATCATTCATCCATTATTGTTTTCATATCACACCATATGTGTATAACTGTGTTTTATCACTAGCTGATTTCCCCTTAAATTGCGCCGTTAATAAAAACGAGTAATGGCAGAATATAATGAAGAGAGTATCCGGTCGCTGGACTGGAGAGAACATATACGCTTGCGCCCGGGTATGTACATTGGTAAGCTGGGTGATGGCAGCAGCATGGACGATGGCATCTATGTGCTGGTGAAAGAAGTGATGGACAACTGTATAGATGAGTATACCATGGGCTTTGGCAAGCGTGTGGAGCTTAAAATAGCAGATGGTATGGTTACTGTTCGCGACTATGGGCGTGGTATACCACTGGGCAAGGTAGTAGATGTGGTGAGCAAGATAAATACAGGTGCCAAATACGATAGCAAAGCATTTCAGAAGTCGGTGGGCCTGAATGGTGTGGGTACGAAAGCCGTGAATGCGCTCAGTAAATATTTCAAGGTATCCTCATTCCGCGATGGTAAAGAAAAGGTGGCCGAGTTCGAAAGGGGAGTACTGACCAAGGAACATAAAGAAAAACCTACGGAAGAAGGCAATGGTACATTGGTGGTTTTTTACCCCGATGAAACGGTATTCCGTAACTATCATTTCCTGCATGAGTATCTGGAGAACCAGGTATGGAACTACTGCTTTCTGAACGCAGGCCTGCAGATCAACTTCAATGGCAGGAACTTCATTTCCAAGAATGGCCTCCTTGACCTGCTGACGCGCAAATCTAATGTGGAGACTTTACGCTATCCTATCATACACCTGAAAGGTGAGGATATAGAAGTGGCTATCACACACACTGGCGACTATGGTGAGGATATCTATTCCTTTGTGAACGGGCAGCATACTACACAGGGCGGTACTCACCAGGCTGCTTTTCGTGAAGCATTTGTGAAGACGATACGTGACTTTTACAAGAAAGACTATGACGCTTCTGATGTGCGTCAAAGCATCTGCGCTGCTGTATCTGTGAGGGTACAGGAGCCCGTATTCGAATCGCAGACAAAGACCAAACTGGGATCGCAATATGTCAGCGAAGGCGGCCAGTCCATGAAGGCATTTATTGCCGACTTCCTCAATAAGCAACTGGATGACTATCTGCATAAGAATCCTGCTGTAGCAGATGCGCTTAAAAAGCGTATTGAGCAAAGTGAGCGCGAGCGAAAGGAGCTATCAGGCATTCGTAAACTGGCCAATGAGCGCGCCAAGAAGGCTAATCTGCACAACAAAAAGCTGCGAGATTGCCGTATACATCTTAATGACGAACCACCAGCCAAGAGTAAGGATGAATTTGCCATGAAGCAACTGGACTCTACCATCTTCATTACTGAGGGTGACTCTGCAAGTGGTTCTATCACCAAGAGCAGGAGCGTAGATTCACAGGCTGTATTCAGCCTGAGGGGTAAACCACTTAACTGTTATGGTCTTACCAAGAAGGTAGTGTACGAGAACGAAGAGTTTAACCTGCTGCAGCATGCGCTGAATATAGAAGAAGGACTGGACGGCCTGCGCTACAACAACATAGTTATAGCCACCGATGCCGATGTGGATGGGATGCACATACGCCTGCTGATCATGACTTTCTTTCTGCAGTTCTTTCCTGACCTAGTGAGGGGTAATCACATTTACATACTGCAGACACCTTTGTTCCGCGTGCGCAATAAGCAGAAGACTATATACTGCTACAATGATGAGGAGCGCCAGCTGGCTATCAGAGAAATAGGAGCGAAGGCGGAGATCACCCGATTTAAAGGATTGGGCGAAATAAGCCCGGAAGAGTTCGCGCGATTCATTGGTGACGATATGCGTAAAGATCCTGTACTCATCAGCCAGGACGCACAGATACAGAAACTACTGGAATACTACATGGGTAAGAATACCCCGCAACGCCAGGTATTTATTATAGATAACCTGCGTGTGGAAAAAGATATACCGGAAGAAATGGGTGTGGAAGTAGGGTAGTATCATTCTTCTGTGTGTGAATTAATTGGTATCTATATGGATTTTGTAACTTTATGGCATGGAAGTAAGAGAGCCGGCAATAGACTATAAACGTCGTAAATACTCCATAGAAGAGTATCTGGAAATAGAGAAGTCTGCTTCTGAAAAGCACGAGTATTTTCAGGGTGAGATCTTTGCTATGTCAGGTGCAAAGCTGGAGCATAATATTGTTTCGCGAAATTTATTGGTGGCCTTGAGCAATAAGCTGAAAGGCAAACCCTGTAAGCCTTTTGGAAGCAACTTGCGTATCCACATTGAAAAAAATAGCCTTTTTACTTATCCCGATATCTCTGTGTTCTGCGAAGATGTAGAAACTCTTAATGACGACAAGGCCAATGCATTGAATCCGACACTTATTATTGAAGTATTGTCACCGTCCACGCGCAGCTATGATCTGGGTGAAAAATTTAGTTTGTATAGGTCTGTACCCACGTTGAAAGAGTATGTTGCAGTCGACCCATTGAAAGTATATATTGAGGTGCATTTTATCAACAACAACAATAACTGGGAACTCTGCGAATACAAAGATATCTCAGATGATATATATTTACCTTCGTTACAAATGTCTTTGAGAATTAGTGAAATATATGAAGGGATAGAGCTGTAATTGATCGTATTATTGAAACTAAAAAACTTGCCACGAGAGGCAAGTTTTTTTAGTTTAGTTGAGTTGTGAGATGTAGTTAGAGCTGCGTAGCGCTTATCGGCTCGCCGTTGCCAGAACCTGTGCGGGTTTCGCGGCCATACTGGCGTAAACTTTCTTGAGTTCTTGTGTATTGTATTTTTGGAACATGGCCAGCATCATCTTGGCTTTCATGTCATTCCTCTTTGCTGCTTCTATTTTATTGGCAATGTTTATCTCGGTTGCATTATGCTCTATAGAGAAGCTATGCAGACTTACGTCATACTTGCCTTCTTTTACCGAAATATCCATGAGGTAGCTGACATTATAGACTTCGGATTCATCGGCATAACTATTGGCACTAAAGGTGTACCGACCCATACCGGTAAGTTTATGTTTCCCGCTTTTGTTCACAAAGCCGCTCCCAAATACCTTATCGAAGTAGTTGGACGCATTTTCCTGCAGCCTGTCGCGCGTCATATCATCGCTCAGTGTTACGGTTGTGTCGTAGCTGGGGCTGCTAGCCTGCATCGGGATGTCGTACACCAGCTTGTTAAGATTATCAAACGATTTTGCCGGTGCGGTCGGCCTCGGCTGTACCGCTTTTTTGTTTTGCGCATTTACCTGTGTCAGTGGCAAGGCTATTAGTGCGAGCATAATCCATTTCATAAAAATTGTTTTAAGTGTGCGTTAATTAGATTTGCGTGTTTGTGTTTATTTGTTTTTCTTTTGTTAATGCAAATATATAGATCATTATTGAATTATTAACAAATTTTAGAAAAAATATTTTCAAGTATTGTTATGACATCTTGTAAACGCCAGTATTAGAGATATGTTTGCGATATAAATTATTAAAATAAATATTTTCAACTCATGAAAATAATACGTTTTTTACGCTTGTATAGGGCTGATAGCGTGCGGATCCGATATGTTCTTTTATTTGATAAGCAATGTTTTTACGGTGAGTTTTTTTATTAATTTTACCAACGCTCTGTTTGTGATATCATAGCGATTGGGGGGATAGTGTATAGGATAATCACAAATACCGATCAAAATAAGACTATATGAAACTATCCTTATTGGGGTTTGCAGGTGCATTATTGTTGGCAACCTCCGTTTCAGCGCAGGATGTACCTCTTACGCAATACCTTACGTCTCCTCTGTATCTTAACCCTGGTCTTACAGGTCTTTCTGACCCATATGACATGCGCTTTGCGGTTAATTACAGGTCGCAGGTATTGGCGGTCAATCAGCAGCCTACTATCAAGGGTATTGCTTCTTTTGATGTGGCTACAATGCAGGGTAAGCTGCCTGAGGGGGATGCGTTGGGTATAGGTTTTATGGGTTTGTACGACCAGAGCGCATCGGGTGGGATAGACAATGTTACTGCAGGGTTCTCTTTTGCCTACATCAAGGCTATAGACCGCAATAAGTTTCACCACCTTTCACTAGGCCTTCAGGCATTTGTAGTGCAGAAACACATAGATCCTGCAAAAGTGACACAAAACGATTTTTATGCATCAGGCAGCGATGGCCTCTTGCTCTCGCCTACGCAGAAATACGACAACACAGATATAGGCTATACCGATGCAAATGGCGGTATCGTTTATTCAGGCGAGGTTACAACAAGGCTTAAGGTAGAGGCAGGCTATGCATACTATCACCTTTCAAAACCACAGGAAGTATTGCTGACATTGACCCATAATATCAATGAGCGCCAGACAGAACACCTGAGTGCTACCTACAACTTGAGTCGAAAGCTGACGTTGAATGTAAACGGACTGTTGCAGACACAAGGTGGCACAACCAATATGCTGGCCGGCAGCATACTGGGTATAAAACTGGATAAAAGTACGGAGCTGGATATACGCAATCTGAAGACCAGGATATTGTACCTGGGTGCATGCTATCATTTCAATCAGGCAGTGGCGCCATACATCGGTTTTGAAGCTCAGAACTTCCATTTCGGATTCACTTACGATATCAGCACTGTTACGGGTAATTCTGCAGGCCCTAATCAAGGAGCCTACGAAATATCTGCCTACTACATGAGAAGGCACAGAAAGGAGTCTGATAAGGAACGTGAAAACAATTACTTCAGAGGAAGACCCAGCATATACTAGTCAGGATCACGCTAAAATGATGCCATCTGTTTTATTCAGGCAGGCTTTATAGGCACCCGGGGTTATGCCTTCTATCTTTTTAAACGTTCGTACAAAGTAATTGACATCGCTGAAGCCGCATTGTAGGCTTATCTGCTTGATGTTGTGTTTATTTTCGGCCAGCATTTGCTTGGCCATTTTTATGCGCTCATTATTGATGTAGTCTACAGGCGTGATGCCAAACTGCTCACGAAACCACTTAAAGAATGAGTTGCGGCTCAGGTAGGCCTTTCGGCACACATCGTTAACCAGTATCTTATCTGTAAGGTGTTCATTGATATAGTTCAATACAAAGGGAAGCCTGCCCCTGTTGCTATTGGTCAGCGATTCATTTTTTACCTGCTGTATATGCTGGCTCTGTACCAGTCTTATCAGCAGTTCCTTCATACTCAGGTCCGCTATAATATCCTTGGTCTTGTCACCGCTGCTGCACACGCGCATCAGCTTATTGATGAGTGTCGTTATCTCGGTATCATTATCAAAGTGATATTTATTGAACTGCAGGCGCCAGTTGTGCAGGTCGTCATTGTGGCTGTTGTAGTATTCGTTGAGGTAGTTGAGTGTATTGTTGATGTATTGTGCATCTACGGCAAGAGCTATGCATTGGGTTGGGTTTTTAATTTCAGCCTCCGGAAAGTCGATGACCATGGTTTCACTGGCAGGTACGATCACTGTTTCTCCTGGCAGGTAATCAAATGCAGGGTCGTCGAACAGGTGCATGATCTTTTTGCCCCTTACCATACTGGTTACCACCAGATCGTTGAAGTTGAGTGGAACGTTATAGGTCTGTTCGTATGATTCGAAGACATTCAGCTCGCAGTTGTTGAGGTTGAAGATGCGCCTGTTTTCTACAAGAGTTTGCAGATGTTTGGGCTGTGTAAGTCCTATTTTGTTTAAATGATGTTTAACAGACATAGCGCTATTATTCATTTATCGTAAATTGAAGTTAAGGCATTTAATGTGTTGGTCAAATAAAAGGTACAATAGTGCTATATTCTGAATACGATTCTCACCCATGTTCCTCGGGCCATACAGCGACCTTTAGGGTATTAGTTCACTTAAAAATGTTTCTATATGGGTAATGCAACACGTCCTCAGTTTAAAGATCGTTACGATCACTTTATTAATGGTGCATGGGTAAAGCCGTCGAGCGGTGAGTATTTTGATAATATCTCTCCGGTTGATGGTAAAGTATTCACACATGCTGCGCGGGGTAATGCGCAGGACGTGGAGATGGCAATAGATGCCGGATGGGCTGCTTTTGCCACGTGGAGCAAGAGCTCAGCTGCCAGCCGCAGCAACATACTGTTGAAAATAGCACAACGCATAGAAGATAACCTGGAATACCTGGCAACGGTAGAAACAATAGACAATGGTAAGGCTATCCGCGAGACCCGCGCTGCCGACCTGCCGCTTTGTGTCGACCATTTCCGCTACTTTGCCGGAGTTATAAGGGCTGAAGAAAGCACCATGAGCGAGCATGACGAGACTACTGTGAGCCTGCAGGTGCATGAGCCTATAGGCGTGGTGGGACAGATCATACCATGGAACTTCCCGCTGCTGATGGCTACATGGAAGATAGCCCCCGCACTGGCTGCAGGTTGCTGCGTGGTAGTAAAGCCTGCCGAGCAAACCCCCACCAGCATCATGGTGCTGATGGAGTTGATAGGCGACCTGCTGCCTCCGGGTGTGCTTAATGTGGTTACAGGTTTTGGTATAGAGGCTGGTAAACCATTGGCTACATCTCCTAAAATAAGCAAAGTAGCTTTTACCGGTGAAACAACTACGGGCAGGCTCATCATGCAATATGCTGCTGAGAACCTGATACCGGTTACTATGGAACTGGGTGGCAAAAGCCCCAATATATTCTTCGCATCTGTAGCCGATCACGATGATGATTTCTTTGATAAGGCTGTAGAAGGTGCGGTAATGTTTGCGCTCAATCAGGGCGAGGTTTGCACTTGCCCTAGTCGTATGTTGGTGCATGAAAGCATTTACGATAAATTTATGGACCGCGTTATCAAGCGTACAGAAGCGATAAAGATGGGCAACCCGCTGGATGGCGACACCATGATGGGCGCGCAAGCCAGCGAAGACCAATATAACAAGATACTCAGCTATTTCGATATTGGCAAGCAGGAAGGTGCCAAGGTGCTGACGGGTGGGGCAGCATACAAGAATAGCGGCCTTGAAGAGGGCTATTACATACAACCTACCATCTTCCACGGCCATAATAAAATGAGGGTATTCCAGGAAGAAATATTCGGCCCGGTAACTTCAGTTACTACTTTTAAAACCACAGAAGAGGCGATTGCTATAGCCAATGATTCATTGTACGGACTAGGTGCCGGCGTGTGGACACGCGATGCTCACGAACTCTACCAGGTGCCGCGCGCTATACAAGCCGGCCGTGTATGGGTAAACTGTTACCATGCATACCCTGCACACGCACCTTTCGGTGGATACAAGAAGTCAGGCTTTGGCCGTGAAACGCATAAGATGATGCTCAATCACTACCGTCAGACCAAGAATATGCTGATATCTTACAGCAAGAGCAAACTAGGTTTCTTTTGATAAAAGGAGTGAATAGCGGCAGTATTCTTGCGCTGCCGCTATTATCTTTTGACTATAAAAATAGCAATATGAAAGTGCAGCGTGTAATAGCAACAGAAACGGCAATAGAGTTGATAGAGGCACTTAGGGCGGTTAACGGACCTTTGATGTTTCACCAGAGTGGGGGATGCTGTGACGGGTCACAGCCCATGTGCTTTGTAGACGGTGAGTTTAAGATAGGCGGGTCTGATGTGAAGCTGGGCGATATAGATGGATGCCCCTTTTACATTGCCGGCGACCAGTTTGAATACTGGAAACATACACAGCTTATCATAGATGTGACCAAGGGCAGAGGTAGTAGCTTCAGTCTGGAGATCCCATTGGGTTTCCGCTTCCTTACGCGGTCGCGCATGTTCACTTTGGAAGAGTTGGAGCATCTTGAGGTGATATAAATCGATTTTTGCAAGAGTAAGAATGAGGCCGTCCGGAATTTGCTGATTTTGGGCGGCTCTTTTATTGGCTGAAATCGGGGTGTTTTATTATTTTAAATGTGTGCAAATACTTATTGGCGCAAATTAAAAGCTTAATTTTATATAGAATCTCTAATGGCTATGGCACTCAGTATGTTGTTGTTCTTCAAACTATTTTTTACTCCGGCGGCAGAAGTGCCGAGATCTATTTACGATTTCAAGGTACCTGCTCTCGACGGCAGCATAATAGATTTTGCACAATTCAGAGGAAAGAAGATCCTTATAGTAAATACAGCCTCCAAATGCGGGTTTACACCCCAATATGACGCGTTGGAAAAATTGTCTGAGAAGTATAAAGGCCAACTGGTGATAGTGGGGTTTCCTGCCAATAATTTCCTGTTTCAGGAGCCGGGGGATAATGATAAGATCGCTACCTTTTGCCGGAAAAACTATGGTGTCACTTTTCCTATGGCGGCCAAAGTATCGGTAAAGGGCAGAGGAATGGCGCCAATATACCGCTGGCTGACAGATCGGGCTTACAATGGCTATGCAGATAGTAAGGTGAAGTGGAATTTTCAAAAATACCTGATCAACGAAAATGGCGAGTTAGTAAACATATTTTACTCCGCCACAACACCAGACGATCCAAAAGTAATAGCTGCGATAGAGAAAAAATGAGCTTGCCCTTGCAATGGATCATTACTGAACAGCAAATTGGTGTATTTTGTGCCAAACAACAATCTTATGTTTGCGCAGCTGTTTAATGACAAATCACTTAAACCCAAGGAGAAAACAGAACAACTGGCAGCTATGCTGCTGAGCAAGGAACTAAGCACAGATGCTTTGCTCGAGTTTGCTGACAAGGCCAAAGATCCTATAAAAGCGACGTGCGTAGAGGCCATAGAATTTGCTACACTGAAAGATCCTGGTATATTGCCTGCTGAACAGCTGGCTGTGATCATAGGCTATCTGGACGCTAAGGCACCCCGTATAAAGTGGGAGTCGGCCAAGGTAGTCGCTAATACCATACACCTGCACCCTAGGCAAATAGATACCGCTGTGCTGAAGTTACTTGCAAATACTGATGACGGTGGCACCGTGGTAAGGTGGAGCGCTGCATTTGCCCTTGCACAGATATTGAAAATGAAAACAAGTATCAATGCGGAGTTGGCAGAAGCTGCACAAGCCATTAGTGGCAGGGAAGAGAAAAACAGCATTAAAAAGATATATCAGGAGGCGTTAAAGAAAATCAGGTAACAGGCAGCAAAAGCATATGCAATAAACTACTTTAACAAAGTCATGAACTGGATACAACACCCCACCATACTGGAAGGAGATAACGTAAGGCTGATCCCGCTTGATAACGATCATTTTCCCGAACTGATTGAGGTAGCACAAGACAAAAATATATGGGAATTCATCTCTATCGACGGTAGCAACAAAGATGTACTGCTGCAGCATCTGCGCAGTGCAATGCTGAAGCGGGCCACAGGCGAACAATATGCCTTTACCGTTATAGACCGTAAGACAGATAAGCTGATAGGCTGCACCCTTTTTCATAACATTTACGCCGAACACAGGAAGCTGGAGATAGGGTGGACCTGGTACAACCCTGCCTACTGGCGCACAGGTTACAACCGCGAATGCAAATTATTGCTGCTCACCCATTGTTTTGAGGTGCTTAAAGCTGCGCGCGTGCAATTGGTTACCGATGAAAATAACCAACGCAGCCGCACCGCCATACTGGGCATAGGAGCCAAAATGGAAGGGGTAATGAGGAAAGAGCGGATAAGGAGCAACGGCGCCTTCCGCAATACAGTAATGTACAGCATCATAGATGATGAATGGCCGGAGGTGAAAGCCATGCTGATTGAAAAGATGAAAAGGTAATGGGTTAGGGTTTAGCCTTGCTGGTGGGTGCTAACAGCTTATTCTGAAAAAGAAGCATGCCAACGAAAAGGATAACGGACAGGGTGCCGATCACTTCTATAAGCGTCAATTGCTGGTGCACATCGCTGGTTGCTGCTGCAGTCATTCCCTCTTTCACGTTGAGTCGCACGCTGGCAGCCGCCAGAATGCAGCCCATAATACTCAGTACCGAGGCGGTAAGGACAATGTAGTAGATGATCTTTTTGCTTCGTTGTTGCATTGTTGCAAAGATAGTATAGCGTCTTGTTTCCCCAATATTATGTCTATTCTAGCTTCAACTTTAATACTTTTGCAGCGTTATGGAAGAAAGAACAGAAATAGCTTCATTAGGGGAGTTTGGACTTATTGAGCACCTCACCCGCAATAATGATACCCTGCAGGCCGGTACATTACTGAGTATAGGCGACGATGCCGCCGTCATAGATCAGTTTGGCAGGCAAATGGTCGTGAGCAATGATCTGCTTATAGAAGGTGTTCATTTCGACCTGATGTATACACCGCTTAAGCATCTCGGTTACAAGGCAGTAGTGGTCAACCTGTCTGATATATACGCCATGATGGCCACCCCTACTCACATTACACTAGGTATAGGTATATCCAATCGTTTTTCGGTGGAGGCGTTGGAGGAGTTTTATGAAGGAGTTTATGCAGCCTGCAGAAAATATAATGTAGACCTGATCGGTGGTGATACATCTACTTCTCTAAAAGGGTTTGTCATCAGCGTTACCGCCATAGGCGAGGTAGCCCCTGATAAATATGTGACCCGTAGCGGCGCTAAGGTAAATGACCTTATCTGTGTCACTGGCGACTTGGGTGGCGCTTACCTGGGCCTGCAATTGCTGGAGCGTGAAAAGAAGATATTCCTGGAGAATAATGGTGTTCAACCTGATCTGCAGGGACAAGACTACCTCATCGGTCGTATACTGAAACCTGAAGCAAGGCAGGATGTAGTAGAATGGCTGCAGGAGCATAACATCACCCCTACCTCTATGATCGATATCAGCGACGGGCTGAGTAGTGAGCTATTGCACATTTGCAAGAGCAGTGAGGTGGGTTGCGTGCTGTATGAAGACAAGATACCTGTTAGCGAGGAGGCAAAAGTAATTGGCATGCAGTTCAATATACCAACCGTTACCTGCGCTCTAAGTGGGGGAGAGGATTACGAATTGTTATTTACGGTTAAACAGGAAGATTACGAAAAAGTAGCCCGCAGTACAAACATTACGGTCATTGGTTATATAACTGATAAGCAGGAGGGAGCCAATATGGTTACCCCATCGGGAAAGAAGCACCAATTGGTAGCCCAGGGATGGAATGCGTTCGGTTAAAAAAGCAGTGTTTTGTAGTTCATCATAAAAATATTTTCGTATCTTTCGCACAAATATTATTAAGCATGAAGTTTTGGAAACCCATACTATTAACCTCTGTTTTCCTTCTGGCCATTACAAGTACGTTTGTATTTACCGCTTGTGAGCAAGACAAGTGCAATGGAGTTACCTGTAACAATGGTGGTTCATGTAACGAAGGTATTTGTAAGTGCCCTACAGGGTTTGAGGATCCTACATGCAGTACCCTGACCCGGACAAGGTATATAGGTTACTACCCGGGCTATTCCAGCTGCAACAATGGTGCAGAGATCATAGATACGGTGTTCATTGCTATCGACAATCCAAAGCAAAACACGACGGTTAAAGCATGGGAAAGTATACATCCTACTGATACGCTGCATGGCTATGTTTCCAGCAACGAGACCACGTACCAGATGTTCCTTAATAGCATCACTTACACCAATTACAATAAATCATTTCATATTACCCTTCAAAGCAATAATTCCCTCGTGCTGAACTCTTACGAGGCCAACTACACCAATCCTGCAGATACGATAGTTAATTCTTGTGCTTTTGTAGGGCAGAAAGGTAATTAAGTAATAACATCATATATGATTGCTACGCCGGGCATGTCCCGGCGTTTTTTATCTTTGAAAGTTTTTTTACTGTAGCTAATATACTTTTTCTCCCGTCAGCCCAACTATCAAATCAGAAGGTAATCTGTTATAATCATCTTATATCAGACGACCTCAGTAAGCAACCTCTTTAGCGTGACAACCAATTACTTCACGCCCTTTTGTTCCAGCATATCGCATTGTTCCATACTGCCCAGCCTGAAGGAAAAAGGTATATGGGCCTGATGCATCTTCAGCTCCTGTCTGCAGAAAAACCCGAAGTTCTTCGTGTAGAGGTCAGCAGGCAGTTGCTGCGGTTGCTTGATCTTGTGGAGTGGGGATGGGAATAGTGTGGACACCTGGGGCGTGGCATGTGCCGCGCTATCGTGATAGTTATACCATTGTTGCAGGCCTTGTGCATGGCCTGCTGCGGGCATTACCAGTAATCCTATCCATAATATGACCTTTTTCACCTGATAAAGTTACAGCATTCAGATGTTATAAATTGATAACAATACGTGGCATGATTTTTTAAAATTACTGGTAGGAGGACAAAACGAAAACCATTAAAATTCATGTTATGATAGCCCGGATATTTACACAACTCAGCAATATAATGGCAGTGATGCTGAAGTGCCTTTTAGATATCGACTTGCATCACTTCCGCGATTCATTCGCTATACTATTTCTGTTCACACCCTTTTTTCATTATATGATCAGCGTGGTGGCTACAGAGTTCAGGTACAATTGTCAAACGGTAAAAGATGACGCTATCATTATAAAGCGCGAGTTTATAGCACTGTATAAAAAGGTAATGAGTTATCAGCAAAAGTTGATGCAGCAACTGGCATAATTGCTTTTCTCTGCAAAGCAATTTTCGCGTTTCTACTTGTAGTGGGCATTATAAAAACTCTGGTATCGTTCCGGTTCCTGGTCTGCATAGAGTTTTTTGTAGTTTTTGGTTGATATCACCATCGCCTGCACTTCATTTTCTTGATAGCCTTTCAGTGCCTGCTCCTTCACCAGCAGGTTCATATAGCTCTTAGCCTGATCCGCATCAGGGAACTTTTTCACTATAAACACAGTAAGGTTCGTATTATACATGTCTATAAGCAGGTTCAGCGAGTCATTTAGCCCTTTAGATGTGTTGATGTCCTTGATCGCTTCCTTCAGTGGGGCGGTTCGGGAATCCAATCCCGGCAATACCAATATGCAATAGTGTTCGTCTGTAGCGGCAAAAGTGTAAGCTGTGGGTATGTCAGACGGTGGCTTCGGCTTAGGTGGTGCTGCCGGCTTTGGTGCCTTTGGTCCCTTCTTAGCCATTTTATTATCTACCGCTATCGTATCATAGTACCATGATGGTACACCGTTCTTCCGCATATCCTTGATGAATGACGAAATCTGCGTAGCCCATCCCGATAATGAGTCTGATGGATTGGTCTTGATGAACTTATTGATGATGGTATCTGCCATGTTATAGTTCTTCTGGCCTGCATATGCCAGCGCCTCAGCTATCTCAAAGCGCTTTTTGTACACAGGGTCATCTACTCTTGTCTTGGCTATATTCACTCGGGCAAGTGCGCTTTCATAGTCATGCTTCATGATCTGATCATAGGTCGTGGCATAGTAGGCAGGCACAGTTTCGTTGTCTATCATCTGGTTACCCTTGCTGTCCCCTTTAGGGCGCAGTAGCGCCGCATATTCTGACTTAGGATACTTCTTTAGGAATTCATCGCTATACGCCTGTGCTTTCGCCAGTTCATTTTGCTTCAGTGCGCATTGGTAGCGCAGGTATAGTTCTTCTTCTTTTTCGTTGTGGTTCGGAAACTTTGCATCGAGCGTATCCAGTGTGGTCAATGCCTGATTGTAGTCTTTCAACTGTTTAATATAGGCTTTGGCCAGCAATATATATGCCTTTATTTCCAGCTTGGCAGATACTTCTTTCTGGGCCTTGGTATTAGGTATCTTGGCCAGCAGGCTTTCCTCACTTGGCAGGCCGTTCACAGTTGTTTTATCGTCGGTAGCGTTGTCTTCTTCTAGCCCGGTAGGGTTGCTTGTGCCTGCAGTAAGAGGTGCGCCGGCTGCCCTTCGCCAGTTGTCAGTGAGTGGTCGGTTGCCCCATTTCCTTTTAAAGTCTGCCGACCCTTGCTGCATGGTCGTCGGGTTAGAAAAGTACCAGTTTCCGGCATCACCCGCATCATTGGCTGCATCCGGCTGATTGATGACCGCTATACTTGCTTCTTCTGCATTACGTATGCTGTCTGCTATTTTATTTTCCAGATCGCGCAGGTAACGGCGCACAGCGGACTGCTGTTCTTTTTTGCTCAGCTCTGATAGAGCCATCAGGCTGTCCTGATCGTGTATCACGCCGGCGGGTACTGATATTTCATTTAGCCCCTTGCTACGCTGTATAGCAGCAAGCACTGCCGTGTCTTTGCTGCTTGTACCCGCATATTTCGATGCACTGTCGTAGGCACGTTTTGCATCAGCATAGGCGCCGGTGGTGTAGTATACATCGCCCAGCGTAGCAAAAGACAACGCTTTCTGTTTCTTGGTAGCTTTGGGGGTTTCTGCGCTCTTGGTCAGGTAGTCTATCGCATCATCGGGTTTGTTGGCCTTCAGTGATAGTTTGCCCAGCGCATAATATACCTGATCATAGTAGCTAACGTACTTGCCATCGTTCAGCACTTTTTTCAGCGGATTCATGGCATCTGCCACATCTGCCCCTGCCATCAGTGCATTGTCAGAACTCAGCTTACGCGCGTAAAAGTCCATATCCAGTTTGGGGAAGAAGTCCAGGCAACGGTCAAAACTGGCTGCAGCTTCGGCATGTTTGCCCATATTTTGCAGCAGCTGCCCGTTCAGGAATGCAGCACGCATCCGCAGCCAGTCCGGCAGGGTATTATCCTTCACCATTACAACCAGCTGTTTCGATGCAGCAGTGTAGTTTTCCTCCGCCAGGTAGGCAAATGCTTTCTGTTCAGCTATCTTACCGCCAAGGTCCTCGGGTAGGTGAGGGTCTGAAGCTAGCAGTGATATCACGGCCTCTGAGAATTCCACATGTTTCGACTGTGTATACGTTCGAGCCAGCCATAGGATCGCGTCATTATGCACTGACTTGTGTTTCAGGAAATCGAGCCGCGACTTATCGTCCTCAGCTATTGATGGTGCTTCCTTCGATTTTCCGGTATGGGAGCCTTTTTGCTCCTCCTTCTTTATTTCCTGATCGTTGCTGATGATGTAACGGAAAGTAGTTGCTGCATTTTCATAACGGCCTTTGTAGTAATACGCTTCACCCATCAGCAGGTACATATCATTGCCCCATTTCACACGTGGGTCATGTATCTGCACTCCTACCGATACTTTACGGATGATACTGTCCATATCTGCAGAAAGCAGCGCCGAATCCTTGTTAGGATCAAACGGGTACAAACCTATGACGGAGTCGTAGTTCTCCTTTCTCCCTCCTCTGAGCATGTTGAGGTTGGCTTCCTCCATTTTTCGGTTAGCGTTGTAGTAGTAGTTATAGTGCGTAAATGAATTCTGGAAAAATCGCCGGACGGGCGTCCACTTCTTTTTAAGCATAGATTGGTTCGTAAACTTCTCATGCTTATTTTTCATCTTTATCTCCAATTTTAGGTTTTTGGAGTCGTTGGCTTTCTTCTCCTTTGCCTTGGCAGCTTTCAGCTTATCATTCTTTACTTTCAGCAGGCTGTCAGCCCTGTGCTTGCGCACCAGTTTTACGCTGTCCAGTGTTTTCGTTCGCACGATCTTTATGCTATCAGTATAATGTTTCCTTACCAGTTTGGCGCTGTCCAGCGTATGCTTTCGTGCCCGCGCCATACTATCAGCAAAGTGTTTGTGCACATTTTTTATGCTGTCGGTATGCGTTCGTTTGGCTATGGTTACGCTGTCGGTAAATCGCTTGCTGCCTTTGTATTTTTTTATTTTGGCCAGGCTGTCTGTTCGTTTATTTTGCACCAGCTTTATACTGTCGGTGCCACTATGCCTGATGCCTACCAGGGAGTCATTGATATGTTTACGAGCGTCCTTAATGGAGTCCGTAATCGTTTTTCTGGTAGCTTTCAGCTCTTTTGCTTTTCGGCTTTTGGCATGCACCACGCTGTCCTTATAACGCTTGCTACTGTGGTATTTTCTCAGTGCGGCTGCACTATCGGCTACATGCTTACGCACGGCTTTTAGGCTATCCGATGTCTGCGTTTGCGCTTGTGCCGAATGAAAATTTAGCAGGAAAAAACCTAATATAAATAATAATATTAATTTAAATCTCAATTTGTATTCTATGGTTTACCCCTGCATAACGCAAATTCAACAAAAATAGTATATCTCCAACGCTAAAAACAACGCTTATTTACCGATTTCAAAAATAGGCAAAAAATGACACATCCGACCACGTATTAATTAATTTCAAATTAACAAAATACTTCTCGGTTGTACACATGTTTTCCACTAATTTCGGTAGCAAATGGCACAAGGCAATGGTAGCATGATGAGGTACGCCGGACTGGCCACACAAATGATGGCAATGCTGGGACTGGCAACGTGGGGAGGCTATAAACTGGACACGTATCTCGGGTGGAAATTCCCACTTTTTTTGATCGTTTTTCCGTTGGTTGCATTAGTAGTTTCATTGTGGAGTTTAATAAGGGAGTTGAATAAAAAAGATAAATGAAGAAAACGTTTTTGATAAGCATTATTGGGTTGTTCATTGTATTGAGTATCGGGTTGTATTTTTTATGTACAAGTATGCCTGAGTTTAAGTACCCCGCGTTAGAGATCGCTAACAGCATTATGCTGGTGCTCGGGCTGCTTGCTTATACAATGATCAACAAACCTAAGGGTGCTACCACAGGTGCATTTGTGAGAGGGGTTACAGGAGTGTCTTTCCTCCGGCTCATGGTGTCTATGGTAGCTATACTGGGCTACGTAATGGTGAACAAAGAACACATTCATAAACCTACTGTCTTCACATTGATGGGTATATATGCTATGTACACCACCATCGAGACAGTGCTATTATCAAAACTGGCAAGAGAACAGAAATAACATGAAAAAGCAAGAGACATCCATGTCGTTTTTAGAGCAGTTCCTGCCTGCAGGAGCTTATGAGCAGGTAGCGCTATTCTTTAAAACACATACGATACATCTCACGCTTACCTACGAGCGGAAAAGCGTGCTGGGAGACTATCGTCATCCTACGCGCGAAAATTCTTATCACCGAATCAGTATCAATGCCACGCTTAACCCGTATAGCTTTCTGATCACCCTGCTGCACGAGCTGGCACATCTGTTTACTTTCGTACATTTCGGCAATAAAAATGCACCTCACGGCAAGGAATGGAAGACTCAGTTCCGCCATATACTCATACCATTTATGGGTAAGCGATTCTTTCCTGCAGATGTAGAGAAAGCGTTATTTGCTTACCTCCACGATCCTGCTGCCAGTACTTGCACAGACCCTCGTTTGTACAAGGCATTATATCAGTACGACGAGCATAAGCCCGGCTTTAAACTGGTAGATGACCTGGGTATCAACCAGCAATTTGAAACGGAAGACGGGCAGCTGTATGAGATCATAGAGCGCCTGCGCACACGTACCAAATGCCGCAACCTCAACACAGGAAAGCTCTATTTATTTCAGGGCATAGTAGAGGTAAAGCATGTAAGGCGACACCGTGCCTGATCTCCTTGATCTGTTCACTGATTGACCTTTTAGCTGATCACTTTTCTACTACCTCGTTCCAGCATTATGCACATTATTGGCCTTAGTGCCGGTATCGCCATAGTTAGTAATGGGTAGTGTATCATCAGCCGGGTTGCGGGCTTTATACTCCACAGGCGCTCTGCCGCTTACGTTAGTAGTGTCCACTGGTGTTTCCTGCACTTTACCGTTGCCACATGCAGCCATGATCAACAGGGCTGGTATTGCGATGATTAGCTTTTTCATAGTCACTGTTTTGTGTATAAACATAAAACATGTGCCAATATGTAGCCTGGTAAAAGAGCAACTTAGCGCTGCTCTTTTACCAGTTCACCTTTTACCTTTTTGGCGACAATTTATTTGTCATCACATTCTCATCCGCGTTACCGCATTACATCACATTGACGCTACGCCATTACCTTCTTCATTCTTGGTGCATCGTCCTTGCGTTCGCCTATCTGCTGGCGCCACATAGCATAGTACAGGCCCTTCTCCGCTAGCAGGTCGTTATGGTTGCCTGTCTCTATCACATGGCCCTTTTCCAGCACATAAATGCGGTCAGCATGCATAATGGTAGATAAGCGGTGCGCTATCATAATAGTGATATGCTGGCGCTGTGCAGTGATGCTTTGTATCGTTTGAGATATCTCATCTTCAGTCAGTGAGTCGAGGGCAGAGGTAGCCTCGTCAAAGATCATCAGTCGTGGATTGCGCAGCATAGCACGAGCGATAGATATGCGCTGGCGCTCACCACCTGATAGTTTCAAACCGCCTTCACCTATCACCGTATCCAGTCCTTTTTCTGCACGCGACAGCAGGTTTTGGCAAGATGCCTTTTGCAGTGCAGCATTGATGTCATCCTCGGTAGCGCCCGGGTTCACAAACAATAAATTCTCCCTTATTGTTCCGGAGAATAGCTGCGGGTCCTGCGTTACCAGGCCCATCTGGTGGCGAAGCTCTTCGTAGTCGATGTTGGCTTCGTTGTGGCCATTGTAGTAGATGTGCCCCTGATTGGGATGGTACAGGCCTACCAATAGTTTCACCAGTGTGGTCTTGCCGCTGCCCGATGGGCCTACGAAAGCCACCGTCTCACCCAGCTTCACATCAAAGGTGATGCCATCTAATGCAGGACGCGAAGAGCTATTGTGTTTGAAGATAACGTTGTCGAATTTCACTGCTTCAATGCCATTGATCGCTTCCGGGTTTTCGGGTGTATACTCCATTGGCTTTTGCAGCAGTGCCTGCATATTATTCAGGCTGGCTTCTGCTTCGCGGTAAGACAGTATCACGTTGCCCATTTCCTGCATCGGCGCAAAGATGAAGAAAGAGAAGAATGTCATGGTGAGGTAGGTACCCGGTGTCAGTGTATCTTTAAATACAAAGATCAGTAAGCTAAGGCTCACCACCTGCTGCAGGAAATTGACGAATGTACCCTGTATGAAAGATATGGTACGTATGCTGCGCACCTTCCTCAGTTCCAGTTGCAGTATCTTGATGGTCGTGCTGTTCAGGCGGCGTATCTCTTGTGTGGTAAGGCCCAGGCTCTTGACCAGCTCTATATTACGCAGCGACTCGGTAGTAGAGCCGGCCAGTGCGTTAGTTTCCCTTACTATGTTTTTCTGTACAGCTTTAATGCGTTTACTCAGTGCATTGGTCAGCACACCGATAACGATGGCACCACCCAGGTATACCAGTGGCAGGAAGGGGTTAAGCCTTATAGCAAACACCACAACAAATATCACGCCCACCAGCGTTGGCAGCAATACGTTGAAAAATGAATTGATGAACTTCTCGCAATCGGCGCGCACTTTTTGCAGAATTGATAATGTTTGTCCGCTGCTCTGGTCCTCAAATTCCTGATAGGGTAGGCGCAGTGCATGTTTCAGTCCGTCGGTATATAGTTGTGCACCATACTTTTGTATCACCACATTCACCACATAGTCCTGAAAGTTTTTGGCTATCCTGGACACCATGGCCACACCCATGATCAGGAGCAGGAACTGCGATGCACCCCAAAGATAGGTGCTCATATCCCGAAATACGTGGCCTTCTTTATCTACTGTATGCGCATGATTAACGAATTTATCCATTATTCTACCCGTAATGATAGGGTTGATCAGGGAGAAACTTTGGTTGATGGTGGCCAATATTACCGCCAGAAAGATCATCAGCTTATATCGGCTGAGGTATGACATTAATAATTTCATAGGCGGCGAAGGTACAGGATGGTTAACATTGTTTGTTTATGGCGATATAAGTATTGTTAATAAGATAATTGGCGTAAATATACAGTAAGGCAGGCCCTGCCTTACTGTATATATACTTATATCTATGGCGTAATATTCATTTATCTGGTATGTTTTACTAAGCTTTTGGGTATTTCCCCTCGGCCTTCGGTTGGGGCAAGTTGATTGTCCCGTGATGAATGGGTTGGCCGGGAAATAGTTAATCCTGGTTGTGGTTGACCCCGTAGTGCAGGGAAAACTGAATTATGTGCAAACGTGCAGTTTTAAGGAATAATTAATTGATTATCAATTAATTGCTGTTGCACGAGATTGCAAAGGACTTCAGGTTTCTGCACAAAAATGCAGCATTTTGCAGCGAGTGTGCAGTATTTCAACGAGCCTACGCCCCTAGAAAAAGGGGGGTAGCACATAAAGATGAATCTATCTCTATTACTGACCAAAAAGAGTTATCCACTAAATAGGCCCTTTCATTGCAGTTCTTTTGGTGGTTCAGCAAGTTGTGACGGTTACTTGAAGTGGATAAGATTTTCTTTTGCCAATCTGGTTACCAAAGCTATCGGAAGGTAACCAGCACGGCGGAGACTATGCCCAGCCAGGGGGGGGCTCTCCTTTTTAAACATGGTTTTTTCTGCGATAAATGGCGGGAGTGACCCCAACTTTTGTTTTAAAGAGCCTGTTGAATGCTGCTTCGGATTGATAACCAACTCTGGCAGCAACCTCACTGATGTTTTCCTTTGTGGACGACAAAAACTCCTTCGATTTTATGATACGCCAATTGGTAAGGTAACTCATGGGTGTTTCTCCTACCGATCTCTTAAATTCCTTGCAATACAGGGAGCGGGACATTCCCGCTTTTGCTGCCAATTGCTCTATTGTCCATTCTTTGTCAGGGGACTGATGCATACTTTTTAAAGAACTGCTTATCCGCTCATCTTTTAATGTCATTAAAAATCCTTGTTCAATATTTTCCTGGTCTACGTAGGCGCGTATGATAAGTATGAATATAATGTCAGCCAGACGTCCCAATATTACTTTACTACCGGCCTTTTCATGGCTTATTTCTTCATTCAGAAAAACGGCAACATTATTCAACCAAAAGCAAAGTTCGGATTGCATTGCTGTTATATGCATCAACGTTGGCAATGAATGAATGAACGGGTGTTTAAAAGAAGGGTCGATATCAAAATGGCCGCCCATTAACACTGTTTCTTCATCGCTGCCTTTAAACAATGGTGTGCCAATTCTCAATGCCTTGCCATACTCTGCAGCGGGCACACACTTATTATTAGGATTGCCGGATATCTGGTGAGATGCCCCATGCGGTATGAAAAATATTTCACCCTCTTTCATCTTTATCGCAGCTTGCCCCTTTACTCTTAAATAGCAAGTGCCCTTTAGAAGACGCCAAAATTGTGAGGTATTATCTTGTGCCACTTCTATGCCCCACGATCTGTCGGTTAAAACGATCTTTGGGTATATCACTGCTTTTAGCCTGATACTCTCTAAAATATCACTTAATAAGTCCATCTTGTGAATTAAATACGATTGAGCAAAAATAATGGACTTTTAGGCACCATTATCTTTTTTTATACCTCTACTTTTGGGCCATTAAATCATCAAATAAAGAAAAATGAACGAGAGCATATTGATAACCGGAGCAAATACCGGCCTTGGTAAGGAGACAGCCCGCCAGTTAGCATTGAAAAAAGAAACAAAAAAGATCATTCTCTTCTGCAGAAATCAGGCTAAAGCTGAGGCAGCAAAAAGAGACCTGGAGGCAGCAACCGGAAAAAAGATCTTCGAAATTATTATCGGGGATGTAGCTGATGCAGACTCTGTAAGGCAAGCAGTGGAGCAAATAAAGGAGCCCATAGATGCTGTGATTTTAAATGCAGGTGGCATGGTGGGGAATGCTGCAGGAAAAATGACTGCTTCCGGTATGAATGCACTAGCTGCTACGAATATTCTGGGTCATGTGGTGTTAGTGGATGAATTAATAAAACGTGATAAGTTGAAAAAGGCGGTTCTAGCTGTAAGTGCGGAGGCTGTGCCGGGGGTAAAGATGCTGGGAATGAAACCGGTGGCCATGAAGACCTCTTCTGCAGATGAGTTTGCAGCTGTTCTTGACGGCTCATATTTTGGTAAGAACTTTGATCCGGTGCAGGCATACGGATACGTAAAGTATGCAGCAACAATGTGGACCTTATCCATGGCACGAAAACATCCGGAACTCAAATTTGTTGTTATGAGTCCGGGGAACACGGGCGGTACTAATGCACCGGATAATTTGCCTCCGGCAATGAAATTTATGTTGAAGAATTTAATGATGCCTATTGTATTTCCATTGATGGGCATGGTGCATAAGCTGGAAGTAGGTGCAAAACGGTTTGTAGATGCCATCTCGGATGATAGATATAAAAGTGGTGTTTTTTATGCGAGTAAACAGGGTAAGTTGTCAGGAGATGTGGTTGACCAGAGTACGTTTTATACTGATCTGAAAAACACTACATATCAGGATAATGCTGATCAGGCAATTCACCGTTTTATAAAAGGGTAAGGCCGACATAGCTATTTCCCGAAAGAGAAGTATTCTTTGAATTTTTGCCGGTTGTTGGTCTTTTTTTTGACCAACAACCGGGTTTACTTGGTTGTCTGAACCATGATTTTCATGATTAAATGATGAGCATGATTCCCAATTTATTGATTCACTTATGAATTAATTAATAACGTGAATTTGTCCTACTGAGGAACGAAGTATCTCGCACATGGGTTGCAACTTACCATACAATAACGTCATTTACCGATCAGGTAATAAAACGAAATCGGGCAATGGGTTTTTCTTTAAGTGTTTCATAATCAATGTTTTAATGGTAGATGTCCACATTTTTATTGCCTCCCGATAGCTATCGGGACAGGCTAATTTTGCCCGACCGGGAAATGGATTTGAACTTGTTTTTGTGGTTGATCACCCCGTCTTGATAAAGCCGTCGCTTTATCAAGAGCGCCCCTCTTTGGCAAGAGGGGAGTTGCTCATGTTGCGATATTCTCGTGATTACCGGGATTCATTTACCGATCGGGTAATAAAACGAAATCGGTAAATGGAAATTGGCAATCGATTGATTTTCAATGCTATTCCTGTTTTGCATTTCCCGATTATGCCTGACGAATCGGGCAATCGGGCAATGGAAATATGCCGGATATTCTCATGTTTTGCGGAGACGCAAGCATTGCGTCTCTACTGCGAATAGGTTTAATGCCATATTTTCAAAGACCTTTTTTAGGTTTACTCAGCTGTAAAGTTGTGGGTGATTTTGATACTGACCAAATGGAGATATCCACGTAAAAGGGTTGTTGGCGGAAGTTCTTGTGGTGGATCAATGGATTGTGAAGGTTACTTAAAGTGGATAAGATTTTCTTTCGCCAATCTGGAGATTGGTTACCACCACGATCCCGAAATAATCGGGACTGGCTGGAGACTGAGTCTAAGCCGAGTGATGAGTGAGGAAGAATACGCCTAGCTGGGGATTGGCAACCACCACGACGGAGACGGAGTCTACGCCGAGCGATGGGATAGGAAGACTACGCCGAGCTGGGAAACGACAAAATCAGGTAGAGCAACAGATGAATGGAAAAATGGAACTAGATCCTCTTATAATGATGGAATTATTGAAATCGATGATATTTTAGCAGCTGCGGAGAAAAGGAAAGGAGATCTGCCCCCAAATATTATAACTGACATAAATGATAAAATTGAAAAAATGAAAAAAGAACTAGATGATATTAAAAAGGTTAAAGATTATATGTACCCTAGACCCGATAGACCTTGTGAAAACTGCAATGGATATATATACTGATGTTAAGTATAAACCAGGGGATGTTGGAGAACATGTTCCTGGTAAGAAGAAACCAGAAGAACCCAAAGAAACACCAAAAAATTTGGATAAACCCCAACAGAATCCACAAGATTTAAATATAAAATAATATTTTACATTATGAAGTACATATTTTTTTGTTTTTGTATTATTCTATTAACATCATGTAAAAATTCAAAAAAAACACAGTGCAAATTTGCAACATGTGAATTGGAGTATTATTCAAATGGTAATAGGAAAAAAGAGGTGTCGTATACCAAAGGAGGTGACACATTAAATCAGATTGACTACTATACTAATGGTAAAATAAGCAGAGATTCTTATCTAATAAGCAAAGAAAATTCGAAAAGCCATGGATACGTAGCCGATTTTTATGAAAATGGCAAAATAGAAGATTCAATTTATGTACATATAGACTCTATTAATTATTGCATACACTACGACAGTATATTCAATAAAATTGATTCAAGACTTTATACTTTTAATGGAAAAGTTGTAGGCAATGCGCTAGATTATTATAAAACAGGAAAAATAAAAAGATATGCTTTTAATAGCAAATTTGGTAATTGTATATATGCCAGAGAGTATGACAGCACTGGTAAAATCTCATATGAAGGAGGGAAACCAATAGCAATTGGGATAACCAGCGACACATTGAAAATCGGTGAGTACTTTAAAATACACATAAATATCGGTCAACTCCCTAAATGGCAAGTTCATCTAAGTGTTATTGATATTTCAGACGACAAGAATGATTTAATAAAATCAATAAGTGGTCTAGACGAATTGTCAGATGAAGTGTTTAGTAGAGGAATATATATAAAGCATGTTGTCACAAAAAAAGGTAAATATAAATGGTTAATTAAGCTCGATATTGTTGATGAGCTTAATAATAATATAAATGCAAATGAAGAAATTGATTTTTCTGTCATTTAACGCTTTGTAGCATGACTTTTAGTATAGTTGGTCGTGGGCAGAGAATTGGAAAATAATCAATGATACACCGGACTCAGTTGATACTTTACCTTCTAAGCAACATAGGATAGTCGATGAACCTGACAATGCACATACTGCTATTGGTCAGGAGTTCAATAATGTTGTTGCGGTAATTGACGAACATTTTTATTATAAAAGTGGTTATTTAAAACACAAAAGCCGCTCTGAGAGCGGCTTTCAGGAAAAGTGAACCCTATGGGATTCGAATCAAACCAAAGAAAAAAATCCCGCACCTTCTAAGATGCGGGATTGTATAAAAAGATATGGATAACGATTATGGGAAGATACCCAGCTCTTCGTAAGACACACCAACTTTGTTGATGGCAACAGTGAAGGCTGCAGTACGCATATCTACCTTACCGTTAAGGCCTAACCAAGCCTCGCGGATCTCGTGGTAAGAGCCGATCATGGTATCTTCAAGACCAGAGTACACCAGGTCAACCTCATCAGGGCCATGCAGTATCTGCGTGCGCTCGATGTCGGTAACCCTTTTACCTGTCAGGCTTTCTACTGTCTGCAGTATAGCGCCGTTCTGGTTCTCACTGAAACGCTTGTCCATACGGCCAAAGCGAACGTGGCTCAGGTTCTTCAACCACTCGAAGTATGATACAGTAACACCACCTGCGTTCAGGTACATGTCAGGGATGATCATAGTGCCCTTTGCGCTCAGTATTTCGTCAGCTTCAGGGGTCAGAGGTCCGTTAGCACCTTCACCTATGATCTTAGCCTTGATGCGTGCTGCATTGGTGCCGTTGATCACATTTTCAAGCGCTGCAGGGATGAGGATATCGCAATCCATTTCCATGGTCTCTGTGCTGTTCTTGATATCGATAGCACCAGGGAAGCCCAGGATAGAACCTGTAGACTTACGGTGGTCAACTACTTTGTACAGATCAAGGCCTTTCTCGTTGTAGATACCGCCTTCGTACTCTGCAAGACCTACGATGATAGCACCTGCATCCTGGAAGAACTTAGCAGCATGGTAACCTACGTTACCCAGACCCTGAACGATCACCTTCTTACCTTCTACACCTGCAGAAAGGCCGAGTTTCTTCATGTCTTCAGCTACGAGGCAAGCCTCGCGGATACCGTAGAATATACCCAGACCGGTAGCCTCGGTACGGCCACGAACACCGCCCTGTGTAACAGGCTTACCGGTGATACAAGCCAATGCATCAACCTCACCCGGTTTCAGGGAAGCATATGTATCTACTATCCAGCTCATTTCACGAGCACCTGTTCCGTAATCGGGAGCAGGAACGTCGATACCAGGGCCGATGAAGTTTTTCTTAACCAGCTCAGAAGCATAACGACGAGTGATCTTTTCCAGTTCGAAAGTCGTGTACTTCTTAGGATTGATCTTGATACCACCCTTAGCGCCACCGAACGGTACGTTAACGATAGCACACTTGTAGGTCATGAGAGAAGCCAGGGCCATCACCTCATCCTGGTTAACATCCATGCTGTAACGGATACCACCCTTACAAGGCAGTTTATGATGTGAGTGCTGCACACGGTATGCCTCGATCACTTCGATATTTTCGCCGATACGCACCGGAAATTTCATGCTGTAAACTGAGTTGCAGGCTTTGATCTGTTCCAGGATACCTGCTTCAAAACGCGTATACTTAGAGGCCTTGTCGAAATTGCGCTCTACGCCCTGAAAAAAACTGTAATGTCCTTGCGTGGTAGTTGCTGTTTCCACCGTAGTTTGTTTAAGAGTGAATGAATGTATTATTTATTTGTTTTTTCTAATTTGGTGATCTTCCTGTCGAGCAGTATCAGATACACGAAAATTCCCGCAAATATAGTCGCTAATACGGCAACCACAACATAAATTTTACCGTTTGAGCGCATGGTATCAGCCATTTCTGTCTGTGCGGAGGCAAAAAGTGTGGAAAACAGTATGGTTATTATAGTTGCAAATATCTTTTTCATCATTATTTTTAATTGCACTTGTATACAATGAGTTATCACATGTCGTTGTTCTCTATTTTGAACTGCAGCCTGGCTGTTCTTACCTTAAGGGTGCTTATCCACCAGCCCAGCATTATCCAGCCTGCGACAGCAGGGTAGAAGACAGCCCTCATGCGGCTATCGAGGTCATACTGCTTGAAGGCAGGATTACCACCGTTGCCGGGGTGCAGGGAGTCTACCATGCGTGGCAGAATGAAGATAAGCGGTATCATCATAGCAAAGGCAAAGACATTGTATACCGCGCTGATCTTGGCTTTCTTCTCCTCGTCCTTGATGCCGCTGCGGAGTATAGAGTAGGCAAAATAAATGAGCATGCTCATGGCAGTGCCCAATTGCTTAGGATCGTTGCTCCATGCGGTGCCCCAGGTAAACTGGGCCCACTCCATACCGGTGAGCATACCTAATATGCTGAAGAAAATACCTGTGTTGGTGAACTGCACAGCATATATATCGTCTATAAGGCTGCCGGTGCGCAGGTGCTTGATGGAATAAAAGAATGCAGCGCCATACAATACGAGCATGGTGAACCACATAGGCACGTGGAAGTAGAGGTTGCGGATGGTTTCGTTAAGAATATCGAGGCGGGGTACAGGCATCAGGAAGCCCGCTACCACTGTATAGCCTACCAGGAGGATACATGCTATTTTCCAGACCCAATTACGCACAGATACTTAAGAGTTTCGGCAAAAGTAAACAAAATAAACTGCCTGCCTAAATATGTAGCGGTGATTTAGAACAGGAGGTGCAGAAATTATTCGCTAATTTTCCGCGGTTTTTAACGCATATATAGTACATGAACGCCATAATAGCCCAATTGCAGCAGATAATAGCAGACCCTATAGCCTCATTGCTGGTAATAGGTAACCTTGTTATTATAGAGAGCCTGCTATCGGTGGATAATGCGGCTGTGCTGGCCACTATGGTGCTGGACCTGGACCAGAGTCAGCGCAAAAAGGCCCTGAAGTATGGTATTATAGGTGCTTATTTCTTCAGGGGATTGTGCCTGCTGTTTGCCTCGCTGCTCGTAAAGGTATGGTGGTTGAAGCCCCTTGGCGGCCTGTACCTGGTGTATATATTGATAGACTGGCTGCGCAAGCGCAATAAGCCTGCACAAAAGGAAGAGGTGAAGCGGGAAGACAATTGGCTATATAAAAAGACAGTTGGGGCGCTGGGCACCTTCTGGGCTACTGTCATCATGGTGGAGATCATGGACCTGGCCTTCTCGATAGATAATGTATTTGCAGCTGTGGCCTTCTCCAAGAATCTTATTCTGATATGGATAGGGGTATTTATAGGCATACTGGCCATGCGTTTTGTAGCGCAGTTCTTTGTGCAGCTGATGGAGAAATACACCTTCCTGGAAGGTTCGGCTTTTGCCGTGATAGGGCTGCTGGGTGTAAAGCTTACGCTGTCGGTGTATGAGCACTTTTATCCTGAGCAACCGTTCAGCATATTTATGGAGAGCCATACTGCGGAGCTCGTGACATCGGCGTTTACTATATCTATTTTCGCTATTCCCATTCTGACGAGCGTGTTCTTTAATTTCCCCAGGAAGAAGAAGTAGGGTAGTTTTTCACGCAAAGCGCGCAAAGTTTCACGCAAAGTGCGCAAAGATCAAGTAAGGAACTGTGTTATTGGGCCCCGATAGCTATCGGGATAGCACGCAAAGCACAGTTGAGCACTTAATGCAAGGAACTACCACAAGGGGTAGAAAAGTTCAAGGGCTGCAATTTCCGGGTAAAGGAGTGCACCCTAATGCTCATCATTTTTTCATTGTGTGTTTTAAGGGATCAATTGGTGTAACGTTTTGCCAACAGGTGTTGGCATGACTTTTAATGCTGTTTGTTTATTGAATGACTAACCAATAAACATGCATACTATGAAACAGCTGCAATTATTTTCGACGATAGCCCTACTGCTCACTGTATTCACCTTATCAGGCTGTCAGGTAATAGGCGACATCTTTAAAGCCGGCGTATGGTCGGGTGTGCTGCTGGTAGTGGCCATAGTGGGAGGCGTTATCTTTCTTATAGCCAAAGCCACAGGGAAATAGACTTGTAACAACCAATTGATCAACCATAAAAACAAACAAAATGAGTACATCAAGATTTCTGACCGGCGCCCTGGTAGGGCTTGTAACAGGATTGCTGCTAGCACCTGAAAAAGGCGAAGACCTGCGTAGCGATATAGCTGACCAGGCCAAGGACCTGAAAAAGAAACTGTATAAAATGGCGGGTAAAGCCAATGCTGAGCTGAACGACCTGAAAGGCCTGCTGGCTAATGAGGTGGAAGGGCTGAGCGACGACGTGCGCGAGCGCATACTAGCCATGATAGAGGACGGAGAAGACACCGCCAAGAACATTAAGAAGAAAGTTGTGTCTACGCTGGGATAGGTAACGGCGGCAGATAGAACAGAATACCGGGTGCACAACACCCGGTATTTTTTTGAGGTTAAATTAAAGGTATAATAAATGATGTCTTACATTTTTGTTGTAGTTTACTCGCTAGAGTATTAAAAAATACCAGGGATTTTGAACAGAGAAAAGAAGCCGGAGTCAAGGATAAAAAGGTGGCTGAAGGTGCTGGGGCCGGGCTTGATCACCGGCGCGAGCGACGATGATCCGTCTGGTATTGCTACCTATTCTCAGGCTGGTGCGGCATTCGGTTTCAGTACCCTATGGACCGCATTGATCACCTTCCCGCTGATGGCCTCGGTACAGGAGATGTGCGCCCGCATAGGTATAGTGACTCAGGAAGGCCTCACGGGGACGTTAAAGAAACATTACCCCAAATCTATATTGTACCTGATGATGGCAGTGAGCTTTCCCGCTATAGCGCTGAATATAGGTGCTGATATACAGGGCATGGGCGCTGTGGCCAACCTGCTGGTGCCGGCAGTACCTTCATTTGTATTCAGTATTTTATTTACGGCGATGTTGCTGGTATTTATC